>Ga0272448_1007221_pt1 | contig 11814 bp, 9 predicted proteins | sample YNPCB0191_FD_202220 | JGI IMG/M metagenome (GOLD analysis project Ga0272448, IMG submission 202220) | Hot spring sediment microbial communities from Yellowstone National Park, WY, United States - YNP-CB-019-1 | ecosystem: Environmental > Aquatic > Thermal springs > Hot (42-90C) > Sediment... | reverse complement strand
TATCGCACAGCCAACGCACCGCCGCGCGCGCATCCGTGGTCGCGTTGGTGACCGCTTGCGCGAGCGCCGCCCTTGAGAATGTCGGAAGAGTCGGATCCACATCTTCTCTCGACGCGAGCCGGTAGTTGATGGACACGGTCACATAACCGCGCCGCGCAAACCGCTCCGCCAGCGTCACCATGTTCGGGTCTGTTTTGGCGCCCTTGTAGAATCCGCCGCCGTGAATCCAGACGATGGCCGGCCGCGACGTGGCCGTGTCGCCTGCCGGTTGACACAGGTCCAACAGCAATGCGGATCCCTTGCAATAGGGTAGGGTCCGAGTGACTGAGACCTTCGGAAACACTTCGTCAAGATAACGAGTTGCGCCGTCCTTCTGCTCCGCGCGACCGTGAACAGCCAACAGACAAAGCAAGGCAATGGATGCGCGATGATTCATGGTCTGATGCAGATGCCCAAGTGCGCGGAAAGCGCTTTCAGTCCCGCTTCATATCGTCCCTGTAATTTTTCTCCGCCAATCTGTTTGATTCCGCTCTTGCCGATGTCCGGCAAACGATCGCGCATCAACGGCACCAGTTCTTTCAGGCTGATGATGGCGTCGAATTGCAGGCCGAGAAGGTTCAACACTTGCCGGTTGGCTTCGGTGACTTCTTTCACCACGACGGGATTCTCCGCGCTGGGGCAGGTGTGATGGCGTCCCCATACGGAGCCGGTCGGACTGGGCTTTCTTCTTTCACAATGCAGGCAGATGTCATCGAAACATTCCACGAATTCGATCTCGACATCCCGATTGTTCTGAATAGCCTGCGCGACGCGATTCATGCCGACGCGTGTGTAACCGGTCTTTTGACCGCCTTCGCCGAAAAATGCCATAACATAAGTGGGATGATACGGTCGCAACCGGATCAGGGTGACTTTCTCTGTGGTTTGTCCCACGCATCTTCCTCCGATGACGAGGCCAATAATTCCAAGGAAGTTTCGACGATTGATATCGCTAGTGCTCATAGCGCGTGCTCTTTTGTGTCGGTCGGTTTCACGGGTTTGTAACTTGTGGGGAGACCAGTTCACCCCACACTTTCGGGGATTGAAAACCGGGCGGTTTCGGCTGGAACTTCGGAGGGATTCCCTGCTGAGCAAGGGCGTCGTAGCGAGTGCGGAGTTGGCGCACCTTGTCGGGAAACCTGTCGGCAAGATTGTTCTTCTCGGACGGATCGTCTGCCAGATGGAAAAGTTCGACCAGTTCTTTGCGAGGTTGCGGATTGGTTTCGCCGGTGGCGGCCAGACCGTTGATCACCAGCTTCCATTGACCCACAAGTATCGCCCCGCTGGCCGGCACGGGTTTCCATTCACGCGCCACCAACGCGCCGCTGGCCGGCGCGGCGTTGACGAGGATTTGTTCGTGCGGCGAAGGTTTCCCCTCCGCAATCGTCGGCCACGCATCGCGACCGTCGAGCGGCAGCTTTTGTTCCAGCGATGCGCCGGCCAGTTTCAGCAGCGTGGGATACCAGTCAACGATGTGCAGAGGCTCTCGAACCACGGTTCCAGCCGGGATATGTCCTTCCCACGTGGCAAAAGCTGCCACGCGCACCCCGCCTTCGTAAAGCGTTCCCTTGCCGGCGCGGTAGGGACCATTGCTGGTGATCCGGCCCGGAGCCGGTCCGCCGTTGTCGCTGGCAAAGACGATCAACGTATCGCGCCGCATCCGTTTCTCATTCAATGCGGCGATCACGCGCCCAACCGCGTCGTCCATCGCCGTGACCATGCCGGCGTAGGTGCGGCGCGGTTCGGTCATTTGGACGTATGGCTCGACGTATTCTTTGGGAGCTTGAAACGGGCTATGGACTGCGTTGAACGGAAGATAAAGGAACAGCGGTTTTTTCGGGTCATGGCGTCGGATGATTCGCGCGGCCTCGTCGGCCAGCAGAAAGGTGCTGTAGCCCTCGTCGTAACAAGCGCGGTCGTTCCGATGCCAGTCGTGGCCGCCGTCTCGCTCATGGGTGAAGTAGTCAATCGCGCCGTTGTAGTGGCCGTATTGGTGGTCGAAGCCGCGTCGGGTGGGGAGATACTCCGGTTGGTGGTGGCCGAGGTGCCACTTGCCGCAAAGGGCGGTCTCGTAGCCCGCTTCGCGCAAGGCGTGGGCGAGCGTGCGCTCTTCCAACGGCAGGCCATATTGCGCCCACGGACGCACCACTTCCACTTGCAAGCCGTGCCGCATCGGATAGCGGCCGGTCAACAGCGCCGCGCGCGTCGGCGTGCACACCGGCTGGACATAGAATTGCTCCAGCCGCGCGCCGGAAGCGGCCAGGGCGTCCAACGTCGGCGTCTTGATCGGGCTGCCGTGAAATCCCACATCACCCCAGCCGAGGTCATCGGCGAGAATGAACAAGATATGCGGGCGCGGGGCCGCCGCAGCGCAGAGGCTCGTCGCTGTCGCAACGAGGCAAATGACAAAGAGTTGAGGGAAGACAACGTGGCGATTTGACGGGTTCATGCGCACCTCTCTTTTCACGGCACCGTGCCGGGCGGGCGAACTCCTTTGCCTTTTCGGTTGAACTGAGAATCGCCCAACTCTTCGCGGCATTGTTCGGCCAGCGCCAGCAGTTTTTCGACGACATTACGATGGCGGGCGGCGACATTGTGCCGTTCGCCGACGTCGTTGGCCATGTCATACAGTTCCGGCTCCAGAACCGGCTGTTTCACGTATTGCCCCGGCCAGCCGTCCATGCCGGGTTTGCGGCCGCCCAAGGTCCGGTAGGTGTGCGGCAAAATCAATTTCCAACGGCTCGTGCGCACGGCTTGCAGCTCCGCGCCGGTCCACTGACCGAACGGCACCCCGTAAAAGAAATACGCCTCGTGCGGGTTCTTGGCGCCTTTTTCGCAGGCCAGCAACGGCCAGATGTCCTTGCCGTCAATCTTGTGGTCGGGCAGCTTGGCGCCAATCAGGCGCGCCAGCGTCGGCAACAAATCAATCGCGCAGGCCATTTCCTTGCAGACGCGGCCAGCGGGAATCCGCCCCGGCCAGCGCGCGATGAACGGCACCCGCGTGCCGCCGTCCCACGACGTGGTCTTGCCTTCGCGCAACGGATCGGCGGAGCCGCCGTGGTTGCCGTAGAGCAGCCACGGGCCGTTGTCGGAGAAAAATAGGATCAGCGTGTCGCGTTCCAGTCCGTGTTTCTTCAGCGTTTCCATGATTTCGCCGGTGCTCCAATCAATCTCCGCGATGGCGTCGCCGTAAAGCCCGCGCTTGGTTGTGCCGCGAAACTTTTCGCTCACGGCGAGCGGCACGTGCGGCATCGTGTGCGCCAGATACAGGAAAAACGGGCGCGCTTTGTGCCGCTCGATGAAACGAACGGCGCGCTCGGTGTATTGCGCCGTCAACTGTTCCATGTCCCGGTGGCTCAGCGACGGGTTCACAATCTTGTCGCCGTCGTAGAGGGGCAACGGGGGAAACAGGCAGGGTTTCTCCGGGTGCAGCGGCCATTGATCGTTCGAGTAGGGCAGCCCGAACCATTCATCGAAGCCGCGATGCGTCGGCAGGAACTCCGTCGGAGTGCCGAGGTGCCATTTGCCGACCATGCCGGTGGCGTAGCCTTGTTGTTTGAACATCTGCGGCAACGTCAGCTCGCGGTCGCTGAGGCCAAATTTATACCACGGTTCCATCGCGCCCTCGATGCCGACACGGTTCGCATAGCAACCCGTCAGAATCGCTGCGCGCGACGCCGAGCAGACCGCTTGCGCGACATGAAAATCGGTGAATCGGACGCCTTGTCGGGCAAGTTTATCGAGATTCGGCGTGGAGAAACCTTTCGCCCCGTACACTCCCACGTCGGAATACCCTTGATCGTCGGTCACGATCAGAATGACATTTGGCAATCGCGCGTGCGTGACAGCCGGCATTGTCAAAGCGAACACACAGGCAAGCGGCGCACAGCGCAAAAGATCGGTGACGTTCATGAGCCACACTCCTTTCAGTTTTTTCGTCCTGCTTTCTTTGCCAACTCCGCGACTTTGTTGACAACCACCGGCTCCACTTCGGGAGCGACGAACCCCGGCTCCTCAAACAACCCGCGAGTTTCATAGCCGCCTTCTTCCAACACTTTTCGGGAAGGCAGATACCCAAAATAGTCGTTCACATAACCGGCAATCCACAACCGGTCGGAGCCGATCGCCTTCTGGATCAGCGGCACATAGTCGGAAACGACTTCGCCGGAAACGCCGACAAGCGTCAAATCCACGCCAAACTGCCACACGGCTAACGGCGCGCGATAACGGGTCGGCAGCGGCTTGCGCGCGCGCAGCGCCTCGATCATGCGCGTGGCATTCGGCACAAGATACGGCGGTCCTTTCCGCATCTGTTCCAGCCGTTCGATGGACGGGACAGGCGCCAAAGGCAGATCAACCCAATCCAGTTCCGTCCGAAGCGGCCCCCGAACTGGTCGCAACGAGCCGTTCGCAACGCGGCACACTTCGGCGGCAAGGTCCCGACCATGTTGTTTGGCAATCTCCATTGTTCCTTTCGGGTGCGGGCCAGCGTCACCCGCGCAGCCCAAAATGAACATGGCCTGTGCGCCGGACCGCTGCCGTTCAATCGCCTCCTGCGCAAAGCCGGCGTAATCACCGCAGACCTGCAAGTTCTGGCCGCTCAGCGTCGTATTGTGGCAGGCGCAGCCGAACACAAGGGCGCGCAGGCGACCGTCAAGGCCCTCCACGCGAAGCACCGGCACAGAACGGTCAACGTATCCCTGTGGATTGACACCGAGGCGAACACCTTGACCGGGGACAAGCTCGCGGCGGTTCATCACAAACCGGGCAACGCCGACGCCCCAGGACAAACGCGCCGGTTTCAAATCCGCCAGCGCCGCCACCGCCGCGTCCGCAATGCGCGCGACCAAATCTTCGGTGTAAGCATCAATCACCTTCTGTTGTTCTTCCGAAATGTTGGCGGAAACGACCGACTCCCGCGAACGAGGTCCGCCGAGCACCGGTCCCGCATGAGTGTGCGAAGGCGCTAGCAGGATGCGCGCTCGTGGAATGTCCGCGCGCCGTCGAATCTGACTGCAAATCTCTTCGGCCAAAGCTGATGAGAATCCAATCAGATCCGCTGTGATCAGCAGCGAGGTCCGCCCGTGTCCGTCTTCCAACGCCATGACCTTCACATGCAAATCCGCCGCCACTCCTTCTGACGGTGTTTGCCGCGCCGCGAATCCTGCCATCCGGATGGGCGCCTGCGGCGTGATGTTGGCGCGCGCAAGACCCGCTTGCCAGAAACTCACTTCTGCCGGCGCAGAGGTTCCCACCACAAGCGCTGTGACGAAGAGCGCAAGAGACAGCTTTGGTGGGAACCGCGCTGTCATGATGATGATCACCGTTCTGCCTTGTCGAACACGAGCAGGAATCTGTCGGCCGCCGGCGGCTGGATTTCGGCGCAGAGGCGAAAACCGGCCTTTTTCATTTCCTGTTTGACCATCTCGGTTGAGATCCTGCGCTGATGGCTTGCTTCGCGGCGGGAAAGTTGTCCTGAAGACTTGCGATCAAGAATATAGACGCGTCCGGCAGGAGAGAGTTTCTCACGGATCTTCGCCAGCAGTGTCTCGTGATGGAACAGCAAGTGATAGGTATCCAGGAAAAACACTGCGTTGCTTGGCTCAGGGGCAAAATGCGGATCGCCCCGCTCTGTGAGAACGGAAGGCAATGAAACGCCCGGAGGCAACGGCGGGCGTTCGGTTTTTTGCGTGGCCCATTCCTCCAAGACAACGTCCAATCCGGGACCGGACGCCTTTTGCAGGATGGGTTTGATCAATTGACGCGCTTCCCCCAGCGCGATGAACACCGGTCGTTGGAATGAATCGCCGACGGGCACGAAGAGTTTTTGTGTTTCCTCCAACGGCAGCGGAAGAAACGGGTCGGGATCGCCGCGACCAGTGGACGGCGTCTTCGGACGCTGAAACACCAAGACGAATTGATCTTTGCCCGGCCAGCAGTCTTCGGCGCATCGCACGAAGTGAAACCCTTCTTCGCGCGCTTCGCGCACCACCGTGGTTTCGGCGATCCAGTAGTGTTTCTTGCCCCTCTCCTCACGCGGCACCCAGTCCTGCAGCGTGCCCAAACGCTGGTCCACCACCACGAAATAGCCCCCCGGTTTCAGCGCTTGCCAGATGGCCCGCAACATCTCTCGCGGCTTCGTCAGGTGGTGATACACATGGTGCATGAACGCCATGTCCACCGCGCCCGACGGAAGACAAGGATCGTCGTCCCGTCCCAGCACAGCGCGCACCTGAGCAAGTCCGCGTTGCTGCGCTTCCTGTCGCAAGGTCTTGACTTTTTCCTCGATGATCTCTTCGGCATACACCGCTCCCGAAGCCCCCACAATGCTCGCAAACACCCAAGTGTCGCGTCCCCCGCCGGCGCCGATATCAGCAATCCTGGAGCCTTCACCCAGTCCGAGGCTCGCCACGACCGCGCGGATGCCCGCGGCGCGTTGCTTGGCCTGCTCAGGCGACTCCTTCTTTGTTTTCGACTTCGATTTCGACTTGGCGTCTTCTCTGACTCCCTGAGTCTGGCGCGACGCTTTCGGGGCGGGCGTGGGGCGCGGCGGTTCTTGAGCCGCCAGTTGGAAACCGATGCTCACCGCCAAGACAGCGGCAAGCGCCCACTGCCATTTCGTTGCTTTCATAATGAGGTCTCTCCTTGCACGGACGACGTGACAATCCGACTGAGTGTGGCACTGCCTGGCGGTGTCTTGCAAGCCGATGTTTTATTTTGGATTGGTCGCACTTGTAACAGGCAAAAGCACATGTGTCGGGCGGCTCTGATCCATGTAAACACTGTTCTTGGCCGGCACTGCGGCGGTGTATTCCGGCTGGCCGCGACTTTCGTAGCCGCGAAACCGTTTGGCCATCAGCTCGCGCGTCACGGCATGGTCGCCGTAGGGTTCGCCAGTGTTGGGGTTGATGTCGAAACGGTCGAAGTTGCTGCTCGAAATCGCCAGCCGCAGACGATGTCCCGGCGCGAGCGCGATGGCGATGTAGCCGAGGTCAATCTCAAACTCATAGACTTGGCCCGGCGCCAGCAATTCTTCTTTGAGATAGGTGTTCCGATGCCGGCCTTTGACGATGCAGTCCAAGATCAGCATGGAGCGCCCGTCGGGATAAACACCCGTGAGTTTCGCCGTGAAATCCGTGTCCTTGCGGTCGCTGGACGCCCAGAGTTTCACACGCACCTGACCGGCCATCACCAGCGGTTGGGTCAGCGGTGGCGTGGTGAACAGAACGACATCCGGTCGGTTCTCGACCTCCCGCTGGTCGTGCGGCCCTTTCACCGGCAAACGGGCATGGACGCGCCCCACGGTGGGAACCGGGTCGCGCGGATCGTAAACATACTCTATTGCAGCGCGCTTCCCGGAAGGCGGAACGATCTGGAGCGCGTTCATTTCTGTTGGCCAGAGCGGGAAGCGGTCGCGGACGGCCCGCGCAATTGATCAATGATTTGAGCAAGAAGGTCCGCCGGGGCGCCGTAGATGCGCACGGCATCCACCCACTGCTCGATGGAACGAGCAAACGCCGCGACCTGTTCCGGCGTCAGCCTGACCTTGGTGCGCTCGGCGGTCGTCACCAGTTGAACATAGATGCGAATGTTCGGATTGCCTTTTCGCAGGCTGTCCACAATCCGCTTCACCTCCTCGCGATAGACGGCGATCTCCACCGGTTTTCGCGTGGCTTCATCCAACTGCAACCGCTGCGATTGGAGCATCCAGATGTCGCAGCATTTCGCCAGTTCAGGATAAAGCTGTTCGCGCTGCATCATCTCCTTCATGCCGGGGCCGATGATCAACGGCGCGCCATCCGCCCGCGCCATCTGCTGCGCTCGGCGCGCGCTGCTCAGCAAATCATCCATTTCCGGCGTCGGCGTTCCGGGGTGACGCTCCGGGTTGTAGGCGAGAAGAACGCGGTTGGTCGGAATGTTGTTCTTGCGAAGCAGTTCGATGGTCTCTTTCAGACCGAGGAATGGCCGCTCCTTGTTTTTCTCCAGCGACAACGCGATGCACGACACTTTCACCGGCGGCTTTACCTTCTTGAAAACATCCACGTTGCCAGCGCCAAGCAGGAGATCCACAAAATCGTTCTCTCTGTTCAGCTTGCTGAAGACCTGCTGACTTTGCGCCGTCCACAGAAAACCGATGCCCAGCGGCGAATTCGTTTGCACACCGGCGGACACAGGCACACAGCACACCCCAACCGCTGTGATCATCAACAAGGGGGTTCTCATTTTCGTTTCCCTTTTTCGAGTCTTCTTGCTGGAACCCGTTTGTTCTCCAACGGTTTGTCGGCAGTGAACCGAACCTGTTTGCCGGCTTCTTTCACCGCTGCCGACAACGCGCTCGCTGTCGTGTCCTTCCCGGCAACCAGATAGACGGGCGTCTCGGAAATTTTCACCGGCGCCGGACCGACCGGCCTGCCGAATATGTCCTGCGCCTCCACGCGAGCCTTGACCGGCAGTGGATACGAAACAAGATCGGTCTCGTCCCGGTTCTCGCGCCAGACAATGGCAAACGGTCCGGGCGGGCCATCGAACACGGCGCAGCGCACTTGTGGCGAAAGGCCGAATTGTTCGACCGGCCGCGCGCCGCGCAGTTTCTCGGCCAGCGCGTTCAACGCCACAAACTTCGCCTGCGGCGTGCCGTCGTAGCCGAACCAGTCCATCATGCCCAGCGCGCCCGCATAGGCGATGTTGGCGGTTTGAACGGTGTTGCGGAATTCCCAGAGAAACAGCACGCGCATCCCGGAACAGAACTCGATGATGCAATCGCGCATCGCGTAGGCCGCCGCCAGACGTTGCGGCAACACCATGTTGCGGTTGTGGCGCATCATCGCGTAGTCGCTGGTGGCGTGTGGAATGTTGGGCCGGTCAGTCCATGAACCGTATTTGATGCCTTCGGTGTTCCAGATGGGAAGCGTTTTCTCCGGCGCGAGTTTCTTCAACATTCCGCCGAGATCGGCGATGTAGTCCCAGCTCATCGCTTCGCTGCGCGACTGCCACGGACGCCCCTTGCACGGCGTGTGGACCGACACGGCGTCGAGCTGTTGCAAGCCGCCGCCTTCGGCCACGCTGCGAATGTAGCCATACGGATCGCCGGACTGATCGGTCGTGGCGCAGATGCCGATGACGGTGCATTGCGAGTCGGCGGCTTTTGCCTCGACGTAGGCCGCTTGCAACAACGGCAGATAGTCCTTGGCCCAGAACGCCGTGTTCGGCTCGTTGATGATCTCCCAGTGTTTGATCTCGTGGCGGTAATGGCTGACCAACGTGCGGATGTAGCGTTGCCACAAATCCAGTTTCGGGATCGGCGCCAGACGGCTTTCCTTGCCCGACCGCGCCCACTCCGGACAAAAATTCTCGCGGGCATTGGCGTTGCCGAGCGTGCCCATGATTTCCAAGCCGTAGTTTTTGATGGCTTTCACCGTGTCGTCGTAGAAAATGAATTTCCCCGGCTCCACTTCACAGCCAAAATCGCGGTGGCGTTCCCATCGAAACATGTCCGCGCCGCGCACCCAGCGCACGCCGCTTTGTTGGGCGAGACGAAACACGCGGTCGAGGCAGAGGTGTTGGTTGCTCGCGTCCCACTTCGCATCCGCCCCGAAGTCATCGGGAGATGTCAGGTGGTTGTAGTTGAATCCGAACTGGCACGGCTGATCGGCCAGCGGCGGTGACAGCTTTTCGATGACGGCAACATTCAGGTATTCCTTCTCCTCGTGTCCCCCACACGACGCTGTGACCTCAATCATCAACCAAGCGCGACACGGCACGGTGATCGGCTCCAGTCGCACGGTTGCGTGTTTGTCCACCGTCAAGCTGATCGTCTCCTGGCTTGCAGCCACTTGGTCCCCGAACAGATCCACTGCGCGCCACGACAACTCCAGCGGTCCGTCAGCTTTCGGCGCGTAAACCTGCGCCACAGGCGTGATCGTCTCCCCCGGAAAGAACAGGTTGCCGGGACGATTCGACGCGAGCGAAAGCTCAACAGCTTTGCCAGTTGAGAACGGCGTAGCCGCTTTGCCTTCTTCCAGTTGGACGGCATCAATCCAGAACGTCGTGCCAGCGCCGCCGGGCAGAAGACCGACATAGTAAAGACCGAATCCTTCTCTTCCATCAACCGGCGCGGACTCCGGCAGCGCGGCGACACGCAACTCGAAGCGCTGCCATTGTTTCGTCAGCCGGCAGATTTGCATCTGGGGTTTGCCGCTGAGGCCGGGCCGTTTGCGCGCTTGTTCGGGAAAGCCGCCCAACATCAAACTGAACTCGCCGCCGTCCTCTGCGCACTTGGCGTAAGCCGACAGCGTGTAGGCTCGGCCCGGACGCAGCGCGACCGGTTTGTAGAACAGCCCGTAACGATTCCAGCTTTTGGGCGGACGAGTGAACTTCAGACTCCGCCCGCCATCCACTGCCGTAGTGGAATCGGTTTCCAAACGCACATCGGCGCATTCCCGATGCAACCAACCTTGCAGAATCGCCAGCGCACACCCGTCCAGCCCCGCCTCGAAACTTGCGCCATCGGTGATCAAATTGTTTGCCGATGCTACCACCGCGCTGCAAAGCGCGACAATCAGCGAAAAAGACAAACACATTTGTTGTCTGGTCATAAAACTTCCGTCAGTGCGTGATGCGACTGCGATAAAAGTTCCAGTTGGTTTCACCGAGAGCGTTCAGCAACGCCATCGGATTGTGAGCCACGCCCGGTAACACAGTGAAGGTGTGTGTGATGCCGAGCTTCTGCAGATGTTCCGACAACTTGCGATTGCCAGCCAGTGTGGGGTCACGCTCGCCAATGACGATGCGAATGCGTATCTTGCCGCGCACCGCCTCGGCGTTTTTCTCCGCCAACAACCACGGGGCTTGTGCCCGATAGTATTCAATGTCGCTGCCCCAGACGGCCTTGAAAATTCGCTCGCGTTCCTCGGGCTTGGCAGCGGCGCGCGGCCCCTTGAAATCCCAATCCAGCGGACCGGCGCCGAACATGGAAACGGCGCCAAACAACTCCGGATGTTTGAACCCCAACCGCGCCGCCCCGTAGCCGCCCATGCTGAAACCTTCGATGAGACGGCCTTCACGCGAAGCGATGGTGCGGAACATCGCGTCAATGTGCGGCACGAGTTCCTTCACCACCACCGTTTCCATCGGCACGTTGCCGTCCTTGGAATCGCACCACATGCTTTCGGGAAGACCGTTGGGAAAAACAACCAGCATCGGCGGCGTCTTGCCGGCGCGGATGGCGGCGTCGAAGTGTTGTGCAAGCGGCGCGATTCCCGGCAAGCCGCCGCCGGTGCCGTGCAGCCAGCATAAGACGGGAAACCGCCGCCCCGTTTCGGTGTCGTACACTTCCGGCGTGTAGATGTGGTAGCTGACCTTTGTGTTCGCCGCTGCGCTGTCGAACGTGCGGAATTGAACACGCGGCGCCCGAACCGCCGTCGTAACCCATGCCACCGGCGGTTGATTCGCCGCAGCGACAAGGGTTGCGATCAGCAGGAGCGATTTCATTTTCCTCACTGAATCATGTGGCGGTGGAGAAACGATGCGATCCATTGGACATACTGGTCCATCAGCGCCCAGGCGGCGTGGCCTTTCCCTTCGAGGGGATGGAATTCGCAGGCGACTCCAACTTCCTTCGCCCGCGCCACGAGTTTCTCCGCAAACGCAAACGGCACCATGTGATCCTCTGTCCCGTGAATGACCAGAAGCGGCGGGCCGTCCGCTTGCATTTCCTTCGCGTTGAGAAGTCCGCCCCAGATGTCCACCACCGCGCGGATTTTCGGCGAATCACCG
>Ga0272448_1007220_pt1 | contig 11815 bp, 10 predicted proteins | sample YNPCB0191_FD_202220 | JGI IMG/M metagenome (GOLD analysis project Ga0272448, IMG submission 202220) | Hot spring sediment microbial communities from Yellowstone National Park, WY, United States - YNP-CB-019-1 | ecosystem: Environmental > Aquatic > Thermal springs > Hot (42-90C) > Sediment... | reverse complement strand
GTGCCCTTCCGCTACCTGTTGGCCCTGCTCTTTCCGGTCACCTTTACACTGAGGCCCTTCCTCGGCAAGAAGGGACACTCTGCCGAGGAGGTCGAAAAGATGTACCTGGCATGGCTCAAGTCGTGCCTGCTCCAGGTGACCCTCTGGAGCTATCCCTACGTTAAGGAGGGCGATTATTGATCGGGCAACAGAGGCTGACGGCCCTGCGTCCTCTCCGGCGGGATGCCCGCATCCTCTTCGCTACGCGCATGCTTCGGATGTTCGCCTATGGAATGCTCTCGGTCGTGCTGGTGCTCTACCTCTTGCGTCTCGGTCTCGACATGAAAGAGGTGGGGGTGCTCCTCACCCTCGCTCTGGTCGGCGACGCCTTGGTATCCTTGTGGATCACAGGGAGCGCCGACCGCATCGGGCGCAGGAGGATGCTCGTCGCCGGGTCCTTCTTGATGGTCCTCGCAGCCATGCTTTTCGCGCTCACCCGCAACGTCTGGCTCCTTGTGTTGGCAGCGACCATCGGCGTCATAAGCCCGAGCGGCCAGGAGGTCGGCCCGTTCCTGGCGATCGAACAGGCCTCGCTCTCACAGGCGATCGACGCTCCGAGACGGACACGCGTCTTCGCCTGGTACAATCTGGCCGGCTCTTGTGCGACCGCTGCCGGGGCACTGGCCGGCGGCGGCCTTTCCCAACTCCTCCAGAGTCAGGGCCTAGAGCCTGTGGACAGCTACCGGGCGGTTGTGATCGCCTACGGCGGCATAGGGGTCGCACTCGGTGCATGCTTTGCCTTCCTTTCGCCCGTGATCGAGGTGCCTGCAGCCGGCCGCGACCCGGCCCAAGCCGGCACGCACCCACGCTTCGGCCTGCACCGATCTCGACCGCTCGTCCTCGCACTCGTCTCTTTGTTCGCGCTGGATGCCTTTGCCGGCGGGTTCGTGATCCAGAGCATCGTGGCCTATTGGTTCCAGGCCCGCTATGGCGTGGAACCAGCCCTGCTGGGGACGATCTTTTTCCTGGCCAACCTCCTTGCCGGCGCCTCTGCCCTGGCCTCGGCCAGACTCGCCGCACGCTTCGGGCTGCTCAACACAATGGTCTGGACACACATCCCGTCCAATATTCTGCTGATCCTTGTCCCCTTCATGCCCGGCCTCGGCTCGACGATCCTGCTCTTGCTGCTCCGCTTCAGCATCTCCCAGATGGATGTGCCCACACGCCAGTCCTACATGATGGCAGTCGTAAGCCCTGAGGAGCGTTCCGCTGCAGGGGGTCTGGCCAATGTCGGCCGTACTGTCGGCGCAGCGATCTCACCCGGTATTTCCGGCTTCCTGCTCGGCAGCGCAGGCCTCCTCGCCCTTCCTTTCGTGATCTCGGGTCTGCTCAAGATCCTCTACGATGTCCTCCTCTACAGCAGGTTCCGCTCGGTAGACGTCCCTGACAGAGGATAGATCCCGAGACCCGACAAGAAGTACGCACACGTTTGCGACATACGAACCACTCAAAATTGGGGGAACACCCCGCATTTTCATTCTGCATGGATCCCGGCTCGGCTCTTCCCCCTAGGGTGGGCAAGAGAGAAGGCGGGACGACCTCTCTTCCTCACGAGATGGGCCGGCACAGTGCAGCGAGGGTCGAGTCGAAGTCGTGGGGGCAGGGGCAGGCGATTTTCAAGGGCGTGCCTGTGGAAGGATGCCTCAGGTGCACAGAGTCGGCATGGAGCATCAGGCGAGGCGATGCGCGTCTCAGGAGACCCGGCTCAAAGGGGCCTCCGTAGAGTGGGTCTCCGACGATCGGATGCCCGATGTGGGCGAGGTGGCATCTGATCTGGTGCCTGGCACCGCGGCAGATGCTCACACGGACCAGAGTGTATTTTTCGAAGTGGGCGATGCATCGGTAGTGTGTGCGGCACTCGCGCCGGCCTCGAACCCTCCCACCCCCGGCACCGGTCGCAACCCTGACGCGGGAGCTCCTCCGACCGCGGGAGACAATGGGGAGATCGATCTCGCCCCCCTGCTGCTCGAGCCGTCCATGGACGAGTGCCACGTATTTCTTGAGCATCGTGCCTTCGCGGTTCTGCACGCGCAGATTCTCGAACGAGAGCTGGGTGCGCGCTGCAAGCACGACCCCTGAAGTGTCTTTGTCGAGTCTGTGGAGGATTCCCGGTTCCCTCCAGGAGAATCCTATGGAGTGCATCTCCGGGTATCTGCAGAGCAAGGCGTTTGCGACAGTACCTCGCTCCCCGGCCCTCAAAGGGTGCGTGGGAATGCCTGCGGGCTTGCTCACCGCGACCAGATCGCTGTCCTCGAAAAGAATCTCGATCGGCACGTCAGGGTCCGGGGTCACGACCTCCATGGCGTCTCCGGAAAACGGCGCCACAACCTCGACGCGATCCCCTGCCTGGAGGGCCATCCCCTTTCTCGCAGGGCCCTCTCGAACAGTGACAAGCCCGCGGCCGATCCAATCGATGAGCAGGCGTCTGGGGATCCCGGGCAGCCTCCCCTTGAGGAATCTATCGAGTCGCACCCCGTGCATGTGCTCGTCGACGGAGAACACCCTCTTCGAAGGACCGGCCGTCATAAACCATGCTCCTGCAAAAAACGCTCGATGCGATCGCAGACTGCCTCGGGCGCTTCGATGTGAGCCGCGTGGGAGCAATGGGGAAATATGGCACACTCGGCACCTGGTATCCTGCCGGCCACGGCCTCGAGTCGGCCCGGCCGCACGATCCGGTCCCTCCCTCCGCCGATGAGGAGGCACGGCACCCGGATGCGGCGCACCACGGATGCTGTCTCGTTCCTGTAAAAGGAGATCAGCGCCCTGGAGGCAACGCGAGGGTCCATCCTGGACACACTCCAGAGAAGCCCGGGAGGCGACCCGCGGTGCCGTCCCCCTTTTTCTGGCGAGACCGCACCTCTGTCCCCTGCCCGCCCGAATTCCTGCGTCCGCAGCATCACTCGCACGGGACGCCACAAGACCCCGGCCAGCGGCGCACATCCTTCCATGAGCTCGGCGGTCAGCCTCCTCAGCAGCCGTGAAGGGGCGGCAGGGCCGAACGGCTTGGTGTAGATCCCGCAGATGCTGATCATGGCCTGGACGCGGTGGGCGTGCCGTCTGTACAACTCGAGCATGACGTCGACTCCGCTGCGGTAGGCAACGACGACCGCCCCCTCAATGCCCGCCCCAGCCATGACGAGGCTGCAATCCTCGGCAAAGGTCTTCATCGAAATCTCTTTCGCACGCCTCGGGCCGGAAGATAAGCCCTGCCCCATGTAGTCCCAAACGAGCAGGCGGCGGTGGGAGGAGGAGAAACGCTCCAGGAGGCCAAGCCAGGACTCCGCACCGGACACTATCCCGTTGAGAAAAACAAGCGGCGCACCTCCACCTCCTCCCCCGAACACCCTATACCTCAAGGCCCTGCCGTCAGGCCTGTACACGATGCCGTTGACCTGCTTCATCTTGAGAGACCCTCACAGGGTCCGCGAACCGGTTGCGTCCTGGACGACCCTGCGGGCCACCGCAAGGGCCTCGCGGGTGCAGTCGTTCAAGGCCACACCCCGGAGGGCATTGCCCGTGAGATAGACCCCGGGATGCCGGCCGAGCACCTGCTCGATCCTCTCCAGGCGCTTCAAGTGACCGATCGTGTACAAAGGGATGGCCTGTGGGTGCCGTATGATATTGACGTAGACCGGAGAGGCCCGCCAGCCCATGAGCGCCTGGTATTCGTCGAGCACTGTGCGGACAAGCTCTTGGTCATCGAGGTCCAGCGCCTGACCCGCTCGATAGCCTCCTACCATGCTCCGAGTGAGAACGTGGCCTTCAGGGGCCCTGCCGGGAAAGATGCTCGAGCACCACAGCGAACCGAGGATGGAGCGCCTCTCCTGGTGCGGTACGAGGAAACCAAAACCATCAGGGGGCTGCGGGAGATCCGAGACCCTGAAACCCAAGCCCACAACCACGAGGGGGGCGTACGGGATCTCGCCCAGAAGCGCCGAGACCTCGGGCTCCAGGGGCCTGACGACCTCTTTTGCCGCATAGGCAGGCAGGGCAATTACCACGGCATCGGCATCCATGAACGCCTCCCTTCCCGCCTCACGGTAGTGAATTCGGTACGTGGCGGCGGATCTGCCTCTGCCCCGCATGTCTTCCACCGAAAGCGCCGCGCACCCGGTCCGGACCGCGCGGCCCAGACGCTCAGCGAGTCGCGCGACGATGGTCTCCAAGCCGTCGGTAAAGGAGATCAATATGCCCCCTGGTCCTGCAGGTCCTGAGCGAGGTCTCGATCGACTCGACAGGGCGGAACGCGCAAGAGGCGCCTCCTCACCGGTACGCTCTCCCTCTCCAGGGCCTGAGGAATCGTCCGTCACGCCTTTTTGCCTCCTCTGCTTGGCCAGGCGCATCATCGCTCTTATGAGGCTGCCATGTTCCCTCTCCATCTGCGCGATCCTCGGGAAGCACGCCTCGAGGCTCATCACCTGCGGGTCGCCTGCAAAGATCCCGGAAACCATAGGGTCGAGAAGTTTTTCGGTCGCCTCCTTGCCTAGCCTCCGCGTCCCGAATTCATAGATGCTCGTATCGACCCCGTGCGGTGTGGCCCGAGCCCAGTACTCACCGACGATCCTCAACCTGCCCCTAATGGTCAAAAGATTGGAACGGAAAAACGCGGCCGGCGATTCGGGCACCTGGTGGAGTCTCCCCTTGGAGACGATGAATCGTTTGCGGGCTGCGTCATTGCTGGGCAAGAGCCGATCCTCGACCGAAAGATCGCGGCACAGTTCCAGGGTAGAGGGCCTGTTGTCCAGGAAGCCGTTCGGGCCCCACTCGCAGAGATACCCCTGAGTCTTGTCCGTTCGGATCTTCCCCCCAGGCCTCGAGTCGGCCTCGAGCACGACTATTTCCGGCGCCAAACCCTGTGAAGCAAAGGCGTGCTCGATCCTGAATGCCGTCGCGAGCCCGGAGATCCCGCCGCCGAGGATGACGATCCTGTCAATTTCCACATTTATCCTTTAAATATTAGACAGTTATCTTGGTACATCTAATACAATACTTTATGTCTGGCTCACCCGCACATCTTCCCGATTACAAGGTCAGCCAGGCAGGCAATAAAGTCAGGTGCGTCATTCAAGGCCTCGACCCTCACAAAGTGCGTCGCGCCGCGGCGATAGGCTACATCCCTGTAAACGACATCTATGTCATAGAGCGTCTCCAGATGGTCGGACACAAAGCTTACCGGGGCCACGATGAGCGAGTGGCGGCCCTTGTCGATCATCCGCTGCACGACCTCCTCGACGCACGGGCCGACCCACGCAATGGGGCCGACCCTGCTCTGATACGCGATCTCCCACTCCAGGGCCTGCAACCCAAACCGCCTTTTGTCCAGAACCGTATCGAGGAGTCCCACGATGCCTCGCACGGTCCTTTCAACCTCGCTCACGTACGGGTCACCTTTTTTGACAAGACGCACGGGAAGGCTATGGGCGACGAACAAGAGAGCCACGCGCTCAGGCGCCCCGCCTGCCGAGGCCAGCGCCTTCTCCACCCTGGTTGCAACACACCCGACGAAGCCCGGATGGTCGCACCAGCTCTGTATCTCCAGGACGTCGATGCGAGAGGAGCCCCCCTCTGCCACCGCCTTCTTCAGGGCGGCGAGCGAGGATCCTGTGGTCGCCGTGCTGTATTGCGGATACAGCGGCAGGGCAACGATACGGTCGACACCCTTTCTTGCCATGTACGCGACCGCCTCGCCGGCAGACGGTCTCCAGTACCGCATGGCCACAGACACAGGCATCGTGTGGCCCCGGTCCTCAAGGGCCTTTTCCAGGGCTCGAGCCTGTCTTCGAGTGATCTCCCCCAAGGGCGATCCCCCGCCGATCGCTCTGTAGCGGTGCACTGCCTTTCCCCGGCGCAGTCTCGAAAGAAGCCGCGCAGCGAGGCGGCGAAACGCCGGTCCCCCGGGGATCGGGACGATCATTGGGTCGCTGAAGAGATTGAGGAGGTAAGGCCCTACATCCTCGCATCGCGGCGGGCCCCCCATTGCGAGGAGAAGGACGCCCCAGTTCTTCCGAGGCATCACCCAGCCCCCCCCTCCCGACGAGCGCACGGCAGGCAGGAGTGAACCGTCTCGACAAGAAATGCCACACGGTCTACAGGCGTCGAGGGGTGGATGCCGTGACCGAGGTTGAAGATGTACCCGGGCCACCGGCCGGCCTTCTCCACGATCAGTCTCACGGTACGCTCGAGAACCTCACGCGGTTGAAAAAGGGCCAGAGGGTCCAAATTCCCCTGCACTGCGATCCGAGGGCCGAGCAAGGCCCTCGCTTCACCCAGATCTATCTTCCAATCGAAGCTTATGACGTCCGCGCCGACAAGCTTCAAGAGCCCGGCAAGCGTCGAGGCCCCGAGAGAAAAGTAGATGATGGGGACATCCGCCGCACTGCGCACCTCTTCGACGAGACGCTGCATGTGAGCGAGCACGTACCGCTCGTAATCGGCCGGCGCGAGTGCCACGGCCCAGGTGTCGAAGATCTGCAGCGCCTGGGCCCCTGCCTCTGCCTGGGCCCTGAGAAACGACGCCACCGCCTCGGTCAGCGTCATCATGAGGGAGCCGAACGCGTCCGGCAGCTGATACATGAGCTTCTTGGTCGAGAGAAAATCCCTCGGCGAACCTCCCTCCAGGATGTAGGTAGCGAGCGTGAACGGCGCCCCTGCGAACCCGATAAGCGGGACCCTGCCTGCGAGCGCCTCCCTGCCCAGCCTGATCGCCTCCAGCACGAAGCCGAGATCCTCCTCGGGGTCGGGCGCTCTCAAGGACCGCAGGGCCTCGGGCGTCCTCGGCGGGTCGGGGAGGATCGGCCCCTGCCTTTCCTCGTACCTGACCTCGATCCCCATTGCCTCGACCAGAACGAGGATATCGGAGAACAGAATCGCCGCATCCAGTTCGAACGCATCGAGCGGTTGGAGCATGACCTCGACGGCCAGGGACGGTCTCTTGCACAGCTCGAGGAAGGAGTGACGGCCGCGGATGTCCCGGTATTCCTGCATGTAGCGGCCTGCTTGGCGCATGAGCCAGACAGGGACTGCATCCACGCTTTCGAGTCGACAGGCCTTGAGGAATCGATCAGCTCGACTCATTGCCCCCCCGGGGCGGGCGCGGCCTTTTTTCTCCAACGCAGAGGTATATACCCGCACAACGGTTCCTCTGCCAGCCAGTCGCCCCCATGAAAAGCGGCGGCACGCGCCCTGCAGCCTCCACAGACATCGAGGTACTCGCAGGAGCCGCATTTACCCTTGTAGTGGTGCGTCTCCCTCAGTGAGAGGAACAGGGGCGAGCGCTCCCAGATCTCGCGGAAGGGCTCTCTCCGGACGTTTCCCGCCGAGTGGGGGAAATAACTGCACGGCATGACCTCGCCGTTGCGGTCGATAAACGCAATAACCTGTCCTGCAAGACACCCTTTGAAGACACCCGTGGAAAACGTGAGGCTTCTTCTCTCCTTGGACCTTCCCTCCTTCTTGGAACGCTCGAGCCATATTCTGTAGTACTGGGGAGCGCAGGTCGGACGCATCAACAGCTCGTTCTCGCTCCTTTCCTGGTCGTAATGCCAGTTGAGGATCTCTTCGTAGTCCCGGGCCGGGATGAGCTCGTCGAGGATCTCCTCCCCCCTGCCCGTGGGGACGACCATGAAAAGATACCAGGCGGTCGCACCGAGTTCCTTTGCCAGGCGATAGACACGGGGGATCTCTGCCTGATTCCTTCGGGTAAAGGACGAATTTACGAGGAAAGGAATGCCGCTCTTCTTGAAGTGCTCTATCGCCCTCATCACGCCGTCGAAGGCGCCGGGCTGCTTCCGGAAGTCGTCATGAACCTCTCGTCGCGACCCGTCCAGACTCAACGAGACCATTCGGATCCCTGACTCCTTGATCTTCGTGCACACGGCCTCGTCCACCAGGGTCCCGTTGGTGGCCAGGCACATGCGCAGCCCACGGCTCGTCCCGCGGGCGGCAAGGGCAAAAAGATCCTCGCGCAACAGCGGCTCGCCGCCCGAGAGAACCACGACCGGCGTTGCGTACTCGGCCAAGCTGTCGATGAAGCGGATCGCCTCCTCGGTACTCATATCCCCTTGCTCGGTCGTCATCCCTGAAGAAGACCTGCAATGAATGCACTGAAGGTTGCATCTGCCGGTAACCTCCCAGGCGATCCATTTCGGGGGCTCGATGGCACGCTTCATTGCAGGACATTCTCCGCGGGGTGTGCGCCGGGGTCTTCGATCCTATTATGTCGCCCGGCGAGAGGCTTATCAATCTGTGTTGAGACCCGGACAAGGTCCCGAGGGCCGGCCGCCTCTCGGGAAGAAAGCCCTGTGGAACGAGGCGTGGATGAGGTGGTGGGTCGGGGGTACGGTGTGCCTCACCCGCGGGGCGAATAGAAAGAAGGCTGGCGCGTTACGAAAGGATCTTCCGCAAGGTGTCGAGAAGCTCCTTCTTGTCGATGGGCTTCGAGATATATCCTGCAGGCGGCGCTATCTGCCTGCGATGGTGGATATAGTGCCTGAAATCGTCCGAAAGCCCTGTCACGATCACAACAGGTATGCCTTTGGTGACAGGGTCCTTCTGGAGCTCCTGCAAGGTCTTTATCCCCGACTTCTCGGGCATGGATACGTCAAGGGTGATCGCATCGGGGACCTCCTCTCTGGCCTTCTCCAGCCCCTCCGCACCGTCCCGGGCGCCGACCGCGAGGTACCCATTGTCCTCCAGCAAAACGGTCAGGTAGGCGAGCGTATCCTCCTGATCCTCGATCACGAGTATTTTCTTCCTTTCCATGTCTGGTTCCCCCTCCGCCTTTTCTCTTGTTCCTCAAAACCTCATCAGAGGGATCCGCACGAGGAAAACGCTCCCCTCGCGGACACTGGATTCTACGGAGATCTTTCCGCCGTGCATGGCGGCGATCTTGTTCGCGATGAACAGCCCCAGGCCGGTGCCTTCCACCCCTTTGGAGGAAAAGAACATGCAGAACAGTTTCTCTCGGGTCTCGCGGTCCATGCCTATCCCGTTGTCCTCGATTTCGAAAAAGGTGTCGTCAGCGCTTTGCCATACGCTGAATCGAATGAAGTGGTCTTTCTTGGCCCGATCCATCCGGCAGGCATCGATGGAGTTCTCGAGGATGGTGACCAGCATCGAGTGGAGGGAGTCCAGATCCCCTTGGAAGGGCTTCATATCGTCGGCAAAACACTTCTGGAAGGAAATGCCCATCTTTTCGGACTTCCCTTCGAAGAGATCCGAAACACTGTGGGCGAGCTCGAGCGGGATGACAGGCTCCCATACCGGCTCGCGTTCCTTGGCATAGTAGAGAAGGTCGAGAATCATGGTGCGGATCTTGCCCACGTTGCGCTCGAGCATCTCCCAGCCCTTCCTGATCCGCGCCATATCGTTCTTCTCGAACCCCGAGTTCAAGAAATAGACCCCGCCGTCGAGCCCGGTCAGAAGCCCTTTGATACTGTGCGAGATGGAGCCAACGAGTAGACCGAGCGACTCGAGCCTGGATTGCAACCTTCGAATCTCACTTATATTGGTGGACATCTCCATGACGTGACTGATCTCGCCGTGCCGATTCCGTATCGGCGCAGTCGAGACGAGGACATGGATGGGCTCCCCCTCTTTGGATATGACCACCTCCTCGCTCGTATGGACCTGACCGTCGGAGAAGGTCTGCTCCACCGGACAGATCAAGCACTCCTCCTGTCTATGTTTGTAGACAGAATAGCAGCGGTTCCCTATCCCGTCTCCGAAATCCTCCCTGAATCTCCTGTTGACCCGTACGATTCGGAACTCGCGGTCCTGTATGCTGATGTAACACGGGACCTCTTCGAAAAGATATGCGAGGCGCTCCTGGCTCTCCTTGAGTCTCCTCTGGAGCGTCTTTACCTCTGTGATGTCGGTCGACATCTCCATGACGGCCACAATGTCGCCGGATTCGCCGTAAATAGGCGTCGTGTACACAATGACCTCGACCTGAGTGCCGTCCTGGCGGAACCATGTTTCCTCGCTCTTGTGACTCTTGCCGTCGCGGAACGTCTTCTCGACAACGCAGACCGGGCATTTCTCGGTGCGGTCTTTGTATATCTGGTAGCAGTAGAGCCCGTCCTTGGTGCCGAAGCTTTCCCTGAACCGCCTGTTGGTCCTGAGGATCCTCAGCTCGCGGTCCTGGATCGAGATATAGCACGGCACCTCGTTGAAAAGGACATCGTAAGGGAGGGGGATATCCAGGCCGGACGCAATGGGGGCGCTCTCGCTCACGCCCGAATCCAGATTTTCGACCAAAGGCCTTTTTGTCGACATCAAGACACCGCAGGCAAAGTGGCTTCTACCCTAGGCGGCGCCACGCCTCCTGGGGATCCTCAGCGTGTAGACAATGGTGCCACTATCGCTGTCGGACCCGCTCGAGATCTCCAAGGATCCGGAGTGACCTTGGGCGAGCCTCATTGCGACAAAAAGCCGAGGCCCGAGATCCTCGGCTGCATGCCCTCTCGGAGGCATCACGTTCGCCTCGCCACCGGGCCGCAACGCCTCAGTGGCCGCTCTCGCTTCGACTCTGAAGACGATGTGTGAGTCGCTGCCGGAAACAGCGAAGGAGATCCCGTCAGTGGGGGCCTTCCCCTGCGGCTTCGTCGCGTCGATCGCTGCACTGACGACATTGGCAACCATTGCGCGGATCATCTTCGGGTCGGCCTCCAACGTTCCTCGGGCAGACTCGAAGCAGAACCGGGCCTGTGCGCCGGCGTCCCGACTCCTCGCCTCGATGAGCAGGCGCAGTTCTTCGAGGAGGCCTTCCACAGGCACAGGCTCGAAAAGGGGCTCTCTCTCCTTGAGGTAATAGAGGCAGTCATCGACCGTCGCCTGGATCCGCCTCGCGTTGCGTTCCAGCATGGCCAGCCCTTTTTCGATCCGATCGCGCCCGCCCTTCTCGAGGCCAGATCTCAAAAGGTAGAGGCCGCCTTGCAAGCCTGTGAGTTCGCCTCTGAGCGCGTGGGCGACCGCCCCCACCAGCGTGCCTAACGGAGACGGCTCTTGCTCGAGAGTTCGCGCGGGCATAGGGGCGGTGGGCCTTCCCGCCTCTGCGAGCATTCTCTCTTTCCCGGCTCGCTCAGGGCCTCCCCCGGCTCTTTCAGGGCCGCCTGCCGGCATAAGCTCTAATAGGCTCCTCTTTCTCGGCCATCGAGCCCCCGCATGGCGCTCTGCTGTGGCCCTGCCGGTACGGTTATCGCCTGCCGATGGGTCCCGCTCTGGGGCTCAGCGCTGAGCGCTCTCGCAGAGTGAAGAAGCTGATTCAAAGCGTCTTGTGGTGGAGTTCCACTATCTTCCTCACGTTCTTTACGAAGGTTTCCGCCTCTACGGGCTTGTCCAAGTATCCTTCGGGCGGCCTGTGGGGTTTATCGTAGATGAGTCTCCTCAGCTCGGGCTTGCCCGAGACGATGCAGATGGGGATATGAGCCGTCTCAGGGTCCTCGCGCAGCCGCACGAATACCTCGCCTCCGTCCATCCCCGGCATCGACAGATCCAGTGTGATGAGGTCGGGTTTTTGGGTCCTGGCCGATTCTAGGCCCTCGATTCCATTGGTCGCCTTGATCGTGGAGGCCTCCTGGTCCTCGAGGACCGTGGACAAATAGGCAATCGTGTCGGGCTCGTCGTCGATGAGGAGGATGGTAAGGCCCTTGAGACCGTGAACGACCTTGGGCTTCTCTACTACTCCTATCTCTTTTTCGATCACCAGGGCGTTGGCGACAAGGTTGACCAACTGGGTAACCTGCATGCCGAGCTCATAGTGTTTGATAAGGTC
>Ga0272448_1007219_pt1 | contig 11816 bp, 9 predicted proteins | sample YNPCB0191_FD_202220 | JGI IMG/M metagenome (GOLD analysis project Ga0272448, IMG submission 202220) | Hot spring sediment microbial communities from Yellowstone National Park, WY, United States - YNP-CB-019-1 | ecosystem: Environmental > Aquatic > Thermal springs > Hot (42-90C) > Sediment... | reverse complement strand
GCACAGCGATGGCCGATCCTAACATGATTGTCCAAACAAAACAGAAGATGGCCACTTCCAGAGTCCAGAGGACCTCCCAATGAAAGACAAACCTGGCTAAAACCTGAAGGAAGACTACGCTAATAAGAATAATTACCAGAACTTGACATAAGCGTAATTGGCCACGCTCAATTAAATCCATGGTGCGGGCAAGCATATATTTCTTATATTTACCTCCTGACCTCTTGGCTTAATAGGCCTGAGCAGATTTACGAATCGATTCTAAAACATCCATAAGCTTTAATTTCGCAGCTTCTTCATTTTGTGCCGGCCCGGAGCGCGAAATGAATTCGGATTTATCCACTTCAGTGATTTGCACCCCTTTCTTTCCCAACCCTTCCAGAAGGGATTCGGTCATTTTGACGCCTTCTGCCGTACAGATCAAGGCTGCTTCGGCTATAGTTTGTCTCAAGAGATTCTGGTATGTGGGGGAAAATTTCTTAAAAGTTTTTTCGCTCATCAAAAAGATAGAAACCATAAATTCGTGTTCAGTTTTGGCATGGTACTTGGCAACTTCATAAAGTTTAGAAGAAAGATAACCAGGAACGGTGCTTTCACAAGCATCGACTACCCCGGTTTGAAGAGCGGTATAAAGTTCAGTCCAGGGAAGCGACACCGGAAGAGTACTGAATTCTTTCCACATCCTCGCGGCCACTGGTCCCCCGGGGACACGCATCTTCATCCCCTTGATATCAGATATATGGCGCACAGGTTTTAAGCGATTACTCATATTCCGCAGTCCTCCGCCAGCTAGGGCCATAAATTCAAAGCCCACATTATGTTTTTGGATAATCTCTTGAAACCGTTTATCCAGATACCCGCCCGCTTTTAAACATTCTTCGAAATGCTTTTGATTTTTAAAAAGGAAACTGAGATTGAAAAAGCTGAGTTCAGGAATATAAGTGGCTACATTCCCCGTTCCGCCTACATATAAATCAACCGTCCCTTCTCGTAAACTTGTGAGGGTCACTTCATCGCTCCCCAATCTTCCTGCGTCATATAAATTTACAATAATTTTTCCCCCACTTTTTTCTTTTAGAGTTTTTTGAATATATTGGCCAGAAGATATCCAGGGATGCGGGGCCTTAACTACTGTAGACATTTTCAAGTTAAATTCTTGAGCTCCTATTTGGTTAAGGCTGCCACAGATTAAGATGGCCGTGATTCCAATAACAAGGGATAGGCAAAATATTAGCGAATAATCTTTTTTCATTTTTACTTCCTCCTCTTAAAATTTTCTTTATTAATTAGCCTAATTTATTACCCAAGAGCATCCCCACCCACCAGCAGCAACAATTATAAGCTTTTGAAAGTGAATTTAATTCTACACCAACTTCTTTCGCTCCTTCAACTTCTAAAAAAGTATCCCGCCTCCCTCAGGAAATTAAACAGGGCAGACCTAAATAATCTATCAAGTTCACTCGGTATTTCCTTAATGAAATAATCCCGGAATATCTTAGCATCTTCTGGCTTCCGCGGATTTTTACAAATAAGGTAGCGACTCCCTTATATCCGCACTTCTTCAACACAAAGATTAGCACTTAGAGCATGAAAATCAGATGGAGCAAATTTTAAAACTTCCTCAACCTCCTTGTGATTACTTTTGCGGAGAGCTACGATAAAAGAATAACCTTCCTGTTTAAGATAGAAATAGCTATTTTCGCTTACTTAACCACTATCACCAATAAAAATACATCATTTTACCTGAAAAAACCCTTTCAGCTTATCTATAGAATCCTTCAATGTCCCCCTATCAGAAAGAATGCTCTTGTAAATCTGATGAGCTAAGTTATACCTCCATCTGTCAATAAGAGTCCAACAAGGATCTGTTTCTTATCTGGCCTCTTGTGCCTGGAATAACCAGACTCAGCTAATGGACAAGATAGCCCTTCCAAATATGCAGAAGTAAGATCATAAAAAAATAAGATCGAGTTTGAGGTTAAAAAGATCTGGAAGAGAAATAAGAGAAATAAAGGTGGATCTTTCCTCTTCTTCTTTGGATCTGGCTAAATAATCTAAGACCCGAAGGTAATGCTGATACCTTAATCCTGCCGCCGGATAATCAAAATTTATTCACCTTCTCCAAGAAAGACTCTTGGTTAAAATATAACTAAGATTCGTTGCCTTCCCAATTAGCCTTAATAGCAACTACTTCGCCGTAATCAAGGGAAGAGATTGCCTCAAGTTCTCTTTGAAATAATAATTTTTAGCCTGTAAACATGAATAAGGAAACACAAAGATTATAGAGATTATTTTATCAAAGAGATTTATGTCCCCTAAATTAGCAACCATCCATTGAACTATCCTGTCTTACCCTGATATTTTCAACAAGGCGTATATAATGATATGTATTTTCATTTTGGTTAAAGGATCTTCTAAGGGAAGTGGTTCTTGGTCATAGACATCAAGGGAGAGCAATAGTATGTCCGGCTACAGATTAGCCATTTGCCTCTGGGACATTGTTTTTATGCGCTCAATTATTTCTCCAAGAGTCATTGGTTTATCTGTATAAATTCTAACTTCTCTTAAGTTTATTAATCTCTGTTCTGCATCCGTGCCCGAGATGACAATCGGAAAATCGTCTGGTATTACAATTTTAGTTCTCATAGCCGAAACCTTTCTATCGCGATGGAGTCGATCACATAAATCCCTTAAACTCTTTTTTAACTATAGCATGATATACCCAGATAGTAAGGGTGTAAAAATCGAAAACCGCGAGTCCTACTGCTCTCTTAATGGCGGCTGCATAAGGAGGCATATTGGTACATTCAAGCACAATTACTCCCACATCTGGATGCTCTTTGACCATTCGCCTTGCCACTTTGATTAAATCATCTTTCGCCTTATCAACGTCAAGTTCTAGTTCGTCATCTAAGATTGTCCTTGAAAACTCTTCTTCATTTTCAGTGCCCAGAATTATATGAGGAATATGGTCTGCACCTACGCAAGCGAGATGCCTCGCGGTAAGTGATTTTGAGTGGATAGTTATAATACCAACTTTTTTAGAGGGATTTATCATCGAATAAGCAAGAGGGACCTGCATCAGGCTCGAAGTGAAAACTGGGATATTAACAGCTGAGGCCATCTCTTTTTGAAAAAGCGCCAGAAATCCACAATTCGTGGTTATTGCTTCCACCCCCTCTTTCTCCAGTTCTCGAGCCGCTTGGATAAATGGTTCAAGTAGACCTTCTGCCCCTTTTCTCACAGCCTGATCCGGTGTTGCCTTTTTAACAATTTTATAAAGTACAGGAAAATCCCAAGTGGTGGCGTTTCCCACATCTCCAGGAATCCTCGGGAACCTTGTCTCCAGCATTATGATTCCAATCGGGTAACCGTAAATGTTCTTCCCTCCTCTTACTTTCCCCATTAATTCCTCCCCGGCTTATTTTAAAGCATTATATTTTCCCCAAATTTTTAATTTACCATAACTTTCATAATCAATCCTTAAAGGCAGTCAGTGACTCTTTTATCGTCCTTCCCTCTTTGAAGCGCCTAAGGTCCAGCATACTTATATCAATTGACTTTGCCCGTCCGTGAAGAATAAGCTCAGCAATCACTATACCTGCTGCTGGACTATGCTGGAAACCATGCCCACTAAATCCTACGGCAAGGATAAATCCTTCAATCTCTGGAACTTTTCCCAAGATAGCGTGATTATCCGGCGAAATCTCATAAAGGCCTGCCCAACCCCTGACTATCCTGGCCTCTTTGAAGACTGGTACTCTATGCGTTGCTTTTTCTGCAGTTTCAACTATGGAATCAAAATCAGTTGTGAGATTGAAACTTGGCTCTTTGTCCTGCGGTCCTGTGAGCAATACCGATTTTCCTTCTCTTCTAAAATAGAAGTTTTGCTTATGGTCAATTGTTAAGGGAACAGAAGGTGGAATCTTATCAAAGGTATCGGTAAAAAATAGCTGTCGCCTTATTGGGCTGACCGGGATCTCTACGCCCGCCATCTTTCCCACCTGGGCTGCATAAGGGCCTGCCGCATTAACTACTACTGGAGCTTCCACTCTCCCCGCTTGCGTGGTTACCGCAACTACCCGACCGCTTTTAATCTCAATCCCGGTAACTTCAGTATTCTGAAAAATTTTCACACCATATCTCTTTGCCCCCTTGGCGACTGCATAAATTACCTCGTGGGGACCGGCATAACCATCAGTAGAACAGAATGCTCCCCCAAAAATATCTTCTGTGTTTAAAAACGGCCACTCTTTTTCAATATCTTTTCGGCTAAGAAGTTCAGAAGGAACTCCAAAACGGTGTTGAAGCTCTATATTTTTTTTGAATGTCTCAAATTCCTCTTCATCCCTCGCCAGAAATAGATAGCCAATCTGGCGAAATTCTGGTGAGGCCTCAAACTCTTCATGAAAATGTTGGAAGATTTCAAAGGATTTCATGGCAAATTCCATGTTCACCTCTGTAGACCATTGCCTTCTAATTCCACCAGCACATCGGCCTGTTGATCCTTCACCCAAAAGATTTTTTTCAAATAACAGTACATCTTGAGCACCCATCTTTCCGAGATAATAGGCAATACTTACCCCTATGATTCCGCCTCCAATTATTACTACCTCAGCAGTCTTCTGCATCTGATTATCTCCCTTAATCATTTCCTTTTGATTAATTTGTTTATAAAATATGCCCATGCTAACTTTTTAACTGATGCGCAGCCCCTTCCTGTTTGATAGGCTTCAAGCACCTTCTCTCTTAAAATCGTCTCTTTTTTTCTGAGATCAACGCCTATTTTTCGGCATTTTTCGACTGCTTCTGGAAAAACTTTAAGTACATATTCTATATCTTCAGATTTTGTGTAAAGACCAATATTAATTCTGATCGAACCTATGGCAAGATCATCTGCTAGCCCTAAGGCCTCTAACACATGAGAGGGATGATTATGGAGTGATGAACATGCCGAACCAGTCGAAACTTGAATACCCTTTTCATCAAGAAACTCGGCTAATTTTTGGCCATCCAGGCCTGAAAAGCTGAAGTGAAGATTACCGGGAACTCTTAGAAGAGGGTCTCCATTGAGGAAAACCCCGTCTATCTTTTTAATAATTCCTTCTAAGAGAGTTTTAGCTAAAAGAGATTCTCTTTCAACCTCCTTTTGTAGCTCAGTTTTAATAAGCCGAAGGGCCTGGGCCATCCCAACAATGGCCGCAACATTCTCAGTCCCGGCACGAAAACCTCTTTCTTGATCACCTCCGAATATAATTGGCCTAATATTTATTCCTTTTTTGAGAAATAGTGCTCCGACCCCCTTGGGCCCATAAATTTTGTGAGCCGAGAAGGAGAGGGCATCCACCCCAAGCTCATTTACATTGATTTCGGCCTTTCCAATAGTTTGGGCAGCGTCTGTATGAAAAATGATTTGTCTTTCCTGAGCTATTTTGCTGATCTCTTTAATTGGCTGAATCGTGCCGATCTCATTATTAGCATGCATAATAGAAATCAAGATTGTTTTGGGGGTAATTTTCTTTTTTATTTCATCCGGCTCTACTCTTCCATGTCTATCAACCCTAACATAGGTAACTTGGAAGCCTTGTCTTTCTAAGAATCTACAAGTATTTAATACTGATAGATGTTCGATGCTTGATGTGATAATATGGTTTCCTTTATGAATGTTGGCAAATGAAATCCCCTGAATGGCCAGATTGTTCGCCTCGGTCGCACCGGAAGTGAAAATGATCTCATCCGCCCTCGCTCCGATTAAGTGAGCGATCTCTGATCTTGCTTTTTCAATAGCTTCTTTTGCCTCCAACCCCATAAGATATGGACTTGAGGGATTGCCGAATTGATCCCTTAAATAAGGAATCATAACTTCCAGCACTTCAGCTCTTACAGGAGTTGTCGCCCCATAATCAAGATAAATATTTATCGAAGAATGATTACCCATCGTTGCGTTTAATTTTATCGGGATTCGCTGTATCCATTGATCTTAGAGAATATATCTCAACTCTTCTGAATCTCCATTTTTTATAGAAATAGTATACCAAAAGTATAATTCCGGCAATAATAGTTGAATTAACTGTTGGAAAAATCAAGGCCACGGCAGAGATTACAAGTAGTATTCTCTCCCATACTGTAATTCTTTGCTTTAGAAACCATCCGGAAACCCCCATAGAGGCGATTACCGCTCCAACGAAGGCAATAAAGAACATCCATAGCGTCATCCAACTGGCCGGCCTCAATACGAGGGCTGGGGCATAAACGAACATAAATGGAACGATATATCCCGAAAGACCTAGCTTGGTAGCTTCCCATCCAGTCTTCATTGGATCTGAACCTGCAATGGATGCGCCGGCATAAAAACAGACACCCACTGGGGGAGTAATGCAAGAGATATTAGCGAAATAGAAGGCAAAAAGATGCGCAGCTAAGATATCGACTCCCATTCTCACCAGAGCTGGCGCAGTCAAGGCAGCTACAAGTATATAGGCAGCTGTACTCGGAAGCCCCATGCCAAGAATCAGGGAAGCCACCATCACAAGAATTAGGGCAATAATTAAAGTACCTTTTGAAATAGCTACAACTGCACTAGTAAAAGTAATACCAAGACCTGTGTGGGTAATCACACTCACAATGATACCAGAAGCGGCACACGAAACGGCAAGCATAATTGAATTTTTAGCCCCATTAAATAATGCATTTAATAAGGCCTTGGGTTTCATCCAGGTATCTTTCCCTAAATAACTTGAGGCGACCGCAAGAAGGCAAGCCCAAAAAGCCGCCATAATAGCTGAAAATCCAGAGACAAGGAGGACGACAATGCCTATTACGGGCAGCAAAAGATAGCCTCTCTTCATTGCCCTTTTTAAACTTGGAATTTGATCAGCAGATAAACCCCTCAAACCCTCTTTCTGGGCTTCGAAGTGGACAACACTGAAAACCCCTACATAGTAGATAACTGCGCTTAAGAAAGCGCTTACTGCAATGGTGGCATAGGGAATACCGATAATCTCTGACATTATGAAAGCCGCCGCACCCATAATGGGGGGCATATACTGGCCTCCACTGGATGCGCAGGCCTCTACTGCCCCGGCAAACTGGGGCCTATAACCGATCGACTTCATCAAAGGTATAGTGAAACTTCCAGTAGCATAAACATTGGAAACTCCCACCCCGCTTACCATCCCAAATAATCCACTGCTGATTACGGCTACTTTAGCTGGACCTCCACTCATCCTCCCTGTGAGGGCGTTGGCTATATCGCTAAAAAAAATTCCAGTTCCCGTAAAAAGAATAATGGCGCCAAACAAAACAAAACAATATGCAAATGTTGCCGAAACTCCTGTAATAACTCCATAGATTCCTTCATCCGTAAGCAAAAAAAGAAGCTCTATTATCTGGTCAAACCTGAAAGGCTGAGTATGTAAAACCCCTGGCAGATAAGATCCCACAAATAAATACAAAACAAAAATACCCGTGAGGTAGGCCAGAGCAGGAGCAACAGCGCGCCTTGTCGCCTCTAAAAGAAGCGCGATTTGCATTGTACCTAAGATTAATTCTCTATTAAGTAGAGGTGTAATATGCTCCCATCGGTTTGCCAGTCTTTCAGATTCAATAATGATCATTAATCCTGGAAGAATACTGAGAAGAGCAAGAAGGATATCAAGCAGGGTGGCCCTATCCTTTGGAGACTTATTTGTTGCTGGGAAAATTATGAAAGCTAGGGGGAGAAGAAATGTCAGATGAATGCCTCGCTGCAATCGAGGCTCGAGAAGACCAAAACCCGCAGTATAAAGTTGAAATAATGATGTAAGAACTCCCCATATGAATATTATTAGACCGATTTTCCCTTTTATTTCCCTCATCTCATTTAAATGGGGGAGCAAGAAAGACTTCTCCCCCAATGCGGAAAGAAATTTTACAGAAGGCAGGTTTTATTTGAGGTAGCCTTTTTCTCTATAGTACTTCTCTGCTCCCTTATGGAGCGGGGCACCGAGGTTCTGCCAAGCTGTCTTGGGATCAAATCCTCTTGCGCTCGCATGGATGGCATGGACTCTGTCACTATTTTCACAGAGGATCTTCGTTATGGCATACACAACATCATCTGGAACGTTAGCATTAACCGCGATTGAGGTGATATGGAGAACAGTTGGGACGGGTTTATCCACTATGCCATAAGAGCCTATCGGAATCTCTCCCCTTGCCAGTGAATACTTCTCTACCATCCACTTGATAACCTCTTCAGGAAGAGGAAGAAGCTTAATTTTACGGCTTAGCAAAGAATCTTGGATTGCTGGGGCAGGAATAGCGATATTTTCCCACAAAGCATCTACATGTCTATCTTTCATCATCGTCGCTTGATCCGTATAACCCGTGTTTGTAATCTTTCCTCCCCATTTTGCTATGTCTGCATATCCCAATTTATAGAAGGAAAGCGCAAGGGCCAAAGTCCATTCATCGGTTGTTCCCTTCCTTTCGACGGCGATCTTTAGTGGGTATTTCTTTTTAATAAAATCCGCGAAAGAGGTAAGCCCTGTCTCTTCGGCAACTGCAAACTGTACATAATTATTTCCGAATCCTCCGGCAATCATCCTTATGTCGGGAGTTTTTTCTTTAAATGGATCTCTTCCATAATAGGTGGCTGCTGCCTGGGGCGCAAAGACCATAGCCATCTGAACGTCACCCTTGGCAACCCTGGGAGGATTGATGAGGCCTCCCCCAGGAACCACCTTTATTTGAATCTCAGGAACCTTCTCCTTTATCAGCTCTGCGATACCCGCAAAGATGATATACCAAACTCCTCCTACCCCCCCTGCGCTGCCCTGAAGAGTAATGGGAGAAACTTTAGTTTGGGAATATGCGTTTGGTTGAAATATTTGGAATAAAACTAAAAAAAATAGAATTAAAATGATCCGGATCTTTTTCATTATGAGCCCTCCTTTCTAAAAAATTTTTTCATTGACAAAACTTTATTAGCCAATATCTATGATACTTTTCAATTCATTTATTGCGCAGGGTCAGTATAACTTTTAATTTCCAATCCATTTAATTTTTTTATTAAAAATTATTTTCAAAAAAATGTTTTCTTCTCACTGGTGATTTTAAAGAATGAGAAAATAAAGTCAAGAAAAATCTTTAATTGGAGTAATCCTTCAACCCTTTCTCCAGAGAGGCCATCTCGTAGAGAGATAAAATTGCTGAGGAACTCATAAATATGGCTGGATTGAAAAGAAGAGAAGGAGGGCCATACTTACTACGGCTCTTCCGTAAAGGAGGTGCGGATCTTAGAATAAAGCAATATTATTATAATTTTAAATACCCCCTATTTATTAGCATATCTCTCATGATTGCCAAGGAATGATCTTTCGCCTAAAATGGCGAAGTAAAGATCTGATAGAGCCTAAGCGGAGAGAGGGTGGATGGATAGAAAACGTGAAAAATTCATGAGTAATTTAGCCATTATTAATGGCTGGTAATTAAGGGAAAAGGAAGTTTCGGTAAAAAAATAAATTTAAAAATCTTCCAGCTTTTCTTTTCTTCTTCTTTTTGTTATAAAAATTTTAGGAAATAAATTGGCCTTTTATTTTTTATTTAAGGGAACGGAGGAAGGAGGAAAAATTTTTAATAATTGAGGTGAGGAGTAAATGAAGATTAAAATAAGACGATCAAGTTTGATTTTGCCTGTGAATATCCAAAAATTTGTGGAGAAGGCTTATTTGCGCGGAGCTGATGCCATTGTACTGGATTTGGAAGATTCTGTGCCCCCAGAACAAAAAGAGAATGCCCGCCAAAAAATTAAACCCTCCTTGCCTTTGGCAGCTCGGGGAGGAGCAGACGTTTTCGTTAGGGTCAATAAAGAACCATCTTTACTTAAAGAAGATCTGCAAGCATCTATTCATCCTGGCTTAGATGGCCTTGTTTACCCCAAAACCGAATCGCCCGAGGAAGTTAGCAATCTGGTTGCGGAAATCGAGAAATTGGAAAGAGAAAGAGGATTACCAGCGGGCCAAATAGAATTAGCCTTGTTAGTGGAGAGTCCCCGAGGCTTATTAAATCTGAAAGAAATAGCCACGGCCTCATCCAGGATCCAATCTATTAGCATTGGCCCAGAAGATTATTGTCTGGAATTGGGCATTGAACCATCGCCTGAGGGATTAGAGCTTTACTATGCTATGGCCAAATTAGTGGTTATTTGCAAGGCAAATGGACTCATGCCCATGGGGGTTATGGGAAGCATTGGCGATTTTCGAGATCTAAAAGGTTTTGAACAAGCGGCTCGGCGGGCGAGACAGATTGGCTGTGAGGGAGCTTCGTGTATCCATCCTGATCAAGTAGAAATTTTAAACCGCGTTTTTTCCCCTGATCCAGCTAAAGTAGCTTATGCTCGGCGAGTAGTAGAAGCTTTTGAGAAGGGCTTGGCCCAAGGCACCGCTTCAGTTAATGTGGACGGGAAAATGGTTGACATTCCCGTATATAATCGGGCTAAGTTTATCTTACAAAGGGCGGAAGCAATCGCTGAATTGGAGCGGAAAAAAGATAATGCTCTGGCTCTGTTAAAATAGCTTTAAAATGTAAAGGGAGAGAAATTTCATGGATAACCGAGATCTTAATAAATTTATCCGCGAGCAGCGGCAGATCATCCAAGATACTGATTTACCTTTAAAAGATATTCGAGTGATTGATTTGGGTTCGGTGGTGGCGGCACCATTTGCGGCTACTCTCTTAGGAGATTTTGGAGCTGAGATAATAAAGATCGAACCTCCGGGTGCCCCTGATGCCATTCGTTATTGGGACGTGGTCGAGGGGAAATTCGAACCTTTCTGGTTGGTGGCTTCGCGCAATAAGCTCCCCATAACCCTTAACCTCAAACATCCCCAAGGGCAAAAAATTTTTAGCCAATTAGTGGAAAATGCGGATGTTTTATACGAGAATATGCGGCCAGGCACTTTGGATCGGCTGGGGTTTACGGCTGAAAAACTTTGGCAGATTAATAAAGGCTTGATTATCGGGCGTATCTCTGGTTATGGTCAGACCGGACCTTACGCCCCTAAACCTGGATTTGGTACCTTGGCCGAAGCGATGAGCGGCTTTACCTATCAAAATGCTCATCCAGGTGGCCCGCCGACTAACCCTCCGCTTGCTTTAGCTGATATGTTAGCGGGAACACATTTGGCCTTAGGGACTTTAATCGCCTTGCGGAAACAAAAAAGGGGGGAATACGGCGGTCAAGAACTCGATCTTTCCTTATACGAACCTCTTTTGAGTTTTATGGGCCCGCAATATTTAGTTTTTGACCTTACCGGAAAACCACCTGAACCAATGGGCAATGAATCTCATTTTACGGCTCCCCGTAACAGCTTCCAAACGAAAGAAGGGAAATGGGTGGCGCTTTCGGCCAGCGCCCAAGCTCCCTTCGAACGGATGATGGACTTGATCGGCCATCCCGAGCTCAAGACCAAACCTGGCTTCCGCAATAATCAAGAAAGGATTCAAAAAGAGAGTCGGCAAGTACTAAATAAACTGATTGGAGAATGGATTAGTCAGCGAACTTTAGCCGAAGTAATCGAAGAATGCGAGAAAGCAGGGGTAACCATTGGTCCAGTTTATAGTATGGAAGATATCTCCAAAGATCCTCACATAAGGGCGCGGGGAAGCATTGCTTCCATATTGGACCCCGTGTCGGGAAAGAAAATTTCTTTTCCAGAAATTCCTATCCGTCTCCTAAAGACTCCGGGAAAGATTCGTTTTCCCGGCTTACCCATGGGCGCAGCTAATGAGGTAATTTACCAAGACCTTTTGGGATATAAGGCAGAAGAGATCGCGGA
>Ga0272448_1007216_pt1 | contig 11818 bp, 10 predicted proteins | sample YNPCB0191_FD_202220 | JGI IMG/M metagenome (GOLD analysis project Ga0272448, IMG submission 202220) | Hot spring sediment microbial communities from Yellowstone National Park, WY, United States - YNP-CB-019-1 | ecosystem: Environmental > Aquatic > Thermal springs > Hot (42-90C) > Sediment... | reverse complement strand
TGGTAACTTATACTTAGAGTTTGGAGGAGTGAACTATGCCACTTTCAGCATTGAGTAAACTTGGAATTGCAAAAGAAACTACTTGGGGTAGTGGTAGTACTACTTTTATTAACATCCCTATCGAGCCTTTTTCTTATTCACCTATCAACTTTGATTTGATTAGGGATCAGAGCTTGCGAGGTGAATTCGGTACTGACTTTGGTGTTTACCAAGGTGTATTTCACGTAGAGATGGATTTGGATGGCCATGTCTATCCTAATGAAATTGGTTATCTTGTTCTAAGCATGTTTGGTTCTGATAGTGTGAGCGGTACAACCACGTATACACACACATTTACTCTTGCACAGACAGCACCATCATTGGCATTGCTTGACTACAACGGTGTACAAACCTATCAAATGCGTGGGATGAAAGCCGGAAAGCTAAGTTTTACTTTTAACGCTGCTGAAGACTTTCTCAAGTGGTCAGCTACCTTGAATGGTAGAGATTATACAACTTCTACTGCTACTGTGCCAACTGCTACGGCAAGCAACGCTTTTGTTGGTTGGCAAGCTTCTGTATCGGTAGGTGGTTCCACTTTTGCAAAGGTAATCACTTTTGAAGCTAATCTGACCAGAGATTTGAATATTGTTTATACTGCTAATAATACGCAGGCACCATATGCAATCTATCAGGGTCCACTAGATGCGACTGGTAATATGGTCATTACTTTCGACTCTGCTTCAGATTTGAATAAATATCTGAACAACTCCACAGCATCAATGTCGGTTACCTTCTCAAGTGGCAACTACTCATTTACGCTCACTTCAGCAAATGTTACATTTGCTGCTGACGCAGCTGAGATTGCTCGTGATGAAGTTGACTTGAGGTTGACCTTGAACTGGCGAGGTTTGAGCAACGCTACCGATGGTGGCCCATGTAGGATTATTTTAGTCAACAGTACTAGTACTTATTAATACCCAGAGAATCGGCTAGGGTAATGCCTAGCCGATCTCTTGATTATAATGGTGACAAAAAATGTCAATTTCTCGAAAAGATTTGCTATCATTATTAGAGAATTTAGGTTGTAAGATGACTGAGAGACAACTTCGTTACTTGGAGGAAAAGGGATGGATAGAGAAACCTGAGAAAATAGGTAGAGAGGTTTACTATAAAAATGTTACACTAAATGATATATTGTTGATTCATAACTTGAAACAAGTTACCAGGATTATCCATAAGGAACGAGATAGACTGACAGAGATTATAATACCAGAGAGGGATAGAAAATATGTGGAAGCTTTTTGCAGAAAAAATGAAGTTTCGCGTTAACTTGGATCAATTTGGCTTGGATGGGTATTGGATTGATTTGATTCCCATTTCTGCTTTGCCTTATTCCGAGGTGAAGACAATCACGTCTCTTAATCCTCAAGGGAACGAGACGGAATTTCTCGATGTTCTTGCCAAGTGCATTTGGGGTTGGAATCTCGAAGATGACGGTAAGGCATTGGCTCTTCCCAGTGTAGATAGGAATGTTTTGCTCAATCTACCTACAGCGCTACTAAATTATCTTGCAGAAGAGGTAGGCAAGCAGCAGCCTATCGGGAAGAAAAGACAGAAAGGTGATTGAGTTTCTGTGCGGCATGAGGCCAGATTATGAACCACCATTCTGGCTGATTGCCGCAACACTGATGACAGATTTGGGTTGGACACTGAGAGATGTGATGGAAACACCAATGGAAGTAATTACTTGGATTTTCTCATATAAGGCAGCAAGGGCAGAAGCAGAGGCAAAGTTAGCCAAGAAAGCTGAGTTGGAGGCTAAATTCAAGCGTGTTCAAAGTTGAGATAGTGATTCCAAAGATGGATATCAAGTTTGTACCGAAAACTCTCTATGATGATATAGAGAAGAATGTTACTGCTGCCATGAAAGGTGAACTTGAGACATTCAGTTTTACTGGTAACTTGGTAGAATCTATAGGTACTCTAGCTAAAATGACTTCGCCTAACTTTAGCGGTTACATAGTTATTGGTCCATCAGAGTCTTTGGGACCGGCTTCACAAGGAAGGCCATTGCACATCTATGCACCATCAGTTGAATATGGTACTAAACCAATTCCATTGGGAAAAGAGGCGGCTGCAAGAGTAAAAGAGTGGGCTATTGCTAAAGGAGTAAATCCCATTGGTGCAGTAAGAAAGATTCGTAGACTCGGTGTTACTGCAAAGAATAAACAGCCTGATTTGGAAAGAGCAATCGAGGCTACCATCAAAGAGACCTTAAATAATTATAATATTGGTATTGAGGTTGAATAAATGCCTAAAACCTATTATGATGTTCAGATAAATTTTACCAGTAATGCTCAGGATATGCAAGGTGGCCTTATTGGATTACAAAAGCAGTTCTTTGATATGCAGAAGGCAATCGGTAAGGCTTGGTCTGAGGCTATTCCTTCTACTAGCGATATTGGTAAAAATCTTACCAACCTTGCTAGACAATTGCAAGGTACTGCAATGGGAAAGGAGTTTCAATCTGCTGCCAAGGCAGTTGAGGGAATCAATAAACAATTGCAAATTGGCGCTACTAATGTTACTGCAATTAGTCCAGCAAAAATTATCAGTTCTTGGCAATCATTGAGTAAAGTCATCGATACACTTACTGCTGCTTCTGCTAGATATGCTCAAGAGGCTAAGAATGCTACTGACCCAGAAAAGGCAAAACAGTACCAAGCACTTGCTAATGCTGCTAAAGAATATGCTGATGCACTTGAACCGTTGAATAACCAACTTGCTGCTCAAGCAAAAATTTTGTCTGATCTTAAATCAAGCATGAAGGAAGTAGGGTTACAAGAAAGAGAACAATCAAAAGCAGAAAGTGATGAGGAGAAGCAAGCAAGACTATTGCAAGAACGAATGCAGGGAGTATGGAATATTTTTACTCCTTTTGGCCAAGTAATGCAAGGTGTTCTTGGTGCTACAGCAGCATTTAGTGGCAGCCTCACTGGTATGGCAATGAGCATCATGTTTGCTACCTCTACTTCCACAGCATTTGTTATAGCTGGTATGACGATAGGTGGTATTTTTAAAATAGTTACTGATGTTGTAAATCTTGCGGCTAACGTAATTAAGACCGCTCTAACCGTCGCTCTTCAAATAGGTAAGGCTGCATTCGAGGGGATTAGAGCATCAATAGAAGCATTTATTGGTGCAATGGATGAAGTAAGAACAAAGATTCTTGGCACTTATGAGGCATTAGGAACATTTCACGGTAATCTTCAACTAGCTCCAGCTTTATGGAGTGCTGCATCCGATTTTGCTAGTCAATATGGGTTTGATGTTCTAGATGTGTCCAAAGCAATGGATGCATTAAATAGATCATTCTTGTACAATCAACAAAATATGCAAGTTGTTGCTGCTCTGGCAGCTAAACTTGGTACAACCATGGATAATGCTGCTAATATTTATTCCAGAGCTATTGGAATTGATAGAGCAGCTACTGATTCTCTTCGTAGTTATGGCATTGAGATTGGTAAAGTTTCAGATAAGATGGATAGGCAAAGTGTTATTGCCTATGTAAACAGTGCTATAATGGGTCAAGCTTCTGACTCATTACGTGCTTATTCTGGTTCGGCTACTGCTTCAATAAACAAGCTGGAGTCAGCATTTACATCTCTACTCGCTGCTTTTGGTGTGCCGATTTGGCAAGCCCTTGGGCCAACAATTGAAATGATTGCAGCGGGCATTAATAAAATTACTGCTGCGATACAAACAGTAGATTTTAGTAAACTCTATATGCCTCTAGCAAGTTTTGGAACGGCAATGGAGACACTTCTAAATGCTGTTGCACCTTACATTGCTAGAATAGCCGAATTTCTGATAAACAACTTGGGAACTGCTCTAATCTATATTTCTAGAACAATAGAAACATCTTTTGAATCTGGCAAACTTCAAACATTTCTTGATACAATTATGCATATTGGTGAAATACTTTCAACTTATGTTGCTTCTGCGGTTACTGGAACAGCTGTAGCCTTAAGTACTGTGTTATCCCCTGCTGTAGATGATCTGGAAACCAAGTTTGGCACTTTGAATAATTCAGCAATGCCAGATTTTAAGAGTAGTTGTGCAAGCGTTGCTGGATCAGTAGCTTATGTTGCTACAATGTTCGGTGGATTAGGAGAGATGCTAGATGGAGTAATTAAGAGACTGATTTTGGTTGCTCGTTTGTTAGCAGTACCGTATTCCTTGTACATTACCACTGTTTTTCCTCTTGGTGGACTGGCTCTTTTGCAAGCTAATTTACTGTCTTTGCCAAAAGCATTTAAAGAGTTGGGACCAAGCCTATCAAGTATTTGGAAAGATTATAGTGGTGAAGCCCAAAAAGCTGCTGACGCTGCTAGAGCTGCTGTAAATAGTGTCGTTGCTAGTCTAGAATCCGATAATTCTGCCATGAGAAACACGAATAGAACATCGACCAATCTCTTTGGTACTATGACTAAACTGTACAAAGAATTGAATGCTGTAGCTGGAGATACTAACTCAAAGATTGAGTATCTCCCTACTGCTGCTGGTGGGGCAAGCAAAGCTGCAAGTGAAGTACAGAGTCTAGTAGATGCTTGGAAGGGCCTTATCTCAGGACAATTCCAGCTAACCATGCCCTTTGATTATCAAAACTGGGTAGACCAAATGACTACTGCCTACGATAAAATGGGCAGGAATTTTGGTCAAGAGACTGGGTTTGGTAGAAAAGATCAATGGGATGAAATATATCGTAGAGCACTAGATATAGTTAACCTTGGCGAGAAATCACCGTGGATGAATACCGATTTCCTTACTCCACCTCCTGAGGTACTTGCTAAGGGCAATGATGCAGTAAGGGCATGGGCAGCCAATTTAGCTCATGAGTTCCAATTAGGCATGCATCCTGAAATGATTAATTGGGATGCACTAATGGAAGGTTTGCGAGAACAACTTACTGCTAAACAAAATTGGGCTAATATAACTCAAGAAGCGATGAAACGCGCTAATGACCTTGGTCTTGGCGTTAGTAGTGAGATGGTACAAGCTGCCCTTGTTGGACAAATGTCACCAGAGGCAAAGGGCCTAGCTCAAAATCTGCAAATAGCTGATATTATTAGCGGGTCGTATAAAGATCAGTTGAGTGGTACTGATTTTGGCGGAATGGCAGCGGATGCAATAGGTGAATCGATGACCGCAAATGCAGAAAAGATCAAAACAAGTACCAAAACACTATTTACATTAATGAGTGAGGCAATTCAAGAAGGAAAGAGCACATTCCAGGATTTATTCAATTCCATTTTCAATATTGGACCAAAGCCAGAAAATACTACTGGTTTAACAAACGAAGCTCCTAATTTTTACGAGCTTTATAACATGCCTCCCTCTTTGACGGGAGGTGTTACTCCTGGGGCAGGAGTTAATTGGCCTAATTATACACTTCCACCTTCAATTGGACCTGGACAACAGACTGTTCCAAATGTCGTAAACCCACTTGCGTCAGGGGTTCAAGGAGTAGCAGAAAATATCAAGGGTCAGTTGCCAATCACTATCGATCAACAATTTATTACATTTACACCAGAAGCCCTTACATCTGATGCAAGTAACTATCTCAATGGATTCAAGAGCGGAGTTGAAACAAAAGCGCCAGAAATGGATTGGACGACACCATTGAACAGTGCTTTTGTTGCCAGTTTCTCTGCTAATGCTGAATCAATAAAGAATACTGGTAAGAGTTATGCTAGTTTGCTATTTGATGGTATTATAGACGGGATGTCGGATAAAGTCGATAGTCTGGCAAAAGCGATTGCTCCTATAGTTGAAGCAGCAATCAAGAAATATCTATCTGCTAAGAGCGCTACTTCTACAGCAGCTGAGAATATACCAGGTCCTTCTGGGATTCCTGCTGGAGTGACGCCATGAACACAGTAGTAAAAATAAATAACGTAGACATGCCACAAAAATTAGTGAGAAGTTCGCAAGCAGTTACGCTATCAGATAGAAAACTGAGCAGGACATTGCGAGGCAAGGGAATTCTTTACGAGAAGCCAAAAATAGTTCTTGAGTTTGACCTTGTCTTTAATTTGCTCACATCAAGCGAATTGAATACTGTCATAACCAATGTTAATGCAGGTTTAGCAAATGTTATTAGTTTTAGAGCACTCGATGGTAGTACTTACAACGTTATTACTGATTCAGTATCCGTTTCATATATATCATACTCTGCTTCTGGAGCTTTGTACAATGTTCAATTGAAGCTAAAAGGAGTCCCAGCTTAGAAATATGGCTAATATTGGCTCAATTACTTTACCGTCAGAACCGACAAAACTTTCATATGGCTATGCTACAGAAAATGTTAGATACATAAATGTTTCTGGAGACTATGTCACGACTACGGATTCTTTAACATATAGAAGATTTAATTATTCCTTCACCTCTTTAAATGAATCCGATATTCAAACATTTAGAAATGCCTATAATCAGACAATGCCGGTTTCAATAACAATTGCTGGAGTGACTTATACTGGATTTGTTGTGGATATGAAAGTAACTTACGATCAAGCAGCACCATTCCTTGCTCAAGTTGATTTGGATATTGAGGAGCAGCCATGAGAAGCGATCCTGGTGGATTCTGGAATGTAATAAATGGACAGCACTTTAAGCCAGTATTGAAGCTTGAGATTTATCATGATTCTGCTTGGCATGATTACTCGGCATATGTGGAAAGTATAAAGTTCAATCAAAGTATATCCGACCAATATGGTCCTGGTTCACTGCTTGGTGCTAGTTCTAAAACTGAAATCAATTGTACAATGAAAGATATTGGTAGAAATATTTATGATTTACGAGCGAAGGTCAGTTTTAGTTTCTCTGGACTAAATACTTGGGTGACCGTGCTAGATGGTAAAATTGTTGCTTATTCAACTACTGATCTGTCATTTGTAGATTTTACCATTACTGATTATGGTATTTCAAATGGTATTCAAAGCAGGCTGTCGACCAAGGTATATGAGAATTACAGAATAGATCAATTAATTACGGAATTATGTAGCCTTATTGGTTTAACAGCAATGATTATGGAGTATAGCACAATTGTTATACCAGTATTTTGGCTTGATGATGAGCCTGTGCTTGACCAAATACTGAAGTTGGCTCAACTAGATGGTGGTTATTTCTATGTTGATGGGACAGTCGGATATTATTATTCTGGCTCAAAATGGTCTGGCCAATCTGCTAACTGGAGCTTGAGTTACCAAACCGATTACACGGGAAGAGAGATAAGATACAGTTTACTGAATGCCTTCGATAAGGTTATTGTAGATGAGAGATTATTTGAAAAAGGAAAAGTAGCAAAAGTTTATTCTTTACCTTCTGTAGTAAGAATTCCGGCTAATACTACGAAACCACATAGGATAAAATTTAGCAGTCCTTGTTGGGTAACTGACTCTAGTTGGGTTTGGTCAATTGACTACAGTCAAACTGATTCTGCTGGTAACAATCTAAGCCTTCAATATGATGGCAATTATGATCCTTTGGCTGCTGCCCGTAATGGAATAGGTACTACTGTATTTGCTAATGGTTGGAACTTGAGCATTACTAATCCTAGTACAACTTTGGATGCTTATCTAAACAAATTTGATATTATGGCAGTGCCGATGGTATCAGCACCACTCGATACTGAGGAATCAACTGGAAGTGATTATACAAGAGTATTTCATATTTCAGATTCAGAATTTATTCAATCTAGTTATATTGCCAGAGCGATCCAGAAGCGATTTTATGATAGATTTATTGCAACCGCAACTACAAGACCGGTTATTGATATAAAAGGAGTGAAACCAAATCCGTTGCTTGTTGTTGGTGACATTATAAATGTTGATGGTACCGATATTCTTGTAACCTCTATTGGTTGGAATACTCCTGAATGTGCTATGGACGTATCGGGTCTTTGTTTGACCAATTTTTATTCTCAATCAGGTTATTTTATTATCGGTACAACGGCTTTGGGTAGCACTAACGGGAGGATGTATTACTGATGAAATGGCCAATCTGGTATAAGATGTCAGACTTTGTTGATGGGCAGAAATTTAGTGCCAACTGCCATGGTAATATCTTGATAGATAGACAGAATCTTCTTTATGGAATGTTCAGAAGGAATCGTTCACTATTTCAACAAAGCTGGAAATCGGGAATACTGCTTAATTATGGTGGTGCCTCAATAGTTTGGCAAGGTTCAATGATTTATAAACCATACCTACCTACCTTGAACATTAGTGCTCAATGGACTCCTATTGCTTCTGGAGGTGGAAGCGTAACTCTAGCTTTACAAGGTTATGTGTATTCTGGTGGTTCGTATCAATGGGTAAACATTGATACTGACACACGTACAAATACTCCAGGTGTAGTCTATTTCAAAAATAATGCCACTAATAGCTATAATATTTCTGGATACACTTGGAAAAATAATGAGGTCAGGGTAAGATTCATGATTAGTGCCGCTACAGGTAATGGTGGTGCAAGCTCATTAAGATGCATTGGAGCTAATCTATCAGGTTTTACCGGAATTCCGTCTTGGTCTTCTCTTTCTTTTTCTGATGGAGTTGTTTATTCAGCGAGTTCTTTTAATGCCTTGAAGAACAACCAAGAGCATTTGTTATATTACGGCAGATTTCCAAACACTTCGGCATGGGGAGCGATTTTGTCTCAAACATTAAGTGGCTGGGGTCCACTTTGGTACGGTGCTTTTCAATACAGGGGAGCAGGACAAATATTTCTCGACCTTAATGTTATAACTATTCCTACCGGTGGTTCAATTGAGGTTTATGTAAATTCTGCTAGCTGGTATGAGGGGAGTGGGCAATATCGACAATTAGCTGCGCATTATGATACAACAGGTTCTCGTCAATTGACAATTGATTTAACTACTTTAGGACTTGCATATAATGGTGCCTATATGATAAGCATTGAAGGGAGTGGTGGTGCTGCTGTTGATATGTTTAGAGCTTATTGGATGCCAAGGTCGTCTGAAGGTAGAACCTCTGGAATCATAAGCGCTTTGGCTGAAAAAGATCATGGTGATGTACTTTATGCATCTTTTCTAAATGGGTTGTATTCCGATCAAAACAATATGAAAAATAATGGTCCTTACATTTGTGAAACTGTTTATAATTTGCAAACATATCAACCTTTTACTAATACTTCTACAAGTGAAGAAGTCCATTGGATGCCTAACTATGTAGACGGGACTCAGCGATTCCGATTTACTAATTTCTATCGTTGGTTATATTATAGAGGAACGAATGTTAAGCTTCATTCCTATTCTTGGTGGGTAAATCCTGCTTCTGGCAATCCTGAACCACTCTATACTCAATCATTGCCAGATGCTCCAGATGGAATAGTTTGTGCTGATCTATCTAGTGTTAACTGGATAACTCCAGGCATACAATATCTTGTCGAAAATGCCTGGGTTGCTTATGAATATTATGAAGCAACTGTTTGAGGTGAGCAATGTCAAAACAAAAGAACTTTAAATGGTTAGATTTGGAAAGCAGATTATCTGATGTTTCTGGCGCTGGAACTGTGGTAGTTTCATCATCTGGGGGAGGTGGTGGGGGCGTAACTTCTAATGCAGATACAGTAGATGGATTTCATGCTTCATCTACTCCGACTGCATTAAAGCTGTTAGCTCTAAATGGTAGTGCTCAATATCCAATCAGTGTCATCGATTGGGCCTCAGTAGATCATAATGCTTTAGCAAATCTAACTATTGGTAATCCACATACTCAGTATATCAATGCTGCTGGTAATGGTTTACAGTTATCTAACCAAACCATTAGTGTTAATCCGAGTATTGCTGGGAGTGGTTTAACCTATTCGTCTGGCATACTAAATGTTGGTGCTGGGGCTGGAATTACTGTTAACGATGACAGCGTAGCTCTAACTACTCCAGGAACCTTGACTTATAATACTAATAATAGTTCGGCAGGAAACCATACTCATGCCATTACATCTACTACTGATGCGTCCGTTTATCCCGACCATTTGCTTAGATCGGATGATAGTGGTGACCTTAAATTACATCGATTGGATTTGACTGACAGACTTAGAGCATCATTGATTGATTCTCAATCTGGTTCTTCTTTGACACTCCAACCAGCACTTGATTTGATACTCAGTCCTGGTTCCCCGCTAGTAAAGTTAACCAATAATGTTTCGATACAGAGTGATGGTTATGCGTCTCAGACAACAGGCTGGCGAATCACATATAATGGACAAGGAGATTTCCGTTATCTATATAGTGATGAACTACATGTCAAAGCTTTCATTACCGACTTAGAACAGGCATTAGCAGGTGGTCAAATAATTTGCAAGAGTGTTGCCGAACTAGCAGCTGATTTTACTCTTCCCGCTGCTGGTGGCACTGTGGATTTCTACGTCAAAGATTTACCTGGTGCGAATGATATTCCGGTATTTCAATCTGGGGATATTGTAAGATTTAGGCAATTCACGAGGGGTAGTGGCAGTCTAACTGTTGCTAATGCTTGGGGTACGGTTAGTAACTATGTAGATCAATCTGATGGTACTCAGAAATGGACATTTACTAGGTCAAATAATCCAAACCAAGGAAGTGCTTCCGGTACTATTTCTGCTAAAACATTAGTCTTGGATTATGGTACTGCTGGTAATGGTTTCTATGAAGTTAATGCCATTGATGGTCTGTGGGCAGCAAACTCTCCCTATGCTCAAATCGCAACTTGGTCTACTCACCCAGCAGCAGATATAACTGTACGTACAAGGTTCGGCAATCTTTCAGGTATAACTGGCCATACTGGGGAGTTCGGCTTTTATGCTGGAGACGGCACTGGAAATAGTAATAAATATGTAATTGCTAGTAATCAATCCATCGAAGCTCATAATTTACCAATCCATCTTTATGACAGCAGTGCTAATCAAGTCATTAACTTGGAACCAGGTACTAATCCATATATTAGTATAGGCAATCCAGCACCAACAGGATATTTGAGTGCAAGCGGTATTTGGCTTGGTAGAGATACTGATACTTTGTATAAAATGCATGTTGGGAGTATCAGTGGCGGAGACATCGCCAAGGGCTGGAAATGGGACGGCTCAAACCTCGTTGTCAAAGGTGATGTGTACATTACCAATGGCGACATTGCCGGCTGTCCAGCAAGTACAATTGCAGGCTGGCGTTATGGCAGTACCACGTACATAGATGGTGGCGACATTCAGGCTTACTCAATAACAGCCGACAAACTAGAAATCAAAGAAGGTAGCGGCAACCTTTGCCTTAATAGCGATTTCTCGCTTGGTACAAGTTATTGGACGTGGGTCGTCGCAAGTTTGGATTCTAGCACACCCTATTATGGCAAATACTGCGCTCAGATTGTTGGTGCATTAGGCACGGTAAGACAGGTCTATCAGTCAATCGCAGTTTCGCCAAGCACAACTTACACTGTAAGTGTCTATTATTGCTCTAGTTCTGGTGTAGAGGGAAGTACTAATCCACTTCATGCCCTGATGGTCGAACAGCGTGACTCATCACGATCATACATAATATCGAGTGGCATTTCGACGTTACTGAATACTGGTCTTGGTAACTACAAGCGACTAAGATTTACTGTTACTACTCAGTCTAACTGTGCGTATCTATACATATATGCTCAAGTTCGCGACTGCACTGGCACTTGGCGCTGGGATTGCTTCCAAGTGGAGCGAGGCAGTTATGCCTCGCCTTGGCGGGCAGCCTCGGCAGCGGGAGTGTTTATCGATGGTGGCGGTATTATGGCCGGCACCCCTGGCAGCA
>Ga0272448_1007215_pt1 | contig 11819 bp, 9 predicted proteins | sample YNPCB0191_FD_202220 | JGI IMG/M metagenome (GOLD analysis project Ga0272448, IMG submission 202220) | Hot spring sediment microbial communities from Yellowstone National Park, WY, United States - YNP-CB-019-1 | ecosystem: Environmental > Aquatic > Thermal springs > Hot (42-90C) > Sediment... | reverse complement strand
CGCCACTACCCAGGGTCGGGAGCGCCCAGCAGAGAGTCTACTGAACTTCGACCATCCGCCCGGCTGCCCAGCAGATTCAGGACTCCTCCGACGCTGAAGCGTTCTGGCTGGAGAGCATTTCTTCCAGCACGTCGCTCAGGGCGGCGATGAACTTCTCGTTTTCGGCCTGAGTGCCGATGGTCACCCGCGCCCAGGTAGGATAATCCCAGATGAAGCCAGGGCGCACGATCACCCCGCGCCGCAGCAGGCGGTCGAAGGCGATTCTGGTGTCCACTCCCAGGTCCACCCAGACGAAGTTGGCGTCGGTGGGAACGTAACGGCGCCCGAGGCTCTGGAAGCGCTCGTAGAGGTAGCGCTTGCCGGCGCTGTTGACGGCGATAGTACGCTGGCGGAACTCCTCATCGGTGAGGGCTGCCCTGGCACCGGCCTGAGCCACCCTATCCACAGCAAAGACCTCGCGCACTTTGGCTAAGGAGTCGATGAGATCCGGCCGGGCCACGGCGTAGCCCACGCGCACGCCCGCCAGGCCATAGATCTTGGAGAAGGTGCGCACGACGATGACGTTGCGCCCCTCTCGCACGTACTCCAGCGTCTGCGGGTACTCGGGGTTCTCGACGAAGTCGTAATAGGCCTCGTCGAAGACGACGAGGGCGTGCTCCGGCACTCTCTCCAGCAGCCAATCTGTCTCACGCTTGGTGACGATGGTGCCGGTCGGATTGTTGGGATTACAAACGTAGATCAGCTTGGTGCGCGGGGTGATGGCCGCCGCCATAGCCGGCAGGTCGTGTCGGTAGTCGGCGTCGAGAGGGACGAGAACGCAGCGCCCGCTCATGATCTGCACCGAGGTCGGGTACGAGACGAAGCTGGGGTTGGCCATGATCGCCTCATCGCCGGGGTTTACAAAGGCCTGAGCGATGCTGCTCAGGATAGCGTCGCCGCCGTTATCGAAGAGCAGGCTCTCCGGCGGCATGCCAAGGCGAGCGGCCACAGCTTCCGTCAGCTCCGGGCAAGTGGACTCGGGATAGAGATTGAGCTTGGCAAGCTCGGCCTGCATAGCGGCGATCGCCTTGGGCGAGGTGCCGAGTGGGTTCTCGTTGGAGGCGAGCTTGACCACCTCGGCCAACCCGTACTCCCGCTGCACCTCTTCGATCGGCTTGCCGGGGATGTATTTCTTCAGGGTTTTTAGTTCCGGTCTCTCCAGGCTGCCTGCCATCTCTCCTCCCTGATTGGCTAGGGCTCGGCCGCGTGCAGGAATCGGCTAGTGAGCTGCAGCCGGCCCGCGGGGTCGCACAAAGCGAGCACAACGTACCACGGGGAGGCAGGATTGTCAACGACGGCGGCCCTACCAGCCATAGCTCCAACTCGCTCCCGACCCAGACGGTCTCCCTGTTTCTCTTCACGCCGGCGCTTTCACCCAGCGGCAGCGGAAGGGTCCGCGCACGCTTCCTGCTCTTCGCCACGGCAAGCCGTAGTCTTCAGTGCTGACATTCGTTTGAACGCGTTCGCCGCTCCGCCCGAAGAACGAGGTGCACCTATGAAGCGCAACCCGGTCACTTCTTCCACCCTCGCCAGCGTCGGCTACGACGCCCCCAGCCGCACGCTGGAGATCGAGTTCCGCAACGGGAGAGTGTATCAGTACTTCGACGTTCCGCAGGAGGTCTACGAAGGCTTGCTCTCGGCGGACTCGGTTGGCCGGTACTTCATCGCCCAGATCAGGGATCGATACCGCTACGCCTCTGCCCTTACCCGGCCGCCGCCATCTCCCCCACCTCGAGCCGCCGTTCCATCTCATGTCGCAACTGCTTCGTGTACAGGCTGTAGTAGTGCCCACGCTGGCGCAATAGCTCCGCGTGCGAGCCCATCTCCGAGATGGCGCCGTTCTCGATCACCAGGATGCGGTCGGCCCGCTTGATGGTGCTGAGCCGATGGGCAATGATGAAGCTGGTGCGGCCTTCCATCAGCACTTCCATACCGCGCTGGATGAGGGCCTCGGTCAGGGTGTCCACCGACGACGTGGCCTCGTCCATGATGAAGATTTCGGGCTTGGCCAGCACGGCCCGGGCCAGGCTCACCAATTGCTTCTGCCCCACCGAAAGCAGGTTGCCGCCTTCGCCCACCTCTTCGTCGTACCCCTTGGGCAAGGTGACGATGAAGTCGTGGGCGCCAGCCAGCTTAGCGGCCTCCTCCACCTCCTCGTCCGTAGCGTCAAGGCGGCCGTAGCGGATGTTCTCGCGGATGGTGCCGCTGAACAGGTGCGGCGTCTGAAGAACGATGCCCAAGCGCGACTGAATAGCGTGCAGCGTCAGCTCGGTATAGTCGCGCCCACCGATGCGGATGACGCCACTCTTCGGCTCGTAGAAACGGCAGATGAGATTCACGATGGTGGATTTGCCTCCGCCCGTCGGCCCCACCAGGGCGATCGTCTCCCCCGGCTTCACTTTCAGGCAGAAGTCTTGCAGCACTGGCTTGCCAAGTTCGTACCAGAAATCCACGTGGTCGAACTCGATCTCGCCTCGCACCGTGCCGGGGTCGATAGCGCCCGGTTTGTCTGAGACCTCAGGTACGGCGTCCATCAGGGAGAAGATACGCTCGGCAGAGGCGATGGCGTGCTGCATCTCGGCGTAGACGCGGGCCAGGTCCTGCACCGGCCACATCATGAAGGTGACGTAGGAGACGAAGGCCTGGATGGCGCCTACAGTGATGCCGCCGTAGGCCGCCTGCAGGCCGCCGTACCAGACGATGCTGCCCAGCGCCACGGCCGTGATCAGCTGGACTGCGGGCAGGAAGAGCGCCGATAGCCAGGCTGCTCGGAAGCCAGCTCGGTACATCTCGCTCGTCAGTTCGCCGAACTCGTCCAGGTTGCGCTCCTCGCGCCCCAGCGCCTTCACCACCCGCACGCCAGTGATGTTCTCGGCGTAGGCACCAGTGATCTTAGAGTTGATGCGGCGCACCAGCCGATACTGCACGATGATCTTCTTCTTGAACTGGAAGGCCACCGTGATCAGGATGGGCAGCACCGCCAGCACGATCAGCGCTAGCCGCCAATCGATGATCAGCATGAAGGCCAGCGAGCTGAGAATGCTCAGCGCTCCCCAGGTAGTGTCGAGCAGACCCCAGGTCACCAGCTCCGAGATGCGCCCGGAGTCGGAGGTGACGCGCGACATGATCCAGCCCACCGGCGTGCGGTCGAAGTACGAGAACGACAGCTTCTGCAGGTGGTTGAACAGCTTCTGGCGCAGATCGAACTGGATACGCTCACCCAACACTCCCGCCATATAGATGAACCCGAAGACGGCCACCGCCTGGAACAGGATCAGCCCTCCATAGACGGTTGCCAGTTGGAGGAGCAAGGGGACGTTCTTCGCCACGATGCCCTCATCCAACATGCGTTTGCTCAGGTAGGTGAAATAGGCGTCGCCAACGGACACGGCAGCGATGCCGGCCAGAAAGAGTGCCAGCATCCGCCAGTGCGGCCGGGTCAGCGAGAGAATGCGCAGGATCGTCTTGCCGTTGAACTGGGTGTCGAACTCTTCTTCCTCGAACTCATACTGCGACACTGGCAGTCTCCCTCTCTAGCTCGGTCTCGATGCGAGCCTGAAGCTCATAGATCTGGCGGTAGAAGCCGGGTTGAGTCATTAGCTCCTCGTGCCGGCCGCGCTGCACGATGCGCCCCTTGTCCAGCACCAAGATGAGGTCGGCATTCATTACGCTCTGGATGCGGTGAGCGATGATGAACGTAGTGCGATTCTTCATCAGGTTCTCCAGCGCCGCCCGAATCGATTCCTCGGTCTCGGTGTCCACCGAGGAAGTGGCGTCGTCCATGATCAGGATGCGAGGGTTCTTGAGCAAGGTGCGGGCGATGGCCACTCGTTGCTTCTGGCCACCGGAGAGGGTGACGCCCCGCTCGCCGACCAGGGTATCGTAGCCGTTGGGGAACGACAGAATCACGTCGTGGATAGCGGCGGCCCGCGCGGCCTCCTCGATCTCCGCATCCGACACCGCGCGGCCCACGCCGTAGGCGATGTTCTCGCGGATGGTGCGCGAGAACAGGAACGGCTCCTGCTCCACGATGCCGATCTGCTGGCGCAGGTACGCGCGCGGATAGCGCTTCAAGTCTACCCCGTCGAGCAGCAGGCGGCCGCTGGTGTACTCATAGAAGCGGGGCAGCAGGTTCACCAGACTGGTCTTGCCCGAACCGGTGGAGCCTAAGAGCGCCACTGCCTCGCCCGGCCGGCAATGGAAGCTGATGTTATGCAGCACCGGCGCTTGCGGGTCGTACTCGAAGCTCACGTCATCGAAGACGATCTCCCCCCGCAACGGCCCAGATGGCAGGTAGTCTCCCGTCTCTAGCGGCTCGCGGTCCTCGCGAATGATCTTCATCACCCGCCCATAGGAGACTTGACCCGACGAGACCTGCACGATCAGGCGGCCCAGGTCACGCATAGGCCAGATGATCCAGGTAACAAGGCCAGCGTAAGCCAGGAAGGTGCCCACGCTGATCTCGCCGCCAATGACGAGCATGCCTCCATACAGGTAGCCACCGAGCATCTGCAGGCCGCAGAGGATATCGGTGCCGGGCCAGAACATGGCGTGCATCAAGGTGAGAGCGCGTCCGCGGCGGAATTTCTCCCAGTTGACGCCGCGGAACTTGTTCTCCTCATAATCCTGGCGAGCGAAGGCCTTGACCACCCTCACTCCGGCCAGGTTCTCCTGCAGGGTGGTGGAGAGCTTAGCCTCCTGCTCCTGGTAGGCTTCGTAGCGCTTCGACACCCGCCGGAAGAAGAAGATCGAGATGAGCACGATGAGCGGCACTACCACCACCGAAACCACTGCCATACGCAGGTTGAGGCTGGCCAGCACCGCGAAGTTGATGGCGAAGAGCATAACGATGCGAACGATGCCAATGGCCTGGTCGGCATAGAACCGGCGCAGGGCATCTACATCGGAGGTCGAGCGTTGCACCAGCTCGCCGGTCTGCGCTTTGTCGTGGTAGCTGAAGGTCAACCGTTGCAGATGGTCGAACAGGTAGTTGCGCAAGCGCTGGACAATCCCCTCGGCGGTCATGGCGGCGAAGCGCCCCCGCAGGAAGGTAAACGAACCCTCCAGCAAAGCCAAGCCGACGAAGCCGGCGGCGATGAGGGGCAGAGTGGATTCCAGCCCACTCTGGCCGAAGACATTGTCCACGAAGTACCGCAGCAGCATATACGTGGCCGTCTTGCAAAGGGCAGCCAAACTGAGGGAGAGGGCTGCTGCCAGGTAGAAGAGCCGGAAACCCGTCATCAGCTTCCACAGCCCCAGGATGTGGTTGTCCGAGATAGCTTGCTTCAGATCGAAAGCCATCCTCTTGTCGTCGGCAGAGCCGTTCTTGCTGAGCGCTATCAAGGTGAGCTGACCTCCATTGGTCTGGCCATCCGTCTGGTCATCGGCCTGGTCATCGGTCCGATCGTCGCTGAGTCTCGGCGACTAGGTTCACTGCAAAGGGCGCGCCAGGGCGCTTGTGCGGGCACGAGCCGGTGCCAGGGTAAACGCTGGGCTGTCGCCCTCAGCCGAGGAGCAGCCCTGCAGCGCCTATTGCCTTCGCGAGTCTAGGAGACCCCAGGCAAGAGGCAACCGAGAGCCGGTCCTGCTAGCTGGCTGAGGCGTGGAGAGTGGTTGGAAACGACTGATGTCAGCGGGTGGTAATGACGAAGTGCACGCCTGCCAGCCGGCCGAGGATGCCGTCGATTCGTCTTCTGGTCACCACGCACACTCCTTTCGGCCGCTGTCAGCGGCAAGCCAGCCGCAGGTGCGGCTGAGTACCAGTATTGTAGCGTCAAGTCGGTCGGCTGTCAAGCGGCCTTTCTCCGGTTCCAAGAGATCATCTTGACACGCCCCACCGTCAGCGCTATACTGTCCTCAGATACCCCTCCCCTAGGGGGGTGGGGTCAGGAGGGCAAGACCCCGGCTTCAAGGAGTATCCGCCATGCGCGACGAGAAAGAAAAAAAAGACCTCATCAACCGTCTCCGCAGTATCGAGGGGCACCTTAAGGCCGTGGAGCGCATGGTCGAGAACGACCAGTACTGCATCGATATTCTCAAACAGACGCTCGCCGTGCAAGGAGCCATCGACCGGCTGAACAACATCATTCTGGAGCGTCATTTGCACACTTGCGTAACCACCGCTATTCGTTCCCAGGACCAGTCCGAGCGGGAACGGGTGATCGGAGAGCTTATGCAGCTATTCCAGGGTTCCACGCACGTGAGCTGGAACCGGCACACCCCGGCCCCGGCGGTGGCCGAGGTGACCGGGCCGAGCCTGCTCGGCCCGGGGGCTGCCGCGGAGGAGCCTTCGCTCTGCGTCGGCTCCTGCTGCGGGGCAGCCGGAACCGGTTCAGCCGGCGGCGATGCTGGCGATGGGGAAAAGGCCATCGCCAGAGGGAGAGGAAGCCATGCCTGAGAACACAACTGCTAGCCGCCCGCGGCATCAGGTCACTTTGCCCATCGAGGGCATGACCTGCGCTTCCTGCGTGGTCCACGTGGAGGAGGCGCTGAAGGAGACGCCAGGCGTCGAGAGCGCCAGCGTCAACCTGGCCAGCGAGAAGGCCACGGTGGAGTTCGACCTGGGCAAGGCAGACATCGCCCGGTTGGTAGCGGCCGTCAAGGACGCCGGCTACGACGTGCGTACAGAAAAGGTTACGCTCCCCATCGAGGGGATGAGCTGCGCCTCTTGCGTGGCCTCGGTCGAGGCCGCTCTGACCGAGCTTGACGGCGTGGTCGCGGCGAGCGTGAACCTGGCCACCGAAAAGGCCACCGTCGAGTACGTGCCAGGTATGGTGACTCTGGCCGATCTTCGTCGGGCGGTGGAGGAAGCCGGCTACGGAGTGGCGGAAGCAGAGACCGGGCCCGGGGCGGCACCGACCGGGCGTGAGGAGGCCCGGTCGCGCGAGGCGCGCTCTCTCCTGGCGAAGATGGCCTTCGCCCTGGCTGTGGGGGCGCTGCTCATGCTGGGCAGTCTCGGCCGGTCGCTGGCCTTCGTGCCCCAGTGGCTGACCAACCCCTACCTGCTCTGGGCGCTGGCCACGCCAGTCCAGTTCTGGGCTGGCTGGCAGTTCTACCGCGGGGCCTGGGGCGCTCTCAAGCATCGCACCTCCAATATGAACACCCTTATCGCCGTGGGGACCTCGGCCGCCTACTCGTATAGCGTGGCTGCCATCCTGTTCCCTGAGTTCTTCTCCTCCGCTGGCCAGATGCCGGAACTCTACTTCGACACCGCCGCCATCATCATCGGCCTCATCCTGCTCGGCAAGTATCTGGAAGCGCGAGCCAAAGGCCAGACCTCGGAGGCCATCAAGCGATTGATGGGCCTGCAAGCGCGCACGGCCCGGCTGGTACGTCCCGCGCCTGACGACGGCGAACCCCTGCTAGTGGATGTGCCAGTAGAAGAAGTACAGGTCGGCGATATAGTTCTCGTCCGCCCAGGCGAGAAGATACCGGTTGACGGAGTGGTTGTTAGCGGCGCTTCGGCGGTGGACGAGTCTATGGTCACCGGCGAGAGCTTGCCGGTGGAAAAGGGCCCGGGCGATACCGTTATCGGGGCCACCATCAACCGCACGGGCTCCCTGCAGTTCGAGGCACGCAAGGTGGGGCGCGACACCGTGCTGGCCCAGATCATCCGTCTGGTAGAGGAAGCGCAGGGTTCCAAGGCGCCCATTCAGCGCCTGGCCGATGTCATCTCCAGCTACTTCGTGCCCACGGTCATCGGCATCGCCAGCTTGACCTTCCTGTTTTGGCTCTTCTTCGGGCCGATGCCGGGGCTGACGCTGGCTCTGCTCAACTTCGTGGCCGTGATCATCATCGCTTGCCCCTGCGCCCTGGGCCTGGCCACGCCGACGGCCATCATGGTCGGCACCGGCAAGGGCGCGGAGAGCGGCGTCCTCATCCGCAGTGGTGAGGCCCTGGAAACGGCGCAGAAGATCAAGGCCGTCGTGCTGGACAAAACGGGCACCCTCACCGTGGGCCAGCCGCGTGTGACCGACGTAATGACCGCGAACGGCACGTCTACCAGCGAAGTGTTGCGCCTGGCCGCTTCTGCCGAGCGCGCCTCCGAGCACCCGCTGGCTCAAGCCGTGGTGGAGCGGGCGAAGGAAGAGGGGCTGTCGCTGGTCGAGGCGCGGGCCTTCAACGCCCTGCCCGGGCGGGGTTTGGAGGCACAGGTGGACGGGCAGGCGGTGCTCCTCGGCAATCTCACCTTGATGAGAGAGCGCGGCGTCAGCCTGGACGGGTTGGCCGAGCAGGCGCAGGCGCTAGCCCGCGAGGGCAAGACGCCCCTCTATGTGGCGGCGGGCGGCCAGGCGCTGGGGCTGATCGGCGTGGCCGACACCCTCAAGCCCAGCTCGCGAGCGGCCGTGGACCAGCTACATCGCCTTGGCCTAGAGGTCTATATGCTGACCGGCGACGATCGGCACACGGCGGAGGCTATCGCCCGCCAGGCTGGCATTTCGCCCGACCACGTGCTCGCCCAGGTGCTGCCAGAATACAAGGCGGAGAAGGTGCGTGAACTGCAAGCCCAGGGCAAAGTGGTGGCGATGGTCGGCGATGGCATCAACGACGCCCCAGCGTTGGCGCAAGCCGATGTAGGCATCGCAATCGGCACCGGCACGGACGTGGCGATGGAAGCGGCCGACATCACCCTCATCCGCGGCGACCTGCAAGGGGTAGTAACGGCCATCGCCCTCAGCCAACGGACGATGCGCACGATCAAACAGAACTTGTTCTGGGCCTTCTTCTACAACGTGATCCTGATCCCGGTGGCAGCAGGGGCGTTTTACCTGGTGTTCGGCGGCAGTGGAGTGCCGACGTGGTTGCAGCCGGTGCTAGGGCAATACGGATTTCTGAACCCTATGCTAGCCGCTCTGGCTATGGCGTTCAGCTCGGTCACGGTGGTGAGCAATTCGTTGCGGCTGCGGGGATGGAAGCCGGCTCAGAGCTAGGCGCACCTCTCTATCTGGTCTCGAGCAGTAGGTGGACAAGCCGGAAGGAGAGGTATGCCGAGGCACGCTTCCTGCAGCCTTTCGATCTGGCGTTAGCGGCCCTGAGTCTGCTAGGAATTGCGGGGCCTGACGTCGCTGCGGCAATTGCCGCAGCGATATGGGTTGGCTGCCACCCGGCAGCCGAGTATAGAAGAGGAGGAAACCTCAATGGCCAAGGATCCAGTCTGCGGTATGGAAGTCGATCCCAAGACGGCGCCGGCGAAGGCGGAGTACAAGGGGGAGACCTACTACTTCTGCGCGCCGGGCTGCAAGCGGCAGTTCGAGAAGGACCCGGAGAAGTACCTGAAGCAGAAGTAGGTTACGGAGCCTTCCTCCGCTAAGCCGGGCGAAGCTGCTGATGGCTGCCGTCGGCAGCTTCGTCTCTTCTGGTCTCTGATTTGGTCTCCGGTCTGTGCTCCCGGCACGGATCATGCGGAGCCTAGCCTTCCATCTCTGGGGGAGGAGGTGAGCAAGATGGCTGACGTGAAGGATACTGCCAAGGACGTCGAGCAGAAGGTCAAAGAGGCCGCTGAGGACGTCAAGGAGAAAGGCAAGGTCGGCTCCGAGCACGCCAAGGAGAAGGCGAAGGACGTGACCGAGAAGGCTAAGCAGAAGACCAAGTAGCCGGGGGAATCTGCCTTCTGGGCCTTGAGGGCCCAGGGCCTTCGTCAGAGGCGGCGGGTGTGGCGCCCGCCGCCTCTCTTTGTCTGGCAGAGCCGCCACCGGTGAAATGCGGTATAATGCCTGGCGCCAACCTTTCATCCGAGCAAGTGATGAGCTTGCGGCTCACTTGCGACTATGAGAAGCCGAGTCATTTTCGTAGGAGCCCATCGAGGAGCTGACGATGCGCGATAATGTGCAGGCGCAACCAATCAGCCGGCGCCGTTTCCTCCGCACAGCGACGCTGACCGTGGCGGCTAGTCCCATCCTATCAGCCTGCCAGCTCTTCAGCCCGAGCGCGCCGGCCCAGCCCCCTTCCCCGACACAAGCAATCGCGGCCGCCCCGAGCCCCACCGCGGCCCCCACCGCTACGCCAGCCCCTTCGCCCACGCCCACCATCGTTCACCTCCAGTATTGGCATTTCGGCGGCACCACTCGCTGGCGTCAGGTCAACCGCAGCCTGGTAGACCAGTACAATGCTGGCGAGAAGCTGATCAAGGTCGAGCTGAGCGACCGCGATTGGGCCCGGCAGCGGGAGGATCTGCTGGCGGCTTTGAGCGCTGGCTCGCCGCCCCATCTGGTCCACATCCACAGTAAGTATGTGGCCGAGTTCGGGGAGATGGGCATTCTGCATCCGATGGACGCTTTTCCCGACTGGCCCCAGTTCTCCAGCGCCTTCATGCCTAGCTACGTGGAGCTGACGCGCTACGCCCATCGCTACTACGGCCTGGGCATTCATCCTTTGCCGTTCGTGCTGGCCCTCAACAGTGAGATGCTGGCCCAGGCTGGCGTCGAGGCGCCCAAGACCTGGAGCGAGTTTCGGGAGGCGGCCCAGGCGCTGACCCAGCCTGAGAAGGGCATCTTCGGCTACACTATCCCGGCCGGCCTGAACGTGGACACTGCCCTGCGCTGGACGGCCTGGCTCTACGGCAATGGCGGCTCCATACTGAGCGAGGATTGGTCCCAGCCGGCCTTCAACGAGCAGCCCGGGGTAGAGGCGCTGGAGATGCTGATGGAGCTACAGCAGAGCGGCTGCGTGGCGCCAGGGGTAGTGGACTTCAGCTTCGCCGAAAACGCCGACCAGTGGGGCCTGGGTAAGGCAGCCATGTCTACTGAAGGCCCTTGGTGGCAGAAGCTGATCGGCAGCCAGTACGAGATAGAGCCGGACAAGGTTCTGGAGTTCGCTCGCCATCCTTTCCCCAGCCAGCCCAGCGGCTTGCTCAAGCCGGCCACTCTAGTAGATATGCCGATGCTGGCCATCATAGCCAGCGCTCGCCCACTAGAGGCGGCCTGGGCCTTCCACAAGTGGCTGCGGCGAGAAGAAGTGGATCTGCAGTTCACCGACCCGAACCAGGGCGATGGCCTGCCGATGTGCAAGAAGGCCTACGCCCCCGAGACGAAGTGGAAGTATCTTGGCAAAGAGGCATACGTGGCGGCGGTGGAATCCCTGCGCCCCTGGCCCTACCACCCCAAGATGGCCGCCATCCAGGACAAGGTGGCCGAAGCCATTCACGCCGGTCTTTCCGGCGCCGCCGTCAGCGCCCAGACGGTGTTGGACAAGGCGGCGAAGGGAGTGGAAGACATTCTGGCGTCATAGGCTGGCGTCGTAAACTGGCGTCATAGGCTCTTCCTGAGCACGTCTCGCCACGCTCGCCCACCCGCTGCTCGAATCCCTGTCAGTGGCCAGGAGCACAGCCCTCTACTGCGCAGAACCACGCGAAGAGACCTCCGCGCTGACCGCCTCCTCCAAGATCTGCAGCGCGAGGTCCACCTCGTTGGCCTTCACCGTCAATGGCGGGCAGAAGCGAATGGCAGAAGGACCGGCAGGGAGCAGCAGCAACCCCCGCTGAAAGCAGCTTTCGACTACCGCATCGCGCAGCGACCTGTTCGGGGAGCGTCCGTCCTCGCCCACGAAGTCGATCGCCTGCATAAGGCCGCGACCGCGCGCGTCGCCGATATGGGCGGGAAAGCGCATCATCAGCTTGCGCAGACCACGAGCCAGCCTCTTACCCTGGCGTTCCACGTTCGCCAGCAGGCCGTGCTCGAGCAGGTCAAGGGTGGCCAGAGCAGCGGCACAGGAGACCGGATTGCCGCCGAAGGTAGATGCGTGGGCACCCGGCGGCCAGTTCATAAGCGAGGCGGGAGCGATCA
>Ga0272448_1007214_pt1 | contig 11820 bp, 6 predicted proteins | sample YNPCB0191_FD_202220 | JGI IMG/M metagenome (GOLD analysis project Ga0272448, IMG submission 202220) | Hot spring sediment microbial communities from Yellowstone National Park, WY, United States - YNP-CB-019-1 | ecosystem: Environmental > Aquatic > Thermal springs > Hot (42-90C) > Sediment... | reverse complement strand
CGCGGCCTGCCGGTGCGTCTGTATGCGCTGGCGCCGGCGGCTCAGCCCGGCGCGGAATAAAACCTGCCAGAAATCCGGGACAGACCCCCTAGACCACGATCAGCTCTCGGCGATAGCTGGAGAGCTGCTCAACGCCCTCGCGCGTCACCCGCACGCCGTCTTCGAAGCGGCAACCATAGGCCTGGGTGTGCAGGAACGAATCCACCTGGAAGGTGTAGTTCTCCTGCAACAGGTATTCCGAAGAGGTCTCCATCCAGGGGTGTTCGCATTCCATCAGGCCGATGCCGTGACACGGTCCGTACAGCAGGGCATGGCCATAGCCGCGGGCGCTGACGAACTCCTGCACCTGGCGGGCGATCTGGCCGGCGTGGGCGCCGGCGTGCATGAGCTCAATGGTCTTGTTCTCGGCATCCAGGGCCATTTGCAGCAGACCACGCACCTCATCCGGCATATGTCCCAGGCAGATGGCCCGCCCCACGCTCGAGGCGTAGCCCCCTACGCGCGCCCCCAGGTCGAGTTGGATGACCTCGCCCGCCTGCAGGCGACGGGTTGAGGGCCGCCCGATGGCGAACACCGTATTGGGGCCCGACATGACGTACATGGGATGTCCCTCGTACTCGGCCCCGTTGCGGTAGATGACCTCCTGGGCGATGCCCACTACCTCCGTTTCGGCCATGCCGGGCTTGATGGCCTGCAGCACCGCCTCGACGGCCTGCTCGGCGATGCGGAAGGCGCGGCGCATGAGCTCCAGCTCGTTGGCGCTCTTGACCTTGCGCATCTCGATCAGGATGTCGTCGGCGCGCACCAGTTGACCGCCGGCCATGGCCTGTTGCAGGGCCACATACACTGGCGCTACGGCCACCGTGTAGCCGGCAATGCCCAGCTTGCGGATGCCCTTGCCTCCCGATGCCTCATCGAAAACGCTCTGGAAGGTGTCCAGACGTGCGCCCGGATATTCGGGCTCGGACGATTCGCGGTATTCGAGGATCTGGCGGATGCGCTCGATCTTGCTGCGGCCGCGCGCATAGGTCAGGCTCTCCGGGCCGATGATCAGGGTGGGCTCGCCCTCGACCGGCACCAAGACGCTGGCCGTCTCGAAGGCCGGCCAGTAGTCGGACAGGTAGCGCACGTACTGCGGTTCGGCCTCGTGGCCGAAGGTGAGCAGGGCGTCCAGGCCACGCGCCGCCAGCTGCTGTTGAACACGCCGCACACGTTCCTGGAATTCTGATTTGGGGATTTCTGTGATCATCCTCGATCTCCTTTCAATCCGGTTGGTATGAAATGCATCAGGCATCCACGAAGGCCACGAAGAAACACCAAGAATAGATATCTGAGCGGATTTCGTGTCCTTCGTGGATCAAGCATCCGTTCACAGCGCCGGCAGCTTTGCCCCGATCAACTGCCTGGCAGCAGCTGGACTTTCAGGGTCTGGCCGGCCGCGAAGCTCTCGAAAGCGGTTGGGAACTGGCTCAGGGGCAGGGTGTGGCTGATCAGAGGCGCAATGTCCACCACGCCGTTGGCCAGCCAGGCGATGGCCGCCTGGAAGGTATAGCACAGGGCGAAGCTGCCGATGATGGTCCAGTCGAAGCGGAAGATGTCGTAGGGGCTTACGCTGACCCGGGCGTGATTGGGTGCGACGCCGAACTGCAGGTATTGGCCTCTGGGCTTGAGGTAGGCAAAGGCCTGTTCGATCACGGCCGGCACGCCCGTGGCGTCAATGACCACAGCGAAGCCGTAGGGCGCCAGCTGGCGCAGTGCCTGGCTCTGATCGGGGCCGGCCGATACGGTGGCCGTGGCGCCCAGTTGCCGGGCCAGCGCCAGGCGCTCGGGCTGCTTCTCGACCACCACCACCTGCGAGGCGCCGCTGTGACGCATGGCCTGCACCAGCAACAGGCCCATCGGGCCGGCGCCGAAGATCAACACCTCGTCTCCGGGCCAGACCCGAAAGCGCTTGAGGGCGTGGATGACGCAGGACAGCGGCTCGACAAAAGCCGCCTGGGCATCGCTGATGCTGTCAGGCAGGTGGTAGGCGGCGCGCGCCGGCGCGGCTACATACTGGGCAAAGCTGCCGGGCCGGGTGATGCCGATCCCCTGCCAATTGAGGCAGTGGTTGCTATGCTCATTGCGGCAGAAATAACAGTGGCCACAGTAAAGATTGGGATCGACCGCCACCCGCTCGCCCACCTTGAAGTCGGTGACGTCTTTGCCGACTTCGACGATCGTCCCGCCGAACTCGTGGCCGGGGATGACCGGGAAGTCGGACATATACTCGTTGTGATAGATGTGCACATCGGTGCCGCACAGGCCAGTGCGGGCAACCTGCACCACGATTTCATCCGGCCGGCAGGCGGGATCGGGCACCTGTTCGACGCTCATCGTTTCGGGGGCAGTGAAGACCACAGCTTGCATAGGTTGGCTCCAGGATTTGTTTTCTTGGCTGAGATTGTACCTGAAGCAGGGCTTTTGTCAACACGGGGTGTGGAGCATGCGGGCCACGAGAGCGCGAAGGTTGGTGTCTCCCTCCCCGTTGAAGGGGGTAGGGTGAGAGGCGTACTCATCCGACTGCCCCTTTTTTGACGGATTGGCCCATTCGTGATAAACTGAACGGGTTGCACCTGGCAAAGCAAATCCAATCCCTGAGGGACGGTTACATTCAGTATGCTTGACACGCTGTTTTCCCCCAGATCGATCGCCATCATCGGTGCCTCGCGCACCGAGGGCAAGCTGGGCCATGCGGTGTTGGCCAACGTGATCCAGAGTGGCTTCAAAGGCGCCATCTATCCGGTCAACCCCCAGCCCGGTGACATCCTGGGCCTGCCGGCCTACCCCAGCCTGGAGGCCATCCCGGGCCCGGTTGACCTGGCGGTCATCGTCATTCCCGGCAAGGCCGTGCTCGAAGCACTGGAAGCCTGTGGCCGCAAAGGCGTGGGTTCGGTGATCGTCATTTCGGCCGGCTTTCGCGAAACTGGACATGCCGGCTTGCTGGCCGAGCGCAAGATGGTTGAACTGGCGCGCCAGTACCATATGCGCATCGTGGGACCCAATTGCCTGGGCGTGATCGACACGCTGGCGCCCTACAATGCTTCGTTTGCAGTGGGTATGCCCAAACAGGGCCAGATCGCCTTTATGTCCCAGTCGGGCGCGCTGTGTACCTCGATCCTCGACATCGCCCTGGCGCGCGACATCGGCTTCTCGCGCTTCGTCAGCCTGGGCAACAAGGCCGACCTGAACGAGCTGGATTTCATCGAGGCCTGGGCCGACGACCCGGCCTCGAACGTGATTATGGCCTATCTGGAGGGCATCGCCGATGGCGCTCGTTTCATTGACGTTGCCCGCCGCCTGACCAAGCGCAAGCCGGTCATCGCCATCAAGTCGGGCACCACCAGCGCCGGCTCGCGGGCGGTCAGCAGCCACACCGGTACGCTGGCCGGCAGCGAGCGGGCCTACGAAGCCGCCTTCAAACAGGCCGGCGTCATCCGGGCCAATTCGCTGGGTCACCTGTTCGACCTGGCGGTGGCGTTCGCCAACCAGCCCCTGCCGCGCAACGACCAGGTGGCTATTATCACCAATGCCGGCGGTCCGGGCATCATGGCTACCGATGCCATCGAACGCATGGGCCTCAAGGTCGCCTCGCTGACCCAGGAGACGATGGACGCCCTGCGCCAGGCCCTGCCTCCGGCCGCCAGTGTGTTGAACCCGGTGGACGTCCTGGGTGATGCCCTGGCCGACCGTTACCAGGTGGCACTCAAGCTGGTCAGCCAGGACCCCAACGTGGGCGCCTTACTGGTCATCCTCACCCCACAGTTCATGACCCAGATTGAAGAGACGGCCCGGGCAGTGGCCGAGGTGGCCAACCAGGCCACCATCCCGGTACTCACCTGCTTCATGGGCGAGGCCAATACCCAGGCTGGCGTTCACATCTTGACGGCCAATCGGGTGCCCAACTATGTGGTGCCCGAGCAGGCGGTGGCCGCGCTCAGGGCCATGGTAGACCAGCGCCATTGGCAGGCCACCCCGTTGCCAGAGTTCGAACACTTCAATGTAGACCGCGAGCAGGTGGCCCGCGTCTTTGAGCAGGTGCGCGCCAGCGGCCGCCTGCAGATCGGTGATGCCGAGGCGCGCGCCATCCTGGAGGCCTATCACATCCCCATTCCGGCCTCGCAGCTGTGCCGTACTGCCGACGAGGCGGTGGCTTTCGCCGAAAGCGTGGGCTATCCGGTGGTCATGAAGATCGCCTCGCCCGACATCTTGCACAAGACGGACATCGGTGGCGTGCGCCTGAACATCCAGAACGCCGCCGAGGTGCGCGACTCGTTCGACCTGATCACCTTCCGCGCCTTGCGCCATATGCCCGACGCCGAGATCTGGGGCTGCCTGGTGCAGCAACAGGTGCGGGGCGGCAAGGAGATCATCTGTGGCATGAACCGAGACCCGCAGTTCGGCCCCCTGGTCATGTTCGGGTTGGGCGGCATCTACGTCGAGGTGCTCAAGGACGTGGCCTTCCGCATTGCGCCCTTCTCGCGTGAGGAAGCCCATGCCATGATGCGCGAGATCCGCTCGTTCAACCTGCTGCGCGGCGTGCGCGGCCAGGCCCGTTCCGACATCCAGGCCATCGCCGACACCTTGCTCAAGATCTCGCAGCTGGTGACCGATTTTCCGGAAATCGTCGAAATGGACATCAACCCCTTGATGGTCTTCGAAGAGGGACGCGGGGTGATGGGCATTGATATGCGCCTGGTGCTGGCCGCCTGAGGCCCGCCCGGCGCGTTTGATTGGTACAAGAATTACACGGCCTGGGAGGCAATAATGACGAAGAACGTGTATGTGACCTCAACTCAAACCTATTCGGGCAAGAGCGCCGTCTGTGTCGGGCTGTTGCGTCGCCTGCGGCGGGATGGGTTCGTGGTCGGTTACATGAAACCGGTGAGCGCGTCCGCCAGCCTGGTGGGTGAGCGCGTGATGGACGAGGACAGCCACTTCATGAAGTACGCTTTTGGCTTGCCGGACACCCTGGAAGACATGGCACCCGTCCTGCTGCACAACCGCCAGGTCATGGCGGTGCTGGCCGGCGAGAAGATTGACTTTGCCGGGCGGGTACGCGCTGCCTACCACAACATCGCCCAGGGCAAGGACGTGGTGGTGTTGGAAGGTGGCGGCAGCCTGCGCGAGGGGTGGATCGTCAACCTGGCGCCGCCCCACGTCTCCGATCTGCTGGGGGCGGCCGAGCTGGTGGTGGTCCCCTATGACAACGACCTGCAGCTGGTGGACGACCTGATCACGGCGCGCGTGCGCCTGGGCATGTCGTTGGTGGGGGGCATCGTCAACAGCGTGCCGGCCCACCGCATGAGCTTCGTCAAGGAGCAGGTCAAGCCCTTTGTCGAGCAACACGGCGTGCCGATTCTGGCTGTTCTGCCCAAGGAACAGATGCTGCTCTCGGTAAGCGTGGCCGAGCTGCGCGATGGCCTGGGCGGCGAGGTCATCTGCAGCCACCAGGCCGTGGATGAGCTGGTGGAAAATGTGATGGTGGGCGCCATGAATGTGGACAGCGCGCTGACCTACTTCCGCCGCAAGCCCAACAAGGCGGTCATCACCGGCGGTGACCGACCCGACATCCAGCTGGCGGCTATGGAGACCTCAACCAAATGCCTGATCCTGACCGGTGATATGCGTCCCAGTCCCATGATCATCGGCCGGGCCGAGGAGTTGAACATCCCCATCATCCTGACCTACCACGACACCTACACCGTGGTGGAGATGATCGAGGGCTTCTTTGGAAAGACGCGCTTTCACCAGGAGAAGAAAGTCGAACGTTTTGCGGCTTTGCTCGACGAGCATATGGACTTCGCGGCGCTGTACGCAGCCTTGGGGCTGCGCTAGGCGGCCGGGCGGGCAGAACTGGCAGCCGCGGCTGTGCAAGGACTTCTCGCCCCGCCGTGAACAGGCGGCGCTGGGTGTTTTGCTTGCCCCGCGACGGCTCTTCAGGCCGGTGCGGAATGAACCTGGCAGAAGTCAGGAATAGATCTTGTTAGTTTCATAATCTGGAGGATACTATGTCTGAAGCAACTTTGATTGAAGATATCACGGCCTATGAGATCCTCGACTCACGCGGCAACCCCACGGTTGAAGTCGAGGTACTGCTGACGGATGGCTCGCTGGGCCGGGCAGCCGTGCCCTCGGGCGCCAGCACCGGCATTCACGAAGCGCTGGAGCTGCGCGACGGGGACAAGGCGCGCTTCGGCGGTAAAGGTGTCTTGAAGGCGGTTGAGAACATCAACACCACCATCGCCGAGGAGCTGGTGGGTTGGGATGCCCTGGATCAGGGCGGTATTGACCGCCTGATGATCGGCCTGGATGGCACACCCAACAAGAGCAAACTGGGCGCCAACGCCATCCTGGGCGTGAGCCTGGCGGTGGCCAAGGCGGCTGCCCAGTCGCTGGGGTTGCCTCTCTACCGCTACATCGGTGGCGTGAGTGCCCGCACCCTGCCGGTACCCATGCTCAACATCCTGAACGGCGGTGTCCACACCGGCTGGCAGAGCACCGACTGCCAGGAATTCATGATCGTGCCGCTGGGCGCCCCCAACTTCGCCGAGGCTTTGCGCTGGGGCGCCGAGATCTATCAGGCGCTCAAGAAAGTGCTCAAAGGTAAGGGCTACAGCACCAACGTGGGCGACGAAGGCGGCTTTGCGCCGGCGCTCAAGAACGATGAAGAGGCCATCGAGTCGATCCTCGAGGCCATTCAGGCGGCCGGCTACCGCGTCGGCGAGCAGGTCAGGATAGCCCTCGACCCGGCGGCTTCGGAGCTGTGGGAAGACGGCAAGTATCACCTGCGCATCCAGGGCAAGACGTTGAGCAGCGAGCAGCTGGTGGCCCACTGGCAAAGCTGGATCGAGCGCTACCCGATCATCTTGTTGGAAGACGGCCTGGCCCAGGACGATTGGGAGGGCTGGCAGGCTTTGACAGCTGCCGTCGGCCATCGGGTGCAGGTAGTAGGCGATGACCTGCTGGTGACCAACGTGGAGCGCCTGGAAAAAGCCATCGAGCAGCGGGCTGCCAACAGCATCCTGATCAAGCTCAACCAGATCGGCTCGTTGAGCGAAACCCTGAACTGCATTGACGTGGCGCATCGGGCTGGCTGGACGACGGTGGTCAGCCATCGCTCGGGCGAGACCGAAGACACTACCATCGCCGACCTGGCCGTGGCCAAGAACACCGGCCAGATCAAGACCGGCGCACCCTGCCGCTCCGACCGTGTGGCCAAGTACAACCAGCTCTTGCGCATCGAACAGGAGCTGGGCGAAGACGCGGTCTACCCCGGCTTGAACGCCTTCTACAGCATCGGGCGCTGAGACAAAGGGGTATACAGAGACATTTTCACCACAGAGAGCGCAGAGGACACGGAGAAAAACTATAAATATCTCTGTGTTCTCTGTGGTGAATCTCGGTGCTTTTCTTGGCGCGCGGCGCGGCTCACTCGATGCCACCGCTGGGGCCTTCACCCTTGTCGCGCCGTTCGGGCGGGGCGGGCTTGACCCAGCGGAAGGTGCCCTCCTGGCTCTGGGTAACCAGCGGGTCATCCGGGCTGTAAACCTGGGGCGCATTCGGATCGGTGCGGCGTACCACCAGCACGCGCCAGCGCAGCCGGCCAGCTGCATCGGCATAGTCCACCAGCCAGCCCAGAGTGCCCTGCGGGCTGGCCAGCGGTCGGTATTCGGTGGCTTTGCCTACCCAGCGGTACTCAACCCCGGCGCGGTGGGTGATGGCCAGCACATAGTACTCGTCAGGTGCCAGCGGCCGACCATCTTGTTCCCATTTGAAGAGGATGTCAGCATCGTAGCCGGTGTACGTCTCCTCGCCGGCAAAGGTCTGCTGTTCCTGGGCGGGACTGGGTTTGACCAGCCTGGGCGGCTCGGGCGGGCTGGCCAGTAACACCCACGGCTGGCTGACGACCAGGCGCAAGGGGCTTTCCTGACGCAGCCAGGCGCCATAGGCGGTGCGCACCTGTACGTCCCAACTCCAATCCAACTTGCGACCGACCACCTCCTGCGCCTTGAGGCGCAGAACGGCCCGGAATTGCTGGCGAGGCTCGACGCGGCCCAACGGGCTGCCGTCCAGCTGCACCAGCAGCGGCCTGGCCCAGGCCGGCGTTGCGCTGCCGCTTGGGGCGACCAGTGCCGCCTCGGTCCAGGCGCAGGTACCCACGTTTTGCAGCTGCCAGACGGCGGTGACCACCTCGTCGCCGGCGGATAGCTGGCTGCCCGCCGGCGGTCTGAGTGCCGGTTGTTGGGTGAGCAGGGCCATGCGGTAACCAGCCGGACCGGCGCACAGGTCGGCGCCGAGCGGGCTGTTGGGCCGGTCAACCAGGGTGGCCACCCGGCGGGGCGTGGGGCTGGGCGAGACCGAGGTCGCCAAGAGCGGCGTGGCGGTGTCGGTAGGCGTAGGCGTTGCGCTCGGGGTAGGGCTGGGCGTGGCGCTGGGTGTGGGCGTGGGGCTGGACGTCGGCGTTGGGCTGGCGCTGGGGCTGGGCGTGGGCGATGCAGCCCGTGTGTTGAGCCAGCTGGTCGGCGTTACGGATGGAGCGTTGAGGGCGGCCGTCTGCGCCGGTGAGGCCGCGCCCGGAGCGCGCGTGGCCATGGCCGGCCCTGTACTGGTCGGCGTCGCCGGCGGGGGGGTGTCCGTGGGCGTTGAAGTGGGCAGCAGGGCGATAGGCGTCTTGATGGGTGACGGGTTGAGCAATGGGGGCAAGAAGATGCCCAGCACAGCTACCGCCAGCACAATGATGGCGATCAAGACGGCCAACACTTGCCGCAGGTTGTCGTCTTCCATAAAGCAACCAGTCAACCGCTCTCAACTGAATTCGGCGCCGCTGAGCACGCGCCGCACAACGCGGCACTCGCGGGTTTGGGCATGCTCCGGGCGGTGAAAACAGCGGCAATCCCCAGGATTCTCAACCCCATGATACATCACATACACTGGTTTGACTAGTTGCAGTAGACACGGATGGTCACCGAACCTTCGGACCAGGTCTTGGTGTTGCGCAACGTGCCACAGCGGGCGGTATGCGCCACCACCTGATAGCTGCCCGGCGGGAAGCTGCCGCAGGGATAGGCCACCGCGTCATTAGGGATGTTCTCGCAGGACTGCACCAGGCTATTGTCCAGCAAGCTGCGTATCTCCAACAAGCGGATGCCACCCGTGTTTTGACTGGTCACAAACAGCCAGGTCAAGGGTGTCTGTTTCAGCAGCAAAGGCAGGTAGGAGTGGCCGGGCTGAGGCGCGGGAGCCAACAGCAGTACCTCGGCGCTATCGGTGACCACCAAAGCGGCGCCCAGCGGCGGTGTGCCCGTAGCCGTGGCCACGTTGGTGAAATCGGCGATGACGCCCGTGCGCGTGCACAGGTAGCTGCTGCCCTGCCCGGGGCTGAGCGTGCCCAAGCTGCGCGCGCAGTCGGGTGCGGCCGGGTCGCTCACGCTCACGTTGGTCAGGCTGCTGTCGCCGGTGTTGGTCACATTGATGCTGAAGGTGACCGTGCTGCCGCTGCGCACATGCTGGCTGGCCGGCAACTTGGTGATCACCAGCCCAGGGTTGATCACATCCACGAAGGCAATGGTGGTGGCCTGCACGACCGGACCGGCCGGCGGGCTGCCGCTGGCCGTAGCCACGTTGGCGAAATCGGCGATGATGCCCGTGCGCGTGCAGACATAGCTGCTGCCCTGCCCGGCAGCCAGCGTACCCAGGCTACGCGCACAGTTGGGTGCGGCCGGATCGCTCACGCTCACGTTGGTCAGGGTAATATCACCGGTGTTGGTCACATTGATGCTGAAGGTGACCGTGCCGCCGCTGCGCACCTGCTGGCTGGACGGCAACTTGCTGACGCTCAGCCCCGGGTTGATGACATCCACCAGGGCGCTGGCGCTGGCCTGCACATCCGGGCCGACCGGCGGCGTGCCGGTGGCGGTGACCAGGTTGGTGAAGTCGGCCGTCACACCCGTGCGCGTGCACAGGTAACTGCTGCCCTGCCCGGGGTTGAGCGTGCCCAGGCTGCGCGCGCAGTCGGGTGCGGCCGGGTCGCTCACGCTCACGCCGATCAGGCTGTTGTCGCCGGTGTTGGTCACATTGATAGTGAAGGTGACCGTGCCGCCACTGCGCACCTGCTGGCTGGCTGGCAACTTGGTGATCACCAACGCCGGGTTGATGACATCCACCAGCGCGCTGGCGCTGGCCTGCACATCCGGGCCGACCGGCGGCGTGCCCGTGGCCGTGGCCACGTTGATCAGATCGTCCGATAGGCCGATCACATGGCAGGTATAGCCGGCATAGGCACCCGGCGTCAGCGTGCCCAGGCTGCGGGCACAATCGGGCGCCTGGGCATCGGCCACGCTCACATTGGTCAGGGTGATGTCGCCCGTGTTGGTCACATTGATGCTGAAGGTGACCGTGCCGCCACTGCGCAGCTGCTGCACCTCGGGCCCTTTGCTGATGCTCAGATGCGGACCGAAGACATCCACCCAGGCATCATCGCTGCTCTCTACCGGCGGCCCCACCGGTGGCCGGCCACTGACCACCGCCAAGTTGGTGAAATCCAGTTGCACGTTGGACAGGCTGCAGGCATAACTGGTTTGGGCACCCGGCGCCAGTGTGCCCAAGCTGCGGGCGCAATCGGGTGCCTGGGCATCGGCCACACTTACGTTGGTCAGGGTGATGTCGCCCGTGTTGATGATGCCTATGAGAAACTGTGCCGTGCCTCCTACCGGTACCTGTTGGGTATCTGGCCCCTTGACGAGGGCGATGGCCGGGTTGATGACATCCACCAGGGCGCTGGCACTGGCCTGCACGGCCGGGCCTACTGGTGGCGTGCCGGTGGCCGTGGCCAGGTTGGTGAAATCGGCAGTGACGCCTGTGCGCGTGCAGACATAGCTGCTGCCCTGCCCGGGGTTGAGCGTGCCCAAGTTGCGCGCACAGTTGGGTGCGGCCGAGTCGCTCACGCTCACGTTGGTCAGGCTGCTGTCGCCGGTGTTGGTCACCCTGATAGTGAAGGTGACCGTGCCGCCGCTGCGCACCTGCTGATTGGCTGGTTCCTTCACGACGGCGATGGCCGGGTTGATGACGTCCACCAGGGCGCTGGCACTGGCCTGCACCGCCGGGCCCATCGGCGGCGTGCCGGTGGCCGTGGCCAGGTTGGTGAAGTCGGCCGTCACACCCGTGCGCGTGCAGACATAGCTGCTGCCCTGCCCGGGGTTGAGCGTGCCCAGGCTGCGCGCGCAGTCGGGTGCGGCCGAGTCGCTCACGCTCACGTTGGTCAGGCTGCTGTCGCCGGTGTTGGTCACATTGATAGTGAAGGTGACCGTGCCGCCACTGCGCACCTGCTGGCTGGCCGGCAACTTGCTGACGCTCAGCCCCGGGTTGATGACGTCCACCAGGGCACTGGCACTGGCCTGCACATCCGGGCCGACTGGTGGCGTGCCGGTGGCCGTGACCAGGTTGGTGAAGTCGGCCGTCACACCCGTGCGCGTGCACAGGTAACTGCTGCCCTGCCCGGCAGCCAGCGTACCCAGGCTGCGCGCGCAGTCGGGTGCGGCCGGGTCGCTCACGCTCACGCCGATCAGGCTGCTGTCGCCGGTGTTGGTCACATTGATGCTGAAGGTGACCGTGCTGCCGCTGCGCACCTGCTGGCTGGCCGGCAACTTGCTGACGCTCAGCCCCGGGTTGATGACGTCCACCAGGGCGCTGGCACTGGCCTGCACGGCCGGGCCTACTGGTGGCGTGCCGGTGGCCGTGGCCAGGTTGGTGAAATCGGCAGTGACGCCTGTGCGCGTGCAG
>Ga0272448_1007210_pt1 | contig 11828 bp, 9 predicted proteins | sample YNPCB0191_FD_202220 | JGI IMG/M metagenome (GOLD analysis project Ga0272448, IMG submission 202220) | Hot spring sediment microbial communities from Yellowstone National Park, WY, United States - YNP-CB-019-1 | ecosystem: Environmental > Aquatic > Thermal springs > Hot (42-90C) > Sediment... | reverse complement strand
GGTATACTAATTTTTGGTATACTAATTTTTGGTATACTAATTTTTGGTATACTAATTTTTGGTATACTAATTTTTGGTATACTAATTTTTGGTATACTAATTTTTGGTATACTAATTTTTGGTATACTAATTTTTGGTATACCTATCTTAATTCATCGTAAATAATAGTTTTTCAGTATACCAATTTTCAGTATACCAATTTTCAGTATACCAATTTTCAGTATACCAATTTTCAGTATACTGATTTTCGGTATACTAATTTTCAGTATACCAATTTTCAGTATACCAATTTTCGGTATACTAATTTTTAGTATACCTGTTGTTAAATCGGAGTTTTGCTTGACCTGTAAATTCATAAAATTTTAATGTTCTTTCATTCGGAATTGGCTTCACTACAATATTATAAACCATTATTTATCTGATGATTTTTCATCTTCTTCATTATATACTTCTTTTTCTAATCCCTCAGGTATTGGGACAATGTAAAGTGTACCTTGTTGATTACGGTCTGTGTGATCGTCTTCTATGTAATTATATATTAGCTTTTTTGCGATTAAATTACTTAAGGTCTCTTTTATGGTTGATTTTGATTTAATGCCAGAAGTGTCTTGTAGATATTTGAATCCTACTCTACAATAATTTCTGCCATATCCCCAGCTCAGACGTATTAACCTTCTGTATATCACCTCTTCGGATGCAGATAAAGAAGGCATTATGTGATCTTCTATGGCATTCGGCATCTTATAAAAGTTATGGTTTATCTTTAAATCATCTGTTTTGGAAAGCCTTTCTTGAGATGAAATTTCTTCTTTTGAAGGAATTTTATGTGGAACAACTTCCTGTTTTTTTTCAGTTAGAGCTTCTTTTTTTTTAGTTTGAACAGAGATACTTTGCTCTTTCTGTGTCTTTTGTTGTTCTAACTCCAACGAACGTTTAAAAAAGTCAATTGCACTAAATCCTTTTTCCATGTTAGATTACCTTATTGGCATAGCTGATGCTTCAGTTTTAACAATATCCGCATTTATAATATGAGTTTGTTTTGTAAAGGCTGATAACAAACTCGCCGCACAAAGTTTGCAGATATCACGCGGTAGCCCCTTTGATTCTTCATGTATTACTTGGATAGCATCGTCTGTGTAAATTATGCCGTTACCATCAGAACCAGCTACTTTAAGCCTATGTCTTATAAGTTCGCCTGTATCTTCAATGTTTAACGGATTCAGTATGTAAGACATGGCAACACGCTGTCTAAGATTTTTAAATCTTTTGCTACGGATTTTATTTAGGAATTCTAACTGTCCTAAAAGAATCATGTTAATAAGCTTGCGACTTTCTGTTTCCATATTCAAAAGATCTCGGATCCGTAATAGTTGTGTAGGAGTCATTTCTTGAGCTTCATCTATAATTAGAATAAGCCTTTTATTTTCTATTAATCCTTTTTCCTGAACAAAATTAAACAGGCAATTTTCTAACATAAGGGTAGATTTTCTTCCTAATCCGCTGACTTTTACACCGAAAGCATCATTTACCTTTTCTAAGAAAGCATATTCGGATCTAGCCCGGGGTTGGCGAATAAGAGCAATGATGTTATTTTCATCTTGAAATAGTTCTCTCATTATGAGGGAGGCTAACGTTGTTTTGCCTGTTCCAGCATCACCAATGACGATAAAAAGACCATTGTTAAGTTCCAGAGTTAGGAAAATGCGCGCCAAACATTCCTGATGTTCTCGGCTACTATAGAAATATTTGGTGCTGGGGCTGGTCTGGAAAGGATCCTCTATTAAACCGAAGAAATCAAGATAGTTCAGTTTCATTAGAACCTCCTCTTTCATTGATTTTGTGCTTGTTCGGAGATAGAATTACTGAATTCCTCTGCCAGTTTTTTCTCAATAAGTTTTAGAGGATAACCTTCTAATCTTAGTTCTTTAATACGTTTTAGTTTTTTGAGTTCAAGTTCATCAAAGAAGCAGTAATTATTGGAGGCTCTGAATGTTTCTTTTAACAGACCTATTTTCACATAATGATAGATGGAATATTTGGAAACACCTGTTTCTCTAACTAACTCACTTACCATATACATGTTGTTTTTCATAAGCCTTCCTCAAAGTGTTGAAATACATTCTACATGTGTTGAATTGTAGCAATAGTATAAAACTTTTCAGATTGAATTGTCAAGAAAAAGATCATCATGGGGAAACTTAACTGAAAAGCATGCCAGAATTCATTGTTGAATCACTGATTTTCAAGGCAATTGAGAGGTCAAATCTACTATACTCTGAGGATCATTCCGCATTTGTTTTGCGGAGTCTGACTCTTGTCCTATTCTCCAGTTCTCACCCGTGGTCTCACAGAAATAGTACCTTTGTCCGCCATAATTTATGAAAAATAAATCTGGTATCTGATCCAGGTCTGGTGCTCTGCCGACAGCGATGGCGGCATGTCCCTCCACGAAACTTATCAGTAACAGTACTGGGAAGCCGAGGTTGCGCATCAATGCAGCTGCTAGTATTGATTTGCAATCACAGTCGCCACGCTTGTCGAACATGGATTCGGCGGGAAAGCGATAATAATCATCCGCGTATTTTATCTCCTCACATTCCTCGTCAAGAATGTACTTGATATTCCCCTCTTGAACAAAATCGAGAGCCACTTGCATAGTATCAAGTTTTGTCAAGCGCTTCTGTTTTGAAAGATTCATGATAAATCTAGCGATACGTCGAACCTGCCGTGCACGCTCTCCGTCAAGCACAAGCTGTTTTGCCACTACACGTCCATTTTTTGATGCTTCCTTCCAGTCCTGATAAAATGGATTTTTTTGACGTATCTCGTCTATCTCATTGCTCTCGTAGAGTGCGTTGGCTGAAAGGGTTAAATCTTTTAGCGGTGAATCCAGCTTCCAGACATAATTCTTAACTATCTCTCCTCCTTCTGAATCCTCTTCATCCTCTTTGCGATCATCATATTCCATGTGTCTTGGCTCGATATACCACTCGTCTGCCATTGCAGAGATTCTAGAAACAATAAAACCGGTAAGCGTCGCCAAAAATAGAGGGAAGTAAATGTAGGCATCTGTTAAGTAACTCCACAGAAGCCCTAATATCGAGAGGGTGATGCCCGAACTTCCCCATCTTTGAATACCTGTCTGGCGGTTCATCATTGTCAAGTAGGCGATAGCATCGTTTGACACTGATAGCCGAGCAACTTTCCCAAGATGGAGAAGCATCCATATAAGTAGGTAAAGACCTGATACTGAAACAATATATGACAATCTCCTTCCAATGATAGGGAAAATCGTATAATAGTGATCGAAGAGCTGAATAACCCCCGGAATGAAGTAAACGATGGCGAATACAAGTGAAGCTAAAAGTGCTGTATCCCATATATTGTGGGGTGCCAGTCGCGGGGTTTCACTGATACCCTCTGCCTGTTTACGGTATAGCACAAGTGCTGCGCCAGCGCGAGCAAGAAGTGTTGCAGTATTGGGTTTCCTTGTTCGGAACCGGCCAGTTTCAATACATTTGCCAAAAGGATCAGGGTTATCTGCGGGAACGTCAGCATGTCGACGTAGAAACAGTTCATACCAACGCCGTTTTCCATCTGGGGAAATAGTTGATACCTGTGCTCCATCAGCAGAAAGTATATTGCCATCAGGATCTACATAGCCAACTTCCTTATACTCGTTATCATTCATGTCCAGACGATAAAGACGTACTATCCCCCTTCCGTCCTTTAAGTAGACTTGTCCAACTCGTCTCCTGCCTTTGGGTAATGTAATATCTATTATAGTCCCGTCCGATTTTAAATACGCCACAAGGACGGGACGTTTCCACCCATCCCTCTTCACATACTCATAGATATAAGCTCGAGGGAGAAGGAGACGAATGACGAACCAGAGGAATATAAGTGACAGAACTATCAAAACAATACTGAACATAACTATCACCACTCAAATTTCATATTGGATTACTCCGCCATGTTCAATCCCTAAACTTTCTCTTAGTTTTTTAACCCTGTCTTGGATTTCTGTATCAGTAATTGTAATGATGTCGCCATTCAGTGCGCTTTTCAGCACAAACCCCTTACTATCTATAAATCTCGTGGTGGCTACGGTAAAAGTAGATGAGGCATCTCGCCATACAACCTTGTTGAGATTAGCAGATGTGCTCATAGCGTGAACCGTCGCTATATCTGATAAGATTTTTATTGGTCGATACGCTGAAAGGGAAAGAATGGAACTACCCGGAATATTGCTACATCTATCACTATTGATAATGTCGTTAATATGATTACAATTATCGTATTTCCACTCATACGAGACAGAAATGCCATCCATCACTCCTTGAGAAAGCACAGCAGGTGGAAAGCAAAAGCATTTCATCTCTCTGATGACCTCTTCTATATGCTCTCTTGCACTTGAGTTAAGCAAGATACTATGAAGAGAACACACCTCTATTTCCTCATATATCTTCTCAGTGAATTCTTGCAGTAGCTCCATTGCTCTTTTGGCTGACTCTTCGGACATCACATCTGGTATTCCATCGCAGAGAAGCTCCCACATATATTTCTCGGCATTTTGAGCCTGCTGGTTAAGTGCAGAATTCAGCAACAAGTTTTTTTCCTGATCATCAATTTTATCAAAGGGCTTTTTCTGTCCCAAGATGGTTATTTCGTATTTGGGTTTTTCGGGCAAGATCTCTAAAGGTCTGCCTCTGCCTGGGATTTCTAAAGTCCCAAGAATATCTCTCTGGAAGGTAGTCGAAATATAGCTTTCAGTATTAGATTCTGGATAACTGAGCTTACCTTTGAGTTTCTCCATGTATTCCTCTATCTGATCGCAATACTCCTGCGCCTGATCAAGCAAAGCTGATATCTCCAACTTTACCAATTCCTTTGCCTTGTTCTGAACATGTCTTAGTGCAGCAGCAACATACATTTTGATCCTCTTCTGGACTTCATTAAGGGTACGAACCTGATAGCGCCAGAATGCAATAGCCAAAGGTATGATCCACAGGATTATCATTGCTAACCCTGGCACTTGTAAAAGCCATTCAAGATCGACGATCTCAGGTGAAAGGAGGTTGAAAAACCTATCTCCGAGAAATGCACATAATAGGGCGATCAACAGGGCGCGCAGAAGTAAGGCGAGCGGAATCGGATGAGCACGAAGTGTGTCAACTAAGCGATCATATAATTTTGCCTCTCTCTCCTCGTCCAAATTATCTGATGCTTGATCATAGAAATCCCTCAGATAATTTGGAACCTCAAATGCGGTAAACCGCTGAAAATCGTCTATTTCTGACAGCGCTGAGGTAACCCTCTCCGTGTTGCATATCTTCTTCATCTCCTCAAGCACCTTTTTGACTTGTTCTATTGAGCGTGCATTGCTAAACTTACCCTTGAGGACGTTCCTTACTGTGTCAAGCATTACATCCCTTATGCCCTGCTCTCCGTGTTCTGGGGATCCATCCCATACTTTCAGTCGGCGTAACCTCAGAAAATCGCGGAATTGTTGTATTGATGATCTTAAGAAAAGCTGGGTATATTCGGACAATCTCAGGGGGAGTTGTCTGAGGTGTACCAAAAAATAAAAGTAAAGAAGTTCTTTACGATGAAGTGCCCAGGGCGAGATAATTTCGCCATTATGATCTCTCGCCCCTTCCCATATTTTCGGGTTGAAGCTAAACGATGGTCTACCTTCGCCGAGAGTTAATCTATTAAAGAGATTACGAATTGTCGTTTCATGCTCAACATTTTCAATCGCTTGTCTTGCTTGATTATCGTTTATAAACGGCTCCTCATCAGATGATTTGAACTTATCAAGAAGATCCTCTCCAAGTTGTTTGGCCAGCATACGCCGATGTTTCTGCCAATCATAGTAAATTGCAACCGCGCCCATTGAAAGGTAATGCGTGGAATGCATTTGACAGAGATCGTTGAGTACATCGCTTTCACTGATCATAAGATGAAACAGCGATTGAATCATGAGTTCAGATACCTGCTTTTCAGTAAGAGCAGTGTATCCTTGGGGATTGTCAATCATGTTATTACTGTCTTGAAAAATGAATATGAAGTCAAAAGGCCGGCTCGAAACTGTCTCATGTTCCATCATCGTGTGAAGCTCTGTGAGAAACTTGACTATTTTCTGATTGGTTTCTGCGTCCACCTGTGAGGAGATGCCTTGCGGGAGATATAAGAAAGCTAATATCTTTAACGTCCTGCCTTCAAAAACCTGTGTCTGACGAAACCTCAGCATCCTTCCAAGACAGTGAAAATATGTAAGAACTAGCTTATTACGTATATCCCCAACGATTGCAACCGTCAACTGGCTTCCATCTATGTCACCACCAATTCTCGGTTCTTGCCCATTTTTTCTCCGGAGAGGGTCATACAGGAACTTATCAATATGTTCAACTAATTCGTTTTCATTAGCAGGAACAGAATGGCAGAAACTGTCAACTGTCCACCAGCGGGCAACATCGTTTGATGAAATGATTTTGTTAACTTTGCTCCATATCAGAAGCTGGTTATCGAGCTGGTCTTTGAAAGATTCATTGCTGATATCGCCTTCACCGGACAGTATTGTTACGATCCACCATGGCTTGATTGACATCACTATTCTCCCAAAATTTATAGTAAAGCGATTTAAGGATAAAACTCTTACACAGGCATCTCTTCCCTCTTCCTCTCCTCGCCTGCACCCACACTGCCTTCTGATTTAGTGATTGCTCTTTTTAACCTGTCCGAAACTCCCGTGAGACTATTATTGAGATCAGTATAAAACTTGCCGATGTCACCCTGTCCTTCGACACCTTTTTTGACCTTCTTGTTTAGAGATTCCAATGCTTCATTAAAAATATTCCGCCAGTGAGCTGTAAAACTCTTTTGAAAATGCTGGTCGAATTCGCTCAGAACTCTTAAGAATGGAAGATAATCATAGCTTTCAATTGCGTCATAAAGGACTTTGTAGTTCATAACGTCGTTCGACACAATAACGTAATTCTTACGCTTGAGCAGGAGTTTATTTCCCTGCTTCCCAAGTTGGTTGCAGATCATCGCAACTCTACTGTCCGAGTCTTCTACAGAAATGATGAGGGGTGAATAGCAAGTCTCCTCGTCTCCTTTTAATCTATCATCAATATAGATAAGTTCCTCTACCAAATTTCTATTACTCTTAAATGCCTTCTCTAGAAGCTCTCTATAAAGCAATGTAAGTGCGAACTTGTCGAGCAAACCTTCTCCCGTAGCTCCTAACATCTGAAGTCCTTCCTCTACGCCAAGCTGGTTAAATAGCTTGTGAATGTGTGGAGCAAAGATGGGTCCTTCTTCCCCGCGTTGTTGCTTTACCTGATGGTAGATACTTTCATAAACGGAATAGTTAGGATACATCTCAAGCGTGTGGCGAGTGAGGACCTTAATCTTCAGGAATCTGTTCGGGACATTTTCTTGAACGAATTGATGAGTCCTTTCATCGGCATTGAAACCAAGCTCTCTTGCCAATTCTTCGTCATTGCCCGCATAAACGTTGTAAGTAGTCGGCATCTCACCTCCCGGATGGCTCATTGGACAGAATGTCTGTGTGCCAATATCACTAAACTTATGAGTAACTAAACCTTTCTCCTCATTGCTCAGATTATTGAAACGTTCCGCTATGCCCTTGTTAAGTTCATTTCTAATATTTTGAGACCTCTCCATTCCGAAACGGATATATCTCGTTGCAAATTTCTCGATTAGTGATATGATCTCGTTAGCCTCGAACGAGGCTCCCTGGCTGAAGAACCTTCGGAAAAAGTTCATATTCCCATACTCTTCATATCCTCTGTCCATATTTGTATATTCTGGGGAGGTAAGGATTTCCCACATGATTTGGTGCAGACCTCCCCTGTTTGGATCTCGCCCATAATTCTGTCCATAACGGAGTGGCTCCTCCCCACCACCTGGTATCGCTTCCTGCTTCACAATCTCCTTATACAATCTGGCAAACAGATGGTCGGTTTTCCATTCTCCGCGTCCAATGAAGGTTGCAACATCTGGTAAGTAGGTTGTGGTCACGTCATCCCTGGTCTTCAAAAAGAGTTTTGGCAAATCTGATTTGTAAAGATGCTCAAATCCTATCTGTTGTCCCCTCTCACCCTCTAAGCGATTTCGCACTCTATCGGCAAGTTCCCTAAGTTTTCGCTTATACATGTCCAGGATCCCAGTTTCGCCCAAAGAAAGCCTGTTTAGCACTTGAATCTGTTGCTCAATGATCTCCAACTCTGCAGATATCCGAATATCCTCAAGAAGCTTATTATAAAGTTCGTTCAAAGCGTTAATCTTCGATTTTTTCCCCTTTGTAGAGATACATTCTTTTTTTGCCGAATCTATTTCCGCTTCAAGTTCCTTTTTCCTATATTGTTTTTCATTTTTCAGATCTGTCAGGTCCCCAATTATTGCAGGTGAGTTTATCCTTTCCTCACATCTGATGTCCAGGCGTCTTACAAATTCTTCCGCATAGGAAAGACCATAACGCAAGATTGCATTCTCAATATCTACTTCCAATGAGCCTTTTGGAGTTCCTTCAGGCTGAGCGAACCCCTGTTGGATATGACGCAGAAGCCTCTCGCAACCAGTGTCTGAGTTCGGCGACGAAAATTCCTCTTCCATATCTCGTTTGATTAAGCTTATTAAATACTTGGCGTCCCTAATAAACCCATCAAGCAATACCGAATTGCTGATCTTATCTGGATCTCTCTCACTCTTTTCCTTTTTGTTGAAGCGGTCAAGTGTCAATGTTGAAATCTGACTTTCAAGAACTTTTATCCGACTTGCCTCAAGGTTTGGAATTCCTTCCTCTTGGGCTTCCTGGAACAGGTAACGCGATATACTTTCCTTGAAAGTGTTGTCTAACTCCTCATTTCTTACATCTTCGTTAGGAATCGCATCTCTATATCCTTTTCCTTGAAGACCGTAACGGAAAAGTTCGTATAGGAAACGCCTCTCAAAATACTCTTTCATGAGCTCTTCTGGGAATCGGAGTGCCCGATAGCCTACTGTGGAGAAGGCAGGAACAGACCTTTTTGGAGGTGTATTGGGAAATTCTCTATGCTCATTATCTATCCCTGAAATTACAGTCCCCTGAACCGATCCCAGATGCCAGTAGTAGAGAAGCTCAGCAGTGTTACGATACATATTTTGGTCAGTCATAGTGAAACCATTTTCTGTGGTGCTGTCTATACAGAAAGCGAAATTGAAAAGTGGCCACTGTCCTTTCTCTTCGTACTCCAAAACCCGAACCGCTGCAACATTGTTAAACTTCGTTCCATCATTTTCAATCCAGCGATCTTTTAGAAAAACTCTAAGCTCATCAAAGAAGGCGTAACCATTGCAGTAGTAATTTTGAATGGTTCGCTCAGCAGCACCCTCAGCTCTATATGTCTCAATGTACCATTGTGGCATGAACAGAACCCCTCTTATAACCGGATCACCAAACATGGGACATTTAATCTTAAATTCCCGGTCAAGAATATAAGCAACATCTAAAAATGAGGCACTACCTGTGCCACCACAGGTTCCACTTAAAATATAAAATGTAGGATACGCATTATTATAGTTTTCAGTGGTTAAGACATCTTGCAGAACGTTCAAAGCCGATATTATTCTGTTCCGAATATTATTAAACGTAGACCTAATCGCAATTCGTCCCTGCTGGCGGTTTGCACCTGCCCCTCTCATAAGGGGTTGGTTCATAAATTCCCTGCTTCCTTTCTCATCAACCCATGACAAAAAGTGCTTTTCCTCATCTGTTCTGCGGTTTTCATCCTTTCTGCTTGCTGCCAAGTATATTGCGCTTGGATTCACATATCCCATATTCACCCTTTCCCCAGTTGTTACCAGCGCTCTTCCCCCTCTAAACCTCTCCTGATATTCGCGGTTCAGCGTATCAACAGCTTCATTATCAGTGTCTATGAAGATGAACCGACAATCTTTTCCAAGTTCTTCTTCGTCACCATTGTAGGCATCAAAGAGGAGCTTCGCCTTCAGATAGCCTGTAGAATAAACGCCGGCACCACCAAGTCCTATAAATACCGCCTTGTTTCCCATAAGAATCCCTCCCCGTTTCTCCACAAATTATTATGAGAGATACTTTTATCTTTAATTAAAACTGATTCTGACCTTTCCTACTTCAATAGTGCATCCTCGGTGAATCTTTACCCAATCGGAAGATGTAATGCTTTGTCTTTGTTCCTTGTGTATAAGCGTTCCCAATCCGCCTTCCATCTTTGCATAGGACCCTCTCTGTTTTGCCTGCTCGCCAGAGCGAAACGCTTGTATCACCAGACGCCAATTTACTCCACTGATAGGGATGCCTTCACCCTGATTAGCCCTGCCAATAATAATGGTTCTTCTTTTCTGGGATCTCTGAACTTTGCACACACCATGTCCTAAAGCAACAAATGTACCGGAAATATACTCTGGCCTATAGAGATAAAATATCATACTGATTGCTATAATTACAAGACAAAACAGACCGACAAAAAGAACGGGAGGAATATAGCCGTAAGACACTTTCAATGCCTGATTTGATGTTACCAAGAATGGGACATCTGCAGAGATGTTGAGTTTCTGAATCTCAATTGAAGGGGATAACTTCTGTATCCCTTCAATCTCAAGATTAGTATCATCTATTGTCTTTGTTGCTCGGATAATTGGCTTACGAAGGAACCTCACTGAGGCAATAGGGACTTTGTGAAACCCTATTGATGGCTCTAATAAAATATCTTGCGCTGTTTCTGGTTCTATTTCAAATCCTTCCAACGGAGCACCTTTTTTGTGGAGTTTTGCACTTTGGATGGAAAAGCTAACAGTATCTATAATCTGCCTTTTAGCAGGCTCAACTACAACATACATCTTGCCATCGCTTCCAAAAATATCTGATTTTATATATATATCTTCTACCATAAAAGGTGGTTTCTGTGCATCATTACGGACAAGGGCTCGAAGCTTATCCCTAGCTATTTCTGCCTTTCGTCTTTCAAACCATTGAAGCAATGTATATTGATTAACATCAACTTGCTCAATCTCTGAGAAAATGGCTTTCCCTAACGTTATATCTCTCCCTACTTCTGCGCCTAAGGGCAGGAGAAGTGCAAATACCTGGAGTACACTTTCTTGATGCTCTCTTTTGCGACGTTGAGCGAGTCTTTGCCAGACATCATCATTTGAATCTCTGGTTCCATAATACTGACTCCCCTTGGGAGGTTCGTGCTTGAAGTCTGTCAGGAAAAATACGAATTTAAGTTTGTTTCCCCCTGGACGGCTTAGCTCATCAAGAGTTTTCTCAAACGCCTTTCCTAAGTCAGTTGCTATGTCTGTTGGCTGTTCAAGCTTTTTTCTTACTTCCCCCAATAAGTACCTCCGGGTTGATTGATTAACAGGACTTGGGACAGTTAAGTAACCACTATCAGTTCCAAATGTGATCAAAGAGATATAATCATTGTCAGGAATGGCTTCAATGAATGAAGAAATCCCCTTCTTAACAGCATCCCAGAAAGGAGTCATAGATTTTGATCTATCAATCACGATCACGAAATCTGCTGGCTGTCCTGTAACTATGCGTCTCGTCAACTCAGGAAAATCCTTCTTTAAGATAGGGTCTATATGATCAGTTTGAGCAATGGATACGAAGAAAAACAAACCCATCCAACTAAAAATAAACCCTTTTAGCGTTCTTCTTTTCATGTTTTATCTTTCCCCTTTGCTGGCATAGTTAATGGCTATATCTGCACTTATCTACTATAGCTAAAGGTAATAATAGCACATGTATAACGTTCATTTTCCCTTGAATTGTC
>Ga0272448_1007208_pt1 | contig 11829 bp, 11 predicted proteins | sample YNPCB0191_FD_202220 | JGI IMG/M metagenome (GOLD analysis project Ga0272448, IMG submission 202220) | Hot spring sediment microbial communities from Yellowstone National Park, WY, United States - YNP-CB-019-1 | ecosystem: Environmental > Aquatic > Thermal springs > Hot (42-90C) > Sediment... | reverse complement strand
CCTGGCTGAAAAACCAGGGCTACCTGGAAGCAATTATTCCATCGCTATCGCCGGAGACCGTTCCGGACCTGAACCTGGAATCGTTCGCGGTCGAGTTCCGGTCGGTTTTTGCTCCGGGCCGGAAGTCAACGCTTTTTCTGCAGACCTCGCCCGAGCTTTTGCTCAAACGGATGATGGCCGCCGGATTCTCCGCGGTTTTTTACCTCGGGCCGGTTTTCCGCCAGGGCGAACTGGCCGAGAAGCATCATCCGGAGTTCACCATGGCCGAGTGGTATCGCGCCGGCATAAGCTATCTTGATTTGATGAGCGAAATCGAAGAAATGCTGGTTGGTCTTTTCGGCCTGAAGACACCTATCCCGCGGATGAGCTTTCGCGATGCTTTATTCCAGGCTTCGGGAATCGATTTTCTCAAACTGCAGAAAACTTCCGCGCTCTCCCGGGCCATCCAAAGCCGGGCGAAATTCTTTGACGGCCGAGGCATGGATTTCTGCGAGCTGCTTGAGTTTGCGGTCGTGCAATGGCTGGAACCCTGGCTCATTACCAAAGAAGCGGTTTTTATTTTTGACTGGCCGGCGCAGATGGCCATGCAGGCCAGACTCAAGCCCGGGAACCCGAAACTGGCCGAGCGCTTCGAGCTTTATCTCCGCGGACTGGAGATAGCCAACGGATATAGCGAAGCCCTTGACGCCTCGGAACTCAAAAAGAGGTTCAGCGCTGAAATCCGGAAGCGCAGGAAAATCGGAAAAGAAGTCATTCCCCTGCCGAAGGCGTTCCTCGCCAGTATGTCTCTCGGACTCCCGGCCTGCGCCGGGGTCTCACTCGGTTTGGAACGGCTCTGCATGGCCCTGCTCGGCCTGCACAACCTGGACCAGCTCATGGCCTTCCGCGAAATCTAGTCGCCCATTCCCGCTGCCAAAATTCGGCGTTCAGGCCAGATAGAGCGAAAAATTGCGCAGGCCGTAGGCCAGGGTCTCACGCAGGCTGCGGTTGGTCGCCTGGCGATACTGTCCGGCGATGGTTACGAGAAACACCAGTTCAAAAACAGGGTTGGCCGGAAGCTTGAGCAATTTTCGGAGCACGCTTTCCCGTTTCGGGCATCTTATGGCAGGCAGAAAAAGTTTTTGCAGGTTCGAAAGTTCGCGTATACCCGGCATCTGGAGCGGGCTTTTATGAAAATAACTGCCGGAAAGGCTCTTCATCAACTCCGACCTTTCAACCCATCCTTTGCGCACCACTTCCTCGCCCAGGGCCGTGCCCGGGTAGGGCTGAAAAATGCTGAAGCGCGGAAAATCTATCTCAAGCTCGCGGTTCAGACGGATGGTTTCCATCCCCTGCTCCAGGGTCTCTCCCGGCAGACCCAGCATGTTATAGCTTAATATTTTTACTTTTTGCTCCCGCAGATAACGAACCGCGGAAAAAATCTGCTCCCTGCTGACCTTCCTGCCCAGAAGCTGCTCACGGAGCTGGTCGCTGCCCGACTCGATGCCGAGCTGGGCGCAATAGCATCCGGCGCGAGCCAGGCGGGAAGCGAAATCCGCATCTACCTGTTCAGGCCGAAGATTAACGATAAAGGGCAGGCCTATCTCCACGGCATAACGCTCGAGCAGCTCCTCGGCGAATTTCCGGTCCAGGCCGAAGCTGTCATCCACGAAATTCACGGTGCTGGTGAAAGGCAGGATTTGCTTAAGCTCCTCGATAACATTGGCCGCGCTCCTCTGCCGGACATATCGACCCGCGCCTCGGTAGAATTCGCGGAGCGCGGCGTTGAAGCAGTAGCCGCAATTGTAGGGACATCCGCGGCAGGTTATCACACGCTGCATCCGCATGCGGCGGTAATATCCATATTTGAAATAGAGCTTCCGGTCCGGGAACGGAAGCGAGTCAAGCTCCTGGTTCAGCCTGGCGGCATTGTTTAATTTCACGCCCGCCGCGCTTTTATAACCCAGGGCTGGAATTGAGCCGAGCGCAGACTTTTCCCGCAGCGCCATCAAAAGCATCCATAAACTTTCCTCCCCCTCCCCCCGAATGATGAAATCCAGCTGCGGCTGCAAGAGCACTTCCGGGAAAAAGGTGGGATGCGCTCCGCCCGCCACCACCGGAGCACGCAGACCGGGTCTGGCCCGGGCCAGCAGTTCCAGGATTTGCTGATGGCCGGCGCTGGTGATGGAAACCGCAATAAGTTCCGGGTTGGACCGCTCGGCCTCCTGCAGCAATTTTTTTGCAGAGCGGGTGATGACTATGCTGGTATCTATGCCATGTGTCTTGAGAAAGGCAGAGAGATAAAGCGTGCCGAGATGGTCGAGCCAGTCAGTTTGAAGGAAGAGCACCCCGGGCATTTTTCAGCGGGGATTGAGATTGAGACTGGCGATGGAACTTTCCACCCAGGGCCGGAAGGTATAAAAAAGTTTCTCCTGGCAGACCCAGCTGACTATCACCACGCGGTTAATGTCGGAGATGTAGCGGGTGCTGACCAGGGATTTGTTAGGCCCGGTCTTGAAAATAATATCGGTTCGGAGCACGGTGTCATCGTGGAATTTTTCAAAGTTGCAGTATCTTAACGCGGCGCCCGGAATCTGCTCCAGCAGCTTCTTGACCAGGGCTTCAACCTGGTCGCGGAACTGATAGTTGACCAGCACCGGGTTCGGGGTGTGAACCACCTTGATGAAAATAAACGACTCGGCATAAGGCTCGGTGAGCTTGACCGTGAAGTTGGGGTCGGTGTTATCTACGCTCCAGCCTTTGGGAGGCCGGATGGAAAAATTGTTCAGCGGGTCCTTGAACACCGGCCCCAGCTCATAGCTTATCTTGGAATAGTCGCGGGGAGGAAGCATTTCATACTGCCCCTCATCACCTCCCAGGCCGGTCTTCTGTTGAATCTGTTTGACCTGGAACTGGGCGTATTGATTATTGGGGTCCAATGACAACGCCTTCTGGTACTCCCCCAGGGCTTCCTTGAATTTGCCCTGCTCTAAAAAACGGTCTCCGTTCTGGAGATAGGGCAGAACCGGGCTTTCCTTTGACTCCTGGCCAAAGCTCTTCGCAGTCATTACGACCAGAAAAATAACAGCCATGACCAGCAACCATTTTTTCCTGCTTTTACGCTTCACAGAGTTCCTCCATAAAATTTTTCACCGAACGAATTTTTTCAAAACCCGCGATTTTTTCCGCCGCCTTTGCCGCGTTCTTTTCTCCCAGCGTGGGACCGGCCTCGCGCCGGAACTTGGCCATCACCAGGCTCTTCCGTTCTTCCCACGGCCTTCCCGGCCCGGCCAGGGGGATGTCCTGGCGGTGTTCGAAGCTCTTTCCGTTTTTGAGCATGACCGAAACCCTGGCGCTGAAGGGCATGGTGAAATTTTCCAGGTCTGCGTCCGCTAAAGACCATTCCCGGCGTGCTCCCGGCTCGGCCTTCAGCCAGTCGCTCAAGCGGAGCCGGACCACGCGGCTGGCCCTGGGATAAAAATTCCGGCCCTCGCTCTGCCAGTATTTCTTCAACTCTTTCCACTCCAGGCCCATCCGCCGCCCATATTGTTTGTTCAGCCGTCTTCGCGCGCTGACCAGACGGGGGATGCTCAAGCTCCGAAACAGCTCCGGCAGCTTGAGCGCCGGACTCATCTTCTCGAGCATTTCGATGGTCATTTTGAGATTATGTTCCAGCCTGACCTTGGCCGAGAGTTTCCTGACCTGGTCGGCCCTGGCCGCAAGGTTTTCGTCGGTCAGTTCCGCGCCGGTCAGCCGTCCGTGAATCAGGGCCAGAGCCACATTTCCGGGGATGGAAAAATTCACGCTTACCGGATTGAGCGGGTCAAAGCTTATCCCCACCTTGCTCAAGCGGTCCATCTCCACGGTCAGGGCCGTGGCCTCCACCACTATCTCGCTGATTTTTTCCCCGTCAAGTTTTTCCCCCGTCTGCTTCTCGTGGCCAGCCATGATTTCGAACATGGCGTCAACCGTGGTGTCGATGTAAGCGCAGCCGGGGTATATCTTGTAGGCCAGCGTGTCCGTGACCCAGGCCTTGCCCAGGCCGGAGACCATCATCGGCAGCGGGTAGTAGGCAAAGTGGTTGAAAAATCCCTGGTGGTTTTCCAGGATGTCCAATGCGCCCGTGAACCCCTTCTGGGCGAGCAAGGCCGCCTGCATGCCGGTCATGGTGGGCGTGGCACTGGTCAAGAGCTTGGAATCCGGGCCCATGAACCCGGGATAGAGGACATAGGTGGGCTGGTAAAAGCTCACCGCCATGGCGTGCGCGGTTTTTTCCGCGTCCAGGCCGAGCAGACGAGCGGTGGCTGCCGCAGAGCCAATCAGATGGATGAACGACCATCCCTGTCCGTTATGCGGGCCGAGCAGCACGCTGGCGCCGAGCCGGCCCTCAATCTCGTTGGCAACCACCTGGCTCAAAAGCACGGATTTACCGTCCGCATCCACCATCTCTCCGGCGAGCAGTGATGAGGTAACCGCGGAATGGCCGGTGTGTCCGAAAAGCAGATAGCAGTCATAATCCTGGGCCACGCTCAAGCCCGCCCAGGACAACGCGGCTGCGGCAAGCGACACCCGCTCTCCGCCCGGCAGCAAAAGGCTTTGACCAGGGCCGTGGAAATTTTTGGCGGTCTCGAGCAGGATTTTCCCGGCGCGGGTCCGGGCCGCGGAATGAATCGCGGCGAGCACGCTTAGCATCTGGAGCTTGGCCTTTTCAATGACCCGCGGAGGAATCTGCTCGTATTGAAGAGCGCTGACCCACTCGGCAATCTCCCGGAGCAGGGTCTTGGTTTCAGCCGTGGTCATGAATTTCCCACCGGACTTTTTATTTCTCCGCGGTTAAATATTTCAGCCTCGCCTCTCCCTTTTCGATAATCTGGTCATTGACCAGAACATATTCTGAATCGCGAAAAAAATCCTTGAGCTTTTTGGCTTGGGCGAACTGCTCCACCTCGGACGGCCTCACCCCCCAGACCAATACTTCAGGTCCTTCCTCGGGCTGGATTTGAATAATCCAGAAGTCGATGCCGTTTCTGAATTTGGGCTCTTCGCGCAGGAGCAGAAACGCCTCGCTCGCCTGCCTCACGGCCTTTTCCAGCGAGTAGTCAGGAAAATAGGCCACCAGGTTGATGGTGGGGGATATTTCTTTCCACACTCGAATTTTATCGTTGACCAGGCCGGGAAGCGTTTCCTTTAGCTTTTCCGGAATCGGATATTCATCAGCCTTGAGGTCTTTGTATTCAGCCTGGGGCTGACCTTTCTTTTCCTTCTCTTCCTGCCGGGGCCGGGCGCAGGAAAAGCTGAAAAGCACCGCGCAGGCAAGCAACAAGAGCAGCGGTTTTTTCATCAGTGGCCTCCTTGTTCGCCATGATTTTATTTCAGCTCGAGGATATTCTCAACCTCTTTAATAAGCTTTTTGGCCGAGAAAGGTATGGCGAGATAAATATCACCGCAAGGTTCGGCCTGGGCTTTTTCCCGTTCCCCTTCTTCCACCAGGCTTATCACCGGAATCATCTGGCTCTGTTCCTTGCGCTTGAGCCGCTGGAAAACCTCCGGCGCGCTGATGCGCTTAAGGTCATGGTAAAGCAGAATCAGGTCAGGATGATAATCTTCGGTCCTCACCAGCCCCTCAAAGCCGTCCTGGCAGACCCAGACCTTGAAGCCCGCGGCATGAAGCGGCGAACTGACATGCTCGGCAAGTTCCGGGTCCGGGATGACCGCGAGAATTCCCGCTCGCCGCGCCAGCCGGTCGGCCTTGCGCAATGACACGCTGACCGCCTCGCGGCTAAGCGGGATGAACTCGTATCTTATCCAGTTGATAATTTTTTCCTTCTCTCCCCCCTCGCCGGCGGCGGCGAGAAAATATCGCAACTCGGGTATATAAAAAATGGCGGCAAAAATTCCTTCCCGGCTCTCCGTAATCTGGTCCTCCAGCCCCCGGACCAGAAGCTTGAAACCGTCTTCCGCGCCGGCATCGAAAAGTTTTTTCAGCAACTTCTGCAGATGCTCGGAGTGCGTGTCTTCCCAGGCATAGATTTCCTGGTGATGGCAATCCAGCACCCGGAAAACAAACTTCCCTTCCAGGCTGTGCATGAAGCTGACAATCAGCTTGTGCAGCTCCTCCTGGTAGCTCTTTTCAAAATCGCTCCAGACAATCTCGACATTTTCCGCCGGCGGCTTCTGCCCGCGCACCAGCCGGAAGATGCCGCTCCGGAAAGCCAGCAGGTTATAGGCCGCCTGCCTGCCGCGCAGACTGCGGCAGGCAGCCGCAACTATCTTTCCCTCCCGAAAATAAAAATGTCCCTCCTCGCCCATGAACTTGAGCCAGAGATACATCGGAGCTTTGGACTTGATGGTCTCGGCCACCAGCTCGAGCATGCTCTCGTTCTCGAGCCTCCCCACCAGCTCGCCCCGGTCGCGAATCTGCGCGGCTCTTACCATCCCACCGCCCCGCTTAGCTGCATGATTTCCTTCACCTTGCGCGCAAACTGGTCAGGCACGAACGGCTTTTCGAAAAAGGCCTCCACCCAGACATTATAAAGGAACCAGGTTGCCGGGTCTCTTTTTTTAAAGGTCAGGATTACGACCTTGATGGCTTCGAGTTTGGGATTGTTCTTCAGGCCCTGCACGAACTTGTAGGCGTCCAGCCGCGGATGCAGGATGTCAATGATGATAAGCTCCGGCCGGTGTTCGAGCAATGCCCTCTTCACCTCATCCTCGTCCTCGGCGAATTCCACCCTCGTGCCCAAAGGCTCAAGCTTTATCTTCAGAAGCTCGCGGATGAAAGGCTCCGGGTCTATGACCAGTATCTTTGGCGGCTCAAAAGATATTTTGAAAGAATCAACCAGTTTTCCGCCTCCTTCGCCTGAATTTATTTTACCACAATTCAGTCCCGGCGATGGCAAATTCCCATGAAAACTATCGGCTGTTCGGCAAAAGCTCCCAACTGAAATAGGCGCGGTCCTGGGAGAGCAGGCTCTGGCGCTTCTTGCTCATCCGGTAATAGTCCCACCGCTCCTGGCTGAAATATTCCGGCGACAACCGATAAAGCTTTTTCCCGGCCAGCTCCTCTTCGCCCACAAGCGCGAACATGTGGTTCCAGCTGATGGTTTCAAAATACACCGGCGGTTCGGCCCCGTCCGCCTCCCGGCCGACATGGTTCTGTTTGACCTTCCCGCCCGCGGGCGCAAGCTCCGCGCTCTCGTAGCGGATACGGATTATCTTCCCGCTTGGCCGGTCAACCACCAGTTCCACAACCTCGATGTCTTCCGGCCCGAAAATTTTTCTCTGCAGCTTTAAGCCTCCTGTGTAAAAAAGCTTGTTCCAGGCCGCGGCCAGACCCCGGCTCTCGTCCTTTTCATAAGGCCAGGCCACATGGCAGGCGATGAAGATGCGGCTCTCGTCCCGGGCCATCCGGTAATAGATATGCGAAGGCTCCGGCTCTATCCCTTCCCCCTGGACAATCACCGGACAGTACTTTTCCGCCAATGCCTGGTCTTTAAAATGCTCGAGCCGGCCCTTTTCATCCGGCCAGCGGTAAGCAGCCACCAGCAAAAGCCCGAATCCGCAAAGGCATAAAATCAACTTAAGATTTTCAGCCGTTCTTCTCCGATTGTAATCCATATCACATTCCTCCTCTCAAAAGTCACGACCTGTGAAAAACCCAGTTCCCGCACCAATTCCAGCGCCCGGCCGCACCCGCATCCCAGATGCTCCAGCCGGTGTGCGTCCGAGCCGATGCAAACCATCTTTCCGCCCAGCTCGCGGTAAAGCCTGACCAGCTCCGTTTCCGGAAACGGCCGGCCCGGGGCCTGGCGCCATCCCGAGGTGTTTATTTCCAGAGCCATCTGCCGCTTTATCATTCCTTCGAAAATCCTTCGCAGCATCCCGTAATACGGCCGCCATTCCCAGTTGGGAGCATAATTGACAGCGAAGCGGTTGATGATGTCCAGGTGGGCGAGCGCATCAAAAATTCCGCTTTTCACAAGCTCAAGGGTCAGTTCGAAAAATTCAGCATAACACTGCTCGGCGTCCTTGCGGGAAAAATATTCCCGGCATGGTTCCTCCTCACTGATGTTCGCCGCCCCGTTTTCCAGCAAATGGACCGCTCCCAGAACATAATCATATTCCTTGCCGTCCAGGTATTCCATGAAAACTTTCTTGTCGCTTGGCAGGAAAGTTGCCTCCACCCCCATGCGAATTTTGAGTTCCGGAAATTCACGACGCGCCTCGGCGATTTCCGCCCGGTATTTTTGATAGTCATGCTTTCCGCAGTGCGGGTCAGTCGGAGAGAGGTCCAGATGTTCGGCAAACCCGAGTTCCATCATACCCGTTTCCCTGGCCCGCTCGCAGTATTCGCGGATGGTCGGCTCCGCGTCATGGCTTAGCGCGCTGTGGATATGGAGGTCGAGCACAGGCACTCCGTCAGAAACCAGGCCGGTAGTAGCGCCGCGGCGGTCGGCGTCTCCTGCGTAAATAAATCCAGCCCAGGCCCACGATGAAGCCTCCGATGTGCGCCCAGTAAGCCACACCTCCTCCCCCGGAACCGCCGGAGAGAGTGGCGATGACCTGGAAAAAAAACCAGAAGACAATCATCACCGCCGCCGGGATGGTGGCGGTGGTGATGTAGTAGAATATCGGAATCAGCACATGCACCCGGGCCGCGGGATATAGCAGGAGGTAGGCGGCGAGCACGCCGCTGATGGCTCCGCTCGCGCCCACGGTCGGAATCTGGGAACCGGCATTGAACAAAAGATGCGCGGCTGCAGCGCCCAGACCGCAGACCAGATAATAGATGGTGAACCTTATATGACCGAGGTAATCCTCCACATTGTTCCCGAAAATCCAGAGATAAAGCATGTTGCCGGCAAGATGCATAAATCCGCCGTGCATGAACATGGAACTGAAAAAGGTGAGCAGCGGCGGAATCGCTGCCGGGTATCCGGGCAGCTGGCCGTAATAATTCATATACTGGCCGGCAAACTCCCGGAAGGGCAAGTTGGTCCGGTGGAAAATCTCCCAGGGAATCATCCCGAATTCAAACACCGCCCGCTCATAGACCAGTTCTCCCTGAACCCGGAAAAAAATCCAGACACCTGTATTAATCACTATCAGCAAAACAGTGATAATCGGATAAGTCCGGGTGGGGTTGTCATCCTTGTATGGAATCATCCCGAAATTTCCTCCAATCCCAGCCGGAGCATCTGCTCATCCACCGGCACCGTCCATTGACCGCGGTGCTTTTGCACCCGGCCGATTCCGCAAAGCAGAACCATCTCCACCGACCCGGCCCTTGCCTTTTTGTCTTTCAAAATCAGCTTGAGCAATCGGGTCTGGCCGGAACCCGAAAGAATTTTGCGGCTCATTTTCCGAGGCAGGGTTTGGGGGAAACCGAGCCTGTCCAAAAGTTTATTCTGGCGCGAACGGTCACGCTCGGAAAGAATTCCCATCTCCCGCGCGATTCTGGCCGCGGCGCGCATTCCGAGCGCAACCGCAAAACCATGGAGAAGACGATAGCCGCTGACCGCTTCCAGGCCGTGGCCGATGGTGTGTCCGTAGTTCAAAATTTTTCTCTCCCCGGAAATTTCCCGCTCGTCCTTCTCCACCACCCGGGCCTTGACCCAAAGCGAGCGCATCATGGCCTGCTGCAGCCTGCTCGTATTGCCCGCCAGCATCTCCCGGCCGTTTCTTTCCAGGAGAGCAAAAAGCTCCGGGTCGCGGACCAGGCCGGACTTGACCATCTCGGCCATGCCGTTCAGCCGGTGCGCGCTCGGCAGGGTCTTCAGCAAGTCCAGGTCAATATACACGGCGCCTGGCTGCCAAAAGGCTCCGAGCAGGTTCTTGCCCGAAGCCAGGTCAATTGCCACCTTGCCGCCGATGCTGGCGTCGGCCATGGCCAGGAGCGAGGTTGGCACCTGGAGCCAGGGGATGCCGCGCATGAAAGTTGCGGCCACGAACCCGGCCAAATCCCCGACCACGCCTCCGCCCAGGGCAATCACGCAGTCCCCCCGCTCAAACCCCTGCTCAAGCATTCCCTGACTGACGCCCAGCCAGACCGCGGCGCGCTTGCTCGCCTCGCCTTCAGCAAAATAAAACGCGCAGGCATCGATTCCCTGCATGCAAAGCTCGGCCAGCAGCTTTTCCCCATACAGGCCCATCACCCGGCGGTCGCTTATCACCGCGTATTTGCGGCCCAGCGGCTTTTCCTTCAAATCCCGGACAAGCCTGCCGAAAATACCCTGGCCCAGGAAAATGGGATAGGAACGGTCAACGCTTTGCCGCAGCTTTATGGTCAGCGTTTTCATTCTGTCCAAGATTTTATCACATCGGAACTATTTTGAAACCAGAGCGCTGAAAACTTTTTTGGCGATTTGGCTCCGAAAAATATCTCAACTTCTTGACAGCCTGAAACAATGCGGATAAAAATGTTCAGGATGAAAAAGCAGGCCATTCTGGCGTTTGACCTGGGCGCAACCAGCGGTCGGGCCGTGCTCGGAATGTTTGACGGCAAGCGGCTCGTGATGGAGGAAGTTCATCGCTTTACCAACCAGCCGGTTATGCTCGGCCAGACCCTCTGCTGGGATTTCCCCAGACTGTTCTTCGAAATCAAGCAGGGTATTCACAAGGCCAAAAAAAAAGCCGGAAAAATCCAGAGCCTGGGCATTGACAGCTGGGGCGTGGACTTCGGCTTGATTGACGAGGCCGGCCGGCTGCTATCCAACCCGGTTCATTACCGCGACCGCCGCAACCAGGGGGTGATGGAAAAAGTTTTCGAACTGGTTCCAAAGCAGGAGCTTTTTCAGATGACCGGACTCCAGTTCCTGCCCTTCAACACCATCTTCCAGCTTTATGCCCTCAAGTTAAGCAATAGCTTTGAACTGAAATGCGCAAGCCAGATGCTGATGATGCCTGACCTCTTCAACTTCTTCCTCGCCGGAAGCCGCACCTCCGAGTTCACCCACTGCTCGACCTCCCAGCTGCTCTCGCCCCATTCCCGAAACTGGAACAAAGATTTGATTGCGCGGCTGGAACTGCCGTCAAGGATTTTCCCGGAAATCATCCCGCCTGGAACCGTGATTGGCAGACTGCGGCAGGAACTGATTGATGAATTCGGACTGCCCGAAACCAGACTCATCGCCGTGGCCGAGCACGACACCGCCTCCGCGGTCGCAAGCGTTCCCGCTCATGGCAAAAACTGGGCTTACCTGTCCTCCGGCACCTGGTTCCTGCTCGGCGTGGAAACAGCCAGACCGGTCATCAATGACCAATCCTTCCAATATCTGTTCGCGAACGAAGGCGGGGTCTTCGGCAGCTGGAGACTTTTGAAAAATATCACCGGTTTCTGGCTCTTGGAACAGGCCCGCGCCTGTTTCGAGCAAAAGGCCGGGAAACCGGTCAGCTATCCCGCGCTTTTGAAGGAAGCGGAAAAGGCCAGGCCGGGCATCGCCCTCATCGATGTTGATGCTCCGGAATTCTTAAACCCTCCCCAGATGGTGACCGCCATCCAGGACCACTGCCGAAAATCAGGCCAGAAGATTCCCCGCACCCGCGGCGAAATCGTGCGCGTGATTTTTGAAAGCCTGATTGCCCGTTGCCGGACGGTTCTCGGCCAGCTTGAGCAACTGACCGGGGAGAAGCTTGCGCGGCTGCACATCGTGGGTGGAGGGGCGCGGAATCATCTGTTCTGCAGATGGCTGGCGCGCGGGCTTGACCGTGAGGTTGTGGCCGGGCCGGAGGAAGCAACGGCTTTGGGCAATTTGTGCATGCAGCTGATAGCGGAGGGCGAGCTTGGCTCCCATGCCGAGGCGCGGGAACTGGTCGCGCGTTCGGTCAGGCTTCGTTATTTCTCTGCCTAGA
>Ga0272448_1007207_pt1 | contig 11831 bp, 10 predicted proteins | sample YNPCB0191_FD_202220 | JGI IMG/M metagenome (GOLD analysis project Ga0272448, IMG submission 202220) | Hot spring sediment microbial communities from Yellowstone National Park, WY, United States - YNP-CB-019-1 | ecosystem: Environmental > Aquatic > Thermal springs > Hot (42-90C) > Sediment... | reverse complement strand
GAGATGGCTTGACTACCTGAAAAAGGGAGGAAAGGTATTGGTCAACGAACAGAGGATAGACCCGATGCCCGTGATTATCGGCAAAGCCAGGTACCCGGAGGGAATAATCGAAGAAATAAAATCGGAGTATCCGGATACGGTTTCGATTGACGCACTGAAGATTGCCGGGGAGTGCGGCAATATTAAAACAGTGAACATGGTCCTGATAGGGCTTATGGCAAAATTTACCCATATAGAAAAAGAGCTGTGGCTTGAAACGATATGCGAAATAATCCCGGCTAAATTGGTCGACGTTAATATAAAGGCGTTTGAAGCAGGGTATATAAACTAAGTAAGAAGCCATTACCAGTTTAATGACTGTGATATGCTAAACCATTGCAGCGTGACACTTCGCGTACAGGCTCTGTTGTTATGACTTGCTCCAATTTAATTTACCATATCACAGTCCCATACATCGGCATACATATGGTAATGTATCCTTACTTAGAAACTGGACACCAGACGCTGGATACTAGATACCAGATGTCAGATTTAAGTCGAGCTCCGAAGGAAAGCTTTTCTTAAACCATTCTGTTCTCTGTTCTCTGTTGTCTGGTTTCTGCCTTTTCGGAATGTCCTCTGTGTGCCTGTTGTACTTTTTATTGCGTTGCTTGCTGTTGCTTACGGCGAACTGAACCTATATACGCTTTTGTGTGGGGCGGGGCCTCCCCGTAATCCCTGAAAGCCATTCCCCAGGGGAAGAGATAGGTTAAGATAATAAATCTTAATATTATTATGGGGAGGATGGAATATGAGTTACTGGAATCCGACATATGAATGTATGTCAAGAGAAGAAATGACGAGGGTCCAGACCGACAGGCTCATCAATACCGTAAAAAGAGCCTACCATAATGTGCCCTTCTACAGGGATAAGCTCCAGAAAATGGGGATTGAACCCGGGGACATCAGGACCCTGGAAGACTTGAAAAAGCTTCCGTACACCTACAAGCAGGATTTGAGGGATACATACCCTTACGGAATGTTTGCGGTGCCGCTGAGTGAAATCGTCAGAATACATGCATCGTCAGGAACCACAGGAAAACAGACGGTAGTCGGATACACCAGGAGAGACATCGACACATGGGCTGAAGTGATGGCCAGAACGCTTGTGTGTGCCGGTGCAAGCAAAGAGTCCGTCATTCAGGTGGCATATGGCTACGGCCTTTTTACGGGCGGTTTGGGAGCACATTACGGAGCGGAGAGGATAGGGGCGTCCGTCATTCCCATATCCGGGGGCAACACTAAAAGGCAGCTTCAGATAATGAAGGATTTTGGCACTACGATACTGGCATGTACTCCGTCATACGCCCTGTACATGGCTGAAGAGCTCGCGGAGGCAGGAATCAGGAAAGACGAGCTAAGGCTCAAGGCAGGCGTGTTTGGAGCGGAACCCTGGTCGGTGGGCATGAGAAAGGAAATTGAAGAGAAGCTGGGAATACTCGCAATCGACATTTATGGACTGAGCGAGGTCATAGGACCGGGTGTCTCTACCGAATGCCATCTGCAGTGCGGTTTGCACGTTCAGGAAGACCATTTCATACCGGAAATTATCGACCCTGTAACCGAGGAAGTTTTGCCTCCGGGATCGAAGGGGGAACTTGTGTTCACGACTATTACAAAAGAGGGACTGCCGCTTTTGAGATACAGGACGCGGGATATTTCCTCGCTGAATTATGAGACCTGCGGGTGCGGAAGGACAATCGTACGCATGAGCAAGGTCAGCGGCAGGACGGACGATATGCTCATTATAAGAGGGGTTAACGTCTTTCCTTCGCAGATTGAAAGCGTCCTTTTGGACCTGGGAGAAACCGCGCCGCATTACCTTTTGATTGTAGACAGGGTGGATAACCTCGATGTGCTCGAGGTGTGGGTGGAAATGACCCAGAAGATGTTTTCGGACGAAGTCAGAAGGGTGGAGGACATCGAGAAAAAGATCAGGAAGGAAATCGAAGGCACTCTCGGAATAAGCGCCAGGGTCAGGCTGGTTGAACCCAGAACCATAGAGCGGAGCGAAGGTAAGGCAAAGAGAGTTATTGACAAAAGGAAAATATAGTATGAAAATAAATTATATATAGGGGAGGGAGTATTTATGCTCGTAAAGCAAATATCAGTGTTCCTTGAAAACAAGTCCGGAAGACTTGCCGAGGTGACTAAAGTGCTGGCGCAGCACAACATCGACATCAGCGCGCTCTCTATTGCCGACACGACCGATTTCGGCATCCTGAGGCTTATAGTCAACCAACCTGAAAAGGCCGAAGACGTATTGAAGGGAAACGGGTTCACGGTAAGCTGCACAAGCGTGATTGCAATCGCTGTCATGGATGAACCCGGGGGACTTGCCGCCGCACTGGATGTCCTGGACAGGGAATCGATCGGAATTGAGTATATGTACGCCTTTGTAGGGAAAGCGACAAACGAGGCCCTTGTCATTTTGAGGGTTGAAGACCCTGATAAGGCGGTACAGGTATTGACGGCAAACAATATAAAGGTACTTCCGTCCTCCGTGGTGTATGAGCTTTGATTTAAACGTCAGACAATTGCCAGTGTTAAACGTACCATATAGATAGAACCGCTTTTAATACTTTAGTACAAAAAGGAGATAAATATGGGTAAAAGATTATATCTTTCCGATACGGACAAGAAGATCGGCGGGGTATGCGGCGGAATAGGCGAATTCCTCGGCGTCGATCCTACTCTTATAAGGCTCCTGTGGGTGATATTCGCATTGATGGGCGGAAGCGGGATACTGGCATATATCATTGCATGGGCGATAATACCGCAGAAGCCGGGCTTCTAGGAAAACCGGGACCTTCCTCAAACGGGGAGGGTCCTTTCGTCGTATTTGTGTACTGTCAGGCATGTCTTTTACCCGAAGGTTTCAAACACCGAGCTCTTTTATCACATTTTTCAATGAATCGGCGGACTTTGCCAGGAGTTCATTTTCCTTATCGTTCAGCGGTACATCCAGTATCCTTTCTATACCGTTTCTGTTGATTATGCTCGGGAGGCTCAGGGCTACGTCTTCAATTCCGTACTGCCCTTCAAGCGTGCTTGAGACGGTAAGAATGGAATTTTCATCGCGCAATATGGCTTCGGCTATCCTCCTGACGGCAAGCGCTACGGCATAATATGTCGCACCTTTTCTCTCTATGATCCTATAAGCCGCATTCCTCACTTCGGCATATATGTTTTCCCTCGAAAGTTGTCCGTTGCACATCCGGCACCTCATGCAGTATTCATCCATGCTTATTCCGGCGATGTTGGTCAGGCTCCAGGCGGGAACCTCGGTATCGCCGTGCTCTCCTATTATATATGCGTGGACGTTTCTTGCATCGATACCGATATGGTCACCGAGAAGGTAGCGGAACCTGGCGGTATCCAGGACCGTACCCGAGCCTATAACCCTGCTTCTGGGAAAACCGGAAAATTTCCAGGTAACATATGTCAGTATGTCTACAGGGTTGGTAACTACAAGTAAAATGCAATTCCGCGTAATACGGGCAATATTTCCAATTATATTTTTAAAGACGGCCGCATTCCTGTGTACAAGGTCTATGCGGGTTTCACCAGGTTTCTGGCCGGCGCCCGCCGCAATTATGACGATATCCGATTCGGCGCAGTCCTCATATGCGCCGACCTTGATCTTTACAGGCCTGACAAACTGCATGCCGTGGTTCAAGTCCATAACCTCTCCTTCAACCTTGCCGGCGTCTACGTCGATAAACGCAATTTCCGAAACAAGTCCGCTCATCATAAGGGTATACGCCGCAGTTGAACCGACAAACCCCGCGCCTATTACAGTGACCTTCTTAACTGCTCTTGATGCCAAAAAGACCATCTCCTTTCAAGTGAGTCAAAGTGAGTGAGCCGCTTTTAAAAGTCGATTTTACTGCGTCAACTCATTTCGCTAAGCCTCGATGCAATCAGCGGCATCTCGCCTTGACGGCTTCAGGCTGCATTCGCTGATCGGCAGTAGAATAACAATCAAAAGTTTTATTGCTTACAGTGTTCACTAATTGATATAATATTAAACGTAATATGCCTGTTATAATCCGGACACGGACATTTATTTTGGAGGGACGGAAATGGACGCAGAAATACTTGCAGTCGGAACAGAACTTTTAATGGGGCAAATCGCCAACACGAACGCCCAGTACATATCAAGAAGGCTTTCTGATGTTGGCGTGAACGTATATTTCCACAGCGTCGTGGGGGATAATCCAAAAAGGCTGGAGGAATGCCTGAAGCTGGCGCTGGGAAGGTCAGACGTCGTTATTATGACCGGAGGCCTCGGCCCGACACAGGATGACCTCACTAAAGAAACTACCGCCGGGGTCCTCAACAGGAAACTGGTTTTGCACCAGGAAAGCCTCGAAAAGATCGAGACCTTTTTTAAAAAGCTCAACAGGAAGATGAGTCAAAATAATGTGAAACAGGCGTATATGCCTGAAAACAGCACGATAATGAGAAATGACAACGGTACGGCCCCCGGCTGCATCATCGAGGAAGGCGGAAAGACAGTGATAATGCTTCCCGGGCCTCCTTCGGAAATGAGGCCCATGTTTGAGGCCAACGTTATTCCATATTTCGTTAAAAGGTCCGGCTACAAGCTGGAATCAAGGTATGTAAGAATTTTCGGCGTCGGTGAATCCGCGCTGGAGGAAAAAATCGCAGACCTGATTGAAAACCAGTCGAATCCTACAATTGCTCCCTATGCAAAGGAGGGAGAGGTAACGCTCAGAATAACGGCAAGGTGTGAAAAGGATGCGGATGCGCAAAACCTCATCACTCCGGTAATAGATGAGATTAAAAAGAGAATAGGGGACGCCGTGTATTCGGTCGATGACTCGAACCTTGAAGAGGTTGCCGGTACATTGCTTTTAGAGACAAATACCAGTATTTCGCTTGCAGAATCCTGCACAGGCGGGCTTGTTTCCGAAAAACTTACTGCAAAACCCGGCATTTCAAGAGTATTCAAGGGCGGGGTAGTCTCATACGGCAACGAAGCTAAAATGGACATCCTCGGAGTTAAACCCGAAACGCTTGAAAGGTTTGGGGCTGTGAGCCGCGAAACAGCAATAGAAATGGCTGAAGGGATGAGGAAGCTCGCAAAGACCGATATTGCACTTTCGATAACGGGCATAGCAGGCCCGGAAGGGGGGACTCCCCAGAAGCCGGTTGGATTGGTGCATATCGCCCTGGCTGACGGCAAGGGCGTCCGGCACAAGGAACTGAGACTCTGGGGAAGCAGGGATAGAATACGCAACGTTACCAGTCTTTACGTATTTGATATGGTCAGGAGATATCTTCTGAATATCGGTTAAAGCGCATATATATTGAAGTGTGATTGAGGACAGGCGCAAAGCGGGAGGTAATGCATTGGAGCTCTCACAGAAGAAAAAGTTAACAGGGGCTGCGATTATAGTGATGTCATCCGTAATTGTCAGCAGGATTACCGGCTTCTTAAGGACAACCCTCGTTGTCAATTTGATCAAGTCCAAGGTTGAGAAGGATGCCCTCTTTATGGGGTTTACAATAACCGATCTGATGTATTTCCTGCTTGTGGGCGGGGCGATTGCCGCTGCATTGATTCCCGTTTTATCAGGATATCTGGCGCGCGGGGAGGAGGAAGAAGGCTGGAAGGCGGTCGGCTCATTCATAAACGTAATATTCGTCGGAATTGTGTTTTTATGCGGCATGGGGATAATCTTTTCGCTTCAGATAGTGGATATAATTGCACACGGATATGAATCTACAGGGGCCAGAGAGCTTACCATCAGTATCACGCGCATACTCTTTCCCTCGGTTGCCTTCATGATGCTGGCCGGTCTCACAAACGGCGTCCTGAATTCCTACCAGCGGTTTGCTGCTGCTGCTTACGGCCCCACCTTGTATAACATGGGTCAGATACTCAGTGTTTTATTACTGAGCAAGCTTGGTGTCACGTATGTGGCAACCGGTGTCATGGCAAGCGCTGTGATTTATTTTTTGTTCCAGTTCTCGTTCGCGTTCAGGAATATGGGTTTTTACAAGCCCCGCATATATCTTAGGCATTCCGGCTTCCTTAAAATTATAAAACTGGCTGTGCCGTCGCTTCTGGCCTCTTCGATTGTCCAGATCAACGTCATAATATCGGCAGGGTTTACTTCCAATTTCCGGGTCGGAAGCGTCACGGCGCTCAAAAATGCCACCGACATATGGCAGATGCCTTACGGGATTTTTGCGATGGGAATGGGTGTAGCGATACTGCCGTCGCTTTCCGAGCGTTTTGCCCTTAAGGATGTGGACTCATTCAAGAGAATACTCTTAAAAGCGTTAAAAACAGTGATGGTGCTTACGGTGCCCTCTGTCATCGGTATCATAGTTCTCGGCGGACCCATGGTAAGCGCCATTTACAAATGGTCTGCCGCAATTGACGCCAATACTGTCCATACCACGGCTACCATACTGGTTTTCTTTACACTGGCCCTGTTTACACAGTCGATAGTGGCTATTTTCAGCCGCGCGTTCTACGCCGCCAACGATACCAAAACACCGCTTTTTGTAGGCGCAGGCGTAATTGCGCTGAATGCGTTCTTCTGCTATATATTCACAAGCGCTACCCGCCTTGAAGCGGCCGGAATGGCCCTGGCTTATTCGCTTTCATCCACGGTATATGCAGTTATGCTCGTAGCCCTTATGGATAAGAAGATTAAGGGAATACAGCTTGGCAGGCTGGCGGGTTTCCTTTTGAAGGTTACCCTTGCATCTCTCGTCATGGGCTGTGCACTGTATTTTATAAACAGGATTCTGCCGGTAGATATTTACAGGCCATATAACCTTCATGAAAAAGTGCTGGAGCTGTTTTACCTGTTAATAGAAATGTCCGCGGGCGTTCTGGTTTATTTCGCGGCGGCGGCCCTGCTGAAGGTCGACGAGGTACTGGACATGTTCGGAATGGCGGCGGACAGGATAAGAAGAATAACCGGCAGGCTTGAAAGACAATCGTAGAAAAAAGTTAAAATTTGTAAAAATCATTGACTCCTATGAGTTAATAATATATAATGATATAGAACAAATGTTCGATAACTTAAGAAGGAGGACAACGCCTATGTTGGAAAAGAAAAAAGCGCTGGAAATGGCCATGGGACAGATAGAAAAACAATTCGGAAAGGGAGCGGTCATGAAGCTCGGGGAAAGCACCCACATGAACATCGAGACCATTCCCACCGGTGCTCTGGGCCTGGATATAGCTCTGGGTGTTGGCGGAGTGCCGAGGGGAAGGGTTGTTGAGATATTCGGCCCGGAAGCGTCCGGGAAGACAACAGTTGCGCTTCACATCATAGCGGAAGCCCAAAAGGCAGGAGGAGAAGCTGCTTTTATCGATGCGGAGCACGCGCTCGACCCTCTGTATGCAAAGAAACTTGGCGTTGACATAGAGAACCTGATCGTTTCCCAGCCGGATACGGGAGAACAGGCCCTTGAAATTGCGGAAGCGCTTGTGAGGAGCGGAGCGATAGATGTAATCGTTGTCGACTCTGTTGCGGCGCTTGTACCCAAAGCGGAAATAGACGGGGAGATGGGCGACGCGCATGTCGGGCTGCAGGCAAGGCTCATGTCCCAGGCGCTGAGGAAGCTGGCGGGAGTAATAAACAAGTCCAGGACCACCGCCATATTCATCAACCAGTTGAGGGAAAAGGTCGGCGTAATGTTCGGCAACCCCGAAACTACGCCGGGTGGAAGGGCGTTGAAGTTTTATGCGTCGGTAAGGCTTGATGTAAGGAAGATTGAGACGATCAAGCTCAACAATGAAATGATAGGCAGCAGGACCAAGGTAAAGGTTGTTAAAAACAAGGTCGCACCTCCCTTCAAGGAAGCGGAGTTCGATATCATCTATGGCGAGGGCATATCCAGGGAGGGAAATATCCTTGATGTTGCAGTAGGCCTCGATATCATAAACAAGAGCGGCGCCTGGTTCTCGTACAACGGGCAGAGGATCGGCCAGGGAAGAGAAAACGTTAAACAATTCCTCAGAGAAAATAAGGATATCGCGGCGGACATAGAGAAGAAAATCCGTGATAATTACAACCAGGCTTTCATCAAGAGCGTAAGCGCTCATGTGGCGACTGACGACGAGGATGTTGCAGATGCGGAATAGAGCGCGGGGCACATACGCAAAACGTGACGATATCACTTCGGGCGGGTGGTATTATGCAAATAACATCGATTGAGAGACGAAGGAATAAAAAAGACAGGATATCTGTATTTATAGACGGGGCCTATTCCTTCACGATGCCTGAGGAAGACTATATAAGCATGAACCTGTATGAATTAAAAGAAATAACCCGTGAACAGCTGGACCATATAAAAAATACCGTCTGTTTCAGGGCGGCCAAGTCGGAAGCTGTAAGGTTCGTGTCGCTTAAAGTGAGGAGCGAAAGGGAAATAAGGAATAAGCTTTATGAGGATGGGTATGATCCGGATACTGTCGATAAGGTTATTGACGAGCTTAAATCCATGGGATACGTAGATGACAGGATTTATGCCCGGAAATACATTTACGACAGGCAAAAGCTGAAGCCAAAGGCGAAGAAAATGCTGCGGCTTGAACTGGCGGGAAAGGGGATACCTGAAGAAATAGCGTCGGAAGTTCTTGGCAATTGGGAAATAGACGAGCTGAGCGTTGCAAGGGAGCTTGTCAGAAAGAAGTTCGGGAAATACGATTTAAAGGATGAAAAAATCATTAAAAAAGTCTATTCATTTCTGCGCCACAGGGGATTCAGCTATGAGCTTATAGGGGATTTGATTGAAAATCTTGCCGGAGGCACTTAAGTAAGAAGCCTTTACCGTACCACAGTCATTAAACCGGCAACAGCTTCTTGCTTAAATAGCGAAACAAATGTTAATCGACAGGTACAGAAGGATTGCCATATTAATACTTGTACTTTTTATGGTTGTCTGCATCAGCGGCATCCTTTTTTCAGGGGCTGCCGCTCTCAGGCAGAGATTGGCGCCGGCGGGGGAATCGCCCGGCACAGTTGCGGCATCTCCGTCTGAAGCATCTTCGGCTTCAGACGGCACGAACAGACCCGCCCTGGCAGAACAGCCTCAAAGCGGGGATTTGCGGCCTGATCCGGCCAAGGTGGTTTCAAATGCCGGTGAAAATCAGGTAAGCGGCATACAAACATATGAAAATACTTTACCTGCTCTTACAGTTGTGACAAATCCCGCCGGAGAAAACACCGCGAAGCCGTCAAATTCGACTGAACACAAAGGACCCGGCGCGAAGGCTGTTCCGATACTGTACTATCACGCGGTAAATGACGATATTACCGGTTTGGAAGAGCTTTTTGTTTCGCCCTCCGAGTTTGAAAAACAGATGAAGTATCTGAAGGATGACAGCTATAGTGTGATAACCTTCAAGCAGCTAAAGGATATCAGCACTATTGAAAAGCCTGTCATAATTACGTTTGACGACGGATATGAGGACAATTACACGTATGCATACCCCATACTGAAAAAGTACGGGTTCAAAGCGACGGTTTTTCTTTGCTGTGATGTCGTTGATAAGCCCCTGTTTTTGAAAAAGAACCAAATTGAAGAGATAAAGGAGCTTGTAAATATCCAAAGCCACACGGTTACTCACAGGAAACTCAGCGAATTGAAAAGCGGCGAGATCGAAGAGGAGCTTTCCGATTCAAAGAAAATTCTCGAACAGCTGACAGGAACTCAGGTAGACGCTCTTGCTTATCCTTATGGCGATTATGACGGCAGAGTGATTGAGACAGCAAAAAAATATTACAAATATGCGGTAATAAGCGGCGGAGGGATATATCACGAAGGAGACGACAGCTACGAAATCAAAAGGGTATATATCCCCAGAGAGCTTAACCTGGAAGGGTTTATCAAAAAAATAAAAGGGGAATGACCGTCAAACTTCAAAAGCAGGGGCCAAATGCGGCCTTGCGCAGCGCAGGCCCCCGCACAGCCTCATTAGCCCAGCCTTGCCTTAAACTCTCTTGTCAATGCCGGTACTACTTCGAGCACATCTCCCACGATTCCGAAGGTGGCAACCTTGAAAATCGGCGCTTCCGGATTCCTGTTTATTGCCACTATCGTATCGGAGGAGGACATTCCCGCAAGGTGCTGTATTGCGCCGGAAATCCCACAGGCAAAATAGACCTTGGGCCCGACGGTTTTTCCAGTTTGTCCGACCTGGTGGCTGTATTCTATCCAGCCCGCGTCGACGACCGCGCGCGAGGCCCCGACAGCCGCGCCGAGTACATGCGCCAGCTCTTCTATGAGAACGAGGTTCTTCGGGTCGCCTATACCCCTGCCTGCCGAAACGATTATATCGGCCTCGGTAAGGTTCACCATTTCGCACAGGGTTGTAACAACATTGAGGACCTTCGTCTTTGTGTCTGCAGGTATGCTGACCTTCGGCCTTATAATCTCACCTTTCCTTGAAGCGTCAGGTTCAAGGGCCTTCATTACCTTGGGCCTTACCGTGGACATCTGAGGCCTGTGGTTCGGGCAGATTATCGTCGCCATTAGATTCCCGCCGAAAGCAGGGCGGGTTTGAAGAAGGATTTTTCTTTCAGGGTCTATTTCCAGACCTGTACAATCCGCCGTAAGTCCTGTATTGAGTCTGGACGAAACCCTTGGCGCCAGTGAACGCCCGTAGGTTGTCGCGCCCATCAGTATTATTTCGGGTTTATACTTTTTTACAAGCTGTACGAAAATATCGGCATATGATTCGTCGTTAAAGCTTTTCAGCGAGGGATCGTCAATAACGTACACTTTATCTGCACCGAACGAAATAAGGCTTTGGGCGGATTCGTCGATACCCTCTCCCAGAATCACGGCGCTGAGCGATACACCCAGCTGGTCTGCAAGCTTCCTGCCCTCGCCCAGAAGTTCCAAGGCCACGTTTGCGGGATGGCCGTTCTTTTGTTCACCGAAAACCCAAACGCCCTTGTATTGCGATATATCGACGGGACCTTCCGCTTCGTCCTTCTGAAAGTCTATCGCATTAAACCTGCACGAGGATACGCACGCGCCGCACAGGGTACAGTTATCCAGTATTCTTGCCTTTTTATCCTCAACCGCGATGGCGTTGAAAGGACATCCTCCTATACAAACCCTACAGCCTATGCACTTTTCAAATAATATGCTAATGCTTGCCATCTGTTTTTACCCCCGGTTCCCTTTTTATATCTATTTGCATTTCATGAACTGCATCGACAGCAACCTGTCCGCGAGTTTCCTGGCCTGCTCGTCGGGCTTGCCATCAAACATTTCGCTTTGTACGTCATGAACAGGAACAAAAGTCCTTACCACTTGTGTAGGAGAGCCCTTAAGGCCGCACAGTTCCTTGTCGGCATTGACGTCGTCGGCAGTCCATGCCGGTATGACGGCTTTTTTAGCCCTCATCATGCCTTTCAGGGAGGGGAGCCTCGGTTCGTTGATTTCCTTGACCACGGTAATGACTGCCGGGAGCGGCATTTCAATGACTTCGTATCCGTCCTCCGTCAGTCTCTGGCATCTGATGTAGCCTTCGCGGATTTCCTCAATTTTTCTTACATAAGTAGTATGAGGTATTCCGAGCTTTTCCGCCAGACTCGGCCCCACCTGGGCGGTATCTCCGTCGGCGGCCTGCTTTCCGCAAATGATTATGTCGTAGCTTCCGATTTTCCTGATACCCATTGAAAGGGCATAGGCCGTTGCAAGGGTATCGGCGCCGGCAAAGGCCCTGTCGCTAAGAAGGACGGCCTCGTCCACTCCCAGGGCGATGGTTTCCTTAAGCGACTCGG
>Ga0272448_1007206_pt1 | contig 11833 bp, 9 predicted proteins | sample YNPCB0191_FD_202220 | JGI IMG/M metagenome (GOLD analysis project Ga0272448, IMG submission 202220) | Hot spring sediment microbial communities from Yellowstone National Park, WY, United States - YNP-CB-019-1 | ecosystem: Environmental > Aquatic > Thermal springs > Hot (42-90C) > Sediment... | reverse complement strand
TTTCTGCCGGCCCTCCGGGACTCGGCCGATCGATACGCGCCTTTCCGGGGGTTCGCCTGCGGCTCACCCCCGGCTACCCGCTCAGGGCCCCTGCCGGGGCCTGATGATCCCCCCGAATCGCATCGCCGCCATCTTCGGCGAATCCCCGGCTGCAGGCTCGAGGCCCCCGCCCGGGCCGGGCCAGTGCCGGAGGCACGGAAGACAGTAGCTCCGGGTGAGCCGAAGGCGAACCCGGAGAAAGGCGAACCCGCCATTGCCGAGCCCCGGAGGGCCGGCAGACGGACACGACCCTCAGCGGTAGACGTATACCTGAAGCTGCAGGTCGCGCTCGTTCCCCACCTGGATGATCCCGTAAACGCGCACCTTGGCGTAACGCCCGAGGCCCGTTCTAATGGCAAAGGTGAATCCCTGCACGAGATTGGGCGAGCCCTCGCTCATGTCGATCGAGTCCGCCGTGTAGTTGAGCCCGCGCAGCGTTTCGATCCCGATCGTATCGAATTGATCGTTGGTCTGCACCACACCGATCACTGCAAACCTCGCGCCTTGCTGCGGGCTGAAGCGGCGCACCAGAGGATTACCGGGATTCGGCGTCTCGTACAGCAGGTCCCACGGATCCTGGTCGTCGGTATTCAAGAAGTAATCCGAGATGATCTGATCGGCGTCGAGTGGATACCCCTGCTGCAGGTACATGAAGCTGTTGCGGCGCAGGTAATCCCGGTAGGCGGGCACGAGCGTCGCGTACTGAACGCCCGTGGGTGTGGGTGTCTGAAGCAGCGCCAGAACGGCCACGGGCCCGTCCGACAGCCCGAAGAGCATTCCCTTGAAGTCGGTCGCGGTGGGAAAGAAAGCCACCTCCAGAAATCCCACCGACTGGCGATTGGCTTCCAGGGTCACCGTGGTCTCCTGATCCGGCAGAGCGAGGCCGGACTGGTTGCGCGGCGGCTGGGGCCGGTACAGTTGCAGCTTGACGGGATTGGACGACGAGGACAGATTCACCAGCGAAAGCCCCGAAAAGAGGTTCTGGGAAGCCCGCGTCTCGACCGGTACCATGAAGGCGTACGTGGGCTGCCCCGTCGGAACGCTTACCGTGTCGATGACGCGGCCTCCCTGGAGAACTTCATAGTAGACGGTGACGCTTACTTCGTAGTCTTCCGGGAAGTAGCTGGTCTTGTCGAGATTGCGCACCACGGCATAGCCGCTCTTCAAACTCGGCGAGGTCCCGAGCGTTTCGATCCTCACGGTCTGGAGCGCGTCCAAGGTCAGCGGTATCGACGAGCCGCTTCCCTGCGTGCCGTCCAGCCGATAGGCAATCGTCCAGGGCGAACCGTCGGTATTGAAGAAAAGCACGCTCACCTTGGTGATCTGCTGGTCCTGGTAGGGCCCGAGGTTCGTAATGTCGAACTTGGTGCGGAACTGCGTGCCGTCCGCGCCGGTGCCGTCGGCCACCTGGGGTATGACCCGGTCGCCGTGAGCCCAGCCGGGAAGCGCCGCGATCAGCGCGAGCAGAGTCGCAGTCAAGCAGCCCGGAATCGGATTTCTTGCCATGGTCGTATGTCTCCTTTTTCGCCCTGTTATGAAGATTGCCGGGGGCCGTCCACGGTTCATTTTTTCCGCCGCGCGTCCCGGGGCATGAATAGTGTTGCAGATAATCGCACTCCGGGGAACCCCGCATTTGCACCGCGACTTCCGCGGGCCCGGCGCGCGCGATGGTGATACAATCCGGCCCGGTTGGAACCTCATAAGGAGGGCTTGTATGAAAAGAATCGCTCTGGCTTTGCTGCCGGCGCTTGCCCTGCTGCCGGCGGCGCTCCTCTCCCAGGAACGCGTCCTCACGCACCGCGAGCAGGCGGCCCTGCAGCAGTCCTGGATCGCCAAGCGCTTCGAAACCGTCCTGCCCGAGCTGATGCGCCGCGAGGGGATCGACATGTGGATCATCGTCTCGCGCGAGTACAACGACGATCCCGTATTCCGCTCCATGGCCCCCGCGACCACCTTCGCTTCGCGGCGGCGCACCATCCTGGTCTACTACGACCGCGGGCCGCAGGCCGGGGTGGAGCGCCTTTCGATCGGGCGCTTCGACTACGGCGGATTCTTCACCGTCGTCAAGACCCACAACGACAAGCAGTGGGAAGGCCTGCGCCAGGTGGTCGAAGAGCGGGATCCCAAAGTGATCGGGATCAATGTTTCGGAGCTGTTCGCGCACGCCGACGGGCTCTCGGCTACGGAAAAGGAAAACCTGGTCAAGGCGCTCGGGCCGAAGTACGCCGCGCGCATGAAGTCCGCCGAGAAACTGGCGGTCGGCTGGCTCGAGGTGAAGCTCCCCGAGGAAACCGAGGCGTACCATCATGCCGTGCGCGTCGCCCATCGAGTCATCGCCGAGGCCTTTTCCAACAAGGTGATCGTCCCCGGCGCGACGACGACCGAGGACGTCGTCTGGTGGATGCGGCAGCGCGCCGCCGAGATGGGGCTGGGGATCTGGTTCCAGCCCTCGGTCGACATCACCCGCATGAGCGGCCCGGCGCCCGATTCCGTGATCCGCCGCGGCGACCTGCTGCACTGCGATTTCGGCATCGTCTACATGGGCCTGTGCACCGACACGCAGCACCTGGCCTATGTCCTGCCGCCCGGCGAAAGCGATGCACCCGAGGGCCTCAAGGAAGGCCTGAGGGCCGCCAACCGCGTGCAGGACCTGATCATGGAATGCGCCCGCGTGGGCGTCACCGGAAATGCGGCGCTCGCCGCCGCGCTCGCCCGGGCGAAGAAGGAAGGGATCACGACCTCGATATACTGCCACCCGGTGGGCTACCACGGGCACGCCGCCGGTCCCCCCATCGGCATGACCGACTACCAGGAGGGCGTGCCGGGACGCGGCGACTACATTCTGCGCCCGAACACCTGGCACGCGATCGAACTCAACGTGACCCATGCGGTCAAGGAGTGGGCCGGGCGCCAGGTGCGCTTCCCGCTGGAAGAGGACGCGATTTTGACCGAGCGCGGCTGGGAATGGATCGCCGGTCGGCAGACGGCTTTCTATCTGATCAGATGAATCCCGGAGGTTTCGCCATGAAAAAGAGAACGCTTCGGTTGGCCTTTCTCATGCTCGCACCTGCGCTGGGCCTGTCCCAAACTCAAAACACCGGACAGCCTCCCGCATGGCAGATGAGCTGGGATCAGATCCGGACCGTCGTCGGCAAGGTGCGCGCCGGCAAGGACTTGACCCCCAAACCCTGGCCCGGCGGCAACCGCGTGGCGGTGGCGATCAGCTTCGACGTCGACAACGAGACCACGTCGCTGCGCGACGGCAACACCAGCCCCTCGGAACTTTCGCAGGGCGAGTACGGCAGCCGCACGGCCATGCCCCGCATACTTGCCCTGCTCGACCGCCACGGCATCAAGGCGACCTTCTTCGTGCCGGCCGTCACCGCCAAGCTGTACCCGGAAACGATCCGGCAGATCGTCGCGCGCGGCCACGAGATCGGCATGCACGGATGGATCCACGAGCGCAACTCGCAGCTGACCGAGTCGCAGGAAAGAGACCTGATGAGGAAATCGTACGATACCCTGCGCGAGATATCCGGCACCAGGCCGGTCGGCATCCGCACGCCGTCGTGGGACTACAGCCCGTGGACCATGAAGATCATCCGCGAGATGAAGCTGCTTTACGACAGCAGCCTGATGGCCGACGAGCGTCCTTACGAGGTGCTTTACGAGGGCAAGCCGACGGGCGTGGTCGAACTCCCGGTGGAATGGATCATGGACGATTACCCCTACTTCGGCATGAACCGCTTCTCCACGATCCGCCCGCATATCGGCCCCGAGGACGTGCTCGACCTGTGGCGCAAGGAGTTCGACGTCGCCTACGACGAGTCGTCGCTGTTCGTCCTGACGACCCATCCGCATATCATCGGGCACCGCTCGCGCATCGTGATCCTGGACAAGCTGATCGCCTACATGAAGTCCCGGCAGGGAGTCTGGTTCGCGCGCCACGACGAAGTGGCTCGGGCCGCGGCAGCCCAGCTCCGCAAATGATTGGCACCGCAGGAATTCTGCAGCCGGGCGGCGGTCTTGAAGCCGCGCACGAAAGATGCATCCGCGGCGGGCGCGATTTTGCTGGCCGCCGGAGAGAATCCATGATACTTTAGGTGAACAAAAGGTGAATATCATGGACTTGAGTTTTCCGGCCAAATCCGCGGGATCGACGGGCGTCGGCGAGATCGTGCGCGAGCTTGCCGTACGCGACCCTTCGCGGGAAGTGATCACGGCGGTCCATCAGATCCAGGCGCGCGAGGCGCAATGGGCCGACATGCCCGGATGGGTGCGACCGGAGCTGGTCGCGGCCTACAGGGAAAAAGGCATCGAGCAGCTCTATTCCCATCAGGCCGAAGCGGTCGAGCGCGTGCGGCGGGGACGCAATGTCGTGGTGGTCACGCCTACGGCTTCCGGCAAGACCTTGTGCTACAACCTGCCGGTGCTCAACGCGATCCTCGAGAACCCGGACACGCGCGCCCTGTATCTCTTCCCCACCAAGGCGCTCTCGCAGGACCAGCTCGACGAGCTGCACGATCTCGGAAGGAGGCTGAGCGACCGCCTCGGCGTTTTCACCTATGACGGCGACACGCCCTCGGACGCGCGCCGCGCCGTCCGCCGGCAGGGCCATATCGTCATCAGCAATCCCGACATGCTGCACACCGGGATCCTGCCGCATCACACGAAATGGACGCGGCTGTTCGAGAACCTGCGCTTCGTCGTGATCGACGAGCTGCACATGTACCGCGGGGTCTTCGGCAGCCATATGGCCAATCTGCTGCGCCGCCTGCGGCGCATAGCCGATTTTTACGGTACCCCCCCCCAGTTCATCGCCTCCTCGGCCACGATCGCCAATCCCGGCGAGCTCGCCGCCCGGCTGCTGGAAGCCGAGGTGGATGTGGTATCCGCCGACGGCGCCCCGCGCGGGCAGAAGTATTTCGTCTTCTACAACCCGCCGGTCGTCGACCGATTCCTGGGGATCCGCCGCAGTTACATCAACGAGACCTACCGTCTGGCGCGGCAGTTTCTCGAGCGGGGCCTGCAGACGATCGTTTTCGCCAACACCCGCCTGCACACGGAGGTTTTGTTGACCTACCTGCAGCAGGCCTATCCTCGCGCGCCCGGCGCGCCGCAGACGATCTGCGGCTACCGGGGCGGCTATCTGCCGCGCGAGCGCCGGCAGATCGAGCGCGGGCTGCGCGAGGGCGAGATCCGCGCCGTGGTGGCCACCAACGCCCTGGAACTCGGCATCGATATCGGTTCGCTCGACGTCGCCGTCCTGGCGGGATACCCGGGGACGATCGCATCCACCTGGCAGCGCGCGGGCAGGGCCGGCCGGCGCACGGGCGCCTCCTGCGCCGTGCTGGTGGCTTCCTCCCGGCCCCTGGACCAGTTCATCGTCCGCCACCCGGAGTATTTCTTCGGCGCCTCGCCCGAGAGCGCCTACATCCGCCCCGACAATCCCGAGATCCTGGTCAACCACCTCAAGTGCGCGGCCTTCGAACTGCCCATCCGCGACGGCGAGGCGTTCGGCGGGATCGATCTGCCGGCGCTGTGCGAGCGCCTGAGCGAGGCCGGCTACCTGCACAGGAGCGGCGACTACTGGCACTGGACCCAGGAGTCGTACCCTGCCGACGCCGTCAGCCTCAGGTCGGTCAGTTCCGACAACTTCGTCATCATCGACGAGACCGAGGCCCCGCAGGTCATCGGCGAGGTCGATTTCACGAGCGCCCTGACCACGGTCCACCCGAAGGCGATCTACATCCACGCCGGGCAGCAGTATCACGTCGAGCGCATGGACTTCGAGCAGCGCAAAGCCTACGTGCGGCGCGTCGAGGTCGACCACTTCACCCAGGCGATCCGCTACACGCAGATCAAGATCCTGAAAGTCGAGGAGTCGCAACCGGCGCCCGGCCCGGCGGTCAAGGCGCACGGCGACGTGCTCGTGCGCTCGCAGGTCGTGGGCTTCAAGAAGATCAAGTTCTTCACCCTGGAGAACGTCGGTTCGGGCAAGCTGGAACTGCCGGAAAACGAGATGCATACGACTTCCTACTGGGTGAAGCTCGAGCGCGCGCTGCTCGACGGCCTGCCCTTCTCGACCTCCGAGAAGCAGGACGGCATGTTCGGGCTGCTCCACGCCCTGGAATCGGTCGCCTGCCTGCTCGTCATGTGCGACCGCATGGATCTGGGGGCCACGATCGGCGAAGGACTGCCGGAGGCCGGCGCCGCGCCCGGGTGGGAGGGGATTCCCGGGATGTCGGGGCCTGCCGACGCGCCCGTGTTCTTCGAGCCCACCCTGCATCTGTACGACGCCTATCCGGGAGGCATAGGCCTGAGCGAGCCGCTGTATCGCTGCCACGACGACCTGGTGGCCGGGACGCGCGAGCTGATCGCGGGCTGCCCCTGCGAGAGCGGCTGCCCGTCGTGCGTCGGGCCGGCGGGCGAAACGGGATCGCGCGCCAAGGAAGTCGCCCTGGCTTTGCTCGAACGATTGACCGCAAGATGAGCGCGCGCATGGACGAGTTTTTCCGCATCGCGGCACTGCGGCCCGCCGGCGGCGGTCGCGCCGGGGTCTCGCGCGGCCGGGAGAATCGCGAACTGCTGCGGCGCATGCTGGCGGCGGAACTCGAGCACAATCACCTGGGCCGGCATTTGGTCCTGCGCAGCCGGATTCCCGGACCCGGCGCGCGCGCCGTCGGGCCGCGCGCCCTGCGCCTGCTTCTCCCCGGAGCCGGCCCCGAGGCCGCCGACCCGCGCAACTGGATCTTCCTCGATACCGAGACCACGGGACTGGCCGGAGGCACCGGGACGTACGCCTTCCTCGTGGGCCTGGCGCGCTGGGAGGACGACGCGCTCGTCACGGAGCAGTTCTTCATGCAGGATCACTCCGAGGAGCCTTCGCTGCTGGCAGCCGTGGCCCGCAGGCTCGCCGGCCGGCCGGTTCTGGTCACATACAACGGCAAGAGCTTCGACTGGCCGCTGCTCGAAACGCGCTACCGCATGACGCGCGCGGCGGCGCCCGCCGCCCCGGCGGCCCACCTGGACCTGCTCCACCCGGCGCGCCAGATCTGGCGCTTCCGCCTCGGCTCGCTCGCCCTTGCGGAACTGGAGCGGCACGTGCTCGGCCTGGAGCGCGAGGGCGACATCCCCTCGAGCGCGATCCCGGGCTACTACTTCGACTTCTTGCGCGGCGGACCTGCCGAGCCCATCGGGGCGGTCTTCCGCCACAACCGGATGGACCTGCGCGGCCTGGCGCTCCTGGCCGGGCGCGTGGCGGAGATGCTCGAAGACCCGGAGCGTGCCGGCTGCGAGGCGGCGGAGCTGTACGGCCTGTCGCGGATCCTGCAGCGGCGCGGGGAAAGCTCGCTCGCGGGCGCCGCGTGCGAGCGCGCCCTCGAGCGCGGCCTGCCCGAAGAGGCCGAGCGCTGCGCATTGCGCGAGCTCGCCTTGCACGCCCGGCGCGCCCGCGATTTCGGGCGCGCCTGCGAGCTGTGGCAGAAACTGGTCGGCGATCCGCGCTGGGGACGGCTGGCATGCGAGCAGCTCGCCGTCCATTACGAGCACCGCGCGCGCGACCCGGCGCAGGCGGCCCGCCTGGTGCGCCGGGCGCTCGTCGAGCTCGAAGAGAGCGCCCGCAGGGGGAGCATCGGACGCGAGCAGTACCTCGGCTGGCACCGGCGCCTGCGCCGGCGCCTCGAGCGCCTCGCCCGCAAGCTGCAGGGCTGACGATCACGCCGGCCCGGCGCTGCGATGCAGCCGTTCCGCGGGCGTGCGGATTGAGTTGCCCGGGGGCGGTCAAATACCGTGACGGCACAGGTCGCCTTTTGCTATTCTGCGCGCGCCGGAAAAGCCGGATCGCCGGGGAGGTGCCCATGATCATGACTGCAATGCTGCCGCTGCTGGTGTCGGCGGCTCTCTTCGCGGCTCCGGTCCGCGTCGTGATCGAGACCGAGCTGGGAACGATCGAGGTCGAGATCGATACCGAGCGCGCTCCGATCACCTCGGCCAATTTTCTCAAGTATGTCGACGGCGGCTATTACAACGGCGGGCGTTTCCACCGAACGGTCAAGCCCGACAACCAGCCGGACAACACGATCCGCATCGAGGTGATCCAGGCCGGCCCCGATCCCGCGCGCAAGGAAGGCCTGCCGCCCATCCCTCTGGAGCGGACCAATGTGACCGGCTTGCGCCACCTGGACGGGACCATTTCGATGGCGCGCACCGCGCCGGACAGCGCCACTTCGGACTTTTTCATCTGCATCGGAGATCAGCCCGAGCTGGATTTCGGCGGCCGGCGCAATCCCGACGGTCAGGGGTTTGCGGCTTTCGGGCGGGTAGTGAAGGGCATGGACGTGGTACGCAGGATCCAGCAGGCGCCGGCCGAGAAGCAGCGCTTGACGCCGCCGATAGCCATCATCGCCGTACGCCGTCTCGATTGAGCTGTCCGCCCGCGCGGGTCTCACTCCAGCTCGCGCCCGCGGGTCTCGGGCAGCAGCATCGCCACCAGCCCCGCGAGCAGGAACGACCCCGCCGTCAGGCGGAACGCAAAGCCCAGGCCGTAGGCCGCCCCGACGCTGCCCACGATGAAGGGCGCCAGGGCGCTCACCCCGCGGCCCAGGTTGTAGGTGAGGCCCTGGGCGCTCGCGCGCACGGCCGTGGGAAAGATCTCGGCCGTGATGGCGCCGAAGCCGCTGTAGTAGCCGGTGCCGAAAAAGCCCACGAGCGGGCCGATCAGCAGCAGCCCGGCGGGCGCGCGCGTCATCCCGTAAACGGGCACGAGCAGCGCTGCGACGAGAATGAACCCCACGTAGGCGCGCTTCCTGCCGATGCGGTCGCTGATGAAGCCGAACGAGACGTAACCCAGCCACATCCCCACCTGCATGAGAACGATCCAGGTCGACGTCTTCAGCAGGTCGAGCCCCGCGCCGCCGCGCTCGGGAGGCAGGGAAAGAAACGCCGGGATCCAGGTGAACAGCCCCCACCAGGCGAACATCGTTCCCGCGTTGGCCGCCGTGGCCACCAGCACATGGCGGCGCAAATCACCCTCGAGAAGGCGGCGCAGCCCGCCGCTCTGCTCGGCGCCGGCGCGCGCACGCCGCCAGATCTCCGGCTCGGGCACACGGCGCCACATCCAGAAAACCAGCAGGGCCGGCAGCACGCCGACGAAGAACACGGCGCGCCAGCCGAAGGGCGGCAGCACCAGGTAGGTGACCACCGCCGCCAGGCCGTAACCGACCGCCCAGGAGCTCTGCATGACCCCGAGGGCCTTGCCCCGGTGCTCGGCGGGCCAGGTTTCGGCCACCAGCGCCGCGCCGCACGCCCACTCGCCCCCCATCCCCAGGCCGAGCAGGACGCGGAAAACCGCAAGCTGCGCCACGTTCCGCACCAGGCCGCAGGCCGCCGTGAACACCGAGTAGGAAAGGATGCTCAGCATCAGGGCGCGCACGCGCCCGACGCGGTCGGCCAGTATGCCGAAGGCGATGCCGCCCGCGGCCGAGGCGCCCAGAGTCAGCGAAATCATCAGCCCGGCCGTCCCCTCCCGCATCCCCAGGTCCTGCATCATGTGGGTCAGGACCATGGAATAGAGCAGGATGTCCATGCTGTCGAGCATCCAGCCCAGGCTGGCGGCCAGGAGCGCTCGTTTCTGAACGACGGTCGCACGGCTCAACCACGCGGTGATCACGGCTTCTCCGACTCCGGCCGGAAAACCCGCCGGCAGCGCATCGCCCCCGGGCGGGATCGCCGGCGGCTCCTCATGAGACGGCCGGCGGGCCGGCAAAGTCAACCTGAAAATTCCGCGGCGCGCGGCACCCGGAAGCTGCGCGGCCGGGCCCGCATTGGCATTCGCCCAAGGCCATGGTAGTATTCGGCGACGGCGGAGAGAACGCCGGGCACGATGGTTCCCGCCTCCGCGCGGAATGTGGGAAGAAGGAGAAGGTATGACGTACATCATCGCGGAGCCCTGCATCAACGTCAAAGACACCGCCTGCGTCGATGTCTGCCCTGTGGACTGCATCCACCCGAAGAAGGACGAGCCGGACTTCCCGTCGGCGCCGCAGCTGTACATCAACCCGGACGAGTGCATCGACTGTGGAGCCTGCGAGCCGGCCTGCCCGGTGGCGGCGATCTTTCCCGAAGACGAAGTCCCCGAAAAGTGGAAGGAATTCATCCAGATCAACTACGATCACTACAAGAAATGACGCCGGGATCCCGCGCCGCACCGGGAACCGGCGCCTGCCTGAACCGACGCCATGCTCTCCCGCACCGCTTCGGGCCTCACCGGCGAAACCAATCCCCTGTACCGGCTGCGCGCCGAACTGGCGCGCCGCGGCCGTGCCATCGTCGATCTGATATCGGGCAATGTGACCGAGCACGGGATCCGCTTCCCGCAGGCGCTGCTGGAAGAGATTATCGTCCGGGCGGCGCGCCGCTCGGAGGTCTATCGTCCGGACCCGCTGGGGCAACGGTGCGCCCGCGCGGCGATCGCCGCCTATTACGAGGCGCACGGCGTTCCCGTCGACCCGGAGCGGATCGTCCTCACGCCCGGCACCAGTGTCGCCTACTGGTACTGCTTCAAGCTGCTGGCGGACGAAGGCGAGGAGATCCTGTGCCCGCGCCCCGGCTACCCGCTTTTCGACTACATAGCCCGGCTGAGCGGCGTACGGCTCACCCACTATCCCCTGGACGAAAGCCGGGACTGGGCCATCGACCTGGAGCGTCTGGAAAACTCGATCTCCAATGCCACGCGCGCGCTGGTGCTGATCTCGCCGCATAACCCGACCGGCCGCGTGGCGGCGCACGGCGAGATCGAGCAGCTGGCGGATATCGCCCGCCGCCACGGGCTCGCCATCATCGCCGACGAGGTGTTCAGCGAGTTCCTGCGCGCGCAGGGCAGCCTGCCGCGGCCGGCGGCGAGCGACGCGCCCCTGGTCATCACCCTCAACGGCTTTTCCAAGATGTTCGCCCTGCCGGGGATCAAGCTGGGATGGATCGCGCTTTCCGGCCGGGGCGGGCCGCTCGATCGCGCGCTCCGGGCGCTCGAGCTGATCTCGGACACCTTCCTGCCGGTCAGCGAGATCACCCAGGCGGCGGCGGCCGAGATCTTCCGCGAGGGAGCGGCCTTCCTGCAATGGTACCGGGCGGAAATCGCCGCGCGCCGGCAGCGCGCGGAGGAATTTCTCCGCCGGCTCCCGTTCTGCCGCTTCGTGCGCCCGCAGGGCGGCTTTTACGTCACGCTCCGCCTGGAGGGGATCGACGAGGAGGAGGCCTGCGAGGAGCTGCTGCGCGAAGCCGGGCTGCTGCTCCACCCGGGATATTTCTACGACATGAAGCCGCACCACGTCGTGCTCAGCTTCATCCAGCGCGAGGAGACGATGCGCGAGTGCCTGCCCAGGCTCGAGCGCACGCTGGCGGCGCTCGCCGCGCGCCCCCGGATCCCGCGCTGAGCAGTGCGGCCGGCGGCAGGCCAGGAGGCATACGATGAGGCAGGATGCCGGGATGGAGGGCGCCTACGCCCTGGTGACCGGCGGCTCGCGCGGGATAGGGCGTGCCGCCGCCGAGGCGCTCGCCGCTGCGGGCTGTCACGTGGCGCTGGCCGCACGCTCCCTGCAGGAGGCGGCGGCGGCCGCCGCCGCCATCGCCGAGGCCCGGGGCGTGCGCACCCTGGCCGAAGCCTGCGATGTTTCCGATCGTGAGAGCGTGCGCGCTCTCTTCCGGCGGCTGCGCGCCTGGTCGTCCGACAGGCTGGATGTGCTCGTCTGCAACGCCGGCTATCCCTACCGCGTCGACATCTTCGAAACCCGGCTGG
>Ga0272448_1007204_pt1 | contig 11834 bp, 8 predicted proteins | sample YNPCB0191_FD_202220 | JGI IMG/M metagenome (GOLD analysis project Ga0272448, IMG submission 202220) | Hot spring sediment microbial communities from Yellowstone National Park, WY, United States - YNP-CB-019-1 | ecosystem: Environmental > Aquatic > Thermal springs > Hot (42-90C) > Sediment... | reverse complement strand
GTTTGCGAGCGGCGCGCTGTCCAAGCTTCAATGAACCCGAAGGCTCCAAAGAAGACCGAGAACACCAGCACAAAGAGGAGCAGAATCCCCCAGGCTAGAACCGGCGCCACCCCCCCGTGCAGTTCAACGACGTCCACGAACCAGTGGCAACTTCCCGCAAGAAAGACAGCACCCGCGCAATAGGCTAGGAGGAAGGCACGGCCCAGGCGTGGCTCGCGCAGCAGGGCGGCCAGGAGCGGCGCGCAGGCTACCCAAACCAAGAAGTGCCAGCTCAAGAGGGGAAAGCAGGCAAACAGGAAAAAGCCGCTCAGGGGGCTAGCCACGAACCGACCCGTGGGTTGGCGAAGTGCACCACTAGGCAGGCTGATCTCGAAAGGTCTCCTTGGGGAAAAGTTACCACCAGCCAGTAGTCAGCAATCAGCTGCCACCCGGCTTGGCTCATCATTCAGCATTCTCAATGTCTAATGAACGGCTTGAATCCTTCCTTGGCGATCTTGTCTCGAACCTTCTGCGCTTCCTCCCGAGTAGCGAAAGGCCCCACCTGAACGCGAAAGAGATTGTCCTTGGAGTGCGCGAACTCCGGGGCAACCACGAAGACGGCGTAGCCACGCGATTTCAGTTCCTTGACCAGCTTCTCCGCATCCTGCTGGTTTTGCGAAGCAGCCACCTGCACGGTGAACGCGCTGCCCACCTCCACGCCGGGTGAACGCGAAGTGACCGAGCCTGACGTCGCAACGGCAGAGTTGGCAGTTGCCAAAGGCGGCGTCTGAGGAGCTACAGGCGCCGGCAGTGGCTTCCCTGTTTTGTCGACCTCCGCGGGGGCTGCCTCGCCCGCGTCCCCAGCTTCGCGGGCTGTCGTGCTGTTTCCCCTGGGCGGGATAGTCTCCAAAGGCGGGTTGATCGCGGGCGGAATCACACCCGTAGGCGTCACTTGCTCCGTAGCCCCCGCGCTTGCCGCATGCCGCTCGTTGAACCCCACCAGAAAACCTAGCGAGAAAAAGACCGCGCAGGCCGCCACGCCCATCAGGAACACCAGCACCAGATACCGGGCCGAGAGGCCCTTCTCGTCGCGCTTTCCTTCGCCGCTATCGGCCATAGTTCTGCTTCAGAAGTTGCCTGGCCTTGCCACTCCGCCTCATTTCGTTGCGGGGACAGGCGGAAGCGTGCCGGCGTATTTTGCCATGATCATTGAGAGTAGTTCCACCGGCAACGGGAAGACGATAGTGGTGTTTTTCTCCGTACCGATTTCCGTCAGGGTCTGGAGATAGCGCAGAGTGATGGCCACCGGTTGTTGGGCGATTCTCCCTGCTGCCATGGCCAGCTTTTCCGCCGCCTGATATTCGCCGTCGGCGTGGATGATCTTGGCCCGCCGCTCGCGCTCCGCCTCGGCCTGACGGGCGATGGCGCGCTGCATTTCCTGAGGAAGGTCCACGGCCTTCACTTCCACCTTCGTCACCTTGATACCCCACGCGTCGGTGTGCTCGTCCAGGATACTCTGCAACCGCAGATTCAGTTTCTCGCGCTGAGAAAGCAGATCGTCCAGCTCTACTTCGCCCAGCACCGACCGCAAGGTCGTTTGCGCCAGTTGTTCGACTGCGTAGCGATAGCTCTCCAGCTCAACGATGGCCTGCTGCGCATTCATCACGCGATAGTAAACCACAGCATTAACTTTCACCGAGACGTTGTCCCGGGTGATTACGTCCTGCGGCGGGACATCCCAGGTCACGATGCGCAGGCTGACCTTCACGAGCTTGTCGATGGGCCAGAGGATAAAAATGAGCCCAGGGCCTTTATCCGGCCGCTGAAGCCGCCCCAGGCGGAAGACAACCGCCCGCTCGTACTCTCGCATCACATTCAGGCAGGCGACGATCCAAAAAAACACAATAACCGCAGCAACAACCAAGCCTGTACTCATGGTGTGCTCCTTTCTGTGTTGCCCAGATGAGGCTGCACCAGCCGTCGCCCGGCAACCCTCCCGGGACAGCCCTTGCCACTCCAGGTGCGCGGGCAACCCGTTGCCAGTCTAGCCGGAATCGGATTTCGGCTCAACCAGAAGTATCAAGCCGTCTAAGTCGCGCACGCACACGCGCGTGCCCTTCAGAATCGTCGCAGCGGCGCGGGCATCCCAGATCTCGCCGCGGACCATGACCTTGCCCTCGGGGTCCAGGTCGGTCTGGGCAACCCCGACAGCACCAATCATGCCTGCCTGGCCGGTGACGGCCTTCCGCCGCTGGGCGGCCAGAGCGAAACGCATCAGGACGATGACCACGGCCGCCAGCGGCAAGGTCACCCCCAGAGCGGTCGAGAGCCGGATGCGTGCCTCCGGCCAAGGCGAGTCCACCAAGATCAGCGCGCCGATCACCATAGCTAGGATGCCGCCAGCGGCCAGCACCCCGTGCGAGGTGACGTTCGCTTCCAGGATAAACAAACCGACGGCCAGCAGGATCAGCAGCACGCCCAGGATGTTTATGGGAAGCAGGTTGAAGGCGTACAGTGCCAGAACAAGCGAAACGGCCCCCACCACTCCCGGCGCAATCATGCCCGGGTGAGTGAATTCGATATAGAGGCAAGCCAGGCCGAGCGCCCCCAACAGGAACGCGATATTGGGGTCGGCGATCCAGGCGAAGAGACGCTCGCGCCGCCCCATGAGATAGGGGTCAAGCTCTGCGCCGGCCAAGTGCAGAACTACAGTGGTGTCGTTGACCCGCTGCACCGTCTTGCCATCCAGCTTGCTGAGAATGTCCTCCGGCGTGGCCGCAATCGCGTCAATGAGGTGTCCTTCCAATGCTTCCTTATCTGTGAACGATCGGCTCTGACGCACACCCTCTTCAGCCAGCTTCGCATTGCGGCCGCGCTTGTCGGCTAGACTGCGGATGTAGGCTGCGGCGTCGTTCTCGATCTTGGTCTCCATTGTCTTGCCGATCTCGATACCACTGATGATGACGGGATGCGCGGCGCCTGTGGTGGTCCCCGGTGCCATCACCGCTGCATCTCCGGCCAGCAAGATGAAGAATCCCGCCGAGGCCGCGCTGCCGCCGCTAGGCGACACATAGGTGATGACCGGGACGCGCGAGTCCAGGATGGCCTGCACAATCTCGCGCATGGAGTTCGACAAGCCTCCCGGCGTGTTCAACTCCAGGATCACGGCATCGGCCCGGCTCGTGTTCGCCTGGCGAATACCTCGGAGGATGTACTCAGCGCTCACCTGGTGCACCATATGATCCAATCTCAGCACCGCCACCCGCGGCCGGTTCTCCGGCACCGCAGCACGGGGGCCGATACCTCCCAGCATGAGGGCCGCGGCAAAGACAAAGAGGAACTTGGCAGTTTGTGAGTTCAAGGTTGCTTCCCCGCAGTAGGCGCGAGTTTCGCCGCCTCTTGCAGCAGTTGTTGCGCCTCGTGATTCCTCGGATCCAGGCTGAGTGCGGCCCGACTGTGCGCGCCGGCAGCTTCCAGTTGGTCGAGAGCGAGGTAAACCCGCGCCAGTTGGAGGTGTGTCGCGACGGTTTCCCTTAGTCTGAGCGAGGTCTCCAATTCCGCTGCGGCCTGCCTGTGCCAGCCGCGCGCCTCATAGACCTGGGCCAAGGCCAGGTGCGCTTCGTTCTGGTTGGGAATCAGCGCCACAGCTTCCACCAGTTCGCGCTCAGCCTCCAGCAGCCGTCCCGCCGCCAAGAACTCCCTTCCCCGCGCGAGGTGTACTTCCGCGTGTCGCTCACGGGGCTCGCCCTCAAGACTCCTTTCCAGTGCACGGCGCACGGCGAGGGAAAGCAGCCGATAGGCACGACCGTCGTAGTTCCTCTTCAGGCGAAGGTACGGCAGCAGGCCAGAGCCCAGCTCGCGGAGCGAGTTAGCTTCGTGTTCAGCCAGCCAGCGGGACTCCCGCTGCTTCCCTTCCGCATCGCCCATACTGTCCAGCACCACAGCCAGCAAGGCGTGAACTTCGGGATCGTCACCCGCCAACCCGGCGGCCTCCTCAAGGTGCTGGGCCGCCTCCTTGTATTTCTTCAAATACCACAGGCAAGTGCCGAGATTGAAACAGAAGACTGGATCGGTGGGGTCGCCCTGGTAGGCGCGTTCAAAGCTGGCTACAGCTTCCGCATATCGTCCCCGGCGCGCCTGCATGAATCCCAGGTTATTCCAGACCTCGTTCAGCGGAATCTGCTGCGCCAGCTCCGCAAAAGCCCGTTCGGCTGCGGCGTCATGGCCAAGAAAGAACTCATCCACCCCCAGGAGGAAGAGAGCTTCCAGATAATTTGAGTCGCCCTGCTCCAGCTTGCGCAGCCAACGGGCTGAACTCTCGTAGTCTTTCTGCTCAAAGTAATGCCGCCCCAGCTCCAGGGCCGCGCGATGGTCAGTGGGATTCAGACGATCAGCCTCGCGGAAGAAGCGCACGCGGCTTTCTGCGTCCGTCGCCAGCAAGCCGCGAACGTAGTTCTCGAAAGCGTCCAAGCGGGTCTCGGGAAAGAGGCGCGCAAAATCCTCCTCGCGGCCCACCGTGAAGCCGGGATCATGCGTGGCCAGCAGTCGCCAAGCCAAACGCGTCTGCAGGTCAGCCAGGTCGGCCAGCTCGCCGGTGGCTTCCGGCACAGGCGCCAGCTTCAGGCGTCGCACGTCGAGCAATTGCATGCGCGCTGTCAGGCGGTCGCCTTCAACTGTGAAGTTCCCTGCGACGACCCAATCCACGCCCAGCACCTCGGCGATCTTATAAAGGCTGGCCAGGGTCAACGGGGTTCCCGGCGGGATTCCCACCTGCTCGTAGGCTGCATTGCGCTCGCTTCGGCTGAGAACGTAGCGTTCGGGCGCAGACAGGCGGGAGGAGAGCATCTCCGCAAAACTCTCTGAGATCCAGTTCAGCTCCGGCCGCGCGCTTTCGTTTGCGAAAGGAAGAACCAGGATAGTGCGGGGCACACCCGCCCCGGCGAGCTCGCCTGCCGTCAGCAGCAAAAGCAACAACCCAAACACCCTTCTCATGCGCCCGCCCTAGGTCATTATAGCACCCGTCCTGGGCCTAACAGTTCAGCGCAGACGCCAGCCGTGGTGTGCCTGCCGGGTTCTTGGGAGGTTCTGCTGTCGCCAGACGTCACTCTTTGATGGCCTTAGGCGGGTTCTTGCGCAGCTCTACGTAAGCCGGAAACTCGCTGAGCTTCTTGAAGTCTTCGTCCTCATCCAGCAGCTTCAGGTCGCTGAAACCATCCTCGAAGGCCCGGCGCAGGGATCGCACCGCCTCCTCGGCGCGGCCCAGTGAGGCAAACACCTTGGCCATATAGAAGTAGTACATCACATCCGTGAAGCCGCGCGGCTGCATTACGGTGCCCAACGACGAGCGCTCGGTGAGGACATTAGGATCAAGTTGCAGGGCCTTGCGGCATTCGTCGAAGTACTGGTTCAACTGCTTCAGGCGAAAGAACGCCATACCCAAGTTGAGGTGGAAGGAGGCATTCAGAGGGTTGAGTTTGAGGGCATGGCGGTAGTACTTGAGCGATTTCTTGGCTTTGTCCTCCAGAAAGTAGGTCGTGCCCATGTTGTTCCATGGCTCAGCAAAGTTCTTGTCCCGCCGCATTGCTTCCTTGTATGACTTGCGCGCTTCACGATAGTTCATCTGCTGCTGCTGGGCGATGCCCAGCTTGTTCCACAGTGCCGGATCTGCGCGGCCTTTCGCTGCTAGCGCCCGATGATAGTAGTCCACCGCATCCCTGTACGACTTCCGCGCCATAAAAATATCAGCGCGATCCTCCAGCGTGAGCTCGCGCCTGCTCGGCTCCGTAGAGGTGGCCTGGGGAGAAGAAACGGATGTGGGTAGATTCCCCTGCTGCTCGTCGGCCTGCTGGGCCGGCGCTAGCCCCACACTAGCCACGCCAAGCAAACAACTTGCCGCCATCCCCAGCAGCAACAAGCGTAACGTCCCTCGCATGAGTCTCCCCCCGTCTGGCAATGGATGGAGTATACCCCCTCTTGAACGCGTTTGCTAACCCTCGTTAGGGTTCGGTCTTTTTCGGCGGAGCCGCCTGAGGCGCCGCTGGCTCCTCCCCCTTGAAAATAGACAGGAACTTCCGAATGATCCCGCCTCGCTTCTTCTTCTCCGGTGGCGGCTCGGCTTTCGTGCCTTTTGGCGGCAGATTCGCGCCTCCGACGGCGGGTGGCGGCGTGCCAGCGGGTAACGGTAGGGGCGCCGCGCGGGCAGACGAAGCTGATGCTGCTTGGCCGCTGGAAGGGAAGATCCGGCTCAAGATTCCAGAAGCTCCTCCCGGGCGCGTACCTGGCAACGGTTCCGTCCCGGCAATGAAAACCTCATTTCGGGTCACGGGCGAATCCGGGCTGGCCAGCAAGTTCGTGCGCACATCGATGGGGACGGTCACGATCCCATCCGGCGCACTGAAATACTGGGCGTCTTGGTAAACCGGCGACTGAGTGGCCCGCTTCATGAATTCGGTCCAAACCGGCAAGGCCGAAGCTGCACCCGAAAGGTGCAGTTCCCGATCGTCGTCATAGCCGACCCAGACCACCGCCAGCAGATTCGAGGTGAATCCCGCGAACCAGCCATCGTGCGACGTGCCGGTTTTGCCCGCGGCCGGTAGCGTGAAGCCCCGGCTCCGTACGCCGGCACCGGTGCCACTGTCAATCACACTCTGCATCAGGCTGACCATGAGGTAGCTGACGCGCGGGTCAAGCACCGGCCGCGTTTCTACGGGACTACGCCACAGCGTGCGCCCGGAGGCGTCGTTGACGGCCAAGATAAACCGCGGCGCCACGTACTGGCCACGATTCGCGAAGATTGTGTAGGCGCCCGCAATCTCGAGTGGTGTAGCCTCGTAAGCACCCAGCGCCAGCGCGGGGGTGGCCAGGAGGTCCTTGTTGATGCCAGCCGCCACCGCCAGCTTCCTCACCTTGTCATAACCCACCATCTCTGCCAGTCGCACCGTGGCCACGTTCAGCGAGTGTGTCAGCGCCTGCCGGACGGAAACAGGGCCGTAGTATTCCTTCTTGTAGTTCTCCGGCTCGTAGGGTTGGTCACCAAACTGGAACGTAGTCGGCTCGTCCAACAGCACTGTGGCAGGAGTAACCAGAGGTTGCGATCCATCTACGCCGGAGTTTAACGCGGCAGCATACACAAAAGGCTTGAAGGAGGAACCTGGCTGCCGTCGCGCCAGCACATGGTTCAACTGGCTCCAGCCGTAATCGCGCCCGCCTACCAGCGCGCGTAAGGCGCCGGTCGCCGGCTCCAGCGCAACCAGAGCCACTTGTGGCTGTAAGTAGTCTTCAGAGGCGGCCTTCGCACCCGGGCGCTTGTGCACCTGCTGGTCAACTTCCTTCATACCCAACCGCACCGCCTCGGAGGCGGCGGCCTGCAAGTCAAGATCGAGAGTGGTGTAGATCCGATAGCTTTGCGAAAGCAGGTCGCGTTCGGGAAACTGGGCCAGCAACTGGTCCCGCACCAAATCAACAAAGAAGGGCGCCTGGCTCGCCTCGACGTTCCGCTGGGTAAGCCCCAACGGCGCGGCCGCCGCCCGTTCCGCCTCGACGGAGGTGATGAACCCAACCTCCAACATCCGCCGCAGTACGTGATCCCGCCGCTGCAGAGCGCGCTGCGGGTACTTGTACGGTGAATTGAAGTTGGGCCCGGGGATAATCCCCGCCAACAAGGCGGCCTCCGGCAGCGTGAGGCTGCTTACATCTTTGTTGAAGTAGGCGCTCGCCGCCTCGCCCACACCGTAGATGGAGAAACCGCCCCGCTGGCCCAGGTAGATCTGGTTGGCATAAAGCTCGAAGATCTGTTCCTTACTCAACCGCTGCTCCAGCAGGAGAGCCAGAAAGATCTCGGCGGCCTTGCGCCGGAGTGTCCGCTCCTGGGTGAGGAAGAAGTTGCGGGAGAGTTGCATCGTAAGGGTGCTGGTACCCCGGATGCGCTCCCCGGTGCGCAGCCCGGAAACGGAGGCGGAGATGATACGGAAAATGTTGACGCCGTGGTGCGCAAAGAAGCGGTGGTCTTCTGTAGCCAGGATGGCGTCAACCAGCACTTTGGGTAGGTCCTGGTAACGCACCAGGCGCCTCTTACCTCGGCTGGCGTCAAAAAGCGTGGTGATGATCTCCGGCTCTAGTCGGCAGCTGCCCAATGTGGCAGCTCGGTTAAGGGCGGTAATGGAAGTGAGTCGCCCGTCACGAAACATCAGGGCCACGGGACCTTGGCGGAAATCATCGGTCTGGAAGAAGGACAAACGCCCGGGATAGATCTCCAGCCGGTCGCCCACCACCCTGTAGGTCCCGACGTCCGAGCCGCCCGTACCTTCAGTGTAGAGCGCCTTGCGCAGGCGCGTCGCGAACGCCGCCGCGCTACCCGGCTGCCCCACTCTTACTTCCGTAGGGGCGGCGAAAACTAGGGAGGTGTTGGCGAACACGTCCCCACTTAATCGGGCGTCAATCAGGCGAGCAAAACGCACGTAGTAGTAAACGAAGATGCCCGTAGCGCCCAAAAGGATGAGTAGGCCCGCAGCCAGGAGAGACTTTTCCCACCAGGCAAGACTCGCACGCCTTCCCGAAGTGGCAAACCTCCGGGACCACGAGGGCCTCCGAGTTGCGGGTGACGGCCGGGCGGGCACGGGTTATAACTGCCGGTTCTCAGCCGAAGGTGTAAAGCGGAGCTTTAGGGTATAGACGACCAGATCGACTGGAACGGTATAGTCCAAGGCCACTGCAACCCGGCCCCCGCCAACTTCCACCTTCACCTGTTCGGGGCTCACCGGGAGGCTTAACTCGCGCGCCTTGTCCACAATCGCGTTGCGGATCCCCTCGGCCGGGGCGCGCTGCGTGACCCAGAAGGGATTCTGCTGCCGGATGAAGTCCTGGAGCTCGAAGCTATTGACGTACACGGGGATGATTTTGAAGCCGGCGTACACCACGGCCGCGAGAAAGAGCAAAGTCAGAATCGTCTTGAATGTGCCTTTGCCTGAATCAGACCGGTGCATCTTTTCCCCCGTCTTGCGCAGCGGCGAATATCGCTAGCGCAGGTGCCTCTCCCACAGGGACGGCACAACCTCGCTCAGCTTAACATTCTCGATTTGTTTTGTCGAGCGTTGGAAGATTTCCACCTGGCCCTGCTCCAGTCTCCGCTTGCCCACCGTCACGCGATAGGGAACACCAATCAGGTCAGCGTCCTTGAATTTCACCCCGGGACGCTCCGTGCGGTCGTCGAAGAGCACGTCGATGGATTTGGCCCGCATCTCGACGTATAGCTTTTCTGCTGCCGCACGGACCTGCTCCTCGTCCATGTTGGCCGCCGTCAGGATGACTTCGAAAGGCGCAATGCTACGCGGGAGGAACATGCCGTCGTCGTCGTGATTCTGCTCCACCGCAGCACTCAAGATGCGTTCCAAGCCGATGCCGTAGGAGCCCATCACCAGGGGTACCTCCACGCCACGAGCGTCGAGCACCGTGGCGTGCATGGATTCGGAGTAGCGTCGGCCCAGCTTGAAGACGTGCCCCAGCTCCACCGCCACGCTGACCCGTAGAGGCTTACCGCAGCGCATACACAGATCCCCGGTGCGGACCACCCGCAGGTCGGCATATTCGGCGCTGAAATCGCGCCCGGGGGTGACGTTCCGCAGGTGGTAGCCGTCGCGGTTCGCACCCGTAACCAGGTTCTTGCGGCCCGCCAGCGCACGGTCAGCCAGAACCTTCACCCCCCGCAAACCCACCGGGCCCAGCGACCCCACGTTCGCCCCGTGCAAGGCCAGAGCCTCTTCCGGGGTGGCTGGGCGGAACACCGCCGTACCCAGCACCGTAGCCAGCTTCGATTCGCATAGGGCGTCATCCCCGCGGAGCAGAAGCACGACAGGCTGACTCTCCGCAACGTATACCAGAGTCTTCATCAGCCGCGCCGGACTTTCTCCGGTGAACTCCGCTAGAGCGTCGATCGTCTTGATCCCTGGCGTGGCAAACGGTTCGGGTGCGGCCTCCCCGGCTTGATCCTCGACCGGCAGGGCGAGGGCTTCCGCCTTCTCCAAGTTGGCCGCGTAGCCGCACGCGCACACCGCAATCGAATCCTCGCCTGCCTCCGTCGGCACCATGAACTCGTGCGAGACCGTCCCCCCCATGGCGCCGGAATAAGCTTCCACTGCCACGTACCGCAGCCCGCACCGGTCAAAGATGCGGCAGTAAGCGTCATAGTGCTTGCGGTAGCTCACGTCCAGCCCTGCGTCGTCCAGATCGAAGGAATAGGAGTCCTTCATGAGGAATTGCCGCAGGCGCAGCAGGCCCGACTTGGGTCGCGGCTCATCGCGAAATTTCTCCTGGATCTGGTACCAGATCTGGGGAAGCTGTTTGTAGGACCGCAACTCGCCGCGCGCAATATTAGTCATCTCCTCTTCGTGCGTCACCCCCAGGCACATATCGTGTTGCGTCCGGTCCTTAAACTTGAACATGGTCTCGCCGAACAGCTCGTAGCGGCCGGTCTCGCGCCACAATTCCGCAGGGTTCAACGCGGGCAGATAGAATTCCTGTCCGCCGATGCGGTTCATCTCCTCGCGAATGATTTGTGCGATCTTCAGGAACGACCTCTGGGCGAGGTAAAGGTAAGCGTAGACGCCCGCCGCCACCTGGCGCACGTAACCCGCTCGCAGCAGGAGCTGATGGCTCGGCACTTCCGCTTCCGCCGGCACTTCGCGCAAGGTGGGGATGAAAGCCTGACTCCAGCGCATTGAGTGGACCTCTCGTGATTAGCGGTAACGCCGGGCAGTAAAGCTGGGCTTCAGTCCAGCTTGCCCCTACTTCTCAGCCGCAACCTGCCGCGCTGCACGTCGGCCTCGCCGCTGACGGCCGACTGCCCACTGCTGACAACTGATACCTTCCCATTCAGAATCCGTCATTGTTGGGGATGAGTGCACCCCTTGTCAAGGAAAGCGGCTAGTGAGAACCTTTGGCGTCGGTCTGGGGCTTCACCGTTCGGCGATCGCCGATTGTCCCGGAGCTACAGGACGAATCTAGCTTGCCTCCCCGCACGCCACAGCACGTCCCCTGATTCTCCTCGATTCTCTAGGGCAAGCGTGATAGACTAGGGACCTCAAGTAAGTGTTAGATACCAGGGCGCGTGCTGGGAGCAAGAACTCATAAAGACCAGCGGAACGCGAGCGGCACCCTGCGCAGCCGGCATTTGCCCTCAAGCGGATGGGCCCATTATTAACCTCAGAGGCGGAGCTCGTGTTGTTCCGCGAAATGAACAGGTTTGGTTTTCCACGGTCTTAGCACAGCTACTGTCTTACTGAAAACAAAGACTTACATACTTGCCGGGCTAAGCTGGTATTTCATTCATACGAAAGAACTTCTACGCGCAGCAAGACCGCAGCCGCTGTGTCGCTGAAAACAAGCGATGACAACCTTCGCGTCAACAAATCGCGCATTTCCTTTTGGCTTAATAAATTACCAAGGTGGGCGAACTGAGAAAGCATTTCCCATTGACGACCTCTTCCCGAGGTGAATAATAGCTCTAGTCGCGACTCGGCATGGCGACGTGTCGTAGCATCGCCCTGGCCGGCCTGAACATAGGGCGGCCGGGGGTTACTGATCGAGCAGGCCATCAAGGGTAGCAACAACACAGGGAGGAGAGATGGGCAGATTCTTGACGGCAGTCATCGTAGCGGTCTTCACGGTTGCCGTAGCCTGGCCACAAACAACGAAGCAGGTTTCCATAACCAGTGCAGGCTGGACTCTCACGGCCGACGGCGAACAAGGTGTTCTCCACATTGCGCACGACCGCCTGGGAACAGTGATGAAGGACGTTCAACTCAATCTTCAAAGCGAACGGGGAATTACTCCATTAAGCCATTGGTCCGTGGCAACGCAGG
>Ga0272448_1007203_pt1 | contig 11835 bp, 9 predicted proteins | sample YNPCB0191_FD_202220 | JGI IMG/M metagenome (GOLD analysis project Ga0272448, IMG submission 202220) | Hot spring sediment microbial communities from Yellowstone National Park, WY, United States - YNP-CB-019-1 | ecosystem: Environmental > Aquatic > Thermal springs > Hot (42-90C) > Sediment... | reverse complement strand
GGTGCGCCCGACAGCCTGCCAAACCCCCCAAGAAAGGCTCTGCACCGGGATAGTGCGGAGCGCGAAACCCGGTCACCACGAGAGTGCCTCCCATAGCCTGCTGGCTGAGAACCCGCGGACGCATCTTGGATGCACCCCGCAGAATTGACACCTTCCGCAAAAAGTGGTATGATGTTAGACGACTAACAACCCCCACGTACTCCCGTTCTGTCTGGCCGTGTGCTTTGTCAAGAACAGGGGCAGCCCCATGGCTGGAACCAAACGCATGAGCCGGGCCAGGGAAGTGGAAGAGGCCCTCCAGAAGCAGCTCGACGATCTCCCCGACGCGATAGGCCGCCTGCCCTCGGAGACCGAGATCGCCGGCTTGTTCGACGTGAGCCGGGTCACCGTGCGCCAGGCCCTCTCCTCGCTGGAGCGCAAGGGCCTGATCATCCGCAAGCACGGGCTGGGCACCTTCGTGAACCGCGGCGCGCTCGAGATCCAAACCCGCCTGGATGAATCGATCGAGTTTGGCGAGCTGATCCGCAGGTCGGGGCACCGATCGGACCTCTCGCTCGTACGAGTGCAGCGCGGCCCCACCTCCCCTGCCATCGCCGAACGCCTCCAGATCGACCCCCAGGCCGACACCCTCACCATCTACAAGATCTTTACTGCCGATCAGATACCTGTCATCTACTGCGTCAACGTCATCCCGCTCCACATCGCTCCGCCGGGGCAATTGCCGGCCCTGCTCGAACAGATCGACCCTGCAGTCCCAGTATATACGTTGCTCTCCAGATGGTTCGGCCATTCCGTCGCCTATCAGATCGCCGATATCGAGCCCCGGAAGGCCGATAAGGAGATGGCTCAGCTTCTGGCCTGCACGCTGGGCCACTCTCTGCTCTACATCGAGGAGGTGGGGTTCAACCTTGAGCAGCAGCCTGTGTTCTACGCCGAGGAGTACTATCTGCCGGGGATCATCCGCTTTCGGTTGGTGAGAAAGCCCGCCTGACCACCCCATGGATACCACACCCGGTCTGCCCAACGGCACTACCGCCGGCCCTGAGCGCACCTGGCCGGACGCAACGCGGGCCGCGTCGCCCGCCCCTCACGAGGCCGTGGTTTCCAAGCCCCTGCACAGGGTGGTATTCCAGCCTGCCGGGCGCACAGGCAGGGTCGCTGAGGGCACCACGCTCCTCGAAGCGGCCCGCCAGCTCGGCGTTGAGATTGTGTCGGTCTGCGGTGGCCGGCAGACCTGCGGCAAGTGCCGCGTGAGCGTGGAAGAGGGGGATTTCCCCAAGCATGGCCTCCGTTCGAGCCGCGCGCACCTCACCCCGCCAACCGAGCAGGAATGCCGCTACAGAGAGCGGCACGCCCTGGCCGGCGATATGCGGCTGGCCTGCGCGGCCCGCATTTTCGGCGATGTGCTGGTGACGGTGCCCGAAGAGAGCCAAGCCCAGAAGCAGGTGGTGCTCAAGGGCGCGACCCCCCGCCACATCGCCATCGACTCCATGGTGCGCCTCTACGATATTGCCCTCGACCCGCCTGCCATGGATGGCCCAGGGGATGCCGAGCGGGTGTTGGCCGAGATGGCGCAGCGCTTCGGCCTCCGTGAACTCGCCTTTGCCTGGCCGGCACTCCGCGCCCTGCCCGGCGCCCTGCGCCAGGCTCGCGGCGAGGTAACGCTCACGGTGTGGGATGACCGGCTGGTGATCCGCGTGCAGCCCGGCTACCACGACCAGGCCCTCGGGCTGGCCGTCGACATCGGCTCGACCACCCTGGCCGCCTACCTCTGCGACCTGCAGAGCGGGGAGCTCCTGGCCACCGCTTCGGCGATGAACCCACAGGTGGCCTATGGCGACGACATCATGTCGCGCATTTCCTACGCCACCGAGCAGCCCGGCGGACAAGACCGCCTGCACCAGGCCGTGATCCAGGCCATCAACGATCTGGCAGCTCAGGCCGCGGCCCAGGCGGGCGCCACCCGAGAGGACATTGTCGACCTGACGCTCGTCGGCAACAGCGTCATGCACCATCTGGCCCTCAACCTGGATCCGCGCGGCCTCGGCCAGGCGCCGTTCGTCCCGGTCACCAAGGAGCCTGTGGACCTGCCCGCAGCCGACCTAGGGCTCCGGGTACATCCAGGCGCCCGCGTGCACGTCCTGCCCCTCGAAGCCGGCTACGTGGGCGCCGACAATGCGGGGGTCATCCTGGCCGAGGAGCCGCACCGGCAGGATGACACGGTGCTGATCATCGATGTGGGCACCAACGGCGAGCTCCTGCTCGGCAACCGCCACCGGCTCCTCTGTGCCTCCAGCCCCACCGGGCCGGCGCTCGAAGGAGCGCAGATCACCCACGGCATGCGTGCTGCGCCGGGGGCCATCGAGCGGGTGCGCATTGACCCGGCCACCTGGCAGGTGCGCTTCAAGGTCATCGGCCAGGAGCGCTGGAGCGACGAGCTTCCCGCGCACGAGGTGCAGGCACGCGGCCTCTGCGGGTCGGGCATCATCGAGGCGGTGGCCGAACTGCTCACGGCAGGGGTGCTCGAGCGCAACGGCCGCTTCGCCCGCGCGTTGCGCTCGCCGCGGCAAACCACCGTCGACGGGATCCCCGCCTTTGTCATCGCCGATGCCGAACAGACCGCCATTGGCCGGCCCATCGTCGTGTCGCAGCGCGACGTGCGGGCCATCCAGTTGGCCAAGGCCGCGCTCTATGTGGGCGCGCAGATCCTCATGCGCGAGCTGGGGGTACAATCGGTCGACCGGGTGATCCTGGCCGGTGCCTTTGGCAGCGTCATCGACAAGCGCCACGCTATGGCCATTGGCATGATCCCTGCCTGCAACCTGGAGCGCGTCTATTCCGTAGGCAACGCGGCTGGCGACGGGGCCCGCATCGCGCTGCTCAACCGCCACAAGCGCCGCGAGGCCGCCCAGGTGGCCCGCTGGGTGCAGCACATCGCCACGCCACTCGAGGGCGACTTCCAGCCGCTGTTTGTCGCCGCACTGGCCTTTCCGGACCCTTCCATTCAAGATGATGCGAGGTACGCACATGGCAACGCTGCTGCTCAAGAACGCTGATCTGCTCCTGACCATGGACGGCGCCCGCCGCAAGATCGCCCAGGGCGGGCTCTACGTGCGAGACAATGTGATCGAGCAGGTAGGCCCCTCGGCCGAGTTGCCGGCCACCGCCGACCAGGTCATCGACGCCTCGGGCATGATCGTCATGCCCGGCCTGATCAACACCCACCACCACCTCTACCAGACCCTGACCCGCGCCCTGCCCGGCGCCCAGGATGCTGAACTCTTCGACTGGCTCACGCGGCTCTACCCCGTCTGGAGCGAGCTGACCGATGAGGCCGTCTTCGTCTCGGCGCTCGTGGGCATGGCCGAGATGGTCCTCACCGGCTGCACCACCACCACCGACCATCTTTACCTCTACCCCAACGACTGCACCCTCGACGCCGAGATCCGGGCCGCCGCCGAGCTGGGCATCCGCTTCCAACCGACTCGCGGCTCGATGAGCCTGGGCCGCTCCAAGGGCGGCCTGCCGCCCGACGAGGTCGTCCAGCCCGAGGATGTCATCCTGGCCGACTGCCGGCGCGTCATCGAGCGCTACCATGACCCCCGCCCCTATGCCATGGTGCGCATCGCTCTGGCGCCGTGCTCGCCCTTCTCCGTCACCGCCGACCTGATGCGCGAGGCCGCCGCGCTGGCGCGCTCCTACCCGGGGGTCATGCTGCACACCCACGTGGCCGAGACGCGCGACGAGGAGCGCTTCTGCCTCGACAAGTTCGGCGCCCGGCCCGCCGAGTACATGCGCCAGTTGGGCTGGGTAGGGCCCGACGTCTGGTGGGCCCATGCCATCTGGCTGAACCACGACGAGATCGAGATGCTCGCCGAGACGGGCACGGGCGTGGCCCACTGCCCGGCCTCGAACATGCGCCTGGGCTCGGGCATCTGCCCCGTGCCCGAAATGCGCCAGGCCGGGGTGAAGGTGGGCCTGGCCGTCGATGGCTCGGCCTCCAACGACACCTGCAATGTGCTCGAAGAAGCGCGCCAGGCGCTGCTCTTGCAGCGTGTCGCCAAGGGCGCGGCCGCCTTTGCCGTCATGGAGGCCCTGGAGCTGGGCACTGTGGGCTCGGCCGCCGTCCTCAACCGCGACGACCTGGGCCAACTGGCGCCGGGCAAGGCAGCCGATTTCATCGGCATGCGGCTCGACAGGCTGGAGATGGCGGGCGGCGCCGTGCACGACCCGGTGGCCGCGCTGCTCCTGTGCCCGCCCCGCAGCGTGGACCTGTCGGTCATCAATGGCCGGCCCATCGTCCGCGATGGGCGGCTGATCGGGCTGGATCTGGAGCCGCTCGTGGCCCGGCACAACGCCTTGGCCCGGGCCATGGCCAGCCGGCATCCGGCCCCCACTTCTCGGAGTTGAACCCGCCATGCAAACCGTTCTGCGCAGCCCTTCTGGCAAGCAAGTGATCATCTCTCCCGCCCATCCGGTGGTCGTGATCGGTGAGCGCATCAACCCCTCCGGCGGGCGGCGCAAGGAGCTGGCCGCCCAGATGGCCGCCGGCGATATGACGCTGGTGCGCGAGGAGGCCCGGCGCCAGGTGGCAGCAGGGGCCGGGGTGATCGACGTCAACGTCCAATCGGCCCAGGTGCGCGACGAGGCGGCGGCGCTGGTGCAGGCCGTTGAAGCCGTCGCCCAGACGGTCGACGCGCCGATCTGCATCGACTCGAACAACGGCCCGGCTCTGGCAGCGGCCCTGCGCGTCTGCCCGGGGCGCCCGCTGGTCAACTCGGTCAGTGGCGAAGAGGCCTCGCTGGCGCGGGTGCTACCCCTTGTCGCCGAGCACCGGGCAGCGGTGATCGCCATGGCCATGGATGACAGCGGCATCCCCAACGACCCCCAACGTCGCCTGGCCATCGCCGAAAAGATCGTGCGCCGCGCGGAAAGCCTGGGCATTCCGCCCGAGGATATCCTGGTCGACAGCCTCACCCTCTCCGTGGGAGCCGATGCGCAGGCCGCCGCTGTAACCCTGGAGACCATCCGCCGGATCCGCGAGGAGTTGGGCCTCAACCTGACCCTGGGCGCCAGCAACGTCTCCTTCGGCCTGCCGCTGCGGCCCGCCATCAATGCGGGCTTCCTCTTCATGGCCATCGCTGCAGGGGTCAATTGCCCCATCGTCGATCCCATGAAGATGCGCGAGACGATCCTGGTGGCCAACCTGCTGCGGGGCACCGACCCCCATGCGGGGCGCTTCCTGGCCTACTATCGGGAACTGCAGCGTGCCCAGCCGGCCGGCCAATGAGAAGGTAGTATGCTCGTCATGCGAGAGCAGACCATAGATCAAGGGAGAGGAACATGAGTCTTTCGCAAACGCGGACGCAAGAGTTGCAGAAAGGGCTGCAACAGGCCATCGACAGCGCCGACACGGCGCTGGGCGTGGATCTGGCCCAGGCAGCCCTGAGCGAAGGTGCCAGCCCCCTCGAGTTCTTCCGAGGTGTCGTGGAGCCGGTGCTCACCGACATCGGTGAGCGCTTTGCGCGCCTGGAGATCTTCCTGCCCGAGCTGATGAAGGCAGGGATCGTGGTCAAGGCGGTGCAGCAGCAGGCGTTGGAGCCTGCCATCCGCGGCCACAGCGCCGAGAGCAGCTCACTCGGCACCATTGTCATCGGCACCTGCCAGGGCGATATCCACGACATCGGCAAGAACATGGTGGCGCTCATGCTGCAGGTCAACGGCTTCCAAGTCATCGATCTGGGCACGAACATCTCGCCCCGTGCCTTTATCGATGCCGCCAAGCGCGAGCAGGCCGATATCATCGCCCTCTCATCGCTGCTCACGCCCTCGATGCCCTACATCAAGGACGTCATCGGCCTGCTCAACGGGTTTGGGCTGCGCGACCAGTTCCTGGTGGTGGCAGGGGGAGCTCCGGTCACCCGCGAGTGGGCGCAATCGATCGGCGCCGACGGCTTTGGCGAGGACGCCGTCGAGGCGGTGGAGGTCTGCCGCAAGCTGATGGCCGAGCGCAGGGGGAAGAAGGCATGAAGAACACCACTCGTCTGCTCGACGTGCTCGACCGTGCCGAGTCGGGCTCCATCATCGAAGAGGCCCAGTGGGATATGCAGATCGTGCCCATGGAGATGGCACGGCTGCAGGCCGAGTTCGGCACCAGCCTGAGCCAGCTCGGCGACACCATTGTGCCCGATGACGATGCCCTGGCCGATCGCGTCTTCGAGGCCGGCCTGGCCATGGCCGAGCGGCTCGGGGTCTACTGCGTCAGCACTTCGCGCCATATCCGCTTCACCCGCCAGGAGATCCTCGCCGCCCTCGACGCCGCGCCCACCGAGGTCACCATCGGCGAAGGGCTCGACCGCCACACCGAACGCAAACGGCGCGTCGAGGACCCGGCCTTCATGACCATGAAGGGCGGCGGGGTCGGCACGCCCATCCCCGAGGAGCTCTACCTGCCGGTCCATCAGTCGTATGCGCAGGAGCCCCTCGTCGATGCCATGATCAACTGCACCCTGGAGCGCGTCTACGGCCGCGAGATCCGCAGCCGCTCTCCCTGGGAGGTGTTGGCCGGCTGGCACGAGGCCGAGCTGACGCGGGCCGCCTGCCGGCGTGCCGGGCGGCCGGGGTTGGCGCTGGGCTGCGTGGAGAACGCGGTCTCCGACGTGTCGGAGCTCTCGGCCACCTCCTACGGCGGCTTTAGCCCCTACGACTGGCACCACGTGGCGATGATCTCCGAGTTCAAGACCGACTACATGGCCCTGACAAAGCTGACGCATCTGGTGCGCACCGGCAGCGTGATCCACAGCTTTTACAACACCATCTATGGCGGCTCGGCCGGCGGCAAGGAGGGCATGGCCATCGCCATCGTCGGTGGCTGCATCCTGCTGCAGATGATCTATATGACCAACACCCATTCGGTATCGCCGGCCCACCCCTTCTACGACAACGACACAACGCCCGAGATCATGCTGGCGATCAGCGTGGCCCAGCAGGCGCTGGCCCGCAACAGCCGGCTGCTCACCGACGTGGTCATCACGCCCGTCGCCGGGCCCGGCACGCGCACCCTGCTCTACGAGTGCGCCGCCATGGCGATCATGGCAGCCGCTTCGGGCACCTGTGGCCTCATCGGCCCACGCTCGGCCGCCGGCATCCATTCGGCCCACGTGTCGGGCCTGGAGGCACGCTTCACCGCCGAGGTGGGCCGCGCTGCCGCAGGCCTCCCGCGCCGCGAGGCCGACCGCATCGTGCGCCAGCTCCTGGCCAAGTACCAGCCCCAACTCAACCAGCGGCCCATCGGCCTCCCCTTCCAGGAGGTCTATGACCTGACGACCCTCAAGCCGCTGCCGGCCTGGCAGGAGACCTATGAGCAGGTGAAGGAAGAGCTCCGGCAGCTTGGGCTGCCGTTGCGCTAAAGTCAGGAAGGAGGGAAAGGAGTCTCTCATGCGCAGCAACTGGTTGGTAGAGATCATCAAGAGGGCCCAGACCGGACCGTTCATGAAGGAACGCGATTTCGACCTGGGCCTCGCCCGCCGCATCAAGGAGCTGGTCAAAGAGAAGGGGATCAAGTATGACCCCAACGTTCTGGTGCCCGCCGACGATGACCTGGCCGATCGCATCTTCGAGGCCGGGCTGCAGCTCTTCATCGAGTGGGGCGCCTACTGCCAGACGACCGAGCGCTGCATCCGCTTCACCCGCGACGAGGTGCTCGACATCCTGTCGCAGGTGCGCTCCGAAGTGACCCTCGGCACCGGCAAGGACGCAGTGGTCATGCGCCACCGCCGGGTGGAGGACCCCTCCCGCCCGGTGGTCCACTCCGGGCCTACCGGCACCCCGGCATCCGAGCGCTATCACCCCCTCATCCTCCTCTCCTGCGCGCAGGAACCGCTGGTGGACTGCCTGGGGGCCGGCTCGGTATCGACCTACTTTGGTGAGAAGATCCTCCCCGGCACACCCCTCGAGATCCTGGCCTCACGGCGCGATGCTGCGGTAGCGCGCGAGGCCGTGCGCATGGCCGGTCGCCCCGGCATGCACATCAATGACGTGGCCGTCTCACTCACCTGCGCCGGCAAGATGGCCGCCTTCGACCAGGCCGCCGGCCTGCGCCCCAGCGATGCTGTGCTCGTTTCGCAGATGGTCGAGCTCAAGACCGACTTTGACCAACTGTCGCGGGTGGCTCACCTGTACAACATCGGCGCCGTGACGGTGGACCTGATGACGCCCCTGATCGGCGGCATCGGCGGCGGGGCCGCAGGCACTGCCGTGGTCTCGGTGGCCGATCACCTCTTGGGCGCAGTGCTCTACGACGCCGACTATCACATGTTCTCCATCACCCACCTGCAGGACGTCTGCAACAGCGACCCCATGGGCCTGTGGTGCCAGGCGATGGTGGGGCAGGCCCTGGCCCGCAACACGCGCATCGTGGCGCTGAACGACATCTACGTCGTCTCGGGGCCCGGCACTAAGGAGCTGCTCTACGAGTGCGCAGCGGGCGCCATCGTGGGCACGGTGTGCGGCTTTAACATGCAGGGCGCCGGCACCACCGGCGGCTTCAAGACCGACCACACCACCGGCCTGGAGGCGCGCTTCATCGCCGAGGTCTCAGAAGCCGCCCTCGGCCTGAAGCGGCAGGATGCGGATTCCCTGGCGCGTGAACTCCTCACCCGCTACCAGAGCACGCTGGCCAACCCCAACCGGGGCCGCCCCTTCCCCGAGGTCTACGACGTCGAGACGGTGCAGCCCAAGCAGGAGTGGCTCGATATCTACTATGCGGTGAAAGAGGACCTGGGGCGGCTGGGCCTCTCGCTCAAGCATGCGCCCCGCCCCAATCGCTAACAGTCTCTTCGCAGGCCAGGCCACAGTGCCCCACCGGCCCGGGCGCCATGCGCCGCCCGGTTGGCCCTGGGGGCCTGGCCTGAGGTGAATGCCAAAAGGAGCTGAGAATGAGTATCCCGGAGCCTATCCGCAACCGACTGGGCGCGGCCCTGCAGGAAGGCGATGCCGACGCCGCAGAGGCCGTGGTCGTTGAAGCTTTGCAGGCCGGAGTCGACGCGCTGGAGATCATCTCCGGCGTCATGATCCCGGTCCTCACCGAGGTCGGAAACCAGTTCCAGACGGGGGAGATCTTTCTGCCCGAGCTGATGATGGCCGGCGAGGCAGCCGAGCGCATCGGCAAGCACCTGGAGCAGGCGATCGCTGCCCAGGGGCGCTCCACCGAGCCTCAGGGCGTGGTCGTCTTGGGCACGGTGCAGGGCGATATCCACGACATCGGCAAGAACATCGTGGCCACCATGCTCCGCGCCCACGGCTTCCGCGTCATCGATCTGGGGCGCAACGTCGCCCCCAGCGCATTCCTCGATGCCGTCAAAGAGAACAAGGCCGACATCGTCGGCATGTCGTCGCTGATGACCACCACCCGGCCGATGGCGCTGAACACTCTCAATCTCTTCAAAGAAGTGGGCGCGCGCGACCGGTGCCGCATTATCGTTGGTGGCGGATGTGTGACGGAAGACTGGGTACAGGAGATCGGTGCGGACGGCTACGCCGCCGACGCCGCGGCCGCCGTCGAGCTGTGCAAGAAGCTCATGGCGTAGGAGGTGCAACCGGCCAGATTCGGATTCTCGATCCTCAGCTATCGAGGTAGGCCTTGGGCCCACAACCGGGAATGTGCAATGCGAAGGAGGGTTCCGCGATGCGTTCCCACAAGTCGATCATCCTCAGCGCTCTGGCCATCCTGGCGCTCTTCCTGGCGTCGTGCGCCGGAGGCGCCTCGGGCACGGCAGCCCCTGCGCCGGCAACCAAGGCGCCAACCGCCGTTCCGCCCACCCAGGCGCCGGCAAGCAACGCAACCAGCGCTGCCCCCGCTGCGACCAAGGGCGCCAACACTGGCGGCCTGGCCGTGGTGTTGACCGGCCCCTGGCAGGACCACTCCTGGAACGAGGCCGGCTACAACGCGGCCCAGGCCCTGGGCAAGCAGGGCGTCCGCGTGGCCTTCTCTGAGAATGTGCAGGATGCGGATGCGGCACGCGTCTTGCGGCAGTACGCTGAACAGGGCTACGAAATGATCGTCGCCCACTCCTTCAGCTTCCAGGACGCCACTTTCCAGGTGGCTTCCGAGTTCCCCAAGATCAACTTTGCCTGGGGCGGCGGGATCAACCGCACCGCCAAGAACGTCGCCGACTATGACCAGCCGTTCTACGAGGCCGCGTACCCCATCGGCATCATCGCCGGCTACATGAGCAAGTCCGGCGTCTTGGGCGCACTCTACGGCTTCGACATCCCGGTCTGTCACAGCATGGGCGAGGCGCTGCTGGCCGGCGCCAAGACCGTCAACCCCAACGCCAAGCTCATCCGCACGGCCGTCGGCGACTGGGTCGACGTGGCCAAGGCGAAAGAGGCCGCTTTGGCCCAGGCCGATGCGGGTGTAGACTATTGGTGTGAATGCGGCGAAGGCCCGGCGCTGGGCGCCATCGAGGCCGCCAAGGAGCGCAAGGGCTACGTCACCGGCTATGTCGGAGACATGAGCGAGCTCGGGCCCGACGTCGTGCTGGTGAACCTCTACTGGGACCTGGTGCCGATGTTCAGCAAGATGCTGCAGGACACGCGCAACGGCACCTTCAACGCTCCCTACTACCGCTTCGGTGTGGCCGATGGCGCCATGCTCGTCAAGTACAACGAAGCGCTCAAGGGCAAGATCCCGCCCGAGGCCATCGCGGCGGCAAATCAGGCCATTGCCGATATCAAGGCTGGCAAACTCAAAGTCGAGTACGTTCCCCAGTAAAGCACCACGCCTGTATCAGGGGCGGGAAAGTGGAGGTACGCGGTTTGGGCGGGTGCGAAGCGCCCGCCCAAACCGCCAAGCCGGGGCCTGCCCCTAGCCGGGTGGGAAGGGGGCCGGCACCTTTGCAAGGCACTCGCAGCCGGCGCGTCCCAGGGGAACTCTGGCCCGACCGGCCGCTAGCACGCCCACTCAAGCCCGGGCCTGTGCCCCCAAGAGCAATAAGGCAGGTGGAATTGAGCGCAACAACCGAACCCATTGTCCAGATGCGGGGGATTGTCAAGCGCTTCCCCGGGGTCGTGGCCAACGCGGGGATCGATTTCGACCTGATGCCGGGGGAGGTGCACGCCCTTCTGGGCGAAAACGGCGCCGGCAAGACGACGCTGATGAACATCCTCTACGGCCTCTACGCGCCAGATGCCGGCGAGATCCGCCTGCGCGGCAAGCGTGTGGCCTTTGCCTCGGCCAACGACGCCATCGCGCACGGGCTGGGCATGGTCCATCAGCACTTTATGCTCGTCAAACCGTTCACCGTCGCCGAAAACATCGTTCTGGGCCAGCGCACGCGCCGTGGCCCATTCCTCGAGAAGCAGAGCGTCGTACACGAGCAGTTGTTGGCCCTCTCCCGGCGGTACCACCTGGCCATCGACCCGGCTGCTGAGGTGTGGACCCTCTCAGTCGGCGAGCAGCAGCGGGTGGAGATCTTGAAAGCCCTCTACCGCGGCGCCGAGGTGCTCATCCTCGACGAGCCCACGGCCGTGCTGACGCCCCAGGAGGTAGAAGGGCTGCTGCAGATCCTGGAGCAGCTCACGCGAGAGGGCAAGTCGATCGTCTTTATCTCGCACAAACTCGGCGAGGTGCTCGCAGCCAGCCACCGCATCACGGTCCTCCGCGACGGCCGCGTGGTCGATACCGTCCCCACCCATCGCACCGACCAGCAGGCCCTGGCCCGGATGATGGTGGGCCGCGACGTGGTGCTGAAGGTCCCCAAGGGGCCAGCCCACCCCGCCGAGGTCTGCCTGGCGCTGCAGGAGGTCCACGCCAACAGCGACCGGGGGCTGCCG
>Ga0272448_1007199_pt1 | contig 11840 bp, 15 predicted proteins | sample YNPCB0191_FD_202220 | JGI IMG/M metagenome (GOLD analysis project Ga0272448, IMG submission 202220) | Hot spring sediment microbial communities from Yellowstone National Park, WY, United States - YNP-CB-019-1 | ecosystem: Environmental > Aquatic > Thermal springs > Hot (42-90C) > Sediment... | reverse complement strand
ACTTGAGCAGCAGCTTCCGCTCGTCTGGATTATCAAAAGTGGCCACCCTAAACTTAATCGCCGTCCAATCTACCAGGAAAGCACTTGACAATATTAGAGTAGGATGACACAATATGGAACTTTATTGGTAAAGTACTACTTTCTGGTATCGAAAAGTTTATCATCCAGCCCGGTGTTTACTTTGTAATTAGAAAATTTCATTGTAACGGTCATGGGCTGATTGCGCCGCGAACCATGATGCATCCGGTTATTGATGTTCGGTATCGGCGAAGCAGAGATATCGGCCTGCGTGGTGTCAGGCATCCAGTATCGATTGTCGATCTTCCGGTACGTTATTCTCACTTTTACGCTCGGTGAGTACTCAGACGTTGTAAGTGTCTGCCTGACCAGAAAATCCTTTTTGTCGATCCAAACAGTAGAAGTTATGCCTTGCGTACCACGGCGCATCGGCTTTTCGTCACGCCAATCCATGGAATCGGAAGGCCCTTCGTTTCTGCGAAGAGTAACTTTGACCGAATAACAATCTTCACCCATTACTCGCCCCGGCTGTCCGAGAACAATCTCAGAACTCTTCAGCAGCTCGCTTACAGGGTTTCCGAAGAATGCGCCCTGGCGCGGGAGAACGGCGAATCCATCCGTGCTTTCAATGTGTAGCTTGTCAGGGTTTTTGAAAAATACCTTCAAGTTCATCTCGGGGATGTGCATGGACTTCGACTTTGCCGTGATTTTGGCGTCTACTGAATAATCTTGCACCGTTGAATACTGTTTTGCCGAATTTTGCAGAATCTGTTTTGCACTCAATTTTTCTGCGGATGACGGCATGACGCTTAATGCCAGCAGCATAAAAAACGACATACATGCCTTTACAAGTTTCATGCCAATACGTCCTTCTTTTGGAAAATAATCAAGCCGATTATAAGAGCGACCACTGCATAAACAGCGAAAACCTCCGCCGATTTGAGATACAAGGCCGTATCCAGCTTGTCAGTGAACAATCGATCGACGCTGAGCAGATAAGTCGTAAGCAGATACGGCTTAATCGAAGAGAAGAACTCGATACCGCCGATTATTGCTGAGATAGTGATGAAACCGACTGCGCCGCCTACAGCACCGTTTGAATTGCTTAAAAAAGTCGAAATGGCAAACGCAATACTTCCTGTGGATACCATCCCGAGTGCCACAAGGGCGTATACTTCGAAGAGACGAAGAATAGCTGCCTTTTCCGGGATGATCCATATGCCTCCGAAGAAACTGAGCAAACTTCCGCGGCCGAGGAACACGGCCCCAAGCAGATACGCCGCGATTCCCAATCCCAGCGTAAGAGTCAGAACATAAAACACGCCGAGTAGATATTTCGATACGGCGATTCCAATTCGGGTAACCGGACGGCATAACAGCGTTCGTAATGTGCCGTCAGCCGCCTCAGCAGCTAGCAGATCACCGAATACCATACTGGAGAACAACGGCAGGAACATCAGCAGCACTGGTGGAAGAAGCACATATCGTGTCAGAAAGGCCGCATTTGCGAATGAACCGGAAATGATGAAATCCCTTGCCAGTCTTTCCTGCATGTATTGGAATTCATGACCGTACTTAATAGCGACAATAATCAATGCCAGCAGACACATCAGCGCCGATGGGCCGATATAAGTCCTGGGTTTCTTTGCCAGCTTGAAAAATTCAGTTTGGAGTTCAACCAGCATTCTTGTCCTCCTCCAGAAGCTCGAAGAATAAGTCTTCGAGACTGGTGAGCTTTGGATACAGGGAATAAATATCCACGCCACCGGCAGCCAACGCGCGGGTCATATACGGGATTTGCTCGGGAGGCACGCGAACAGATATAGTACCGTAGTCCCCTGAAGTGATGCTTTCTCCCTGAATCTTCACCCACTGCAGCTTGTCGAGAACTTCTCGAGTTTTCTTTAAGCCGCCGACTTTTATCTCTACGTCTTCGACTTCAGTACGAAGAAGTTCTGCCACGTCTCCTTCGGCGACCAGCTTTCCGCGGTTTATAATGCCAACGCGAGTGCACACCTGCTCGACTTCATTCAATAAATGGCTCGACAAAAAGACTGTAACTTTCTCCTCGTGTGCTAATCGCTTGATGAGCTCTCGTACATCCTTCATCCCTTGTGGATCCAACCCGTTGGTCGGTTCGTCTAAAATTACCAGCTTGGGAGAGGGTAGAAGGGCCTGCGCAATTCCAAGCCTCTGCCGCATGCCGTGAGAAAACGTCTTTACCTTATCGTTTGCCCTGGAAAGGAGTCCCACGATATCGAGAACCCGGGTGATGTGATCACTATCGTACTCTCCCGACAGCTTGCTGAATATCGTCAGGTTATCCCGTGCTGACAAGTACTTGTAGAAAGCAGGAGATTCCACAAGTGCCCCCACTTCCCTCAATATACATGAGCGTTGGGCAGGCATATCTCTGCCCATGACCTGAATGTTTCCGGAAGACGGTCTGACGAGTCCGGTCAGCATTCGGATGGTAGTGCTTTTCCCGGCACCGTTTGGCCCAAGAAAGCCGTACACATCCCCCTCGCAGACCCGGAGATCAAGGTCATCGACGACGCACCTGTTTCCATAATTCTTAGTTAAGTTTGTAGTCTCGACTACGTTGTTCATCTTATGCTTACCGACAATTCTATTTGGTAACTTTCTCGGCAATTTGAGAGTTCGAATGCTCAAGCAGCCTGGCCATCTGAACTTCACCGCCGACCGAGTGTTCGAGTCTGGCTTGTGCAACCTGATAATCGTACAATGCCGTTACATGATTCATTCGTGCAAGGCTCAAGGCAGTTTGAGCATCGAGTACTTCCACTTGAGTAGAGATTCCACCTTTGTATCTGAGGTTTGCCAGACGCATACTCTCATTAGCCTCATCCAATGCTTTTTCACAAGCGGAAATGCGTTCTTTTGCTTCGTTAAGGCTCAGGTATGACTGCTGTGCATCCAACATGGCGGCTCTCATTGCCTGCTCTTTCATGGATCGAGCATTTCTGGTGTCGATCTCAGCCTTTTTAACTGCTGCTCGTGTAGCGCCTCCATCATAAAGAGAAAGAGTGCTGTTGAGATATGCTTTCCAGGAATTCGATCTGGTGTTGAAAGCATTGGTATCGAGGTTTTGATTGTAATCCCACTTGAGAACAAACCTCGGTTTGCTCCTCAGACGAGTAGCCTTTTCGATCGCTTCCGCATACTTCACTTGCGCATCGGCTCTCAGCACCTCCGGACGGTAATTGCATGCTGAATCTACACAAGAGACCAATGCCAACTCGATGATTTTCAACTTTTCAGGTTCAGCCAGCTCTACTCTGGTTTCCAACGATCTTCCCAAAGTATTGTTGAAAGCCGATTTTGCCAACTCAACGCCGTTTTCTGCGGCAATGAGACCCTGCCTGCCATTTGCCAATTGTGTTTCGGCGCGCAGAACTTCGAACTTCGGAATAGTGCCTGCTTTGTAATTTGTCTCAGCATCTTTGACATGAGCTTCCATCTGAGCGATCATATCTCGCTGCACATCGAGATACTCTTGAGAGCGCAAAACGTTGTAGTAGGCAGTCTTGGTCTCAAGGGTAGTATCGTTCACCTGCTGACTGTAAATATGCTCGTAGCCCTTCTTGCCGTATTTAGCGGCCTTCTTTCCCACCTTGATGATGCCGAAGACATCGAATTCCTGCTGGAACGTGATATCAGCGGTACGGCTAAAAAGGCTTCCAACCGGTATAGAGGAACCACCGAAATCGACAACCGGAGCTTGATCCAAACGCTGATAGTTTGTATCTATGCGTAGATTGGGTCTGGCAGGCACAAAAGCTTCTTCGACCAATGCATCGGCTTTTCGCACGTTTTCTCCTGCGATTGCCATCATCGGACTGCTTTCCAAAGCAGTCTCCACACATTTTCTAATGGTTAGTTTTTCTGCCGAACATGGCTTAGTTGATATTGTGATGAGAAGGCAGCAAACGACCGGGAGAGCCATTCCTGCCGATATCAGCTTCGATCTTAGTTCCATCGAGCTCATACTCCTTCGGTATTCTCAGCCTGATCCGAAGAATCGACGGCGGTTTGTTCCGCCAAAGTCAATCCTGCGGACAGATGATTGAGGAAATCGCGCATCGCTCCGACCTTGAAAAGCATCAATCCTTCCCCGTTCGGATGGTATGATGCGATCAGTGTGTCGCCGGCACTGATGTCGAGTTTCTTTCGAGCTTCCGCTGGAATGACAATTTGCCCGCGTTCTCCCACTGTGACAGTGCCGAGCCAGGAGTCAGTACATGTCTTTGAAATCATCTTTACACCTCTTTCAGAAATGTGTGAAAAAGCATACATTTCTGACACCATGAGTATTTTATGCCTTGCCAGTATCATTGTCAAGGTAAGGATGACCAAAACAGCCCATGCTCTTTGAAGCCTTATATATGGAAAAATCGATTGAGAGGAAATTGCAGAAAGACAGGGATTATGGTATAATAGCGAGTCTTTTTAGATTTAAAACATTTGCAACTTCAATCGCCCAGGAATTACTAAAGAAGTGTGGGCGAGGATGTAACACAATGGTTGTTGGAGGGTTCTTTTCTTGATAGATACCGGCGATTTCAAAAATGGATTATCAATCATCATCGATGGGGATATCTATGTTATAGTAGAGTTTCAGCATGTCAAACCCGGAAAAGGCGGAGCGTTTGTTCGCAGTAAGCTCAAAAATGTGCGAACAGGCGGTACCATCGATAAGACGTGGCGAGCGGGTGAGAAGATGGAGCAAGCCCTTCTCGAACGCAAGACCATGCAGTATTTGTACAACATGGATGGTGACTACCATCTGATGGATACGGAGACTTTTGATCAGATTTCCGTGAACAAATCGGCCTTTGGAGATGGGATCAAGTATCTCAAAGAGAACGAAGAGATCACGGTTCTCATGCACGACGGTAATGTAATCGGTGTTGAACTGCCGTTTACCGTGGTCCTGGAAGTTATTGAAACCGATCCTGGTGTTAGAGGAGATACTGCATCAGGTGGCTCGAAACCGGCAACTCTCGAAACTGGCGCTGTAGTACAAGTTCCGTTCTTTATCAATGTTGGCGACAAGCTTAAGATCGATACTCGAACCGACGCATACCTCGAGCGCGCAAAGTAAATGCTCAGAGCATCCGGATCGGACAGGCCTTAAGCTGGTTACGTCTCTCTTCACTTCCGCAGGAGGGTAGTATGGCACAGGCGTTTTCGGGTAAGACAAGCATGAAATTGGAAAAGGTTCTTCCGATCGTGGATGCGGTCACCAAAGTCACTATCTTGATTGGCGGCATTGTGACTGCGGTTACGGCATTGTACCTGCTTTGGAACATCTTCCAGGGAAACATTTCAGAGATTATCAACATGCCGCAGAAGCAGGCAGATCAGAGCGTGCTGTATATCCTCTGGTCGTGCAAATTGCTGATTTTAGGCGGGATGATGCTCATCATCAGTGTTGCTGCAAGATCTAGGGACGACAGTTACCTTGGCTATGCGATGCTTGGTTTGGGCGTTCTTCTCTGCTGGGGCTTCCCGGTTCTGGTCAATTCCTCCCTTCAAACAGCGAGTTCCAACGATAACTGGGTGCAGGGCGCTCTGGTGTTCATGATAGTCAATGCGTTCAAGACTATCGGCATTACTTCCATGATAGCGTCGGTCCCTTACATCCTGGTGGATTTGTGGTCGTCTATTCAGGGAGTTCGGCGCGAATGCCCCAAGCCGACGGGTATTGCCAAAGATCCCGAGAATACTGAAACGACTTTTATTCGCTATTACTGCTGGCAGATGCCGTATTGCCGTGTACATCTGAGATCCCATTGCAAAGCTTACGCCGCTCACAAAGCTTGTTGGCGGATAAAGAACGGTTGCTACTGCGATGAAGAAATGCTACTGAAGGCAATGACGAAGAACCCATCCATGGGCGCCCAATTGCAGAAGCAAGCATCATTCCAAAAGTCGGGTGAAATGAATGCGGCTCAGAAACGAGCCAGATGCAGACAATGCTTCATTTACAGTGAGCATCAGAAACAGAAGTATCGAATGATCAGTCCGTTTGTTTTTCCCGCCGTCGGCTTGTTCATATGGATGTTTTATGAGCCGTTGTTTGGCCTTCTCACCAATCTGATGGCAAAAGCAGATCAGTTTGCAAAGGCAGCCTCTTTCCTGCCTGCAAACCAGAGCAGTCTGGGGAGTGGTGCATTAGGCTCTTCTTCGAGCACGGAAACGGCAGCATGGATATTGATAGCATGTATCGGCCTTGCAGTAGCCTCGTACGTACTCCGAGGACTTGAATATCTTGTATTCGAGTTGCAAGTGTGAAATTTCCTTCGAGCACTTGAAGCCCATGGGTTCTATGCGGTATGCTAGTATACCGTGTACTTGGAAGCTCGACAGTTCCGTGAGCTAGTATTCCGAGATCGCGTGTGGAAATTCGGCACCGGTCATCATAAAATGGACCTGTCACAAAGGATTTGAAAGTATGGATCTTACTGAAGTAGAACAGTTGATAAGCATCATCCGAGACGCACAAGTCTCCGAATTGACGATTTCTACGGGCACTCCGCAAACTACCATCAGACTCCGGAAACCGATCGATCAAGCCGTTCAGCGAAGGAGTGGAGCCAAGTCTGTGAAATCTGCAGGGCAGTCTGGAGTCAATTCCATTCCTGCTGATACAGCACAGACTGTATCAGCCGTTCGGATAGCTGCACCGATGGTCGGCATCTTTCATGCGATAGACAATATCACGACTATTGGTGCGTCCATCAGAGCGGGTCAGGTGGTTGGTGCGATAGAATCCATGAAATTGATGAATGATGTATTAGCTGCCGAGGACGGCACGCTGACTGAAATACACGTGGAAGATGGCATGCCCGTGGAATATGGTCAGGTACTTTTCGTGCTAGGCCCTCAGTAGTCAGACGATATAAACTTAAGGAAGGTCCTTTTCGCAGAATGGTGTTCAGGAGGTAATCCGATGCTAAACAACGAAAAAGGGCAGTTGGCAATAATCGAAATAGTGTTGGCGGTGGCGATACTGGTAGTAGCCGCATGGTTTATATATCCCAGACTGATAGGCAAGGGTACTTCGATTTCGGACAAAGGCGATTCTGTGGTGAAAACGAGAGTTGTCGGTCCGATGCAAAGCGCTAAAGGGATCGAGTGTCAGAGCAACCTGGGTCAGGTGCGCTCCACGATCTCTTCCTATGTGCAGAGCAACGAGCACTATCCGGCATCTCTTGCCGACCTGGGAATCAACTCTGTTACGACATGTCCTGTCTCGAAGCAGCCTTATACATATGACCCTGCACAAGGCAAGGTAAGCTGCTCGACTTCGGGGCATGAAAGGTATTAGAAAGAATCGTTAAGCGGCTTGCACTGAGTAAAATGCCGCAGAGTACAAGCATTCGAAGGGATTCGGTATTTAATGTTTAAGAAAGTTCTCATCGCGAATCGCGGCGAAATTGCGGTTCGAGTTATCCGCGCCTGCCGTGAGATGAATATCGCCACAGTTGCGGTATATTCTCAAGCAGACGAGAATTCATTGCACGTTCGACTTGCCGATGAGTCGGTCTGTATCGGCCCTCCGGCAAGCAAAGACAGTTATTTGAATGCCCCAAATATCATCAGCGCGGCGGTTATTACCGGCGCCGATGCCATCCATCCGGGATACGGCTATTTCTCCGAGGTTCCGAGCTTTGCCGAGGCCTGCGAAGCGTGCAAGATCAAATTTATCGGCCCAAGACCTGTATCCATCGAGAAGATGGGAGACAAGGCCAAGGCTCGTGAAATCATGCAGGCTGCCGGTGTTCCGGTGATTCCAGGTACCAAAGGCGCCTTGCAGAATGAGCAGGAAGCGTTCAAGACCGCCTCGAAAATGGGTTATCCTGTGCTGATCAAGGCCTCTGCAGGCGGCGGCGGTAGAGGGATTCGCCATGTTCATAGCGAGGAAGAGCTGGCCAAAGTTTTGAAAATCGCGCAAATGGAAGCCGAATCTTCGTTTGGGAACCCCGATGTCTACATGGAAAAACTTATCGAAGAGCCGCGGCATATAGAAGTCCAAATCCTTGCCGATGAACACGGACAGGTCATACATCTTGGTGAGCGAGAGTGCTCGGTGCAAAATGCTCGCCACCAGAAAATGCTCGAAGAAGCTCCTTCGGTAGCCTTGACCTCTAGCGTAAGGAGCAAAATTGGTGAGGCGGCGATCAAGGCGGCAAAAGCTGTTGGATACGTGAACGCCGGAACCGTCGAGTTTCTCCTGGACGAGCGCAATAATTTCTACTTCATGGAGATGAATACTCGTGTCCAGGTAGAGCATCCCGTGACCGAAGCCATCACCGGCGTGGATGTGGTAAAAGAACAGCTTCGAATCGCAGCAGGGGATAAGCTCGGATACTCTCAAAAAGATGTTCAGATAAGAGGACATTCCATAGAATGTCGAATTACGGCCGAAGATCCGGACCGCGGCTTTACGCCGAGTTCCGGGAAGATCGAAAGCATCCTCCTTCCGGGGGGATTGGGCGTGCGAGTCGACACCCACATTTATCCCGGATATGTTGTGCCGCCGTATTACGATTCTCTGCTGGCAAAGTTGATTGTTTGGGCTTCGGATCGGCAGAGCGCCATAGACAGGATGACTCGCTGTCTTTCGGAGTTCACTATCGAAGGATTGAAGACGAATATTCCGTTCCATATGAAGATCATGGCAAACGAATATTATCGCAAGGGTGAATTGTCCACCAGCTTCATCAAAAAGCGTATGGGCGCCTAATATTCGATCAATATGTTGTGATGGGCAGTGAAGGTGTCCGGCCCAATGCGTTGGGGTCGGGCGCTCACGATGATATGTTCTCGCTTATAAAAGCGGAAATACAGGATTTACTGGAGGATGCTGAGAGGGAAATTTTCCGTAAATAGGGAAGTTTCCTAAACATAGTAATGGGTACACGAAGTAGAAGAGCGGCCAGAGAATTGGCCTTAAATATTTTGTATCAGGTGGACGTCGCCAAGATACCTGTCGAAGAAGCGGTAGAAGCTGCTCTCGAAAACACCGATCTCGAAGAGTCCGCTGCTGAATTCGCCAACACTCTGGTCGAAGGAACCCTCAACAGCTTGGAGTGCATCGACAATAAACTTATCAAACTGTCCGTCGGTTGGGAACTGCAGCGTCAACCTGCCGTCGACAGAAACATCCTGCGTATGGCGATGTACGAGATACTTTATCTGGATTATATCCCCGCCAGCGTCTCCATCAATGAAGCAGTGGAACTTGCAAAGAAATTCAGCACTGATGAATCGGGACGCTTTATTAACGGCGTTCTCGGAGCGCTGATCAGACAACTGGGTGTGCAGGAGGAGGAAAGTAGTGCCCGCACAGATTCTTGACGGCTCTGCGACATCAAAGCAGATTAGAGAAGAGATAAAGACTGAAGTCGAATCGATAAAATCGACGACCGGAGTCATACCGCATCTGGCGGTGATAATAGTCGGAGAAGATCCGGCATCCGTCACTTATGTAAACATGAAAAAGAAAGCCTGCCTGAACGCCGGTATGCATTCGACCGTGCACGAACTCCCCGCGGATTCGACTCAGGAGCAGGTAGTAGATATTATCAGGGCATTGAATACCGATCCGAACGTCCACGGTATCATGGTTCAGCACCCCGTTCCCAAACATCTCGATGAGCTGGAAATTCTCGCAACGGTAGACCGCCGCAAAGACGTGGATGGGATCAGCCGGGACAGTCTCGGCAGCCTTGTTACCGGCGACCCGCTTTTCATCTCCGCAACTCCTGCCGGGATCATCGAACTCCTCGATAGATACAAGATTCCCATCGAAGGAAAGCACGCTGTGGTGGTAGGCCGAAGCATTATCCTCGGTAAGCCGGTGGCGTTGTATCTCCTCAATCGGAATGCGACAATCTCCGTATGCCATACTCGTACCAAAGATCTCGGTGAGATGACCAGACAAGCCGATATCCTGATTGCCGCAGTTGGAAAGCCCGAGATCATTACAGGCGACATGATAAAGGATGGTGCGGTGGTGGTAGACGCCGGGTACAACAGGGTGGAAGGTCGATCGCACGATGTCGGCGACGTCGAGTTTGAATCGGCTTCGGCAAAGGCTTCGTGGATCACTCCCGTGCCGGGCGGCGTAGGGCCGATGACTATCGCCATGCTGCTTAAGAACACTCTCAAGGCGACCAAAGCATTTATCGCCGAAAACTCCAAATAGTCCCTGGTGTTCGACTAATTTATTTTTTTTGCGTAACGTCTCATGGGTCAGACCCCATTTTTTGAGTTGCAAAAAACAGGTCTGACCCCTTCACTACACGTCGCAACTCTTTTGGTCGAGTACTGATATAGAAAGTCTGTCATGGATATAACTACCTATTTGAAAGAAAAATGTAAAATCGTCGACACTGCGCTTGATTCCTTCCTGCCTCCGGCAGACCGGTATCCTGAAGTGATACACGATGCCATGCGTTACAGTGTGATGAACGGTGGAAAGCGGCTTCGACCTATATTGGCTATTGCATCGTGCGAAGCGGTCGGCGGCGACAGCAAGGCTACTCTCCCGACAGCCTGCGCAATCGAGTTCATCCACGCATTCTCTTTGATCCATGACGATCTTCCCGCTTTGGATAACGATGACCTGCGCCGTGGAAAGCCCACGAACCACAAAGTTTTCGGTGAGGCGATGGCTATTTTGGCGGGTGATGGGCTTCTGGCTTACGCGTTTGAAACCATAGCAAAACATACCACCGGCGTTCCTGCCGATGTGGTGGTCGATGTTACATGCAAAGTGGCATCGGCAACAGGTATGAGTGGAATGATCATCGGGCAGGTGGTCGATATGATTTCCGAGGGGAAGAAGATCGACGCCGATACCCTGAAGTACATGCACAAGAACAAGACAGGCGCGCTTATCACGGTCTCCTGCGTGACTGGAGCGATGCTCGGCGGCGGAACCACCGAGCAGATCGATGCTTTGAAGGTTTATGGTGACAAAATCGGTCTGGCATTCCAGATCGCCGACGATATCCTCGACATCGTAGGCGACCAGGAGAAACTGGGCAAACCGATCGGAAGCGATGCTGAAAACGACAAATCGACTTATCCGAGTCTCTACGGCTTGGAGAAATCGAAAGAGTTGGCTCGCCAGGCCGTGGACGAAGCCGTCGAGGCACTGAGCATCTTCGACACAAAGGCCGATCCCCTGCGAGAAATCGCTCGATTTATCGTGGAACGAGATTCTTAGACTCTACTTCTCCATCTCCCATGCGATATCGTCGCGAGGAGAACTGCCTTTATCCTGCATTCCACCATCATCCTTGAGATTCGGGCCTATGCTGTAAAGCAGGAATCCGTTCCCCTTGCGCGCATACACGAAATCCTTGCCGCTGAACGGGTCTGTTTGAAGCTTCCAACCCAATTTGCTTCGGAGTTCATTGAGTGATGCCGGATAACCGCCGAAAGTGTCTTTGTACGCTAGAAGCGCTAGGAATATTTGGCTGCCGTATACCTCGGCTGTTGAGGAATCTCTGACTCCTAATTCACTTGCACAATCAAACGACGAAAACATGGATGTTACGTACGCATATTTGGGTAGATGTCCTAAAATGAACCTTTGTCTCTCAGCGAGTTTGTTGGTTTTAACGCCACGCCAGGTACAATCCGCCATCTTTTCTGGTAAGTCTGATATCTTTAAGAATTCGAGTTCGTCTGCGTAAAGGAATGGTCGCCAGAAGTAGCTCGGAAGGATTCTTCCTTGGAAGAATCCTTCCAGAGACCGATCAGTATGAGTTCCTTGATTTACG
>Ga0272448_1007198_pt1 | contig 11840 bp, 10 predicted proteins | sample YNPCB0191_FD_202220 | JGI IMG/M metagenome (GOLD analysis project Ga0272448, IMG submission 202220) | Hot spring sediment microbial communities from Yellowstone National Park, WY, United States - YNP-CB-019-1 | ecosystem: Environmental > Aquatic > Thermal springs > Hot (42-90C) > Sediment... | reverse complement strand
CAGTGGAGGGCCATTGGCAGGGTTGTCGATGAACTGGACTTACGACACAAAGCTTCGGCTTTGGACGGTAACGGCCAAAAACGGCGCAACTGCGCTCCAGAGCGCCAGTTACGCTTACGACACCGCAGGCCGATTGCAAACCGTGACCAACAGTCAAAACCTCACCGCAGGCAATTTGTCCACCTGACCGGCGTATGTGCTTGCTGTGAGGCCAATGTCTGAATGCCCCAACAACTTCGACGCAATGAATATCCCGTGATCAGCCACCGCCAACGACCCGAAACACTTCCGCAGATAATGCACCGGCTTGAAATCCCGGACTCCGTGCGCCCGCAACCAACCGCAAAGTTCCTTGAACGGATTCCGAACCCCAACCAATCCCATGGCCTGCAACGACCGCCGACTGAAAACCAGAGCAGCGAGGCGATAATCGGCGGTGTGGAGACTGCGGCAGGTGCGTTTGCCCTGGTGTTGGAATCTGACGCACCAATTTGGGCTTTGGATGCGAGTGCCATCGGGTTTGACGCTGACAGGGCGGAACAGATCGAACCCGCGTTTTCTTGATTTTGGATTGCCGAAGTTTATGCCACTGGGTGCGGCCATATGGTGCAAAGATATGCAAAGCTATGCCAAACCATGTAAAGTCCGTGAAAAACAAACACGGTGTCTGTCTATATACATGGGCCAGATGCCCCGGCTCGGTTCCACAATTAAAAGGGGTTGGAGTATCAGCGAGGTTTTGTTCCAACGCAGCGGGCTTTCTCAGGGTAGTCTGTCAAAATCGTGCTCGACCTCCCGGGAAACCCAAATCAACACGGCCTTCCAACCCACCAGTCATCGTGCGCCAATGAGGCACTCGGGGGGGGGTAGCATGGGCGTTCTTCACAACAGGCACCAGCAAGACCGGGGACCAAACGTGCGAGCCGTCCTGCGTGCAAAAGCCATTGTTACTGGTATCTTAAGTTGCCCTGTTCAGCGCGGCGCGACACAGCGGTATTCCTGCAACCAGCGCAATGGTTAAGCCTCGGGCGTTTGGTTCCGGCTGGGCCGGGCTGGGAAATGTGCGGTACCGGAAATCCCACCGGATTGAACGTGTTGCTGCCCCTTGGGCGTTGGCCAGTGAGATTTCCCCGGGTTAGATTCGCTCGAAGTACCTGGCTTTTTCCCAGTCGGTAACTGCGTCTGAGAATGCTTGATGTTCGAGGCGGGCGTGGTGAACGTAGAAATCGACGACCGCATCGCCGAAAACACGTCTTGCGAGTCTCGATCGATCGAAAAGGTCGGCGGCGTCTTTCAAGCTGGCTGGAAGGCGTGGAAGCCTCGTGTCAACGTAGGCGTTTCCATGGTATTCATCGCCGCAATCGAGGTTTTCCTCAACGCCGGCGAGTCCAGCCGCCAGCATCGCGGCAAATGCAAGGTAGGGATTGGCGTCTGCGCCGGGCATCCTGTTCTCGATGCGGAATGAACCGTTCTGGCCGACCACTCTGAAACCGACGGTGCGGTTGTCTCTTGCCCATGCCATACGGGTTGGAGCCCAGCTCCCGGGTTGGAACCGTTTGTAGCTGTTGATTGTCGGCGCATAGAAAAGACAAAGCTCTGGCGAGTATTTCATCAAACCGCCGAGGAATTGGCGGAACAGTTGTGATCCAAAGCTCGTCGCGCTTGCGGGATTCCGCTTTTGCGATCGGCGCTGATGCAGTTGTGAATTGTCGCCTTTGACGAAAACATTTTCACCGCGGCGCCAGAGGCTCAGGTGAAGATGACACGAGTTACCGGCCTCGCCGGGGGCGAACTTGGCCATGAACGTCACGCATTTGCCGTGTTGATGTGCCAGTTCCTTGACGCCGCTTTTGAAAACGACATGCCGATCGGCCATTCGGATTGGGTCGGTGCAGACGAAATTCACCTCGTGTTGGCCGCGGCTCCATTCGCCCTTGCTGTTTTCGACCGGGATCTCGGCAGCAGTCATCTGGTTGCGAATGGCGCGCATGAGCGGCTCATCCTGGCCCGGTTGCGTGATGTGATAATCAATTCGGTAGTTGCTCGAGGGCTGCAGGTCGCGATATGCACTGGCAAAGGCAGAATCATAGGTTTGATTGAACAGGTAGAACTCGAGTTCGCTGGCGCAGAGGCATTCGAGCCCCATCGCGTCCAGCCGTTGCACCTGGTTTTTCAGGACCGACCGTGGGACTTCGGCGACGAGACTGCCATCGTCCTTTGTGTAATCTCCAAGGACAAGAGCGCTGCCTTGTTGCCATGGTATGGGGCGCAAGGTTCCAAGGTCGGGGCGGAGGGCGAAGTCGCCGAACCCGGCGTCCCAATTGGTCACGCGAAAGCCGTCTTGGGGTTCCATCTCCATGTTCACCGTGAGCAGGTAGTTGCAGCAATGTGTACCATGGCGAAGCACAGATTCGAGGAAGAAATCTGCTCTGAACCTTTTGCCCATCAAACGGCCCAGCGTATCAGGAAACGCTACTGTCACGGTGTCAATCAAACCTGCGCGGACTTGCTTTTTGAGCGATTGGAGGTTCATGGGTCGGGTTGAGCGTTTGTCGAAGCGTTGTTGGTTTCCTTGTTGTTTACCGAGTTGGTCTTGGATTGTATTTCGGCTGCGACGAGGTGCATCTGGGTGAGCAAAGCGTTGGCGGATCGATAGAGTTTTGCGAGCGGATGGTTATCATCTTGCAGATCTCGGTCCGAAACACGGGTTCCAAGAACCTGATTAGTGGACAGGAACCAGAAAGCCACTTCGCCAATCGCAGGGGGCGGCCATGACTCGGTCGGCGAAGCCGTCGGAGCCTGTTGTGCTGCCAGTGCGACGAGGTTGCTGGCGCCCACTCTGACATCGGCGTTTGCACTCGTTCCCGCCAAACCTGCACCCGAACTGAGGTAAAGACTTGCCTCGCCATTCGCGAAACAAACCAAGGTCGCAGTCCCGTTGGGCAATCCGTGTTCAACAATCGCGCCCCACAGTGGAAACGGTTCTGTGACATTCTCGACCTTGAAGTCACTGGGGCTGCTGTTGAAAACGCGATTGCGCAGTTCAACATAGACGACGTCCGGCTCCGGCCTTGACAACACGCTGATGTCTATACCCGGTTTCTGGGAGCGCGGGCTGCATCCTTGAACGAGGAAAAACACCGTAATGACCGCGCAAATTCTCGAGGGCGAGAGCAAGTTTGCCGCGTGGGATTTCCCACCTCTGTTTTGCACGATTACCGGGGTCATTGGAGTACTATGTTGGAAGATCGGCGCATAGATCGCAAATCGGCGGATTGTTTGAAAGTCTTGTGTCCAATTGGGTCGTTGATCTCAATCTCAGCTCCCCCATGGGCGAGGAAGCAGCTGCGGTCAGCGCGGCGCGGCGGAGCGCCGAGCCTGCAACAAGCGCCTTTGTTTCGCCACGATCATTCGGTTGTGCTGAGTTACTCTGCGACATAGACGTTTTTCAACTCGGTGTAACCTTCCATCGCTGCCATTCCAAGGTCGCGGCCCAAACCGCTTTGTTTGAATCCGCCGAACGGCGCTTCGACATGGACGCTGTTGTGGCAGTTGATGCTGAGAACGCCGCTTTCGACGGCGCGCGCAACACGCAACGCGCGCCGGAGGTCGTTGGTCCAAATCGACCCGCTCAACCCGTACGTGGACGCATTCACTTCTTGGATCATTGAAGCTTCCTCGTCAAAGGGCATCACGCACACGACCGGGCCGAATATCTCTTCGCGCCAGCAACGGTCGCCGTGCCCGACGCCCGTGAGCACCGTTGGTTCGAGGTAATAACCCCGGCGCTGTGGACGTCCGCCCCCGCAGACGAACCTGCTGCCGTGATGTCGGGCATCATCCAGAAACTCCTCGACGCTCTCGCGTTGTGCGGCGGAAACCAGCGGCCCGATCTGCGTGGCCGGGTCCCTCGGATTCCCCACAACAAGCCGGCGTGTGGCCTCGACAAATCGGTCAAGAAACATCTCGAAAATGCTTCTTTCGACGAACACTCTGCTGCGTGCGCAGCAGTCCTGGCCCGTGTTGGCAAACACGCTCATGGGCGAAGTGTCTGCCGCCCGCTTCCAATCCGAATCGGCAAAAACGATGTTCGGCGATTTGCCCCCCAGCTCGAGTGAAACGCGTTTGAGGTCGCCCGCGGCCAGCTCCATTATTCGTCGGCCAATTTCAGTCGAACCTGTGAACGACACCTTCCTTATCAGCGGGTGCGTAACCAGCACATCGCCAAGGACAGAGCCGCTGCCCGGCAGCACCTGCAATACGCCCGGGGGAAGCCCCGCCGCACAAGCGAGTTCGCCAAGTTTGAGCGCGGTGAGGGGCGACAACGTTGCCGGCTTGAGCACGACCGCATTTCCTGCGGCAAGGGCAGGAGCGACTTTCCATGAAGCGATCGGAAACGGGAAGTTCCATGGCACGATGCACGCCACGACGCCCATCGGCTGCCGCATCGTGAAGTCAAACCCGCCGCGCGCGACCGGTATTGTATGGCCGTAGAACTTGCTGACGGCTCCTGCGTAATACTCGAAAACGCGCGCGCCCAATTCGATTTCGTCCCTTGCATCGGAGATGGGTTTGCCGATATTGGTGGTTTCCAATACGGCCAACTCCTCGGCGTTGGCTCTGATCGCACGCGCCACTTCAAAGAGAATGCCCGCGCGTCGGCCCGGGGCGAGGTCGCGCCAAACTTTTTGCCATGCATTGAACGCGCTTTCGATTGCTGCTGTTGCTTCGGGCACGTCCGCAGCCGCCACTTCGGCAATGACTTCTTCGGTGGCAGGGTTTGTCAGCGGATTGGGTCGGCCAGCAGCGGGTTTGCGATATTCACCGTCGATAAAAGGCAGTGTCGGAAGCGTGAAGTTTTTTGTTGCGTCAGACATATATGCTCGATTTTGCGAGTTGTTTTTGGGTTTGTCACGACAGAAGACTCAGCGCGGCACAACTGCAACCGGATGATCGCGGCGAAATAAACGCGTCCGTTCCAAGCGTGGCAGTCTGGGGCGCCGCGCTGCAGACGCGAAGTTTCTGGAACAGGCGAAACCGTGGATTTAAACTCGGCTGCGTGACTGCATTTGAAGTTGAAATCGAGAGGCGGTTGGCTGAGATACGCCAACGCGGCCTTCATCGCGGCTTGCGCCGCATCGATGGCATCGCCGGAACGCGCGTTGCCATAAATGGACGCTTTGTGTTGAATTGTTCCTCGAACGATTACCTCGGGTTGGCGGGTCATCCTGAAGTTGTGGAAGCAGCGCTGAAAGCAACCATGGATTACGGCAGCGGTTCGCGCGCTTCACGGTCGATCTGCGGATCTCTTGCACTGCATCACGCACTCGAGGCGGCTTTGGCTGAATTCGAAAACACAGAAGCAGCTCTGAGTTTTTCATCGGGCTACACCACGGCAATCAGCACAATCCCGGCTCTGGTTGGGCCGGGGGACGTGGTAGTATTGGACAAACTGGCGCACGGATGCCATGTGGATGGTGCCCGGTTGAGCAGAGCAAAACTCCGGGTTTATCCACATAACGATCTGGAGCGACTGGAGGAAATTCTCCGGTGGGCCGACCAGAGAGCGCAAGGAACGTCCCCATCAGATCGACCGCGAACGTTGATCATAACCGAGAGCGTATTTTCCATGGACGGGGACCACGCGCCGTTGCGTGAGTTGGTGGATTTGAAAGATCGGTATGGTGCGTGGTTGATGGTTGATGAAGCCCACGCAACCGGCCTGTACGGTCCGCGCAGGACCGGCCTTGCCGAGAAACTCGGGGTTGCCGAGCGAATCGAAGTGCGGATGGGCACGTTGGGGAAAGCGCTTGGCGCTGCCGGTGGCTACATCTGCGGGTCGGCGTCGTTGATCGAGTACCTCGTCAACAAGGCGCGCAGTTTCATATTTTCGACCGCACCACCTCCATCGGCTGCGGGGGCGGCACTCGCTGCAGTGCGTATCGTGGCCAGTGAAGAAGGGCGGCGGCTTTGCGATCGTGTTTGGGCAAACACGACAGCAGTTGTGTCCCGGTTCCGGTCGGGGGTACAGAAGTCATGTGACCCGGGCAGCACAACCACGGCATCGAGTCTGATCGTACCGCTGATCATCGGCGACGAGCAGCGCGCGGTGGAAGTTGCCAACGCATTGTTCGAACAGGGCATCTTTATTCCGGCAGTGCGATTTCCCACCGTACCGCGCGGTTCGGCCCGGCTGCGGCTGACGCTGACAGCAGCGCATACCGCATCCGACGTTGCCGAACTGTTGTCTGGTTTGCAGTCCGTTGGTTTGATTGAAGGACGATGCAGTCCGGCAGAATCCGAAACTGCGGTTGGCAATTTGTCCCCGGCACAGTCACACACCGATGCACCCACTTGCGCGGCTTGATCTGCGATATATCTGGCATCCGTTCACCCAGATGCGTGATTGGCTCCGACGTGAGCCGATTGTGGTTGTGTCCGGACGGGGAGCAGTGTTGCGCGACGCGCACGGCCGGCGATACATCGACGCAAATTCGTCAATTTGGACGAACTTGCACGGCCACAATCAACCGATCATAAACGCGGCTATCCAAAAGCAACTCAAACGTATTGCCCATTCATCCGCACTCGGACTGGCAAACGAGCCTGCGTCAATCCTCGCGGAAAAGCTGATAGCCGCCGCCAACTTTACAGGCGTACCAACCCGAAACCGGTCCGAAAAAGCCGTCGGCCCGCGGCTCTGTCGCGTGTTCTATTCCGATGATGGTTCAACCGCAATGGAAGTGGCGCTGAAGCTGGCTTTTGAATCATCCCGCCGCTCCGGCCGATGCAGGAAACCAAGGTTCCTAACTCTCGCGTGCGCGTATCACGGCGACACAATTGGCGCGGTAAGCCTTGGACAGATTCACCTGTTCCGTCATACGTGGGAAGGGTTGCTTTTCAAGTCCGACGAGGTAATGGCGCCCTACTGCTACCGCTGCCGGTATAATGTCGCCAAACCGGAGCGTGCGGACGCACGCGCATACCGAAAATGCAGGTGGGAATGTTTGGAAACCCTCGAACGTCGATTCGTCGCACAAAAGAAACGCGGTGAACCTTACGCGGGCTTTGTTTTCGAACCGCTCATTCAAGGCGCTGCCGGCATGATCCCCCAGCCCGCAGGCTGGCTGCGCCGCGCGACTGAAATCGCAAGGCAACACAACGCGCTGCTGATTGCGGATGAAGTAATGACCGGGTTCGGTCGAACCGGCTCCGGCACAGCCCCAGACGGTCCCGGTCCCGCAGCTCTTCTTTTCGCTGAAGGCAACGGAGTGCCGGCACTTCCTCGCACAGGGGCGCAGGGGCATGGTCCAGCGGACTCTCGAGACGCAGTTGTCCAGCCGACCGATTTTCCGCTGTTTGCGTGCCTGCACGAGGGTGTCAAACCGGATTTGATGGCGCTGGCAAAAGGGATGACCGGCGGGTATTTGCCGATGGCGGCGACACTCACAACAGAGGACATCTTCGGCGAGTTTCTGGGTGAATATTCGGAATTCAAGACCTTCTTTCACGGACACAGCTACACGGCAAACCAGTTGGGTGCGGCTGCAGCTTTGGCAAACATGGACATTCTCGAGACTCCGAGGTCGAAACGGGACCGTGTGCGTCTCGAGCACGAGATGCGGGCTCAGTTGGCGCGACTGTGGGAACTGCCGCAGGTGGGCGACATCCGACAGGTTGGCCTCATCGCAGGAATCGAGCTGGTGAAAAACTGGCGTACAAAAGAGCCCTTCGATCTTCGTGACCGCGCTGGCATGCGTGTGTGTGAAGCAATGGCGCACCGGGGCGTTCTTACACGACCGATCGGTAACGTCGTGGTCATAATGCCCCCGTACTGCACCACAACCAGCCAAATGGCAAGCATAGTTGACGCATTGCATCAGAGCGTTCGGTCCGTTCTTGGGTAGATGGCGCTCTCGAGCTTCAGCAGTCGCCGCGCAATGCAGTGCGCCTGCTCGACCAAACCTGTCGGTTGGACATGGCGATTGCACCGTGCCCGGGATGCACATGGTCAAATAACGGTTCGATTCGCCACAACGATGCCCCGATTCGATTTGCCTCAGGCGCTATTCGGGCTATCATTTGGCTCGTCGAGCTGCGATCGAGTGCCTGGCACGAACCAGATTGTATGGCAATGGTCGATGTGGAAGGTTTGGCCAGAGCGCCAATGACGCGGCTCGTTCAGAAGCGCCCGTGTTGTTGACTAAACACTGACACAGATAACCACAATCCAAGAGGAGTTATGCACCGGATGCACACCACTACACGCCGCGAATTCATCGGCAGATCGCTTCCCAAAGCGGGGTTGGCCGCAGCCATCCCGTTTCTGGCAGGCTGCTCCACCACACAAACCAAACCACACAGCTTTGCAGGCAGTGACAAGGTCGCCCTTGGTCGAACCGGCATCACAACCTCGAGGCTCGCCCAGGGCACAGGTTACAACGGCTGGGCAAGGTCGTCAGATCACACAAGGATGGGCAAAGCAGCCTTCGAAAGACTCCTTCGCCACAGCCTCGAAAACGGCATCACGTTCATTGACATGGCAGACCTCTACGGCACACATCCGTTCGTGCGCGACGTTATTAAAGGCGGTCGCCGTGACAAACTCACCCTCCTTTCGAAAATCTGGGTGCGCAAGGAAGACTGGGTAACGCCATCCGGCGGCGCGAAAGAAGAAGTTGACCGATTCCGCCGGGAGCTTGACACGGATGTGATTGACATCTGTCTGATCCATTGCGCAACCGATGCGAAATGGGCCGATGAATACGCACGCGTTCGAGACGAGCTCTCAGAACTGAAACAGAAGCGCGTAGTGCGCGCTGTCGGCGTATCATGCCATGACCTCGGCGCCCTGCGCGTTGCAGCAACGCATCCGTGGACCGACGTCATCTTTGCGCGCATCAACAACCGCGGTGGACAGGATTACAGCATGGACGGCGCAACAGACGTCGTCTCGGACGTCCTGCGCACCGCCCGCCGAAATGGCAAAGCTGTGGTCGGCATGAAAATATTCGGCGCCGGTAAACTCACAAAGCCGCAGGAAAAAGACACTTCGCTCGAATACGTGTTCCGAAACGATCTGGTTGATGCCGTCACAATCGGCATGAAAACACCCGAGGAAGTGGACGACACTCTGATGCGCATGAGCGCTCTCAGACGTCGCATATCTCAATCGCCTGCTTGAGCGAAGCGAGCGGATCGGGTCGTTTGGGCACGAATTCCTGTCCGACGAATCCTTTGTAGCCGGTTGCGACTATGGCTGTCATCACAGCCGGATAATTGATTTCCTGAGTCGAATCGATTTCGTTTCTGCCCGGATTTCCGCCGGTGTGGAAATGACCGATGTATTGGATGTTGTCCCTGATTGTCCTGATCAGGTCACCTTCCATGATCTGCATGTGATAGATGTCGTAGAGGAGCTTGAGGCGTTCTGACCCGACCCGCTTGCAGACTTCGACGCCCCATGCAGTGTGATCGGCCATGTAATCCTTGTGATCGACTTTGCTGTTCAAAAGCTCGAGGATGACCGTCACCTTGTGTTTTTCGGCAATCGGCATGAGCCGCTTGAGCCCTTTGACACAGTTCTCGATTCCCTGTTCGTCGCTCATACCTTTCCGGTTGCCTGAGAAAGTTATTATGTTCGGGAACCCGTAGCCGGCCACTTCAGGTATCGCCTTCTCGAACTTGGCCAACAGATCATCGTGGTGCTCAACCCGGTTCCAGCCGTAAGGGATACTGTCCGGTCCGTTGCACATTGCACAGGTGAGACCGACCTTCTTGACGATTGGCCATTGATCGGGTCCAAGCAGTTCGACCGATTCGATTCCCATCCGATAACATTCGCGACAGAAATCCTCGAAGGTCATTTTGGCGGGCCTGTTTCTGCCCGGGTTAAAAAGGCTGCCATAACACCACGCAGATACCGAATGGTGGATGTTCCCTTTCAACTTGGCGCGTCCTTCATCCGCGGCAGCAACTCGTGCTGGTATTGACGAAACAAGGCCGACTGCCGCTGCACCAGTGGCAATCTGGCTCAAAGCCGAGCGACGTGACAGTTTAGATTTCATGGTTCCGTTACTGGAACGCCGAGATTGACCGGCGTTCGTTGGCAATCAGAGCCCAGTTCTGTGTTCTCGTCAAGTTGGTCTTGGCCCAAAAATATCCCGGCGCGGTGCAGCCGCAGCCGAATCATCGCAACGAGACAAAGGTGTTCGTTCCAAGCTTGGCACTCCGTCGCGCCGCGCTGAACGGGGCGACCTCGTCGCCTTTCCCGGGAATCTCACCAAAATGAAGTTTTGGGTGTCCTCGTCTGGGAAGGCGATGAGGTTTCCAGATTGGTTTTTCAGTGAACCAACCACGACAATACCGGCGCGAACACAAGCGCCGGGAAATAATCTGAAACGTCTGTTTTGCGCAATTGCAGAATGGCCAATGCCACCGCGAAAACCATGAACCCGGTTGCAGCGTAAACCGAGCCGAGCAAAAACCTCGCTTCCAATTCCGGGGCCAGCAGCCGCGCCAACAACGTTATCGTGCCCTGGTAGGCTGCAACCGGCAGTACGGAAACCAGGATGCTCCAGCCGAAACTCCGTGCAAAAGTGATCATCGCCATGCCGTCCATGACAGCTTTGACAACAAGAATCCGGAAATCAGCCAGAAGCCCGTCCTGAATTGCCCCCAGCGTGGCAAGCGGCGCCATGCAGTACAATATCGCTCCAGCAACAAATCCATCCGAAAAACGCCGCTGCCCGGAATGTCCTACCGATTCGTACTGTTGTTTTGCGTGTTTGCCCAAAACGTTCAGACGGCGCTGTATACCGATCAGATTGCCGGTCAGTTTCCCCAACATCAGAGCAACCAGCACCACCAGAAAGTTGCGCAGCCGTTGTCCGCCCGGAATGCCGATCCCGATCCAGAATGCCCGCAACCCAAAATACACGGCAAACACGCCGAGAATAATCCGCAAGTTCTGCTGTCGCCGAATTGAAAGCTGGCTTTTGGAGGCGAGTCCCACAGTCCCCCCGGCGAGTATGGCTGCTGCGTTTATTGCCGTGCCAATCACGCGCCAACGCTAACCCGGAAATCCAACCGGCTCAATGACCAAACACACCCGCAATGTTATCCCGGCGAGATTTCCAGCTTTCATGAAACCGGCATATTTCCCAGCCCGGCGTAGCCGGAACCAAAGTTCCCTGACGCGCAAAGACGCACTGCCTGCACCCGTTGATTACAGAGCTCTGCGCCGCCCGGCTGGGAAATATCTGCTTCGACTTTGTCCCCTGCCCCCGGCTCACGCCCCCGGAAAAAAACACAGACGCTGCAGATAGCGACCCCACAGTACAGACAGGCAAAAACCAGTGACAGGTGTTGCCGTAACTCCGTGTCTGTCCCCATATCTTGCGGCGGCCAGATTCCCCATCATCAAAACACTCGACCAGTTCAACTGGAACTGGCCAAGGAAAATCAACCAGGCCCAGGTCCAGAACCTCTTTCGCCTGGCTTTTCTGAAGGACAAAACCAACGTCATCTTCATCGGCGGGGTCGGCCTGGGCAAAACCCATCTTGCCACCGCCCTTGCTCACACCGCCTGTCTGGACGGGCAAACGGTCCTGTTCACCAGCGCCATCGAGGCCATCAACAGCCTCAGCGCTGCTCAGGCTCAATCCCGCCTCAAGGCCCAACTGAAGAACTTGTCATTGACGAGCTGGGTTATCTTCCAATCGACAAGAACGGTGCTGACCTGCTTTTCCAGATCATCAGCTCTCGTTACGAGAAAGGCTCCATGTTGATCACCACCAACCAGCCCTACAAAAACTGGGTGCGCATATTCAACAATGACT
>Ga0272448_1007196_pt1 | contig 11841 bp, 9 predicted proteins | sample YNPCB0191_FD_202220 | JGI IMG/M metagenome (GOLD analysis project Ga0272448, IMG submission 202220) | Hot spring sediment microbial communities from Yellowstone National Park, WY, United States - YNP-CB-019-1 | ecosystem: Environmental > Aquatic > Thermal springs > Hot (42-90C) > Sediment... | reverse complement strand
TATAGCCATAGCCACACGTAATGTTAGCAGGGTTAGCCGTAAACACCAAACTATCTATCCCACTGAACTGCGGCCTAGGAAAACCACCAATGACTTCACCAGTCTCAGGATCAACAATGGTAACACCCTGTCCCGCGGTATGTCCAGGCGTATAGTTTCCAGAGGCAATCCAATACTTGAATTCGTAGCCCGAACTAGGCGTAGCCGAGAGCACAATGTTTGTTCCATTAGGATAAGCGTAGGTTCCGGGACCAGGAGAAGTCGTTCCACCAGCGGAGGGTAGAATCACAACTATCGCTTCTTCGGATTGTGCACGCACGCTCATGAAGCTTTGGCTGAAGACTACTGAAAGAACGATGATGGAAAGCAAAGAAAGCATTTTGTGATGTGTGTTCAAACCACTTCACTCCTTTTTTTATATTAAATATAACAGGGTTCGTGTTATTATTTAACAGTTTGTAGTAACTTCGGAGGAACAACAAACATCTCATCCCACAGCCATATTGGAGTAAACATAGCACTTGCTGGATTAGGCACATCGACCGAAAGATTGTTCAGGCAACGGCAAGTATTCTTTTCCTGAAACTGCATTACGTTAGGCCAAGACGAAAAAGCAGTTGTGAAAACGAATTCACCTTTTTAAATCCCATTTCGTTTTTACCCCTTTTGATGAGAGAGTTAAATTAGGTTGTACAACTGCAAAAGCCGCGTTGGGTTGCTGTAGCGACGCATGTTTGGAGTGCAGGTACAAACAGAAAACCGTGGCTATTGATCTGGATAGATCGATGCCTCATCCCCTTGTAAGGGGCAACGGTGCCCTCGAAAACCCTTCGTCAGTCACCGCGCCACAGTAGCCTTAGTCTATTATCTTCTGTCAGAACTATACGTGTTTTGAATTTTTGGCACTCTCGGTTCAGCGTTTGCGCCAGCCATTTGGCGTTTTTTTGTGGAGCAAGGTTTATCCTGAACCGTTTTACTTGGGTTGGTACCATTTCAAGAGCCTTCAGTTTTCCTGTTGAAGAATCAATGTCAGAAAAGTACATTAAACCGAGGTCGCTTCGGAAGGATTCGTAGCCACGGATTCCCTCGTAATCGTTTAGAAAGTCGCCGCAACCGTAGAGTATAAGCTTGTCCCCGTAAACTTCAATGCCTTTCACATGGTGTGAGGAATGCCCATGGACTATGTCGACGCCTGCTTCCCTAATTAGCTGATGTGCAAAGATACGCTCTTCGGCGTGAACCTCGTAACCCCAGTTTGCCCCCCAGTGAATTGAGGCTACGACCACGGTTTTGGGCGCTTTGAAACGGGCAATTTTAGCTTTGATGCGGCCCACTTGCATACTAGAAATATCCTTCAGCAGGTTCACACCAGGCGTGTTCGCTGTGGCGGCCCAACTTTGAGGGATGCCGCTGCTTTGTAAGCCGAAGGCGAAGACTACAACGTCGCTTTTACGGGTAAGTTTCAGGGTGGCAGGTGCTTCAGCTTCTGCTACATCTTTACCAGCGCCCACATGTTTAATTCCCGCCTTATCCAAGGTTTCTAATGTTTCTATCATCCCTCTATATCCCCAGTCAAGGATATGATTATTTGCTAGTGCACAGCAGTTTACACCCGCAACTGCCAGACATGGAGTATTTTCAGGGCTCATTCGATAGCGTATTTCTTTGTCGGGCCAAGGCTCGTCATTCTTGGTTATGCATGTTTCAAGGTTGATTATTTTGACGTCAGGTCTTTTCCGTGCGAATTCTTCAAGGGCATCGCCCCAGATATACGAGAAGCTGACGGGTTTCTGGATCGACCCGTTCACTGCTTCGGCTAACCGTACGTATTCAGCAGCGTCTTTTATGTAAGGCTCGCTTAAGGTAGGACTCCCTGGATGAGGTAGTATTTGGTCGATGCCTCTGCCAATCATGACGTCTCCGCACATGAACAAGCGAATCAGAGAATCTGATTGGTAGTTCTTTCCAAGCATTGACCCTTTTAACCCCGTAGACGTCGTTTTCACTTTGATCAAGGATATGTTGAGGCATCTACCAAGTTAACAGGGTTTTGCGGTTTGCAAACGCCTCCTTTTCTTCATTTTTAAAAAGAGGCTTATTTGATCTATGCCAAGTGTTTCAAGAACCATGAAGTTGCAAGCCTAGCGACTTCTTCGAGTTTACCTGGCTCCTCAAAGAGGTGCGTAGCGCCCTGTACTATTTCCAGCTTTTTTTCGGTAGGGAGGTATTCGAAGGCTTTCCTATTTATGCTAAGCACGGCTGGATCGTCCGACCCAACTATCAATAATGTAGGCGCCTTCACTCTTTGCAAGTACTCCATTGCAAGGTCTGGGCGACCGCCGCGTGAAACTATGGCTTTAACTTCATCAGAAAGCTCGACGGCAGCCATTATGGCAGCAGCCGCGCCTGTACTTGCACCGAAATAGCCTATGTTATACTTTTTCTCAGGCAATGTTTTGACCCATTCGGTTGCATGCTTCAGTCTTGTAGATAGAAGTCTTACGTTAAATCGGAATCGACCTGTGCGAACGTCTTCGTCTTCCTCTTCTTTTGTAAGCAGGTCCATCAGCAGCGTGGCGATTCCAGCTTTGTTGAGCATGTGGGCAACGTATCGATTCCGCGGGCTGAAACGACTGCTTCCGCTTCCATGCGCGAAGAGAACAATGGCTTTGGCGTTTCTTGGAATACTGAGATCAGCTTCAAGTGCGACTTTTCCCAAATAAATCTTTACAGGAGTTGTGTTTTTCAAATTCGTCATCTCTGAAAAAAGCAATAGGTTTGCAATCATCTATGTTTTCTTTTGGAGGTGTTTAGCTAAGGCTAAGAGCTGCTTCACTTCTTCGTCCGTTGTCTGAGCGAAGTTCTCGTAGAACTGGCCAATGGCATGGAACGGTTCAGGCGTATACAAGCAGACAAAGCGATCGGCTTCTTTTGAGAGCTCTTCAGCTGTCGTTACAGGCGCTACTGGAACGGCGACGATGACCGTGCGTGCTTCGCGTTTACGTACTGAAGACAGCGCTGCCTTCATTGTATAACCTGTAGCGACGCCGTCGTCAACGAGGATAACTATGCGACCTTTCAGGTCTTGACTTGGACTGTCACCTCTGTAAGTCCGTAGCCGACATTGAATTTCCAGCATCTGCTTTGCGCTTTGCTCGTTGACGTACGCTTTTGAAACGTTCAGATGTTCAACTAGTTGAGAATCGTAAACTACGGTGCCGTCTTCAGCTACGGCGCCTATAGCCAGCTCAGGGTTTTCTGGTGCACTGATTTTTCGAGGAACTATTACGTCTAATTGGATAGCCAAAGCCTTTGCTACTTCGTACCCTACTACTACGCCTCCTCGCGGGATTGCCAAGACTATGGCGTTCTGGTTAGTCATGCTTGAAAGCGCGGAAGCTAGATGCTTTCCAGCTTCAACACGGTCTTTAAAAAGCGCGCCCAATTCATTCGTCTCCATGGATTCTTTCGGTTAAGCGGTTTGCAGCTTTAGCTTCGACGCAGTAAAATTGTGAGACGCACCCGAATTGGGAACTCGGTTTTCATTGGGTCTTGGTCCTTGTAAGTTTTCAGATAGCTTTACCGTTGAAACAGAAGTGCTCAACGGGTTTTCCAGCGACTAGGCAGAAGTTTTCGTAAACTTTGCATTGGTTGCATATGCAGGCTTTGCTACTGTCCAAGTCTGTGCATGTGGCTACACCGATCGAGCAGTATGGTCCAGGCATTTCTTCAAGCTTCAGCTTCATGCTTGTAACTTGTTCTTGGGCGAAGCTCATTGACGTAGCAGGCATTTGTGAGCCGCGCATGCTCATGTTAGCTTTCATTTCCATCATCTTCGCTATTTTGGGCTTCGAACAGACACTTTCAGCCTGCACTGGACATGCCCCGCAAATGCAACTCATCAGCACATCCTCCGTCAACGGAACCTTGCCTTCTTTTCTTCCAAACAGTGGCAAAAGATCACCTCCACAAAATTTGCTTTAATTTAACTCTATACTTCTCATAATAAAAAAGTGTGTGGTTGCCAAGTCACAGCAACAACTTACTCGCTACGCAGAGGCTTCATAATGCCTTTGCAGTAGAATCCCAACAGAAAAGCGTCAGCAACCTACAAAAAGCCGTAGGCTGAATCACTTAAGCTGCGTTAAGATGATAACTGCATTGCGGCATGCACGCATTTCTGCATTCAACGAGTGTTTTGATAGCCCTTGTTGTACGACCAGAAACCAATGGAGACGCTTAAAGGCGTTTACACTTTTTGGCTGCTTGAACCCGCTTCTTCAACTCTATATATGCATCTCTAGGTCTGATTCCTTCTACGAGGCAGAGCCTGACGTAATCTGAAATGATACATCCTTCCGCTGGCGCTAGCTTCATGGCTTGAGAGACGCGTCTGCTCATTCCCGTCTTGCCACCTGCTTCATTCAGAACTATGAGACTCGCTTGATAGCTCACAGAGTTTCACTAGGTATTTGCGATAATATGCCATCAGCTTGTCATGCGCTATCCTTTCCTTCACTGATTTGTCATAGATGCCTAAAATTCCAGCCTTAGAATAGTCCATCAGTGTTAGTCGTTTTACATCTTTGTCATTACTTATCTTCTCAGCTTGCGAATACTTTGATGTCTGCATTTTGAAGATTTTCCCCTGAAACTGATGTTTCCAGAACGACTTTAACTCAAAAAAATATTTAAAATGTTGTAGTTGCACGCTGACACCTACATTTCTACTATGCGAAAAGTCTTATGCCCTAGCTATGCTGAGTCCGCGTGATAGAACATCCAGTGTGAATCTTTGATATTAATCCAGTACTCGCTCAAACGTCAAAAGCTAACCACGCTTTTTGCTCGTCAGTTTCTCCTCGATAAGCGCCAACAGTTCGTCAGGCTTTACGGGTTTCACAAGGTAGGCATCAGCCCCGCTGTCGAGAGATTTTACACCGAGTTCTAAAGAGGGAAAACCTGTAATCAAAATCTTAACTGAAGCGGGCATTGCCTTGTGCATTTTCGGCAGCAGGTCCGTCCCATCCATGTCGGGCAACCTAACGTCTATTAGAAGCACATCGTAACGCATGGTTTCAGATTTCTCCAGAGCTTCATTGCCTGTTTCTGCAACGTCAACATCGTACCCGCGCCTTTGAAGGATACGAGTAAATGCGCGTAGAATTGATTTATCATCGTCCACGACAAGCACTGTCTTTTTATCGCAGCCCATGACATCGCTTCCACAAGTGAACATAGCCTGCCAATTCAAGCACTCTGCTTCGAAGCATATACATGTTCGCTACTTATAATCATTTGCAGTTGCATTATGACTACCACAACTTTTACGTGTCGCTGGGCGTGTGATTGAATGTGTGTTTTGACGTGTGTTTTTTGGTCAAATGTTATATATTCAAATGCGCTATGTTAGTTTGTTGAATCGTTGACATAGGGATGGATAGAGCGGGCAGGGAATGGGTGAGGAGGAAATTCTTCAGTTTCTTAAAGACCTTGGTTTGTCGAAGACCGAATCAGATATTTACCTGTTTCTTGCAAAGCGGGGTCCACTCTCGGCCAGTTTTGTAGCAAAGAAGCTTAGAATGGAAAGGGTGCATGCTTACCGCAAGTTTAAAAGGCTACAAGAGAAGGGTTTCGTAACCGCGACGCTTGAAAGACCAACACGTTTCAGGGTCGTCCCATTGGAGGAGCTCCTAGATTTCTTCATTAACGCCAAAAAGACTGAAATCAGCAACCTCGAAAAACGTAGAGAAAAACTGATTGCTTCGTGGCGGGCTACAGGAGCATCGGGGACAGAAGACTCCTTTGCAAGATTCCAAGTCGTGGCGGGAAAGCAAAAGATCCTCCTCAAAATTTTAAGTATGGTTGAAGAAACCAGTGGAAAAGCTTTCTTCTTAACGAATGGGTCAAGACTGATTCAGCAGGACAACTTTGGAATCATCGACGAAATGTTGCTTTCAACACAAAAGCGAAGAGTTGAATTTAAAGTTCTGACAGATATTTCAGAAAAAAACCTTAAAATTGCAGAAAACATTGCCAAAAGACTTAGGGCGAAAGGCGCGAACTTTGAATGCCGACATGTAAGTTTGGACCCCGGGTTTTTCCCTTGCTTCCTAATCAAGGACGAAGAAGAAGCTTTGCTTTTCGGGTCCTCCGAGCTTGAAGCATCATTGATTGCCCTTGAGGATGAAGGCTTATGGATAAACGACAAAAGGTTCATTTCAGTACTTCAAGCTTTTTTCAGCCAGATGTGGAAGAACTCGACAGACATCGCGATGCGTGTCGAAGAGCTAAAGACGGGAATCCCTGTTAGGGAAACAGCGGTCATCAGCGATCCATACGATGCATGGGCGAAAATCACGAAAGCCTTGGAGAGAGCTGATGAAGCTGTGGTCGTGATTACTTCCTCACAGAGCATACACAGCATCGCAAAAAATGACCCGTTTTCTAAATATTGTAAACAAAGTGTGAAATTTCGAATCATGGCAACAATAGATTTGGATAACCTTGAAGCTGCAAAAACCCTTTCGCTGCGTTACTCAGTCAGGCATATTCCACTGAGCTACGTCAGCATGATGGTCATCGATAAGGCGGCGTTATTCATCTTCAAGAGCCCACCGTTGAGCGCGGCGATCGACGAAGCTCCTTTCTACTTGAGAGACACGTTTTACACAAACGATTTAAGAACGATTGAAAGAGCAAGCGAAATGCTCAGTGACATATGGAAACGCGGCATAGAAATTTCGAGATTGAGCACTCAGGCAGGCATGGAATTGCCGCGGGTCCAGGTTTCAAGCGAAGAAACTGTTTCAGAAGTAGCACATAAGCTACTGCAAAAGAACGCTGTTTCCGCTTTAATAATAGAGAAGAATGAACCTATTGGAATAATAAGCGACAAGGAGCTTTTGAAGGCTGCACTCGATGAACAGCGAGAGTTGAAAAAAATCGTGATAAGAAATGTCGGGTTTACACCGTTGATAACACTTAAGAATGATGAGAATATTGCTGACGTATTCAAAGTTGCGCATGAACGGAGACTTCCACGAGTCGCAGTGCTTAAGAACGGTCAGCTTTTGGGCATGTTAGCAGTAACATCCACTTTGCATCAAGAGGGCTAAAGAAGCCGCATGTCCTTGCATTTTCAGTTGTGATTTTGAGAAAAATTGACAGCAGCGCAAGGCATAATCATGAGACTGGTGACGCCGATGAATTACCACTGCCACGTTACTGTGTAGGTTTAGCATGCTTCCTTTTAGGTTGTGGAAGTCGTATTCTAAACTCTGTTCCCATACCATAGTGGCTTTCAAACGTCACGTCGCCGTTTAAAGCTTCAACCAAGCGTTTCACAACAGCTAGGCCGAAGCCTTGACCTTTGGATTTCGTGGTAAATAAGGGTTGAAAAAGCTTTGGTTTAACGTCTTCAGGTATGCCTACGCCTGTATCTTTGATGGTTATTACGACATCGTCTTTCTCATGATGCGCACGCACAACCAGTTTTCCGCCATGAGGCATAGCTTGAACTGCGTTGGAGATCAGGTTTCCGAGTATACGTTTCATGTAGGCAGAGTCTGCCACGATCTTTTCTGTCCCAGTTTCAACCTCAACGTCGGCTTCTATGTTCGTAGGAAGCGCGTCTTTCGAAAGAAGATCTTCAATCAGCTGTGGCAGACTTGTTTCTTCGATGCATGGGCTGAGAGGTTTTGCAAAGTCTTGAAGGTCGAGAATAATCTTGTTTATGTACTCTGACTGTTTTTCTATGGCCTCTAGGCTTTCTTGAAGGCTTTCTTTGAGCTCGCTATTCTGCAAGGATGCTAAATCCGTCTTTGCAAGGTAGACATTTCCGATGATCGATTGCAACGGATTACGTATGTCGTGACCAACCATTCCAGCAACCTGACCTATGGCCGCAAGCCGCTCTGCATCTTTCAGCTGTTTAGTTCTCTCCTGCACCAATTCTTCCAGATGCTCAGATTGAGCCTTCAGTCTTTCAGCATTCTCCTCAAGCGCATCCATTGCTCGACTGTTGATCAGGGCGATCGACGCGAGTTCACCAAATGCAAAGGCCATTTGAGCGTCGCGCTCAGTAAACCCGCCTAGCTTGTTTGCAAGCCCAATTATTCCGACTGTTCGTCCGTTTACGGTTAACGGCGAAAACAAAACGTTCTGAAGCTTCATATGTCCATCAGGCAAAAACGTTGCCCAACGGCTATTTTGGAAGTCGTTCTCGACGACCACTTTTCCGGTACAATAGGCTTCAGCTCTCAGCCCGCGAATCGGCATCGGCAAAGACGGGTCGACATTGCATGGAAGCCCTCCCGACTCCAAGAAGAGGACTACGTTATCTTTTCCGTCGTCGCTTAACAGAGCAACGTAGCCCCCTGTTGCACCCAGCAGTTCCTTACATGAGTCAAACACTTTTTTCGCTGAAAATCTGAACTCTCGGTTCTCCATGATCGCCCTAGCAGCCTTCAAAAGAGCTGAGATTTCAGCCTGCCGCAACTGGGACTCTCTGAGGGTCTCAAACAGTTCCTGCTGCATGTTTTTAAGCTCGGTAATGTCCTGAACCACACCAAACCCGCCTCTCAACACACCGTTGTCGTCAAACTCCAATTCAGCTTTCTCTCGTACCCATCGAACCGCCCCATTGACGATTATCCGGTGCTCAACATCGTACGGTTTTCCGCGAAGTGCCTCTTTCCAGCATTGGTCAACGTACTTCCGGTCGTCAGGATGTACAAAGCTTAGAAAAGTCTCATAAGTTAACGGCGTCCCTGTGGAAACACCGAAGATGCGGTAGGCTTCATCAGACCAAAACAGTCTGTCATGTTGCAAATCCAATCGCCAGCTTCCAGCATTGGCCACTTTCTGTGCGCGTTTCAAGTCTGCTTCACTGCTGCGCAGCGCTTGTTCAAGCCGTTTGCGTTCCGTAACGTCAGTCGCCAAGTGCACTGCTTGAACAGTATTTCCCATGTCGTCTTTTACTGGGCTGACTGAAATCTCCATGTAATGCGGGTTACCCTCTTTGCTGTAGTGGATGTGCTCCACAGTAACTGGTTGACCTGTCTTGAGCATTGTAGTTAAAGGGCAAGGGTGATCTGACTGCGAACAAGGAGAAGTTTTGCCATGAGTAATGAGGTAGCAGGGTTTTCCAAGAGCGTCAGCTTCGTTCACCCCGTATTTTTGGAGCAAAGCTTTGTTTGCTGCCATTATCGTCAGGCTGTTCACGTCGAGAACCATAAGCTCGTCCTTAATGCTTTCAAGCACACGCCTCTGAAACTCGCTCAGCTGTCTAACCTGATTTTCAACTTTTTTGATTTCAGAAACATCGCGAGCAACATGAACGGAACCGACAATATTCCCCTGTTCATCTTTCAGCGGTGTTGTGCTGACAAGAAAGCTACCTTCAAGCCGGCTTTCGCATACTTCGACCGTGTGCCTTTGCTTATCCGCCAATGTCTGCAAATGCGGACAAAAGGTTGGAGGCTGATCGGTTCCGTGCACCAGTTTGAAGCATTTCAGTCCTATGCATTGTTCAGGCGTTAGCCCCAACCGGTTCGCCATGGCACGGTTGGCACGAATGATTCGGTGTTGCGGATCCAGAATTGCAATCAAATCGGGAATACAGTCAAAAGTTCTTTCCCAGTCAAGCTTAGCTTGGCTAAGCGCTTGCTCAACTCTTTTGCGTTCAGTAATTTCCATGCCGTACATGTTGGCATATTCAAACTGTACGACTGGAACCACAACGAAAGAATAAATTGTAGGCGGGCATTCCATCTCGAACTGAATCACCTGGCATGTTCCAAGTGCCCTTGCCACTTGTTGCAGGACATACTCTGGAACACTCTGTTTGCTTTCGTGCATCCATAATCTCATCAGGTCTGAACCGGGCTTGTTCGCATAAAGAAGCTTTCCATCTCGAGCTACACGAAGAATTGGGATAGGACTCTGCTCCGCAAACGACGCCGCACTACGAAGAGCTTCTTGAGCTTGACGGTACGGTGTAACGTCATGAAAGACCGTTGCAAACTTTCCTTTTGACGGAGAAAAGGCAGAAATTACAAGGTGCCGTTTTAAGGATGGGAAATAAGTTTCGAAAACTTCCGGCTTTCCAGAGGAAGCTACCTTTGCATAGACATTTAAATATGGCGCTTCACGTGTGCCATAAACTTCTGAAGCTCGCTTGCCCACAAGATCCTTCTTTCGGAAACCTGTCATGCGTTCATATGAAGGGTTTACGTCGGTGATTATGTAGTCGACTGCGTCGCCTGAACTATCGTATACAACCTCGTGGAAGGCTACCCCTTCAACCATCCAAGAATACAGGGCAGAAAACTTCTTTTCGTTACTTAACAATTCACTTTGAATTCTCTTTGCCTCGGAGCTTTCAATGACTTCCCATTTCCCTGAACGCTTAATAAGGGTGAATTTGTGATTCTTAACAACATCAACTACCTCATTTACAGTGCACTTGTCAAGAGAATAAGTGCAAACTGCAATTATCTTGTGCTTGCTGAATACATCGTTTACAGCTTCCTCATACTCTGCGAAATCTCGCCAGCTATTCTTTTCAAGCCAGAAAGTGTTCCCTGCTAAACGGAGGCCTTCCAAACCTTGATCAAGCGCTGCAGCCACCTTCCGAATCCAGCTTGACAAAACTTTCTTCGAATCGAAAGACCCGCTGGAAAGATACCAGTCAGCATAGGACAGAAACTCAATCTGCCCTTTGTGAATGTACTCGTCCAACTCTGGAACAGCCTTTCTCAACGCTTGCTTAGCCTCTTCAACTTCAAGAGGTGGAGAGGTTACCCACATACAGAACTCGTTATTTCGCAAGCCATATGCAAAATATGGAACGAGAACCTCAACAAGATCCTCCTTGGTTGCATAGAACTGACAGAAATGCGTCCCCCAAGGAAGTTTTCCGAATACAGCAGCAAAATCTGAAGGCACAATGCTGGTCTCTCGGGTCATAAGCCACCCTTCCCCGCCGTATTAATTAGAAAACAAGCTTAAAAGGCTACTCTCAACTCGAAAAGGACGTCCAGAATTGCGCGTTCCAGCCACACAGCATTAAAGCAGCCTGACTCCGTGGGCGGTCCCCATTTAGGAATGCCCAAGTCTCGAAAAAACACGCGTCGGTTATGGACACGACAAGGCTCATAGATGCACAGCGCTAGACACAACAACTAAGGTTTAGATCTTTTCAAAACCTAAACGTGGTCGAAGTAATACACCGTAACAGATTCGTCTTCTTTTTTATGTTTCTTCGCTTCCTTTTTGGGCACCCTTATTTTCTGAGAGCTCTTGCTTGTGATAAAAACCGAACCTCCTTGTCGAAGATGACTATGAACTCTTATGAAGTCGATTACCTCGGTTTCCTCAAGCTCAACTCGCTGGCTATTATCATTATACAAAAATAAAACTTGAAAAACGGGAAAAAGCACCTTTATTGCCTCAAGAGACTCATTCAGCACACTACGAACCCCGCGTTTTCATATACACTAAAGAAATTTACTGTGAAAAACTCATAAAGATATGTTGGCTGTCAACATACAACAACAACTTAAACCATTACCGTTCTCTGAAGAAGAACCTAAATAAACGCGCAAACCGAACCAAAACTTTCGCGAGGTTTTTCAGAAATACCACAAATCACTCTCATAAAAGTACAACATAATTCCACTTATTAGCTAAAACCACGATCAGTACGTAGCTGATTCAGATTTTGCTCAAGCAGTGACAAGCTATTTAGGAAACATCTTTAAAGTTTAATGCGACCATTTGAGTAGTTCCTAAACGCGTTGGGGTCGTCGTCTAGCTTGGATTAGGATACCAGCCTGG
>Ga0272448_1007193_pt1 | contig 11842 bp, 9 predicted proteins | sample YNPCB0191_FD_202220 | JGI IMG/M metagenome (GOLD analysis project Ga0272448, IMG submission 202220) | Hot spring sediment microbial communities from Yellowstone National Park, WY, United States - YNP-CB-019-1 | ecosystem: Environmental > Aquatic > Thermal springs > Hot (42-90C) > Sediment... | reverse complement strand
TTGGAAAGGAGCAGAGTGATGGCGGCAGTGAGGGTGGTCTTTCCATGGTCGACGTGTCCAATGGTTCCCACGTTGACGTGTGGTTTTTTCCTTTCAAACTTTTGCTTTGCCATAGGATATCCTCCTCGTCAGAAACATTATCCTTGTAATGATAAAAAGAAAAAATGGAGCCTACGACCGGGATTGAACCGGTGACCCCACCCTTACCAAGGGTGTGCTCTACCACTGAGCTACGCAGGCTCATTTTATGGTGGGGAGGGTAGGATTCGAACCTACGAAGGCGTTCAGCCGACGGATCTACAGTCCGCTCCTTTTGTCCACTTAGGTACCTCCCCACGTCCTGGAGCCGGTGATCCGACTCGAACGGACGACCTGCTGATTACAAGTCAGCTGCTCTACCAGCTGAGCTACACCGGCGTGACGCCACCATTGCCTCGCCCGTTCATGCGTGAATTAATATAACCAAAGGCGAGACTAATGTCAAGGGAAAAGCACAAACAAAACTGAAAAAATGGAGCGGGAGAAAAGAAGGGCCTCGTATCCAGCATTAAGTAAAACGTGGAAGACGGGGTTAACCCTCTTTAGAATGGGCAGGATGGAAAAAAGTCTGGGACCGGCTCTGACAAAACTGGTTTTCCCCTTTGGAGGGGGCTGTGAGATGGCAGGGAGGTCTGTCGGATGGCTCATGTATAAAACTGAACTTTCGCCAGTTTGGTGGAGGGAGATTGTGGGCATAATCAATCGATTGACGGATTCCAAAAAAGGAAAACGGTAAAGGAATTCAAAAGGGGGGACTCGAGAATTCCAATTGAGGATTCTCGCCTCTTCAGGAGGGAAAACAATCCGTAGCTCAAATAGCCTGGGATTGTGATAATAAGGATTTGAGAGACGGTATGGGCCGAGGCAGTAAGGAGTACTTCAACTTTTTGGGGGAAGTTCGATTCATCTTGTGCATGGAGACTCCTTTTTGGAAAGGGCTCTTGGGTTGCTAACTCATTATGTTTGTCCGGATACGCTTCGTCCTTTCCTTCTGGTCACCTGGATCTCTTTCCCCACCGGTTTAACCTCACTCGCCTGCCCTGATTCTATACCTTTGATTATAGAACCGGAGGGACCATTTGCTCTTTAGAGTTCTTCGGAAATCGATTTTACCCATTATTGCATGTTCCATAGGCTTGATTTTTCGATATTATAATTTCAAGATTGACACTGCCATTTTCCCAATATATAATTAAATTGATTAAACCGATTGCACGAATTGCAATCCGGCATCAAAAGCTCAAAAGGGAGGTGATAAAGTCCGAAAATCTATTCGGGAAGTTAGGGTACAAAAAACATTTTTTCCAAAGGAGGTACGTTCAATGAAAAAGTTCACTTGGTTCATGATTATCGTGTTTGGTATGCTGGTGTTGTCCGGTCTGTCCCTTGCCATAGCGGAAGAATTGAAGTTAGGTCGCTTTGACGGAGTCACCATTAAAGCCTGCCTGATCGGAGGAGGAGATTACGAAAAGATTTACGAAAAATTCTTTCCCAAATTCGAAGAACTCACCGGTGCCAAAGTAGAAATTGTTTATAAAGGAAATGGTTTCGACATCGACAAGAAGATGAAACTGGACTTTGCTGCCGGCACTGTGGACTATGATGTGTGCTGGAACCACACCAGCTTCTTCAGCCAGTACTTTGATTTTGTAGAACCGCTGGAAAAGTACTTTACCGAGGAAGAGCTGGCCGATTTTTCACCTCGAATCATGCAGTTTGCCTGGAAGGATGGTCATCTCTGGTTTATCCCCAGACACGCCGACATCAGTGCTCTCTACTATCGCACAGATATCTTCAACGACCCTGAAATCCGGAAGAAATTTAAAGAGAAATACGGATACGATCTGAGACCACCTGAAACCTGGGAAGAATTCAAGGAGATTGCCCTTTTCCTCAACAATCCCCCCGAAATTTACGGTACCCAGTTTGCTGGGAAAGAGGAGGCGCTTTCAGGAAGATTCTGGGATATCCTGATGGCCTACGGAGGAAAAATCTTAGACGAAAACTACAAACCGGCTTTCAACGGTCCAGAAGGGATTAAAGCGGCAACGCTGCTCAGGGACCTCTATCAGGCTGGAGCTATGCCTCCAGGGATGGTCAATTTCCTCTGGGACGATGTGGCAGCGAACTGGGCAAATGGAACCATCGCCATGTACACCGAATGGTATGGCTGGTACTCATACTTCCAGAATCCAGAAGCCTCCAAAGTAGCTGGGAAATTTGACCTGGCCCGTCAACCCAAAGGTGACGCTGGCATCCACAGCGGCTGGGCCGGAGCACACGCCTTCTCAGTAACCAAGTTCAGTAAAAACAAGGAGGCTGCCGCAGCTCTGGTCAAATATATCACCAGCTACGAACCACAGCTTTTTGAAGGCCAGATAGGATATATTCCGGTCCGAAACTCAGTTTTTGAAACGCTGAAAAAAGAAGCCGAGAATTCTCCTGATCCCCTAGCCAAAAAGAGACTCGAGCTGATGCAACTCCAGATCAACGAAGACTTCACGCCTCCTCCGATTGTCCCGGAATGGATTCCGATTTCAAACATTCTCTACCCCACCCTGCAGGCCATCATGCTCGGTGACAAAACGGTCGAAGAAGGACTGAACGAAGCCGCCAAAAAAGTAGAAGAGCTCATGGCAGAAGCAGGATACTACGATTGAAGAAAAAAACGGGGTGCCGTTACCTGGCACCCCGTTTTTTAAGGGGAGGCATTTTCTATGATGTACGCCATAAGGAGCCGAAAGCAACAGTTCTTTGATCGGAACATTGTCTTTCTGATGATTCTACCGGCGATTGTTATTGTAGCAGCATTGATTGTGATTCCCATGGTCTACTCTTTTTATCTCAGTCTTACCAATCTTAACCTTCTCCATCCCTCCCGCGCTCGTTTCGTAGGGTTCAAAAACTACCTGAAACTCCTGGAAGATTCCATTTTCTGGCGCTCTCTTCTCAACACCATCATTTTTATGGGTATCGCGGTCAACGTGGAATTTCTTCTGGGACTCTTTCTTGCCCAGCTCATATTCAAAACCACCCGGGGGCAGGGTATCGTGAGAACCGCCATCATGGCCCCCATGATGTTTGCTCCGGTTCTCGTGGGCTTCCAGTTCAAGTGGTTTTTCAATGACCAGGTGGGACTGGTCAATAACTTGATCTATTTCTTCACCGGAGAGTACCACCTCATCCCCTGGCTCATCAATTATCCCCTTAATCTCTTTGCCCTCCTGGCTGCGGAAATCTGGATGAGCACCCCTTTTATGGTCATCATTCTTCTTGCTGGCTTGGTGAGCTTACCAGTTGAACCATTTGAAGCTGCAGCGGTTGACGGCGCTTCTCCCTGGCAGCAATTTCGGTATATTACCCTTCCCCTGATCGGTCCTTTCACCTACATCGCCATGGTTATTCGTTCTCTCGATTTGGGAAGGGCCTACGACCTGGTCCGAATCATGACCGCCGGCGGACCCGCCAACCGTTCGGAAATGATCTGGACCTATACCTTCCGTCTGGCAATCACCGACAATAAGTTCGGTCTGGGAACTGCCATGTCCTTCATCACGGTGGCAATTTCTTTTGCCTTTGTGATTTATCTCTTCCGACAATTAGCCAGAAGCCGACAGGAGGTATACTAAAATGTCCCAGCCGCGAATAAGAACAATTTCAGCAAGGAAAAGACGTTTCCGGCAGTCGCTTTACAATACTGCGGTGTATCTCATCGTTCTCATCTTTTTCCTCCCGGTCATCTGGATTGTTCTCACCTCCATGAGACCTGAAGTGGAAGTCAACGCTCGTCCTCCTGTGTTCCTGCCCCAGAAACTGGTCTTTGATTCTTTCATTCACCTTTTTGGAGCAGGATACGCTGAAAAATCGGTACCCTTTTACAACTATCTCGGCAACTCTCTTTTTGCCTCTCTGGTGAGTACCGCTATGGCTCTCACCATAGGGACTCTGGCCGGCTACAGTTTTGCGCGCTTCCGTTTCAAAGGTTCTAACTCAACTTTCATTGGGATGATGCTAGCTCGTTCCATTCCCGGAATTGCGGTGAGCTTACCGCTTTTCATTTTGTTTGCTCGCCTGGGCCTTCTAGATCAAAAGATGGGTCTCGCTTTAGCCTACACCGCCATGAACATCCCTTTCACCACCTGGCTGATGCAGGGCTTCTTTAAAGATATTCCCGCAGACCTGGATGAAGCCGCTCAGATTGACGGGTGTTCCCGCTGGCAATCGTTCACGAAAATCGATCTACCTCTTGCTTTACCAGGGCTGGCGGCCAGCGGCATTTTTGCTTTTCTCACTTCCTGGAACGAGTTTCAAATCTCCAGCGTTCTTACCCGCACTCCCCTCTCCAAAACTTTCCCGGTAGGCCTTTACGATTTTACCCAGCAGTTCACCGTGGACTGGCGGGGAATGTGTGCCATGTCGGTAGTGATGCTGGTTCCGGCTATTGTGTTTGTGCTTCTTACCCAGCGCCAGCTGGTGCGCGGTCTCACCTTTGGAGCCTTTAAGTAGGAGGTGTGAGTATGACAAAGGAAACCATGTCTTCCCGAGAAAGGGTTCTTAAAGCTATCAATCACCAGGAACCTGACCGCATCCCCATCGATATTTCTGCTGTCGATGAAGTGATGGATGCCCTCATCGACTATTATGGTATAGAAACCGGTGAAGAACAGGAAACGAGACTCTACATGGGTACAGATGGGAGGGTTTTTGAACGCAAGAGACATGAAGCTCAGTTGCTTCTTTTAGAAAAACTTCACGTGGATTTTCGCTGGGCCTGGGCACCCTATGTAGGTCCAGAACTGAAGACCTATCCAGACGGCTCTCGAGATGGACTCTTTGGAATAAAGCGTGGAGGGCTCTTCTTTGGTTACGCCCTAGAACATCCCCTCAAAGAAGCCCAGAGTGTGGAAGATATCGAAGCCTACCCCTGGAAAGAATATGCCAACGTTGACCACTATGACTATGACCAGTTTGAGCAGGAATGTCGAGAATTCCATGACATGGGTTACGCTGTCTACGGAGGCCCATGGGCTCCCATCGCCTTCTGGGCTATGGACCTCATGGGCATGGATACCTTGATGATGGCCATGTATGACAATCCTGAAGTGGTCGCAGCTTTAGTCGGCAAGATCGCCGACTTCTACTATAAACAGGCAGAAATCATGTTTCAGAAGGGAAAAGGTTACATTGATATTTTCTTCATGGGCGATGACTACGGCGTGCAATGCGGGCTGATGATGAGCCGGAAGCTATGGAAAAAATTCTTTGCTCCCCACCTGGAGAGGCTCTGGAAACTGGCCAAATCGTACGGACTGAAAGTGCAGCTTCATTCCTGTGGCTCGGTACGGGAGCTCATTCCTGACTTCCTGGAGATGGGTCTTGATATTCTGGACCCCATTCAGGTTCGAGCTCAGGGAATGAATCCGGCAGAATTAAAAAAGGACTATGGGCATCGACTTTCTTTCCATGGTTCGATGGATACCCAGGAAACCCTTCCCTTCGGGAGTGAACTGGACGTGAAAAACGAAGTGCTGGAACGTCTCAGGACCATGGCTCCTGGAGGAGGATTCATTCTCTCACCCAGCCAGCATCTCCTCACCGAAATTCCCCTCCGGAACATCATCACCATGTATGAGACGGCTTATGAGTACGGTTTCTACTCTGTCATCCACAAGCTCGAAAAAGGAGGTTAAAACCTTATGGAAAAGGTGGAACAAAAAACCAAACGGGTCCTCACCGCCTTAAAAGAACGCCGGGAACCGGACAGAGTCCCCCTCACCGATTTTTACTGGAGCGGATTCCTGTCCAACTGGCTTCGAGCCTTAAATTTACCTCCTGATACAGACATTTACGAGTACTACGACCTGGACGTGAAGGTCATTTCCCCAAACATGGACCCCAGGGTGGAAAGCTGCGTGGTTCTGGAAGAAACCCCGGAGTACGTGGTTTTTCGAAGCGGATTCGGTTGCCTGGTGAAGAAGGTCTTTGCCTCACCCATGCCCATGTTTTTAGATTTTCCGGTCAAAAGTGCCGAAGAATTTAAAGATTTCACTTTTGATGACCCCAGAGATGAGCGACGATACTTTGGAAAACGCTGTGATATCATTAACTGTGGTGATAGTTTCGGGGTGATCGAGAGCTACGTGGAAGCGGTGGAAAAAAATCGGGATAAATTCTGTCTCTTTGGTTCCATCTGTGAACCTTATGAAACCATGTGGCGTATCCGCGGCTCGGAGGGACTCCTGATGGACCTGGCCCTCTACCCAGATAAAGTCAAAGACTTTGCTCTTCGGTGCACCGAGTTCATGATCGGTATCGCCGAAAAACAGATCGAACTTACTCATCCCGTAGGAATGGTAGTCTGGGGTGATGTGGCTTACGATAAAGGAATGTTCTTTTCACCGAAGCTCTGGCGAGAAATTCTTTTCCCCTGTGTCAAGGAAATCTGCGATTTCCTCCACGAAAAAGGACTGCTGGTGCTCTACCATGGGTGTGGTCGAAGCCTGGAGATTTTTGCCGACCTCATCGAAGCCGGAATCGATGTCTATAATCCTCTGGAAGCCAAAGCCGGGATGGACCCTGTAGAGCTCAAAAAACAGTACGGAAAAAAGATTGCCTTCTGGGGAGGGATTGATACCCGAACTCTGGGGTACGGAACCTGGGAAGAAATCGAAAAGGAAGTCCTCTACAAACTTCAGGCCGGTCTTGGAGGAGGATATATGCCTTCTTCAGATCACTCCGTAGCCAGTAACGTTGACCCCCTCCACTATGACCGGATGGTGAAGCTCCTCAAAGAGAGAGGCTCCTATCCTTTAAAAATTTAAAAGGAGGTAAAAAAAAGATGACGTCCAAAGAAAGAATGCTTATTGCCCTGGAAAGAAAGAAACCGGACCGTCTTCCGGTAACCGTACACCAGTGGCAGAAATACCACCTGGACACCTATCTCGGTGGTATGAGCGACCTGGAAGCTTTCGAATACTTCGGCATGGATGCTGCCATCCAGTATTTCCAGGATATGGGACAGTTCTGGCTTCCCGACGCCGATTTCACCAAGTTCTCCACCGCTACCTGGAAAGATGAGGTGGAGGTGGTGAGCAACGACCCGGAAAATCGTATCTATCATCACACCATCCACACCCCGGAAGGTACCCTCACTTACAAGACCGCCGGTAATCGCAAGACCACCTGGATCACCGAATACCTGATCAAAAACGACGAAGATATCGAGCTTATCAGGAAGTACATGCCGGTTCCAGAGCTCGACCCCAAACCGGTGAACGAACTCTATGACCGCATCGGAGATCGGGGAATTCTGCGCGGTTTTGTATGGGGAGACCAGGCCGGGTGTTGGCAACACGCCGCCTGTCTCATCGATATCAACGAACTCATTTTGCGTACCTTCGATAAGCCCGATTGGGTCCATGAGCTCCTTGCCATTCTTCTGGAGAAAAAGCTCCAGTTCGTGGAAAGCATGAAGGGGGCAAAATTCGATCTCATTGAGACCGGTGGCGCCTCGGCTTCTTCGACCCTCATCTCCCCCAAACTCCATGAGGAATTCTGTCTCCCCTATGACCAGCAACTCCACCAGGCCCTCCACGACCTGGGCTTCAAAATTACCTACCATACCTGTGGTGGAACCAGGGGAATCGAGGAGCTCATCGTGGCCAACGGCACCGATGCTTCTGAAACGCTGGCACCGGTGAGCATCGGCGGCAACCAGGAACCCTGGGAGTTCAAAGAAAAGATCGGCAACCGCCTGGCGCTCATTGGGGGGATGGACCAGTTCAATGTCCTCACTTCCGGAACCAAAGAGGAGATCAAAAACATGGTGTTCAAGCTTTTCGAAAAAGTGGGCTATGAAGGTGGGTATATTCTCTCCTGTGCTGACCACTTCTTCGATACGCCTCCAGAAAACATCAAAGTTTATGTCGAAGCGGCCAGGGAGTGTGTGTATTAACCATGAACGACACACTCGTCGAAATGCGTGGTATCGTCAAAAAGTTCCCTGGGGTGGTGGCCTTGGATCACGTGAACTTTGACCTCAAAAGGGGTGAAGTTCACGTTCTGCTTGGAGAAAACGGAGCAGGAAAGAGCACCCTCATTAAGGTCCTCAGTGGTGCCTACGTCGCAGACGAAGGAGAAATTTTTATCGAAGGCCAGCCAGTCCATATCGTTTCTCCGGAAGTAGCCCTCAGCCGAGGCCTGCGTTTCATCTATCAGGAACCCAGCCTGGTTTTCGACCTGGACGTGGCTCGAAATATTTTCTTAGGCATCGAACCAGCCCAAGGGGGCCTCCTGAAGCCCTTCCTCCTCTACCAGATGGCGGAAGAGCTTCTCCGGAAAATGCAAATCGACCTCGATCCTCGAAAAATGGTACGACACCTGAGCGTTACCGAACAGAAAATGGTGGAAATTGCCCGAGCCCTGGCCACCCAGGCCAGAGCCATTGTGCTCGACGAACCAACCGACGTTCTGGAAAGTTACGCTCGAGAAAGACTCTTTACCATCATCAGGAACCTGAAACAGGAAGGAGTGGGTTTTGTTTACATCTCTCACCGCTACGCCGAAGTATACGAAATCGGAGACCGGGTTACCATCCTTCGAGACGGAAAAAACGTGGGAACTTTTAACATCAAAGAGATTTCTTTTGAGACCATGATCGAAAAAATGGTGGGAAAGACCCTGGAGAAAAAGCACGTGAGCCTTCCCCAGCCCCAGGAAAAGGAAGCTCTACGTCTGGAAGGGGTTTCCCGAGGGAAAGTTCTCAAAAATATCACCATCGCCGTAAAAAAGGGCGAAATTGTGAGCATCACCGGTCTTATGGGGTCCGGAAAAACTGAACTGGCTGAAACCATCTTTGGCGTATACCCCAAAACCGGTGGCTCCATTTACATAGAGGGAGAAAGGAAAGAAATTCAAAATCCTGCCCAGGCTATTCGCTGGGGCATTGTTTTCCTTCCTGAAGACCGAAAGACCGAAGGCCTCATTCTCGACCAGACGGTACGGGATAACTATGGCCTTCCCAACGCCAGCCGTCTGAGTCGCTTGGGTTTTGTTCGCTTTCAATCCATGAACCAGGAAATTGAACGGTTCATCAAGGGCCTGCAGATCAAAACTCCCCACCGGTATACCCTGGCCGGCCAACTCTCCGGCGGTAATCAGCAGAAACTTGTTCTGGCCAAGTGGCTGGGAATGAATCCAAAGGTCTTTTTACTTGATGAACCCACCCGGGGAATCGATGTCCTGGGAAGAAGGGAGATATATCGGCTCATCACCGAGCTGGCCAGCAAAGGTACCGCCGTGCTGCTCTTTACTTCGGACTATAGCGAAGCCCTGGAAATCAGCCACCGGATTCTGGTGATGCGTCGGGGAGAAATTTGTCAGGAGTTTCTCCGGGGTGAGGCTACCGAGGATTTGATCCTTAAGGCTGCCATTGGAGAAGTAAAATGCACATCTTCATAGATGGCTCACGAAGGGGGGACAGAAAATGTTAAAGCTCACCAGAGTACAGCAGTTTCAAAGAGCCGTACAGGCCATTTTTGGACTCATTATCATCAACTTTCTTTTTCTGGTTTTATCGCCTACGTATCGTCAGATAGGGAATTTTCAGACTATTTTCGCCCAGGCTACAGTTTTGGGAATCATGGCCAGTGGTTCAACCATCGTGCTCATCTCGGGCGGCCTGGATCTCTCGGTGGGTTCCCTCCTCACTTTAACTTCAGTCCTCGTGGGAACTTTTCTCTTATGGGAATATCCGGTCTGGCTCTGTGTCCTTTTGGGCCTTTTCATTGCTACCGGATGGGGTCTGGTCAACGGCTTGATCGTCATCGGCACAGGTATTCCTCCTTTTATCGTCACTTTGGGAATGATGATGGTTCTCCGAGGCTTTGCAGAGATCGTGGCGGCAGGAAAGGATATGTCTTCTTTCCCACGGAGTTTTCGACTGCTTGGTTCTGGATACACCATTCCGGTACTCATCATGGCTCTGGTGTACTCTTTTACCACTCTGTTCCTCTCCCGTACCAAAATGGGGTTCTACGCCTATGCTATCGGTGGAAACCCCGAAGTGGCTCGTTTGGCCGGTATTCGAGTTAATCGCCTGCGGCTTCTCTACTACGCTCTGGGGGGCTTTATGGCCGGATTAGCAGCGGTAGTCCTTACCGCCAGGCTCAACTTTGCCAATTCTACTTTTGGACAGGGAATGGAGCTGAACGCCATTGCTGCAGCAGTCATTGGAGGCACCAGCCTTTCTGGAGGCGTGGGAGGCGCCTTACGTACCATCGTGGGAGTGCTTATTATGACCTGTCTCTCCGCCGGTCTGAGCCACCTGGGTATTGGTTCCTCCTGGCAGAGAGTAGCTATAGGCATTATCATCATCCTGGCAGTGTGGTTTGACACCCTGCAACGTCGCAGGGTGTTACAATAAAACTCAATGGAGGTGAAAGGAAATGAAATTGGTGCGGATTGGTATCGTGTTCCTGGTGGTGATGGCGGTACTCTTGGGTGCTATGGCACTGGCGGCAGAAAATGTAACCATCGCTTACATCGGTGCTTCCACAAATCTTCCCTTCTGGATAACTCTGCGAGAGGCAGCCCGTGAAAAAGCCAAAGAGTTAGGAGTGAACTTTCTGGACCTCACTCCTCCACAACTCGATGCTCAAGCCCAGAAAGACGCTTTTGATAACGCTCTGCAGCAGAAAGTGAGCGGTATCATCATCGGTGCCGCCGACAATCGAGCTCTGGGAGACTCCCTTGATAAGGCTCAGGCCATGGGTATCCCAGTGGTAGCCGTGGATACCGGCATCGACCATCCCTGGATTGCTTCTCTGGTCCAGACCGATAATTTAGCTTCTGCCCGTATCGCTGGTCAATACATTCTGGAACATATGCGCAAACCTGGCAAGGTTCTCATTGTAGGAGGCATCCTGGGCCACCAGACCGGAGATGCCCGTAAAAACGGTGTGACTGAAGTCCTGGAGAAAGCAGGCATCGAAGTCATTTTCCGCGCCGCCGACTGGTCCCCTGAAAAGGCCTACGAAATCACCCAGAATGAACTCAATGCTCATCCCGACATAACTGCTATTTTTGGTGCCTGGGATCCCGGCGCTTTAGCAGCCAAGGCAGCGGTGGCGGAAAAGGGGCTTCTCGATAAAATCCTCATCGTGGGATTCGATGGAGACCCTGCCGCGGTCAAGGCCATCAAGAACGGAGAAATGGCTGCCACCATCAAGCAAGACAATGTCAAAATGGGTCAGGACGGCGTAGCATTACTTTATGATGTCATTCAGGGAAAAGAAGTTCCCAAGTACATACCCATCATGGGAATCCTCATCGACGCCAACAACGCCGATCAATTTCTTGAATAAGCAATTCTCCTGCCTCCTCCCCGGGGGAGGCAGGAGAAGAAGGTGATTCCTCATTTTAATCCATCCAATTTCTCAACGTCTCATAAACTTTCTCATCTCAATTCTCCCTGTTATCGTACCTTGGACTTCCCCTAGTTTGGTGGAGGTAGATTTGCGTAGAATCAGTTAAGGGGTGTTCAAGAATGGAAAATGGAAAAGGAGTTCGAAAGAGAGATTCGAGAATTCAAGTTGGCAATTCTCGAATCTACGAAGAAAAGCAATCCGTAGCGCAAATAGCCCGGGATTTTGGTATACGAGAAAGTCTCATCCCCAGGTGGAAGAAAGCTTTTTGGGGGGACCCACGAAAACCTCCCCGGAGAAGAACCTCACAAAAAGAGGAAGCTCTGTGCGCCAGTGAGAGAGGGATTGAAAGAGAGTTACGGAAAGAAAGAGATATTTTA
>Ga0272448_1007192_pt1 | contig 11844 bp, 10 predicted proteins | sample YNPCB0191_FD_202220 | JGI IMG/M metagenome (GOLD analysis project Ga0272448, IMG submission 202220) | Hot spring sediment microbial communities from Yellowstone National Park, WY, United States - YNP-CB-019-1 | ecosystem: Environmental > Aquatic > Thermal springs > Hot (42-90C) > Sediment... | reverse complement strand
GGCGCGCAGATTTCCCTGGAAGGCACCATCACCGACATGATATCCAGATACAGGAGGCAGGATGCAAGAGAAAGTGCTGATTTTCGGCAAGAGTGCCTGACCGCATACCGCGGCGGCTCGTGAAGCATATCGCCGGAAGCAGGTTCCCTTCGAGTACCTCGATGTCGTGCAGGACGCGGAGGCGATGTCCCGCATGCTGCAATACAGCCGGGGCCGGCGCCAGGTCCCGGTGATCGTCGACCAGGGCGGCGTGCAGATCGGTTTCCGCGGCGGCTCGTGACATGTCTAGCGCCCGCCGTCGGCGGGCCGGGCGATGGAGTTCGGCTTGCAGCAGGCTTTTCTGATCCACTATCACGAAATCGGCCTGAAGAAGGGCAACCGCGGCTGGTTCGAATCGCGCCTCGAGCAGCACGTCGGCGCCCTCTTGCGCGACTTGCCGCACGCCGGCATCCGCCGGCCCAGCGGGCGCATGGTCGTTTTTCTTTCCGAGGAATCGGCGGCGGCCGAGATCGAGAGGCGCCTGCGCTGGACGCCCGGAATCGCCAATTTCGCGCGCTGCTGGGAGGTCGAGTCCGGCCTCGAACCGATCCGCGCGGCGCTGGCCGCTCTGACCGCCTCCCTCGATTTCCGCACCTTCAGGATCGAGACCCGGCGGGCCACCAAGGACTTCCCGCTCACGTCGCAGCAACTGAACGAGGAGCTCGGCCGGCTGGTGCAGCAGCGCAGCGGCGCGGCCGTGCGGCTCGAGGACCCCGAGCTCACCTGCTACGTGGAGATCGCCGGCGCGCGCGCCTACATCTATTTCCACAAGATCCCCGGTCTGGGCGGCCTGCCGCCGCGCACCGGGGGTCGGGTCGTGAGCCTGATATCGGGCGGCATCGACTCGCCCGTGGCGGCCTTCCAGCTGATGCGGCGCGGCTGTCGGGTCGACTTCGTGCACTTCCACAGCTACCCGCACACGACCGTGGAATCGCAGGAGAAGGTGCGCCGGATCCTGCGCATCCTCTCGCGCTGCCAGCTGGCGTCGACGCTCCACCTGGTGCCCTTCGCCGACCTGCAGCGCACGATCGTCGCCTATGCCCCCGCCGCGCTGCGCGTCGTGCTCTACCGCCGCTTCATGCTGCGCGTCGCCGAGGCGTTGGCGCACGCCGCCGGGGCGTCGGCCCTGGTCACGGGAGACAGCCTGGGCCAGGTGGCCAGCCAGACGCTGGAGAATCTGCGCGTGGTCTCCGCCGCCGTGCGCCTCCCCATCCTGCGGCCCCTGATCGGCCTGGACAAGGAGCAGATCATCCGCGCCGCGCGCGAAATCGGAACCTACGAGATCAGCATCCTGCCCGACCAGGACTGCTGCACGCTGTTCGTCCCGCGCCACCCGGAAACCATGGCGCGCGCCGAGCAGGTGGAGCAGGCCGAAGCCGCCCTGGAAACCGAACGGCTGGTGGCCGAAGCGCTCGCCGCCGCGACCCGGGAGGAAATCCGCGCCGATTTCCTGGAAGGCCGCGGCACGAGCGAAGGCGGGCGGCCCGCGGCGCGCCCGGAAAGCGCGCCCGCGCCGCGCGCCCCCCAGTGAAGCGAGGCGATGCCATGGAAGAAAGAATCGAGGCCGTCCTGGGAGACATCACCCGCATGGAGGTCGATGCCATCGTGAACGCGGCCAACAATTCCCTTCTGGGAGGCGGCGGCGTCGACGGGGCGATCCATCGCGCCGCCGGCCCCGAGCTGCTCGAGGAGTGCCGCCGCTTGCAGGGATGCGAGACCGGCGCGGCCAAGATCACGCGCGGCTACCGCCTGCCCGCCCGGCACGTCATCCACACGGTCGGACCCGTGTGGCGCGGCGGGCGGCACGGCGAGGACGAGCTGCTCGCCTCCTGCTACCGCAGCGCGCTCGCGCTCGCCCGCGCGCACGGGTTGCGCACCGTAGCCTTCCCCGCCATCAGCACCGGAGCCTACGGCTTCCCGCTCGAGCGCGCCGCGCGCATCGCGGTGCGCACCATCCGCGCCTTCCTCGCGGCCCACGACCTGCCGGAAAAGGTTCTGCTGGTCTGCTTCGACGAGCGCGCGCTCGCTGCCGGCCGCGCCGCCCTCGAGGAAAGCGCCCCGGCCTGAGAGCGCCGCGCCCGTCCGCGGCGCTCCCGGCGCCGGCAGGGATGCACGCCGGCATCCCCGGGCCTCCGCCGCCGCACGAGCCGTCACCGGCACCCCGGCGGGGTGCAACGGGAACCGCCCCTGCGGGCGCGGCGCTGTCGCCATGGCGGTCCTCCCTCGAAAAAAAGCTTGACAGGCGGTGCGCGCGGCCCTATAGTTTCAATCTTTGGAAATTTATTAACTATGAAACCCAGGGTCGCCGGCGATCTTCGGACGCAGCGTCGCATCTTCGCCATGCAGTGCGAGGTGTGCAAGGCCATGGCCCACCCGCTGCGGCTGGAGATCGTCGAGCGCCTGGGCGGCGCCGAGGTGCCGGCCGCGGCCCTGCTCGCCGAGCTCGGCGTTTCCCGGGCCGTCCTGTCCAAGCACATGGCGCTCCTGGTGCAGGCGGGCATCGCCGAGCAGCGGCGCCAGGGCCGGCAGGTCTTCTATGCGCTCAGCCATCCCGACATCCGGCGCGCCTGCGCCATCATGCGCGCCGTGCTCTACCGGCGGCTCGAGCGCGACCGCCGGCTCGCCCGGGCCCTGAGGCGCGCCCGTTGAACCCCGGCCGAAAACCCTATGAATTCCGGATACCCCCTATGCATACCAGGCTCCTAGCGAACATCGCACTGCTGTCGGCCGCCGCGGCGGCGCTGGCCGGCGCGCCCTTGTTGCCGGCGCAGCAGCCCCTGACGCTCCCCGATGCGATCGCGCGCGCCCTGGCGCACAATCCCGAGCTCGCGCTCGACGAGCCCGAACTGGCGGCCGCGCACGCCGACGAGCGCGCCGCGCAGGCGGCCCGCCTGCCCGAGCTGGGCGCCCAGCTGAACTACGGCGGCGGCAACAATCCCGTCTACGTCTTCGGCACCCGGCTGTCGCAGCGGCGCTTCACCCAGGCCGACTTCGCGCTCCCCGGGCTCAATCGCCCGGATGCCCTGCAGAACGTCCAGACGCGCTTGAGCGCGCAGCAGACGCTCTGGGATTTCGGGCGCACCGCCGGGCGCATCCGCGCGGCGCGCCTGGGCGTGGCGCTTTCCGAACAGGGCGCCGAGGAGCACCGCCGCCGCGTGATCCTCGAGACCGTCGAGGCCTACTACGGCGTCGCGCTCGCGCGCGCCGGCCTGGAAGCGGCGCATGCCGCGCTGCAATCGGCCGAGTCGATCGCCGAACAGGCACGCGCGCGCGTCGAGAGCGGATTCGCGGTGGAAGCCGACCGGCTGCGGGCCCTGGCGCATCTGGCCGAGGCGCGCCGGCACGAAATCGAAGCCCGCGGCATGCTGGCCAGTGCGCGCGCGGCCCTGAACCGGATCCTGGGTCTCGCGCTCGACGCCGATCCCGGAGAGCCGACCGCTCTCAGTCCGGCCCGGCTGCCCGTACCCGCGGAAGAGACGCTGCTGGCCGAACAGGTCCGCCGCCGGCCCGACTACCGGCGCCTGGCGACCGAAGTGCGCCAGGCTGAGGAGCAGCTCCGTTCCCGCAAGGCCGATCTCTATCCCGTCCTGTCCGGCTTCGCCGCTTGGGAAACCGACAACCCATCCTGGGTGACCGCCGGCGGGAACAACTGGCTCGCCGGTTTCAGCCTCCAATGGAACATCTCGGCCGGCGGGGCGGAACATGCCCGCCTGGAGGCCGCCCGGCAGCGTCTGGAGCAGAAGCGGCGGCAGGCCGCGGCCATGGAATCCGCCATGCGCCTCGAATTGCACCAGGCACTGGTTCAGGTACGTTCCGCGGAGCAGATGGTCGAGGCCGCCCGGGCCGCCGAGCGCCAGAGCGAGGAAAGCCTGCAGATCCTGCGCAACCGTTATGACGCGGGGCTCGCCACCATGACCGATCTGCTGGCGGCCGAGGCCGCGCGCGCGCAGGCGCGCTCGGCGCTCGCCGAAGCGGTCTACCGGCACCGCGTGAGTTACGCGCACCTGGAGGCGGCCGCCGGCATCCTGAGCCCCACATCGCTCTCCACCAATCCTTGAAGGTGACACGAACATGCGCAACTCTCTGTCGTTACCGATCCTTGCGGCGGCGCTGGCCGCCGGCGGCGCCGGGCTTTCCGCCTGCCGGGAACAGGCAGTGCGCGGCGAACACACGGCTCCCGTCGCCGTGGCCGCCGTTTCCCCGGACTACGAGTCGGTGCCCCTCGTCGTGTCCGTTCCGGGTACTGTCCGGGCGCGCCACCGGATCACGCTCGCCTCGCAGATCCACGGTTTCGTGCGCGAGGTGCGCGTGCGCGCCGGAGACGAGGTGACCCGGGGCCAGCTGCTCCTGCTGCTCGACGCCCGGGATGCCGAGGCCCAGAGGTCGGCGGCCCAGGCCGCTGCCGCCGAAGCCGAAGCCGGCCTGGCCGAGGCCCGCCGGGCGCTGGAGGCATCGGAAAAGATGCTTGCCGCGGCCCGCTCGGCGGCCGAGCTCGCCCAGAGCACTTTCGCGCGCTACCAGAAACTCTTCGCGGCGCGTTCCGTGGCGCAGCAGGAACTGGACGAGGCGCGCGCGCGCCGCGACGGCGCCGCCGCCGAACTGGCGGCGCGCGAAGCCATGGCGGCAGCCGCCCGCGAGCGCATCCGGCAGGCCGAGGCGCGCATGGCCCAGGCCGGGGCGCAGCTCGGGCGCGCCGATGTCGTGCTGGGCTGGACCACGATCGCCGCGCCGGAATCCGGCAGGGTGGCGCAGAGGCTCGTGGATCCCGGCAGCGCCCTGTTTCCCGGAACGCCGTTGCTGGTCGTCGAAACCGCCCGCGAGCTCGAGGTCGTCTCGAGCGTGCCGGCGGCCCAGGCGGGATTGTTGAAGCGCGGTCTCGGTGTGCGGGTCGCGGCCGCCGATCCGGGCCGGGCGCCGGCGACGGCGACGATCACGGAAATCGCTCCCCTGTCGGATTCCGCTACGCACACGGTGGAGTTCAAGGCCGCTCTCCCCGCCGGCCTGGCCGTGCTCCCCGGCACGTTCGTGCGCCTGGAGATCCCCGCCGGCAGCCGCCGGGCCCTCCTGGTGCCGCGCGCGGCGGTGCGCGAAACCGGACAGCTCGCGGGCGTCTTCGTCGTCGACTCCTCGGCACGGGCCCGTTACCGCCTGGTCAAGGCCGAGCCGTACGACGCCGACAGGCTGGAGCTGATCGCCGGGATCGAGCCGGGCGAGCGCGTCATCGTCGATCCGCCCGCCCGGGTTCTGGACGGCACGCCGGTGGAGGTTCGCCCATGAACGCCCTCGGCCCTGCAGGCAAGGTGGCGCGCGCCTTCATCCATTCGAAGCTCACCCCGCTCGCCCTGCTCGCGGCCGTCTCGCTGGGCGCGGCGGCCGTCGTTCTGCTGCCGCGCGAGGAAGAGCCGCAGATCGTCGTGCCCATGATCGACATCATGGTCGCCGTGCCCGGGGCGAGCGCCGCCGAGGTGGAAACGCGGGTGGCGCGGCCGATGGAGCGGCTGATCTGGGAGATCCCCGGGGTGGAATACGTCTACACCACGTCGAGCCCGGGCATGGCCATGGCCGTCGTGCGCTTCTATGTGGGCGAAGACGAGGAAAAGAGCATCGTCCGGCTCAATCAGAAAATGTTCGCCAACTACGATCTCATCCCCCCAGGGACTTCCCTGCCCCTGATCAAACCGCGCTCGATCGACGACGTACCCTTCCTCGCCCTCACCCTGTGGAGCGGCGAACTGGACGGCTTCGAGCTGCGGCGCGCGGCCGCGGAACTGCGCAACGTCATCCAGGAAATCCCGGGAATCAGCGCGACGCAGCTGATCGGCGGGCAGCGCCGCGAGTTTCGCGTCGAGCCGGACGCGGCCGCCATGGCGGCGCGCGGCGTCGCCCTGTCCCGCCTGCACGCGCTGCTGACCATGGAAAACCGCGCCGCCGATGCGGGTGCGCTGACCGGCGCCAACGAGTCCATCGGCGTGCGCCTGGGGGGCTACTTCCGCTCGGCCGAAGAACTGGGGGCGCTGGTCGTCGGCGTTCACGAGCAGGCGCCGGTCTACCTGCGCGATGTGGCCCGCATCGTCGACGGCCCGGAAGAACCCCGGGACTACGTCTTCTTCATCCCGGGGCCCGCGGCGGCGGCCAAAGGGATCCCGAACCCGGCGGCGGCCCCGGGCTCCGGCGCCGCGCGCAGCGCATCGGCGCGCGTGATCGGAAACAGCCTGTTCCCCGCCGTCACCATCTCGGTGGCCAAGCGCAAGGGCAGAAACGCGGTCACGCTCTCCGAGGAGGTGATCAGGAAGGCCGAGGAATTCCGGCTGCGCCATCTGCCGGCCTCCGTGCACATGACGGTCACGCGGGACTACGGCGAGACCGCGGCCGAAAAGTCCAACGAGCTGCTGCTCCACATGATGATCGCCGTCCTGTCGGTGACGCTGCTCATCTGGCTCATTCTGGGATTCAGGGAAGCCGCCGTGGTCGCGGTCGCCATTCCCGTCACCCTGGCGCTCACGCTGGTCGTCTTCCTGCTTTACGGCTACACGCTCAACCGCATCACGCTCTTCGCCCTGATCTTCTCCATCGGCATTCTGGTCGATGACGCCATCGTGGTGATCGAGAACATCGTACGGCACCAGCGCATGCCGCAGAACCGCGGCCGCAGCTTCGCCCAAGTGGCGGTCGAGGCCGTCGACGAGGTGGGGAATCCCACGATCCTGGCCACCTTCACGGTCATCGCCGCCATCCTGCCCATGGCCATGGTGCGCGGCCTGATGGGACCCTACATGCGCCCCATCCCGGTCGGAGCCTCGGCAGCCATGATCTTTTCCTTGCTGGTGGCCTTCGTCATCACGCCCTGGGCCGCCATCCGCCTGCTCGGCTCGGCGGGCGCACACCGCCACGGCGGCGAAACCGAGGACCCGGGCACGCGCCTCTATCGCCGGTTCATGGGGGCGTTGCTCCGCAGCGGGAGGCGCCGCCTGCTTTTTCTCGGGCTGGTGACCGTTCTGCTCCTGCTGTCCCTCGGCATGATCTACGTGCGCCTGGTCGTGGTCAAGATGCTGCCGTTCGACAACAAGAGCGAATTCCAGGTGATCGTGGACATGCCCGAAGGATCGAGCCTGGAAAGGACGGCCGCGGCCTCGCGGGAGCTGGCTCTCGCCCTGGCGCCGCTTTCCGAGATCACGGATATGCAGATGTACGCGGGCACGGCCTCGCCCTTCAACTTCAACGGGCTGGTGCGCCATTACTACCTGCGCCGCGGCGAGAACGTCGCCGACATCCAGGTCAACCTCTCGCCCAAGGGCGAGCGCGCGCGCCAGAGCCATGCGGTGGCCCTGGAGGCGCGCGCCCTGCTCCAGCCGGTCGCGCACAAGCTGGGCGCGCGCATCAAAGTGGCGGAAGTACCCCCGGGGCCGCCGGTGCTGCAGACGCTGGTGGCGGAGATCTACGGGCCGGACCCGACGCGCCGCATCGAGCTGGCGCGCAGTGTCCGCGACCTCATGGAAGCCACCCCGGGAGTGGTCGACGTCGACTGGTACGTCGAGGACGATCAGCGCCAGATGCGCTTCCAGATCGACCGCCTCAAGGCCTCCATGGCGGGCGTGTCCGCAGCCGAGGTGTTCGACACCGTCGAGGCCGCCTTGCGCGGCACCGGCGCCGGCCTGATGCATCTGCCGAAGGAGGCCGAAGACGTCCCGATCACGCTGCGCCTTCCGATCGGCGCGCGCACGCGCATCGCCGACCTCGAAGAGCTGCGCGTGCCGTCGGCCGCCGGCAAGCTCGTCCCCCTGTCGGAACTCGGCAGGTGGGAAGAAGCCCTGGTCGAAAAGAGCATCTATCACAAGAATCTCATGCCCGTCGTCTATGTCACGGCCGACGTCGCCGGGCATGAGGAAAGCCCGGTTTACCCCATACTGAAGCTCGACGCGGCCCTGCGCTCCATGGTGCTCCCCGAGGGTTACCGTCTGGAGACTTTCACGGCGCACCAGCCGGAAAGCAGCGACCGTCTGGCCCTCAAATGGGACGGCGAATGGCACATTACCTACGAGGTGTTCCGGGATCTCGGCCTGGCTTTCGCGGCCGTGCTGGTTCTGATCTACGTCCTGGTCGTCGCCTGGTTCCAGAGTTTCAAGATCCCGCTCGTGATCATGGCCGCCATCCCCTTTTCCCTGGTGGGCATCCTGCCCGGGCATTGGGCGCTCGGGGCTTTCTTCACCGCGACTTCGATGATCGGCTTCATCGCCGGCGCCGGCATCGTCGTCCGCAACTCCATCATCCTGGTCGATTTCATCGAGCTGAGGCTCAGCATGGGCGAGCCGCTCGAGCGCGCCGTCGTCGATGCCGGAGCGGTGCGTTTCCGGCCCATGATGCTGACGGCCGCGGCCGTCGTGGTGGGATCGGCGGTGATTCTCTTCGATCCCATCTTCCAGGGGCTGGCCATCTCCCTGATGGCGGGCGAGGTCGCCTCGCTCCTGCTGAGCCGCATGACCGTCCCGGTGCTTTTCTTCATGATGCGCCGCCGCGAGCTGCGGCGCGCCGGCGGTGCGACGCCGACGGCACAACAGGCATAGGAGGGCCCGACATGACCCGGCACATTTTCCCCCCGCGGAGCATCCTGGCGGCCACCGACATGAGCGAGACTTCGCGCGCCGCCCTGGATTTTGCACGCCGGCTGCGCGAGCGCTTCGGAAGCGCCCTGTCGGTCGTGCACGCCCACTATTTCGAGCTGCCGCCCTACTTCGCCGCCGGCCAGCTTCCGGCATTGGCGCAAGGGCTTGCGGATCTCAGAGACCGGGCTGAGGAAAACCTGCGCCGCGTCTGCCGCGAGGCCCTGGGTGAAGTCGCCGATGCCCGGGTGGTGGAGCGCCCTCCGGTCGAGGCCATTCTCGAGACCGCCGAAGCCCTCCAGGCCGATCTGATCGTCGTGGGAACCCACGGACGGCGCGGCGCCGGGCGCGTCTGGCCGGGATCGGTCGCCGAACAGGTCCTGCGGCTGAGCCGGCGCCCCGTTCTGGCCGTGCGTCCCGATGCGCGCATCGACGATATCCGCAGCATCCTGTGCCCGGTGGCCTCCAGCCCTTCGGGCATGGTCGCGCTCGACTACGCCGCGCAACTGGCCGCGGCCTTCGGCGCGACGCTCCATGCCCTGCACGCGGCCGAGCCCGGAGCAAAGCCGATGCCGTGCCCGATCGTCGACGAGGCCGTGCGCAGCCGCTGCACGGTGGAAGAAACCGTCATCGAGGGCGACGCGGCGAGCGTCATTCTCCGGCACGCCGCGCGCAGCGCGCCCGATGTCCTGATCATGGGTGCGGAGGTCAAGTCGTCCGGGCGGGCGCGCATGTTCAGCTCGACTACGCAGAAGGTGATCCAGTCCGCAACGGTTCCCGTCTTCGTCGTCCCCAACGTGGAACCGGCAGCGAAAGGAGGTAACGAGAGATGATCATGGAACGCTGGATCCGGATGATCGCCGGCACTTTCATTCTGGCCAGCCTGGCGCTCGCCCACTGGGTGGACATTCGCTGGCTGTGGTTCACCGCCTTCGTGGGCGCCAATCTGTTGCAGTCCGCCTTCACGGGCTGGTGCCTGATGGAAGACATCCTCGCCAAACTCGGCATCGCCCGCAAGCGCACCGCAAGCTGATCCGGCACGACCGATCGCGGCCGAAGCAAAACCGTGGTATCCTCCGTGGTCGAATCGGCTCCCCCGGATCGGCGCGCGCCGGTTCGCCCCAGCAAGCTGCTGCGCGCGCACTGGTCCGGCCGCCTGAAAGGAGCAAGCCATGGGAGAGGAAACGCGCGCGACGGCAGACATGCCCGTCGAGGAATTTCAGGCCGCGCTGGCCAAGGTGGCGCAATGGGTGACGGCATACCGCAACCGGGCAGGCGAGTTGCCCGTGTTGCCGCGCATGCGCCCGGGCGAGATCGAAAAAGCGCTTCCGCCCACCCCCCCGCTTCACGGCGAGCCGCTCGAGTCGTGGCTCAAGGACCTGGAGGAGATCATCCTGCCGGGGATCACCCACTGGAACCACCCGGGCTTCATGGCCTACTTCGGGATAACCGGATCCGGCCCGGGCATTCTCGGCGATCTCGTCAGCAGCGCGTTCAACGTCAACGGCATGCTGTGGAAGACCTGCCCGGCGCTCACCGAACTCGAGCGGGTGGTTCTGCGCTGGTATGCCGCGGCGCTGGGCCTGCCTGCCGGCTGGTTCGGCATGTTCACCGATACGGCCTCGACCTCCACGCTCGTCGCCCTGACGGCGGCGCGCGAGGCCGCCGGGCTCGGCGTGCGCGAGGACGGCCTGTCCGGCAAGCCTCCCCTGGTCGTGTACTGCTCCGAAGAGGCGCATTCGTCGGTGGACAAGGCCGCGCTGGTTCTCGGAACGGGCATGCACGGCATCCGGAGGATCCCGTCGGACGACGCCTACCGGATGCGTGTCGATGCCCTGGAAGACGCCGTGCTCAAGGACCGCGCGCGCGGGTTGTGCCCCTTCGCCGTCGTGGCAACCGTCGGCACGACCTCGGCGACGGCCGTGGATCCCGTGCCGGAGATCGCGCGCCTGTGCCGTCAATACGGGTTGTGGCTGCATGTCGATGCCGCGTACGCCGGCAGCGCCGCCGTGGCGCCCGAATTCCGCTGGGCCCTGGCGGGTTGCGAGCTCGCGGATTCGCTGGTCGCCAATCCCCATAAATGGCTCTTCACCCCGATCGATTGCTCGGCGCTGTTTACCGCCCGGCCGGAAGTCCTGCGCCAGGCCTTTTCCCTGACCCCCGAGTATCTGCGTACCGGTGTGCAGGACGCCGTCAACCTCATGGATTACTCGTTCCAGCTGGGCCGGCGATTCCGCGCCCTCAAGCTCTGGTTCGTGTTCCGCTATTTCGGCACCGAAGGCATCGCGGCGCGCATCCGCGAGCATGCGCGCCTGGCGCGCAGGTTCGCGTCCTGGATCGACGGCTGCCCCGAAATGGAGCGGCTCGCCGAAGTTCCCTTTTCCGTGGTGTGTTTCCGCGCGCACCCGCAGGGGATCGACGATGAGCAGGAGCTGGAGCGCCTGAACGCGGCCGTGCTGGACGAGGTCAACTCGAGGGGCGAGGTTTTCCTCTCGCACACGAAACTGCACGGGCGCTACAGCCTGCGCCTCGCAATCGGCAATCTGGCCACCGGCGAAACGCACGTGCGGCGCGCCTTCGAGTCGATCTGCCGGGCAGCCGGCATCGGCGCGCCTCCGGGCTGAGCGAGCGAATGACCGCGACGCAGCAGGGATGGGAGCCGGCATCACCGGAGCCCCGCTGCCAACAGAGCGATGATTGGCACCGCGCAGGGCTGCAACGCCCCGGCGCGGCTTGCCGGTGTTTGAATCGCAGAGCGAATCAAGGGAGTGCGCCGGCACCCTGTAGTATAATTTGCGCAAGGGCGTTTGCATGTCGTACCCGTGCCGGCCGAATTCCGGGATCCGCACGGATTGCGGCGCACAGTATTCCATTTGAGAAAGGGGCGAGAACATGGCCGTCATAACGATATCGCGCGGGACAATGAGCGGGGGCGAGGCTCTGGCCAGACAGCTCTCGGGCAGGCTGGGTTGGCCGGCCGTCAGCCGCGAGGTGATCACGGAAACCGCGGAGAAGCACGGCGTATCGGAAAAGATCGTGGCCGAGCAGCTGACCAAAGGGCCCGGATGGCTCAAACGCTACGCCGCGGAACGGCGCCTTTACCTCGTGGCCGTGGAATCCGCGCTCATCGAACGCGCGCTTCAGGGAAGCTACATCTACCACGGGTACGCAGGCCACCTCCTGCTGAAAGGGATCCCCGGAGTCTTCA
>Ga0272448_1007191_pt1 | contig 11844 bp, 8 predicted proteins | sample YNPCB0191_FD_202220 | JGI IMG/M metagenome (GOLD analysis project Ga0272448, IMG submission 202220) | Hot spring sediment microbial communities from Yellowstone National Park, WY, United States - YNP-CB-019-1 | ecosystem: Environmental > Aquatic > Thermal springs > Hot (42-90C) > Sediment... | reverse complement strand
TCGGTGCAGACGAGCTTGTCCTCCGGGAGGAGTTCAGCCCACGCACCGACGGGTTTGCACCAGACGGGCGGGCGGTCGGGTTTGCGCAGACCGTTGACGGCTCGCCAACGCTCCTGCCGAGCAGCCATATCGGGGCTGTTCGCAAGTTCTACGATCTGCCGAGCCAACGCTCGGATCGCCTCGCGGTCGCGTCGTTCTTGCAGACTCATCGCAAGTTGCTCCGCGCCGCGAGGCCGGTCGCGCTCAGACGGGGACGGCGGTCGAGGAACGTTCGTATCGCTCGGACGTCCACGGGTGTTCGATCGCACTCGGGGGCCATAGCTGTACGGCATACTCCAAAGTCACGGCGGGCTGTAACCTCGAAGGTACGCTCCTTCACGGAGGCGAGTTGCAGGGGGTGGCCGATTCCCGGTTCACAGAGCATTGGCCACCTCTTCAACGGTCGTGATACCCCTGCGTATCTTCTTGAGTCCGTCGGCAGCGAACGTGTGGTAGCCTCGCTCGCCGACCGCTGTTCGAATCTCGGCAGGAGAGGCATGGTTCAGGACGAGTTCGCGTACGCGTGGGCCAATTTCGAGAATCTCGAAGAGTGCGATCCGTCCTTTGAAGCCTGTGTTGTAGCAGTCGGCGCAGCCTCGTCCGATGTAGACGGTATCCGGCGGCTCGGTGGTCAGCGACCTCAGGATGGAGAGTTGTTTGTCGGTCGGTGCAACCGTATCCTTGCAGCGGGGGCAGATCGTCCGGACAAGGCGCTGGCTGACGGAGGCGCAGAGGGCCGAGATCAGGTTCGGAGCCGGGACGCCAAGCTGGATCACACGGTAGATTGCGTCGGCAGCATTGTCCGCAGTCAGGCTTGCAATGACGAGGTGCCCAGCGACAGCGGCACGGCAGACGAGCGACCCGGCCTTGCCGTCTTTTATGTCGCTGAGGAAGATGATGTTCGGGGCAGAACGCAAGGCAGCCTTGAGGGCAACTTCGGCGGTATAACCGCTTTCGGGTTCGAGCTGTGTCTGGACGATGTCGGAGAGCTCGAACTCGATGGGGTCTTCGATGCTGATGATTGCGCGGTCAGGACGGCAGTGGTAGTTCATGATGCAGTATGCGGTCGTCGTGCGGCCGTGACCTTCTGGGCTGGAGATCAGGATCAGGCCGCTCGGCGAGTTGACGAGAGCCAGGAATCGCTTGTAGTCTTCGTCGAGGAGGCCGAGCTTTTCAATGCGTAGGCGCATGGCTTCCTTGGGAAAGATTCGGATAGTCGCCCCTTCGCCAAAAGGGGTCGGAAGGGTCGTGACGTTGACCTGCAACTCGCGCTCGCCCAACTTGAGCTCGGCTGTACCCGACTGCGGCAGAGGATGTGGTGCGCGTCCGAGGCGTACCAACTCTTTCAAGCTGCCGACGAGCAGCCTTGCGGCGTCGAGTTCTACGTCCGTCACGGGGGTGAGCACCCCGTCAATGCGTTGGCGGATGCGCGCCTTCGACGGATTGATCTCGATGTGCAGGTCGCTCGCAGAAGACAGTAGCGAATGGGCGATCAGTCCAAGCGCCGCTTCTGCCCAGGGGTCGGGTTGCCCCTGGCGTGCTTGCCGGGCGAGAGCTACTGCCCTAGGATCGAGCGACGCCAATACATGCTCCACCGTCGCTCGCGCAGGCTGAGTACCCGAACGCTTCAGCAGTTCGAGTTCACGCACCGGGAATCGCCATCTTCTCCCCATCTTGCGGCCCTTGAGAACCCCGTCGCGCAACCACCGCCTCAATGTGGACTCGGCGACACCGAGGAATTGCGCCGCTTCCGAGAGCGAGAGATCATTTTCCTGCCCTTTTGAACTATCTACGCTCATACATGCCCCCTTCCTATTATTCTTGACCATAGTATATCATATTCAGTACTACCTGTCAAATGGCGTCTTCCAACATCCTACACATGAAGTGCGCGTCGGTCCGGAGCTCACGGCGGGGGCGGCAGGAGTGCAGAAGCGGGGCACCGCGGGCGCCGTCGCAGTGGACGGAGGTGCCGTTTGACTCCGGTGGTTCATAAGCTTATCATTATGAAGACAGGAGAAGTTGATGGAAAAGCTTGCGTTGCTCGGTGGTAAGCCGGTTCGGACAAAGCCCTTCGTGGAGTGGCCGGTCTTTGGAGATGCTGAGCGACGGAACCTGCTGCGTGTCTTCGAGAGCGGCAAGTGGTGGTACGGTGAGACGGTCAAGGAGTTCGAGGAGAAGTACGCGGCATACCAGGACGCGAAGTTCGGGATCACTTGCGTCAACGGCACGGCTGCTCTGGAGATCGCGCTGGTGGCGTGCGGGATTGGGGCCGGGGATGAGGTGATCGTCCCGCCGTACACTTTTGTCGCCACGGCTTCTGCCGTGCTCAAGGTCAACGCCATCCCCGTGTTCGTTGACATTGACATCGACACGTTCAACATTGATGTGTCTCAGATCGAAGCGGCGATCACGAACAAGACGAAGGCTATCATGCCTGTCCACTTCGCCGGCCTCCCGGCCGACATGGATGCGATCAACAGGATCGCAAAGAAGCACGGGCTGAAGGTGATCGAGGACGCAGCTCACGCCTGGGGAACGAAATGGAAGGGCAAGGGAGCAGGTGCCCTCGGCGACTGCGGTGGGTTCAGCTTCCAGATGTCGAAGAATATCACCAGCGGCGAGGGGGGGATCGTCCTGACGGACAGCGAGGAGATCAGTCTCCAGGCGCGGTCCTACTCCAACGTGGGGCGAGGGGTGGGTACGCCCTGGTACGAGCACTACATCCTTGCCGGCAACTACCGGATGACCGAGCTCCAGGCTGCGATCCTCCTTGCCCAGCTCGAGCGGCTGCCGGCACAGGTGAAGAAACGCGAGGCAAACGCTCAGATTCTCGATGCGGAACTTTCGAAGATCGAGGGGATCAAGATCCTCAAGAGAGACAAGCGAGTTACCCAGCGCTCCTATCACCTGTATATAGTTCGGTACGACCAGCAGGGATTCGGCGGCCTTCCGAGGGAGAAGTTCTGTCAGGCCGTGCAGGCCGAGGGAGTCCCCATGTACGGCGGCTACCCGCACCCGGTCTACAGAAACCCGCTGTTCCTGCGGCGAGGCAAAGGGCCGAAGTTTTGCCCGCTCTCGTGTCCCTACTACGGGAAGGACCTCGACTACTCGAAGGTTTTCTGCGAGAACGCCGAGCGGGCTTGCAAGGAGGCCCTCTGGCTGCGCCACTCGATCCTCCTCGGTACGCGCCGGGACATGCTCGCCGTCGCTCGCGCCATCCGCAAGGTCAGAGAGAACGTCAAGGCTCTGCTGTAGGTCCGAGCTTTCCTCCCCCGAGCGGCCGGGGCGGAGAGGGCGCTGCCGTCCCGGTCGTTGCCCGCCCCTTGCTCGAGCCCGGTGAGCTGCGGGTGGCGAACCTGAAATGTGGAGGGCCGCTGCGGCCCGCAGGGACGCGAGCACGGAACACCGAGCGCAGGGGTGGCTTCCTGGTGCGCCAGTTCGCCTCCGTGGGCGAGGGGCGAGACTCGCAGCTCTGGCCGCCGCCTCGATATACGGTCCCCTACGGACAGGTGCGCCTGGCCAGCGAAGCCACGATGCGGTCAACCATCCTGGCGAAGCCCAGGTCCCGTTTGACCATCTCTCCGATCTTGGTTATGCCGTGAAGTACGGTCGTATGGTCGCGGCCGCCGAGATAGCCACCGATCTCCTCGAGCGAGTGCGGGGTGAGCTTCTTGCAAAGATACATGCAGAGCTGCCTCGGCAACGCGATAGAGTTCGGTCGCCTTTTCGACTGGAGGTCGGAAGGACGGATGCGGAACTCCTCGGCGACGGCGGAGACGATCTCGTCAATGGAGATGCTTGGCGAAGGCTCCGCAATGATCTCCGAGAGGGCTTCCCGGGCCGAGTGGATGTTGATCGGCCGGTTCATCACGGCCGAGAAGGCAATGACGCGATTCACCGCTCCCTCGAGTTGACGGATGTTCTCCGTGAAGTTCTCGGCGATGATCTCGATAACGTCCGGCGGGAAGTTCCGCCCTTTGATCTCGGCCTTCTTCTTGACGATCGCACAGCGGGTTTCGAAGGCGGGTGCCTCGAGCTTGGCCACAAGTCCCCACTGGAACCTCGAGACGAGCCGTTCTTGGATCTTCGGAATCTCGTGCGGCGGGGAATCGCTCGAAAGCACGATCTGGCGCCGGTTGTCGTAGAGTACATTGAAGGTGTTGAAGAACTCCTCCTGCGTCCGCTCGCGGCTCCCGACACCGAGGAAGTCCACATCGTCAATGATCAGGAAAGCCACGGACTTGAACCGCTGGCGGAAGGCAGGCAGCGAGTTCGCCTGGATCGCGGAGATGAACTCGGTTATGAAGCTCTGGCAGGTCGTGTAGTGAATCGGAGCCTGATTAGATGAAGCAAGTACCTTGTAGCAGATTGCCTGGAGTAGATGCGTCTTGCCGAGTCCCGTGCCGCCGTGGATGAAGAGCGGATTGTAGTCCTTGCCGGGCATATCCACAACGGCCTCCGCAGCCGCCCGCGCCAGGCTGTTGTTCGGCCCGACGACGAAGTTCGCGAACGTGTGAGTCGGGTTGAGCTGGAAGTTGAGCACCGAGCTGGCCCCGGGGTTGCGCCCGGCAGCAGCGTGGGGGGTTACCGCTGGCTCCGGAGTAGGTGGCTTGGGGGCAGCAGCCTCCGGCAGGCTGCCCTCGGGCTTTGCCTCCGGTTGCAAGGCTGGGTTGATCCCAAAGCACACCTTCACGGGCGATCTCAGAACCGTACGAGCGGCGCGTTCGATCACCTCCGAGTAATGCTGGCCCATCCAGTCCTTGGCGAACGAACTGGCCACCTCGACCTCGAGCCCCTGGTCTTCACGAGGGCGAATGCCGACGCGGCTGAACCAGATTTTGAACTGTGTGTCCGTTACTTCCTTCCTGATTTCGCTGAGAATGCTCTCCGCAAGTTCTTGCTCTGTCATCCCCGTCTCCGCCTTACCCACAAGTTATCCACAAAGAAGCGCACCCCCAGGAGAGTAGTCCTCCCCCGCGGGGTTTGGGTTATTGCGCACTGCGGCTCCGCGCCATGTGTTCGATGTCATCCCAGTATCCCGGCTGGTCTGGCGCTTTATGGCATAAGCCGTTGACATGCAAAGACTTATGCTGCCAGCACAGCCTTCCTCACATCACCATAAGCATACAACCGATTTGTCGGGCAGTCAATAGCAAATTTCTTTCCACATTCTCTCGACAGGAGAGGATAGCCGAGAATGAAGTTATGAACATGAGACAGCGGTTTTGTCAATAGCTGGGTAGAAAATTTTGAGCACCTGTACTCAGCAGGAGAGTGGTACGCTCACTGTTCTGGACGCGACTGTGGCAAAACCTGTGGGAGTCGGCTCATTCTCCGGTAGAGCGGTAGCTCTGTCGAATCCTACTCATGAGCTCATGGAAGCGGGGATCCGCGGAGAGGTTCTTCAGGTCTGGGTCGCGCATCATATAGTCTACGTCTCGATAACCCAAGCGGATCGCTCTCGCGAGGGCTGCGAGAGAGCGATCTATCTGCCCGAGCAGAGAGTAGCTGCAAGCGAGGTTGTAGTGGGCGATAGGATCGTCCCGTTTGAGTTCGACCAGGCGTTGATCGATGGCGAGTCCCTTCTCGTAGAGCCCGGCACTCGTATAGAGATGGCCGAGCACGCTCAGGATCTCCGTGTTGCCTGGGTCTCGGGCGAGGACGGCCTCGTAGAATCGGATGGCGAATTCGCGATCCTCGCCCTCCATCTCTTCCGGCAGAGAACCCTCGTCGTAGTCCGGCATCATGTTGATTATCAGGCGAGGGCATCCCGGATTCAACTGGCTCGCTCGCGACCTGGGTCGGGACCGAGGATTCACCGGGAGGAGCCGTTCATAGCCGGTGCGGTTTTGGTATGGCAGAGGCGACCGACTGTAATGCAGGCGGACATTCGTAGCCCTTCTCGGCTGCTAACTGGACAGAGAAGCGGATCGAGAGTAAATGTAAGATTAATTAGTGGGAGCTCGGCCGGCACCGCAGTCGGAGGGGTGCTGACGGCCGAGCCATAACGACGGGTAGGTGCCGATGCGTGTGACATTGATTCGACCGCCGGTTCGGAATCTGATCAGGACGGAGGTCCCGGAATGCGTCGGAGAGGAAGTCGGTATCCTGCCGCCGCTCGGGCTCATGTACCTTCAAAGCTACCTGACCCACGCCTCCAGACATGAGGCGACGATCATTGACGGGGAACTCGCGGGAGTTTCGCACAATGAACTGGCCGAGCGCGCCCTGGCCACGAACCCGCGGTTGATCGGCGTCACTGCGCACACACACAGCTTGCTCGATGCGGCGCTCGTCATCCGTGCGATACGCGAGCGTTCGGACGATGTCTTCATCTGTCTCGGCGGCCCTCATGCGACGGCATTCCCGGTGGAATCCGCGATGCTGGAGGGTGTGGACTGTTCGATCTCGGGCGAAGGGGAGAAGGCGTTCCTGCGTCTCCTCGATGCGATCGAGGCCGGCAGGAGTGTCGAGGGGATCGTGGGGGTGAACGTCGAGCGCGAGGGCGTCGTGGTGTCAGGGGGGCGGGCGCACATCACCGACATCGAACATTTGCCTTTCCCGGACCGCTCGAAGGTGGACTACCGGTGCTACCACTACCTTCTCCATCATGAGAGTGCCGTCGGGACGGTCGCTTCGAGCCGCGGCTGTCCGTACCAGTGCAGCTTCTGCAGCACGCCCCGCGGCGGCTACCGGGCGCGTTCCGCGGAGAACGTAGTCCGCGAGCTCGAGCACTGCCGATCCCTCGGACTGCGCGAGATCTACTTCGTGGACGACACCTTCAACGTCCAGCTCGAGCGCGTCGGGGCGATCTGCAGGGCGATCATCGAGCGAGGTATTGACATCCGTTGGAGCTTCCGTGCACGAATTGACCGGGTCACACCGGAGATGCTCGATCTCGCGCGGAGGTCGGGTTGCGTGAGAATCCAGTACGGCGTCGAGACCGGCTCCGACGAGGGACTCCTTGCCCTCAGGAAGGGGATCTCGGTCGAGCAGGTTCGCGACGTCTTCCGGTGGACGCGCGAGGCGGGGATCGAGAGCGTGGCGTACTTCATGCTCGGCTGTCCCCACGAGAAGACGAGCGAGGACGTCCTCCGGACGATTGACTTTGCAGTCGAACTCGACCCGGACTTCGCTCTGTTCGGTATCCTCACGCCGTACCCTGACACGGAGCTTTACGAGGAGGGCTTGAAGAAAGGGCTGTTCAAAGTGGACTACTGGCGCGAGTACGCACTTGAGCCGCGCGCGGATTTCGCACCTCGCTTCTGGGAGGAGCACTTGACGAGGGAGGAACTCCTGGAACTGGTGCGGGTCGCCTACAAGCGGTTCTACGTGCGGCCGCGATACGTCCTTCGGAAGCTATCCTCGGTCACATCGCCCCGCGATTTTCTGAGAAAGGCCAGGGCGGGACTGAGGATACTCGAGCTATGAACGTGCAGCGAGTGTGCTGAACCCATGAGAATCGCCCTCATCGCTCTCTACGGGATCGAGAACAACGGCGTGAGATACCTCACCTCGATCCTCCGCAGACACGGCCACTCCGTTTGCGTCATCTACTTCAAGAACTGGCGGAACAACGCGATTGACCTACCTACCGAGAAGGAGGTCGCACTCCTCTGCGGTGTCCTCAAGGAGCACGCGCCGTCTCTCGTCGGCCTGAGCTTCGGATCGTCGTATTTCAAGATCGCGGTCCGTCTGACGGAGGAAATCCGGAAGGCGGTCGCGGCTCCTGTCATTTTTGGCGGACTCCATGCGACGGTCGTGCCGGAACGGTGCATCGAGGTTGCCGACATCGTCTGTGTCGGAGAGGGCGAGTACGCGATGGTCGAGCTGGCCGAGCGGCTCGAGCGCGGTCAGGACATTGCCGACATCCGCAACCTCTGGATTCGGAAGGATGGCGAGGTGGTCCGCAATCCCCTCAGGCCTCTGGTCGAGGACCTCGACTCGCTCCCCTTCCGTGACTACAGCGGCCAGGACGTCTACGAGATCGCCGGCAACAGGCTGACCCCGCACGATCCTATCCTGCTCATCCCCGATTTCAGGATCAACTGTTCGCGCGGCTGCTTCTTCAAGTGTGCGTACTGCTACAACTCGATCCTGCGACAGCTCTACAAGAACGCGGGCAGGTACTACCGGCTCCGAAGCGTCCGGAACGTGGTCGACGAGATCCGTTACGCCCAGGGCCGCTTCAGGCGCATCCGGAAAGTGATCTTCGACGATGACGTCTTCGCCGTTGACCGCCAGTGGCTCGCGGAGTTCGCGGACACGTACAAAAAAGAGGTCGGGCTGCCGTTCGAGTGTCTACTTCACCCGGATGTCGTGAAGGAGGAGAACCTGCGGCTGCTGAAGTCCGCTGGCCTGAGGCGAGTCCAGGTCGGCATCCAGAGCGGCTCGCCGCGTGAGATGGCCGAGGTCTACGATCGCTCGCTTCCCCAGGACCGCTTGATCGAGCTCTCGCGGCTCTACCGCGACATGCAGCTCGAAGTGGTCTACGACCTCCTCATTGACGACCCGCTCGCCACAGAGCAAGACAAGCGTGAGTTGTTCGAGTTCATCATGCGGCTCGAACGCCCGTTCAACCTGTTCCTGTACTCCCTCACCGTCTTTCCTGGCACGGAGATCGCGCGGAAGCTCCTCCAGGCCGGACTGATCACGGAGAAGGACATCGAGGGCGAGAGCCAGAAGACCTTCGAACAGTTTCGAGTGAGCCTGGACTATCCGAGGCCTGCGTTCGACCGGTTCATCCTCGCGCTCCTCGTCCTGTCGTCAAAGAGCTTCGTCCCCAGGAGTCTGATCTGGTGGTTGTACGGGCGGAGGTTCCTGGAACGCCATCCGGGGCCGCTCCTGGCCTTGGCCTACGCGACTAACTTTGTGAAGATGCTGTGGATCGCATGGAAGATGCTCCGACGTGGCGAGCTCTCGCGCTTCAAGCTTCACCAGTTCCTGAGTCTGAAGAAGATGCTGATCCAGTAAGGTGCATGGCGCGAGGGAGCGGCTCAGGAAGAAGCCGCGGCAGAAAGGTGCACACCGGCAGCGGAGCCTGTGGCAGGCTGTTCGTCCAGAGCAGGTTCCTCGTGGCGAACAGCGGCATGGCAAGTTGCCGCACCTACCGCCTCCGGACACCGAATTGCCGCATGTCTCCAACCGGCGAGCATGGTATCGAGGATCGGACTCCGATCGAGCCCACACGGCCCTACGGCCACGGTTTCGAAGTTCGGACTTCGGAGGCTGGCAGGTGCGCGAGATGGGGTATGATCCGTGCCGCGGCTACGGGACAACCATGCAGTTTGCGTAGCCGGCCTGGACAACCTTGTCCCTGAACTGCCAAGCCTCCTGCCAGGTCTTGAACTTGCCAACCCGGACGCGGTGATAAGTGGTCCCTTCCCGGATGACCATGTTCACGATCACAGGGCCGAGTCCCTTGGCAGTGAGTTCTTTCTGAAGTTTGTCGGCAAGAGGCTTCTCTGTGTAAGCCTCCACTTGAACGCTGAAGACGTCTTCGCGCTCTTCTTCGAGAATGCGACGAGCCTCCTTCGCCTGCCGCGCTCTCGGAAATCGCAACGCAAGGTCACGGAGAGTCTCCCGGCCTTTCGTCCAGTCGGCGGTTCTGATCGTGCCTAATCCGATTGCGTAGAGCATCTGTGCTTCATCCACGGTATCGCGGTACTTGTCGAACGCTTTCTGGTAAAGCCCTACGGCCTTGGGGAAGTCGTGGAGCCCGTACGCCGCATCAGCAACCTCCAGACAGTCGGTGGCTTCTACTCCCATCCTGCCCTTGGCCACAACCTGACCACGACCAAGCTTGGCCGCTTGCTCGAAGGCCTCCCGGGCGCCGGCGTAGTTTTTCAAAGCCAACCGCGCCCGCCCGACGTAGAGCCAGGCTTCCCCCACCCACTTCGAGCTCGGCTTCTGCCGGGCATACTCCAGGAATGCCTGCTCCGCCTGTGCATAGTCCTGCTGATCGAAGAGGCTCTGGGCCTTTACGAAAACCTCGTCCTTCACCGAAGGAGCGCATCCCGCTACAGCCAGCAGTACAAGCACCGCAACCCTTTTCGTCATCCCGTCCTATCCTTTCGACGCATTCGACGGGGCTTGCGACACCTCCCCGCCGTTCTCTGCTGCCTTACCGGCGAGGCGTCCCGGCACGGAGCAATTTCTGTCCGTGGACGCACCGGCAAGTAGTTACTTCCCGACTTTTTCCGCTTCGAGGTAGAAGAGCAGATCATCCTCCTTGATGATGGTTATCCCCCTCTTCATCGCCTCGGCCACAAGGGCAGCCGATTGCGTACTCTCGATCACGTAGTCCGCCTCGGTGCCGAGCGACTCCGCCTTGATGAGCTTGCCCCCGAACCGTTCCACAGCCACTTCCAACCGGGCGTTGCTGAACTTCGTGTCCGTGACGAACGTGGGCCGCCGGCCCCGCTGGAAGATCGGGCTGCTGACGAGGTCCCCGGTAACGATCAGGGGCTTGGGGCCTTTTTGCTCCTTTTCGTCGAGCTTCAGGATGGAGCACTGGCTGACCTCATCGTAGACACGTTTCACCCTGACCGCTCCCTTGACGACTCTCTCGTCGCTCGCCGTGTAATAGATCACATCGAAGACCGTGCCGAGAGCCAGCCAGTCTTTACGACCTATGTCGATCATGACAAACTGGTAGTCGGGGTCCACGTAGATAATCTTGCCGTCCGGTTGCCCGCGCATCTCCTGAGGCGTAACCAGGGTTGCGCTGGGAAGCGGCGTTCCTGGCGCTGCGGCCGGTGTGGCCGGGGCTCCCGGCTCCGCCGCGGCGGGACGTTTCGCAAGCTTCTTGTTCTCGGCCTGGAGCTTGTCAATCAGGTCCTGCTTTTCCTTGAGGTCCTCATCATACTTGGCCTGAGCCTCTTTGAGTCGGGCCTCGGCCTGGGCAGCTTGCTCGCTGAACTGGGACCGAACCTTCTCCACGTCCTTTGCCAGGCCCTCGGCTCGCTGCTTGGCCTCATCCACCTGGGTCCTGAGCGATGCGATCTCGGCATCGCTCTTCTCCTTCTCCGCTTTCTCCTTCTCGAGGGCCTCGTCCCTTTCTTTTGTCGCTTTCTCGGCCTGACGCTTCAAGTACAACGCCGCAGCCTGCCATCGCTTCTTGATTTCCATCATATTCTTCGCCGGGGCGCCGCCCTCTGGCTCCTTGCCGATTTCTTTCTCAAACTTCGCTATCTCGCCGTAGTAGCCCTCGCCGCCACCCTTGGGGGCGATAGCGTTCTGCAACTCGTCCGCGTCTTTGAACCCCGTCGCCTCCGCGTAGGTATTGAGCTTCCCCTCCAGCTCCCTTATATGGTTGTCCTTCCGGTCCAGGACCTCAATGTAGCCGCCCTCGGACCTGTACTGGAATTTGTCGCGCGCATAGAGGCAGTCCGCATGGTCTTTGTGGCCATACTCCATGACGTCGCGCATGTGCCGGTTCTCCATGATCGTGATGACCAGTGCGGCCGTGCTAACAAACCATAGCACCCCAAGAACAATCACGGGAAATGGGGAGGATCCGCCCGAGCGCCTCTGCGTTGCTGCCATTCTCGCTACTCCTGTTTAGCTCAATTGTATGTCCAATCCACGTGGAAGTCAAACCCGGCGTCCGCCTTGCCTACCTCCGGCCCAGGGCGGGCCGCCGTACGACCGTCCGTGCCCGTCCCGGCGAGGACCGTCATACACTCCCGTGATCCCGGTCCCGGCCGCTGACAGCGTGTGTCTCACTCTCCGGACGCCTGGGAGAACAGCTCTCGGAAGAACAGCGTCTGAGCCGTTCCCTTCGCAGCGTCACGGGCCCCC
>Ga0272448_1007190_pt1 | contig 11846 bp, 9 predicted proteins | sample YNPCB0191_FD_202220 | JGI IMG/M metagenome (GOLD analysis project Ga0272448, IMG submission 202220) | Hot spring sediment microbial communities from Yellowstone National Park, WY, United States - YNP-CB-019-1 | ecosystem: Environmental > Aquatic > Thermal springs > Hot (42-90C) > Sediment... | reverse complement strand
CCAACTACGGCATCGGACTCCCCGAAACACCACTAACAACAACCTACACCCCGGTAAGAAGGAACTGGACAGCTAAAAGGGACATCGATGCTGTGGTACCTGTTGATATCAGACTAACAGTGCCACCATTCACAGAACCCGGTGAATACAGGGTGAGGATCTACCATATAGCCATAAGGTCACCCGGCACCTGATTTTCTGAAGTATCAGGCTCATGTAGGATCCGGCAACCGCCATTTCTATTTTTAATCTTCCAGTCAGAGGGAACTGGTTATAGTAAATATTTATCAATCCAGAATTGATAATAATCTAGTTGATCAATGCAGTGACAGGAGAATCTCATGTGAAGTTAAAAGCAAAAATCTTACTCCTCGTAACGGGTATACTCTCAGCTCTTCTGATAACAGCGCCCCACTTTTACCTGCGGGTGGCGGGACTCATACTTTGCCTGCTGGTCACAGGTTACAGTTTCCTCAGACTGACCGGTTTTGCTGACACCATAATCACCCCCATACCAGGGCTTCTAATACTGACCCTCAACGCATTCCTTCTGAACTACACGCCCCTGCGTAATTTGAGGGCCCTCTACGCCCTCCCCGCCATACTCATACCAATCATCCTGCTCCTGAAACGCCCCGTAAATGATGCTGATCTTGGAAGTGCCAGGATGAACGCCAGTGAACCTGAGGGAAGGGATCATCCACCGGAAAGCACCCAGATAAAAACAGCCAGAGAACTCGCAAAAAGAGACCAGCCCGTGGAAAGCCAGGATGACTCCTCTGAAAGAAAAGGCGGTTTAGAGGAAACCCGTGGGAGAGAACATGCACCATTAAGGGACATCCTGCTTTCAGCCATCCTTTGTGGTGCCACAACACTCCTTATAGCACTAATCCACCTGAACCAGGTCAGGTTTGTCCTTATCATAATACTTATAGCCGCCTCATCCTATGGCCTCGCAGCTGCCCTTCTACTGAGACTCCGGGACTATGGAAGGCTCAGGAGGGCCGCATTAACCATACCATTCGTCCTTCTACTCACGCTGCTAGCTGGCACCGCAGGCAGGTACGGGTTGGTGGTCCTTGGTGCAGCAGGTATACTATCAGCCCTTGTTGCCTACATCAGGAGGACCAGGCAGAGGATAGGTGAGATAGAGTCGCAGCAGATGTCAGAGAAGGACATCCTGGAGAGGTACGGGCTCATCGAAGATGAGGTTGTAGTGGAGGTCCCTGAGCTACCTGAAAAGGATCTCAGGGCAGTTGACCCTTCACGGATAAAGAAGAAGGCCCTCAGGATGGTTAAAAGGAGAAAGCTCGATGAAGAGGCGGGGAGGGCGTCCCATGATGACCCCCATAAGGGAGAAGCAGGCAGGAACCTTGCAGGTTTCAGTGACCTCCTGGTTATGATGCTCATCAGCATCCTCACCCTCACATCAATAAGCCTTCCCTACAGAGTCGGGGAGGCCCTTTTCTACCTCCAGGTGCTCCTCATACCAGGCTACATTTTAACCTCAGCCATAGCACCCCTCAGGGACCAGATCAGCATCCCTGAGAGACTCTTCCTGGGATTCTCAACCAGCATAATCATATCATCGGTGATAGCGCTTCTCATGGGGGGGCATGTCACATTCAAGCCCCTCCCTGCAGGGATCATAGGGACCATCAGCCTGGTACTGACACCGGTGGCCTTTATCAGGCGTTACAGGGCCGGTGGACTTGCATACTCAGTTGACCCGAGGCGCATCCCATCACCCCGCAGACTCTCAAGGGATGGTAAGCTATCCCTGATCCTCTCGGTTATACTGGTGACCCTCGTTGCAGTGACGGTCTACATAACCCTAAACCCGGCGCCCTCTGAGCGGTTCACAGAGTTCTACATCCTGGGACCTGGTGGTAAGGCCTACGGTTACCCTGAGAACGTTACTGCCGGTGAGGAGGTTGAGGTCATTGTCGGTGTGGTTAACAGGGAGTACCGTAACGAAACCTACCGGATGGTTGTCAGGATGGGCGGAGATGTTTTAAGGAATGAAACCATAAAACTGGGTAACGGTGAGAAGTGGGAGAAGAGGGTTAATTTCACAGTGACAGAGGCTGGAGAGGACCAAAAACTAGAATTCCTTCTATACAGGTTACCTGATACAAAGAAGCCCTACAGGTCCCTCCACCTCTTCATAAACGTCAGATGATTATGCTAATCACGGAAGTAATAAACTGATGAATATGCTGATTTCATAGGACTGGACAGGGATTAATATGAGAGATATGGATGTAGCTGTAACCGGAGGACTTGGATTTATAGGTTCACACCTCACAGATGAACTCCTTGAGATGGGAAACCGTGTCACCGTCATCGATAACCTCTCAACCGGGAGCCCTGATAACCTCAGGGACCCGCGGCATGAGAACCTGGAGATAGTTGAGGGGAGCATAAATGACCTGGACCTTGAGTCGCTATTTGAGGGCAAGGACTACGTCTTCCACCAGGCGGCCCTGGCCAGCGTCCCTGAGAGTGTGAGGGACCCCCTCAGGTGTCACCGTGTCAATGCCACAGGGACCCTCAGGGTGCTCATGGCCTCCTGCAGGGCTGGTGTCAGGAAGGTTGTGAACGCATCAACCTCAGCGGTTTACGGGAACAACCCGGAGATGCCCCTGAGGGAGGACGCCAGGCCAATGCCCCTATCACCCTACGCGGTCTCCAAGGTGGCCGGGGAGTACTACTGCCAGGTTTTCGAGGAGTACGGTCTTGAAACCGTCTCTCTTAGGTACTTCAACGTCTACGGGCCCCGGCAGAGGCCAGATTCACAGTATGCTGCGGTTATCCCCAGGTTCATCGACGCCCTCCTCAGTGGCAGGTCACCCCAGATCTACGGGGACGGGGAGCAGAGCAGGGACTTCATATATGTCGGGGACGTTGTAAGGGCCAACATATTCCTCGCCGAGTCCCCTGGATCCGGGGTCTACAATGTGGCCGGAGGGACCTCCGTTACAGTTAACAGGCTCTTCGATATAATCTCAGGGATCCTGGGATCGAATGCAGAACCAGAGTACCTTGATGAAAGGCCCGGAGACGTGCGCCACTCCCTTGCAGACACTTCCCGTCTCGCCGCGGCCGGCTTCAGTCCAGAGGTCGGGCTTGAGGAGGGGCTCATGAGGACCGTCGAGTGGTTCAGAAAAAGGCTTTAGATCATATATATTGATAAAGACGAGGAGAACTGAAAGCACAGATAAGATAACCTGAAAATCAGTGATCAAGATGAGTCAAGCGAGAGCCCTCGCAAGGAACACCCTCTTCCTCCTTGTGGCCACCATCTTCACCAACGTGGCTGCCTTCGTATGGAACATCTACCTTGCAAGGTACCTGGGAACAGCTGGTTTCGGTATACTATCAACTGCACTTGCCCTTACCGGCATATTCAGCATACTCGCAGATCTGGGTATAGGGACCTATATCACCAGGGAGATTGCAAGGAACCCCTCAGGGGCCGGGGGGCTCGTGGCGGCGGGTCTCGGTAACCGTATCATCCTTGCATGCATAGTATTCGTGCTGATACTCCTCCTCCCCCTCACAGGACTGTACAGCGGGACTGCTGCTGCGGTCATCATCTTTATAGCTGGCTACATGCTTGTTGGCTCCTTCGGCTCATTCTTCAACAGCATATTCCAGGGCTTCCAGAGGATGGAGTACCAGACCATATGGAACATCCTCAACAGCCTCTTCATCCTCTTGGGTGTCCTCGCAGTTATCTGGATGAGGGGGAGTGTCGTGGATGTTGCAATTGCATATCTAATTGCAGCTATCCTCTCACTTGTATACTCCGCTGCAATATTCACCCATCGTTTCTTCACCCCGGGTCTAAGTTTCAGCCGTGACATGATCAGGGAGGCCCTCCCCTTTGGCTTGACAAGTGTCTTCACCCTGATATACTTCTGGATAGACTCGGTGATGCTCTCACTCATGAAGGGTGATGTCTCTGTGGGCCTCTACAATGCACCCTACAGGCTCCTCACAGTCATCACATCACTATACAGCGTCTACCTCGCCGCGGTATTCCCTGTGATGTCCAGGTTCCATGTTGAAAGTGAGGATTCTCTGCGGTTCACCTACATGAGGTCCCTGAAGTACCTCATAATCATAGCCGTCCCCCTGATCTTCATGGTATTCACCCTTGCAGGGCCCCTTATAGAGCTCATCTTCTCGGCGGAGTACCTCGAATCGGTCCCGGCCCTCAGGGTGCTCATAACAGCAACCGCCTTCATGTTTGTGAATGGTGTGAGCTCCAGCCTCCTGGGGTCAGTCAACAGGCAGACCACTGTAACCCGGATCACGGGGCTTGCAGCCCTCTTCAATGTGGCCCTGAACCTTATACTCATCCCGAGATTTGACTTCATGGGTGCCAGCGCTGCCACAGTAATGACCGAGGCCCTCATGACTGTCCTCTTCCTGCGGGCGGTGCGTGATCTGGGTTTTGGTCCGGCATGGAGGGACCTTCATGTCGCCTGGAGGATCCTCCTCCCTGCAGCAGCTTCAATCATCCTCCTTCTAATACCTGCGGGTATAATCGTCAGGGTCCCCCTTGCCCTAGGCGCCTACATCGTCGGGATACTCCTGACTGGTGCCCTGGACCCTGTGGACAGGGATATACTGAGGTCAATCATAAGGGACTAGATTTGGGTGCAGAAACGTCAGGAAAATCAGAAAAACAGTAGTCAGATCCACAATACCCCCACACCACCAATCAGGACCTCACATCCAGAATATATGACCTGACCTCATCAAATATCTCAGCTGCATAGCATGAGGAGAAGATGGCCCCCAGTGCTGTGACGGTCCAGAAGGATATTATACGGTCCACCAGGGCGATGCTCCCGGCCAGGAAGCCAGGGACACCGAATATCACAAAGAGCCCCGCCATGGAGACCTCCATTGATCCCATACCCCCAGGGAGGGCAGAGAGTATACCCACAAGGTTCGCCAGGAGGAATATTATTATAACCGCGGAGAAGGCGATCTCCAACCCGAAGGCCATGAAGACCAGGTAGAGCCTGAGGCACTCCATGAGCCATGAGAGGAGTGAGAGGAGGAATATGACCCCCATGGAGGTGAAATTTGAGTATGACCTGGTGTAACCTATCATGCCCCTTATCCCTGAGGTTAACCGCTCATAGATGTTCTCAAGTGTCCCCTCTGAGATGGGGAGTTTCTCAATGACCCTGTGTATCCTCTGGTAGATCCTCAAACCCTTCTCCTCCCTCCAGTTAACAAGGTAGATGAGGTAGGTCATGAGGACGGATAGAATGGCCCCCACGAGTGCGATTATCCTTATCCTGGGGACCATCACAGCAGCCAGGAGGAGCAAGACACCCCCTATCCCCAGGTCAAAGAACCTCTCGGTTAAACCTGCTGAGAGGCCCTCTGAGAGTTCAACACCGTTCAGCTTTTTACCTGCCAGTGCATTCATAACCTCCCCGGCACTTCGCATCGGGCTGAGGTTACCTGCAAAGAGGCCGATGGTCTTCACCATGAAGTTGACCCGCATCCTCCATGGCTGGCCTATGATGAAGCCCCACCTGAGGCCCCTCACAGCCAGAACCCCCATGTGGATGAGCAGTGCTATGGCTATTATCATCCAGTCTGCCATGTAGACTGCCCTGATGATCCTGTAGGGGCCCATCCACACTATTAGGGCCACTATGAGAAGAATGCTCAGTGCAAAGAAGTAAAACCTTTTCATTAAATCCATCCCCTTTGAAACAGAGTGGGCTGAAGCAGCCGCTGATCAGGGGTCCCTGACACAAAAAAGCCCCTGCCAGGACCTGAATATCACATCAGCCGTTAACCCTGGATATTCTTCTGATGAAGAGTCTCACTATGAACCTTATGTACCGGAGGACATCCCCCGCCCCGATGTAGGACTTCTCATCACCATAGGTGCAGGTGATGGGGACCTCCGCTATCCTGAGCCTGTGCCTTGAAGTCTCACATATGGCCTCTGATTCATAGACGTAGTCATCGTAGGGTATTTCAAGTATCAGGTGGGCGTACCTGGCTGATATGGCCCTGAATCCGCTCTGGCTGTCGGTTATCCGGTACCCTGTGGCCAGCCTCAGTATCCATGTGGTTATCCTGTTTGATAGCTGCCTGTGGATGGGCATGCTGTCATGGTTATTCCTTATGAACCTTGACCCTATGATGAAGTCGCCACCGTTAACTGCAGATGCGAGTTCAGGTATCATGGAGGGGTCGTGCTGGCCATCGGCGTCCATGAATACGATGACGTCATAGTCTCCCTCAAGGGCCTCCCTTATACCCGTCTTGAGGGCTGCGCCCTTCCCCATGTTCCTCTGATGCCTTATGACCCTTGCACCTGCGGCCTCCCCGAGGGCTGCGGTCCTGTCTGTGCTGCCATCATCCACAAGGATCACGTCGCCATGTTCAAGGGCGCCCCTCACAACTGACTCAACGGTTCTCTCCTCATTGAATGCTGGTATGACTGTCACTAACCTCAACCCAAACATTTCACGTAAGTTTTTTCTCATCATTTCACCTCCTTTGTATGACTGTCACTAACCTCAACCCAAACACCCTCCAGCAAGCACATGCTCACTCATCCTGCTCCACAAGTTCCCTGAGGGTCTCCTCGAACCTGTCGGTGATGGTCTCCCAGTCATTTGACTCGACGAAGCGCCTACCCCTCTGTCCCTCCTCTCGGAGTCTACCTGCAAGTTCCACTGCAACGTCAAGGGTCTCCTCTGGCCTCTCTATGTAGTGGATGCCGTTGCCCTCACCGAACTCCATGTATATTCCCGGCAGCCTTGTGGCTATTACGGGCTTTGCCATTGCAAGGTACTCGTAGAGCTTTATGGGGACTATGTCCTGCATTATCTCCTCGTCTATGTGGGCGGGGAGTATGCAGATGTCAGATGCCGCTACAAACTCGGGTATCTCACTGTAGGGCTGTCTGCCTGTCAGTATGAGGCTCCCCGGGTTATCATCCCCTATCCTTTTAAGGTCATCGTATGCGTCTCCATCCCCAACCACCATAAGCTTCACCTGTGGGTACTCCTCACGCCTCTCTGCCATTGCCGCTGCAAGTTCCCTTAGACCAGAGAAGTTGTAGAGGAATCCCATGAAGAAGAGGAGGATGTCTTCATCCCCAACACCGTACCTCTCCCTTATGCGTGAACCGTCAAGGTGGGGGTCGAACTCTGAAAGGTCTATGCCGGCGTCTATGACCTCCGTCCTTGCAGCTCCAAGTTCAGCTGCCAGCTGGTCCAGCTTCCGGTTGATGGTGAGGACGAGGTCAGACCTTTCGATGGTCTTCCTCATCAATAGTTTCCCCAGCCCCTGGAAGGCCCTCTCCGGTATCAGGGTGTAGAGTACGTCGATGAGGTAATATATGAAGGGTATTCCCTGTCTGCCCGCCTCGACTGATGCTATGAAGGAGTTTATGAGGCCGAATCCGACCACAAGGTCCGGTTTGAACTCCCTTATCTGCCTCCTTATCTCCCTCCCATGGGTGAAGGGTATTGAGAGGTAGTCAAGTACCGGGACCCTGAGGTGGGCTGGTCTTATCACATCCACACTGGCATCCTCCCTGACCTTGTGGACCCCCCTGTAGACCCGGCGGGGGTTCATGATGCCCCCACCTTCATCCTTCCGCCAGTCTATGGGGTAGTCTATGACCCTCACCTCATGGCCCCTGGCAGATAACCTGTCAAAGAGGTGGTGCTGCTGGTGGGGATTCCTCTCTATCCAGTCCGATTCCTGTACAACGAGTATCCTCATATGCGATCAGAAAAGGAAAGTTTTTGATTAGAACTCTGCGCTCTTCCTTATGAGTTCCCAGTTATCGGTGAACCACCTGTGGGTCCTCTCAAGTCCCTCCCTGAAGGATACCTGTGGCTCGTAGTCAAGGAGTCTTCTGGCCTTATCTATTGATGACAGGAGCCTTGTCTTGGCGTCCCAGTCCCTCCTTGGCCTGTATACCACACCTGCAGGGTTTCCTGTGAGCTCGTTTATGATGCTCGCCATCTCGATGACCTGGTGTTCGGTCCCTGAGCCAAGGTTTATGGCCTCGCCTATGGCCTCCTTCCTGACACCCATGGCCATGAGCCCCCTGACTATGTCCTCCACGAAGGTCCAGTCCCTTGTCTCTGAGCCGTCCCCTGTTATTGGTAATGGCTGCTGGTTCATGGCCCAGTAGAAGAAGTTTGGGATGACGTTACGGTACTTCCCTGGGACCTCACCTGGCCCGAAGACGTTGAAGAACCTTGCATTGACGATGGGCATCTCGTAGAGGTTGTGAAAGTAGTTGGTGTAGAGTTCGCCCAGGAGCTTGGTGACCTGGTAGGGGGTGTGCAGTGATATTGAGATGTCATGTTCCTCAAAGGGTATCCTTGAGTCCAGGCCGTAGACACCGCACCCTGATGAGGAGTAGACGAAGCGCTCAACACCCACAAGCTGCGCATATTCAAGGACCTTCAGTATGCCCAGCCCGTTAACCAGGAGGTCCTTCTCAGGGTTGTCAACACTGTTCTGGTTTGCGAAGTGGGCTGCGAGGTGGAAGACGTACTCGGGCCTCTCCTTGAATACACGTTTAAGGACCTCATCGTCGAGTATGTCGCCCTTAACGAATTCTATGTTCTCATATTCCGGGATGTTCCATTCATAACTTGATGAGAGGTTATCCAGTATTATGACGTGGGCCCCTGCCTCTGCAAGGCTCCCTGTGAGATTGCTTCCAACACATCCAGCTCCACCTGTTACAAGAACACATTTACCATCATATGCCCTGAATTCACCCATAATAATCACCTTCCATTTTAGAGTCTGCAGTCACCTTCCATAGTGGATGATCATCCTCCTCATGGAGTCGAGGATGATCCCCGTAAATATGAAGAATGTCCCGAAGAGTGTGAGCATCACCGCCACCAGGGTGGGGCCCATGTTCACACTTAAACCTGTTATGTAGTCCCTTATGAACATTAAACTGAGGATGGCCCCTGTGACCCCTATTATGAGGCCAGGGAGTGTGAAGTAGTAGAGGGGGCGCTTGAGTTCAAGGTCCCCTATGATCTTGAGGAGCACCGATACACCATGTGTTATGGGGTTCCTTGTGGACCCATCAACATCGTATCTCACTCCGACCTCCACCTCCACTATCCTGAGGCCGGCCTCGGCGGCGTCTGCAAGCATCTCGCTTTCAACCACGAATCCCGGGTCCCTGAACCTGAAGTGGGGTATGCTCCTTGATGAGAAGGCCCTGAAGCCGCTCTGGGTGTCGGTTATCTCCAGGCCCGTTGATATGTTGGTGGCCCTGTCAAGTATCTTCTGGCCCACCCTGCGGTAGGTGGGGGTGTTCTCGTCTCTCCCATGGAGGTAGCGGCTCCCGTTCACAACGTCGGCCTCCCCCCTCAGTATGGGCTCCACGAGTTTTGGTATCTCTGCAGGGTTGTGCTGTGCATCAGCGTCAAGGGTGACTATTACATCTGCATCTGCGGCCTCAAATCCTGTTTTGAGGGCTGCACCCTTTCCAAGGTTCCTGTGGTGTCTTATGACCCTTGCGCCTGCCATCTCAGCCACGTGGGCTGTCCTGTCAGTTGAGCCGTCATCGACCACTATAACCTCATCGACGTGTTCCCCTGTGAGCAGCACAACTGAGCCTATGGCGACCTCCTCGTTGAAGGCAGGGATGACTGCGACTGTCCTCATTTTCAGTCCTCTATCCTGTAGTACCACTTCATCCATTCCACTGTACGCCTGATACCCTCCTCTGGGGGCACCTGGGGGTCGTGTTTGAGGTCCCTTATGGCCTTTGAGAAGTCCATGGTCTTCACCTTTGTGGTGAAGGGCTCGGACTCTCTGTAGGTGACTATTGAATCATCTATCCCCACGGCCTCAAGGACCATGTCGGAGTACTCCTTGATGTCATGCTCCCACTCGGTCCGTCCGCCGACATTGTAGACCTCCCCGGGGATGAAGTTATCGACGATATTGGCGAAGGTCCTCACAGAGTCCTCCACATAGTCTATTATCCTCTTATGGCCCTTATAGACTGTGTAGGGCTTCCTGTGGAGTGCATGGTAGATGAATATGGGTATGAAGCCCTTGTAGGGTGAGTACTTCTCGTGGGGGCCGTAGCAGTTCACTGGCCTCACACGGACTGTCTCTGTGCCGAACATCTCCGCCGAGTTCATGCACATGAGTTCACCGGCCCACTTGGTTATGGCGTAGTCGTTCATCTGGTAGGTGTCGCTTATGGGGTTTTTGACCATGACGTCCTCACTCATCACTCCACTGTAGTCCCCGTAGACCTCAGCTGAGGAGAAGAATATCATCCTGAAGCCAAGCTTCTCCTGCATCCTCAGCATGTGCTTTGTACCTATCACGTTGGTCTTCCAGAGGTTCTCATAGTAGTCCTCACCGTTCCATCTCCCGTACTCTGCGGCGAGGTGGTATACGTAGTCGAATTTGTCTTCCTCAAAGATCCTCTCAACCTGCCTGTACTCCCTGACATCGGCCCTCATGTAGTCCTCGCGTTCTGTGTGCATGAGGTCAACCGCGAGGACCTCATGGCCCCTGTTCCTGAGTTCATTGACAAGGTTTGTGCCTATGAATCCGGCGCCGCCGGTTACGAGTATTCTCTGAGTTTCCATATTAGCATCACTCCCTATTATGGATGATTTCCAGTCAGAATAAGGTTTCCTATAATAACATTTTCATGGTAGGAATGAATAAAGGTTTCCTTCAAACAATCTGGAATTCAGAGGCTTTTATATCTTAACTCAAGGTAATTTTGAATTCATACCATATTAAATAGTTTCGATGGGTTCTGCACTGCAGCGGGTTTACATCCAAGGGAACCGGCAGCAAAGAATCATATGAATGCAGCATAAGGGTGGAAGAATGAATCCACCACTACCGAATTTTCCTGGCGATGGAAACCCCGTCCCTGGAATATATGACCCTGTAACCTTCCGGTAACTCGGTTTTACCTGTCCAGAATATATAGTAGTCCGGGTTCAGTTCATAGAAGTACCTGAGGCTCAGCTCCCTTCGCTGGGGCTGGATCCTTCTGGTGAAGACATATTCTCCCAGGTACCATGTGAAGGCGGGGCCCCTGTCGGATGCTATGACCCTTTCCCTGTAGGAGGGATCATGGTTCATGAGCCAGGCAGCTGCCTCCTTCTCGCCCTTAACTATGCCGTACTCGTGGGGCATCCCTGCGGTGTAGCTGACTGCCGAGAAGACCATCAGGATGGTGACTGCAAGGGAGAGAACAGCTGAAGCCCTCCTGAATCTAATCGAAGCAGACAACTGGTTCACTGAAAGGGATATGGCGTAGGCAAGGGGTGGCAGTCCTGTTATGAGGTACCTGTCAACCTTTACAGGGTGGAAGCTGTGCATGTAGAGGTAGGCCAGGAACCAGACCGCCACGGCAAGGTTCATCTCAATGTTATCAGACTCCCCCCTTATCCAGAGGATTGAAAGCGCCCAGAGGAGTAGGAGGGCCTCGCTCAGTGCAAATGATGTTCTCCCAAAGGTGAATATGAGTGCCAGGGATAGTATAAGGAATATTATCTTCCCCCTGATGTTATCGGTTGATATCAGGTCCCTGTTCCTCCATATGATTGCCATTAAACCTGCTGCTATCAGGGCCAATACAATGAAGGCTACGGGGGTGGGTCCTGAAAGTGATGGGTTCAGCACCCTGAGATAATCGTGGGATGGCATGGCCGAGATGTACTCCGGGAGGTGCTTGAGGTAGTAAAGGCTGTCGGTGCTGTAGCCAGGGTTTATTGATGTGGCTGAACCTGTCACCGTGGATGAAACCTGTTTTGTGATGGGCA
>Ga0272448_1007186_pt1 | contig 11853 bp, 14 predicted proteins | sample YNPCB0191_FD_202220 | JGI IMG/M metagenome (GOLD analysis project Ga0272448, IMG submission 202220) | Hot spring sediment microbial communities from Yellowstone National Park, WY, United States - YNP-CB-019-1 | ecosystem: Environmental > Aquatic > Thermal springs > Hot (42-90C) > Sediment... | reverse complement strand
AACCTTAGTGAAATCGTATTGGTATCCTTCTCTTTTTTCCCTACAATTATCAGATAAGGTATTTTTTCCATAGTTGCATTTCTGACTTTTAGATTTATGCTATCATTTGATAAATCCGTATCGACTAATATCCCGTTTTCCTGCAATTTAGATTTTAACTCAAAGGCATAGCTTTCTTCATTGGTTGTTATATTCAAAATTTTTACCTGTATCGGCGCCAACCAAAGCGGGAAATTCCCGGCATAATGTTCTATCAGTATGCCAAAGAATCTTTCCAGAGAACCGAGCAAAGCTCGGTGTATCATATAGGGTCTGTGTCTTTGCCCGTCGGTATCAGTGTATTCCATAGAAAATCTCTCTGGCATATTGAAATCAAATTGTATGGTCGTTGTCTGCCATTCTCTTCCTATGGCGTCTTTTATTTTTAAATCTATTTTCGGGCCATAGAAAGCGCCGCCGCCTGCGTCTATTTCATAAGAAAGGCCTTCTTTGTTTACGGCTTTAATCAAGCTTTCTTGAGCCTGCTCCCATCTTTGAGGGTCGCCCACAGAATCATCTGGTTTCGTCGCTATATACGCTTTGATATCGGTGAAACCGAAGGTTTTCCATATATTAAGGCTGAATCTAAGCACTCTCGCAGTTTCTTCTTCAACCTGATTGGGAGTGCATATTATATGCGCATCGTCCTGAGTAAATCCTCTTACTCTTAAAAGGCCATGTAATACGCCCGCTTTTTCAAATCTATATACAGTGCCGAGTTCTGCCCATCTGAGTGGCAGGTCCCTGTATGAACGGGTATTGCTTTTATATATCTGTATATGAAAAGGGCAGTTCATAGGTTTTACATAGTATTTTATCTCATCTATTTCCATAGGTGAGTACATGGAATTTTTATAAAAGTCCAGATGCCCAGATGTTTCCCAGAGTATAGATCTTCCTATATGCGGGGTATAAATCAAATCGTAATTTCCCTTGAAATGCTCTTCTTTCCAATAGGATTCAATGGTATTTCTTATCCTTGCGCCTTTTGGGTGCCAGAGTATAAGTCCAGGCCCTATATTTTCATTTATGCTGTAGAGGTCCATCTGTTTGCCTATTTTCCTGTGGTCCCGGTTTGCCGCTTCTTCTAATTGCTTTAGATAATTTTCCAGCTCTTCTTTTGTCTCAAACGCTATTCCATAGATTCTCTGCAGCATTGGATTTTTCTCGTTCCCTCGCCAATAGGCGCCGGCTATGGACATAAGTTTAAAATGTTTTAATTGAGAGGTGTAATTTACATGCGGGCCGCGGCAAAGATCTTCAAAATCGCCATGTCTGTATATGGTAATTGGCTCAGTTTCAGGCAGCTCTTTTATAAGTTCTACTTTGAATATCTCGCCTTTTTGGGAAAATTTATCCAGAGCTTCCTGCCTTGAAATCTCAATTCTTTCAAATTTCAAATTTTGTTTTATAATCTCTTTCATCTTTTCTTCTATTTTGCTTAAATCCTCTGGCGCAAAATGATGGGTAGTCTGGAAGTCGTAGTAAAATCCATTTTCTATTGCAGGCCCTATGCCTAATTTTACCTCGCCATATAATTTGACTACCGCGTCCGCCATTACATGCGCGAGACTGTGCCTTATTTTATGACTTTTGTCTTCTTTTTCTTGTTTGTTATCCATATATATCTCCAGAAATATAAAAATATTATAGCATTTCTTAAAATCCATATTTTTAATAGAATATTAATATGAAAATAGTGGGGATATCCTGTTTTTATCACGATTCCGCTGTGGCGCTTATAGAAAATGGGGCAATAGTATATGCGGCAGCCGAGGAAAGATTTTCAAGAAAGAAACATGACAATAGTTTTCCTATAAATAGCCTTGAATGCCTAATTGGCTTTTTGAAACCAGAAGACGAAGTGGAAGCTTTCGTATATTATGAGAAGCCAATTTTGAAATTTGAACGACTTCTTGAGACTTATTATTCTTTTGCTCCAAAGGGATTTATTTCTTTTTATAATTCAATTCCTTTATGGGTTAAGGAAAAATTATTTATAAAAGAAATACTCAAAAGCGAGATATCAAAAGTGTATAAAAAGAAAATAAATATATTATTTTCAGAGCATCATCTGTCTCACCTTGCAAGCGCTTTTTATCCTTCTCCTTTTGAGAAAGCCGCGATCTTGAGCGTAGATGGAGTGGGGGAATGGGCCACTGCGGCTATGGGATATGGTTCTGGAAATGAGATTGAGATTTTAAAAGAGATGCATTATCCGCATTCTGTCGGTCTTCTGTATTCGGCTTTCACTTATTATCTTGGCTTTAAGGTAAATTCGGGTGAATATAAATTAATGGGACTTGCCCCTTATGGAAATCCATATTCAAGTACAGTCAAAAAATATATAAATTTGATAAAAGATAACTTGGTTAGCATAAAAGATGACGGCTCTATATATTTAAATCAGGATTATTTTTCCTATTCTACCGAAATTAAGATGTTAAATGAAGATAGATGGTTAGATTTGTTTAAATTGAAAAGAAGAGAGCCGGAAGGAAAATTGCTGGCGGAACATTGCGATATGGCTTATGCGATACAAAATGTGATTGAAGAAATACTTTTAAAGATGGTTAGAACTATTAAAAATCTTACAGATAGCGAGAATCTATGCCTTGCTGGCGGCGTGGCTTTAAATTGCGTGGCTAATAGCAAAATTTCTAATTCAAATATATTTAAAAAAATATGGATACAACCCGCAAGCGGAGACAGCGGCGGAGCGCTTGGCGCGGCTTTAAGCGCTTATTATATGGCTTATGGCAAAAAGAGGAATGTGGTTTTGCCTGATTTGATGCAGGGTTCATATTTAGGGCCGCAGTATTTAAATAGAGATATAGATTCAGTAATAGAAAAATACGGAGCTGATTATTCATTTTTCTCAGATGAAGATGAGTTATGCGCTAAAACCGCTAATTATATAAATGAAGGAAAGGTTGTTGGCTGGTTTCAGGGAAGAATGGAATGGGGGCCGAGAGCGCTTGGCAACAGGTCTATACTGGCAGATCCGAGAAATCCAGATATGCAGAGGAAAGTGAATTTAAAAATAAAATATAGAGAAGGTTTCAGGCCTTTTGCCCCTTCAGTTTTATGGGAGGATTACGACAAATATTTTGAAGGTTCTAATAAATCGCCTTATATGCTTTTTATAGACTATTTAAAGGTTGAAAGAAGAAAGAATCTTCCGGATAATTTCTGGGATAGCGGGATAGAAGAAAAATTATATTTTTTAAAATCCGATTTGCCGACTATTACTCATATGGATTATTCCGCCCGCGTGCAGAGCGTTCATAAAGAGACCAATCCTTTATTTTATAAATTGATAAGCAAATTTAAAGAGATTAGCGGTTATAGTATAATATTGAACACCAGTTTTAATGTGAGAGGCGAGCCCATAGTAATGACTCCTGAGGACGCCTATATATGTTTTATGAAAACGGAAATGGACATACTTGTAATAGGTAGATATATTTTTGAGAAAGAAAAGCAGAGAAACATTAATTTAAAGCATTCTGATATTTTGACATTGGATTAGGGCGGGGGAAGATATGGAGTCTATAAAAGATATAATTAAATGGCTTAAAGAAAGGAAAAAATGGTGGCTTATTCCGCTTGTGATAATATTGTTTATAGTCAGCGCGTTAATAATTCTTACAAGCGGCAGTTCTGTTTCTCCTCTTATGTATGCGGTGTTTTGATTATGAAGACAGATGAGAGAATAAAAACTTTAAGAGATATAATAAGCTTGATTTTGATATTTCTTGTTCTCTATTTGATAAATGGGAAAAAATACTTTGTTTATTTTTCTTTATTCCTTTTGTTTATATGTCTTTTTGAAAACAAACTTATCGTTTTTATATCCAAATCTTTATCTAAATTCTCCCTTTTTGTTTACAGGGCCATTGCCATTATCGCTCTTGGTATAATATTTTATTTTATTTTGACGCCTATATCGTGGCTATGGCGTATTTTTAATAAAAATTCTTATTTTAATTTCACTAAAAATTACAGAAATACCACTTTTATAAATGTAAATAAAAAATTTGATAAAGAATTTTTCTACAAAAGCTGGTAGCTTTAAAATTCACCAAAAATAGAGATAAATGGAAGACATAGAGGACTGGAAGTTATAGAAGCTATAGAGGGCATGGAGGATATAGAAGGATTGGATGATATGGAAGTAATGGAGTCGCTCATGGGCAGGGTCTCGCTCAATCTGTTCGCCTCAATCATAAATTAATAAGGACTGAAATTTTCGGTAGTCCACAACTCGTAACAAAAAACAAAGTTTTTGTTTCTCGAACAAGAGGACTACTTTCCAGAGGAAAGTTTCCTCAAATTTACAGTCCTGGCGACCAATGTCGCTCGTCCCCGCCCATTCGCGAGTATAGAAGCATGGAAGTTATAGGGTATTTCTTACTTTGATAAAGGGGGATTTATTAGTCGTTTCGAGTTTGCTCCTTGCCAGTATTTTAGAAGCAGTTTCTTATAATTAGTCGTTAGCGATTATCTATTTATGTTGTATGAAGTCATTGGCATATTGAATCCATTTATGAAATTTAGCCAAAATCCAAGGCATCCCCAAGGTGTGCACCATCCAGACGCCAAATGCAATTAGTAAACCAATAGTAAGGGCGCCGACCACTCCCCCGCCTAAAAGGATACCTACTCCACGAGAAAGACCAGATAAGAAATTAACCCATAGCAGACGTTTGGTGTTATTAAGTAAATTCAAATAATCCTGAAATTCTACACGCTCAAAAAGTGTAGCAAGTTTTTCTACATTTTTATTTAGAATTAAATCAAATTTTTTTTGTTGTATTTTATTCTTTTTTGTTTTCGGCATATTGGTCTCTAAATTAGGAAATTATCATTCCTGCCAACCAAGATGTCAAAGCAACCAAAAAACTGAAAATTAAAGGCGCAATAAAACCATTAACCTTGAATCCAGACACATAAGCCTCAGTTAAATAAACCATTATCACATTTATCGCTAATAAAAATAAACCCATCGTCATAATAGTAAAAGGTATGCTAATAAATTTTATGACTGGTTTTACAAAGGCGTTTAAAAACCCCATAACCAGTGCAACTTTAATCGCTGTAAAAAAACCGTTGATCGAAATTCCTTTAATATAGTGCTGGATAACCATAATTGCAAACGCAATTAACAAATAGCGGATTAAAAATGTAATTATTTTATATTTAATTGCTTGCATATGATACTACATCTTCTTTTGTTTGATTTACAATTGATGCAAAAATCCAAGATACACATTAAACACTAATCCCTTGACAATATAACCAATTTTCTTTTTTAGTTTTTCAAAAAAAATTTAAAAAAGTTATTATAAATTAGTATTTTTTCTTGTGTTTTCTTCAATTTTCAACTGGCACAATGATACCTGCGCATCTAATTTATATTTAAAAGCCTCTTTTTCACCTACTTCTTTTCCCATTTTATAACCAAAATAAGCAAAGATAATTACGCTTATAATGGCAAGATATTTATCTCCTTCTTCTATCCAAATTGCAGGCAAAGTCCCTATAATCCCACCGATAAAAGAATATTTCCTTGCCGTTTGTTTTATCAATTTATTAGCTATAGCATAAAGTTCTTCTGCATATTTTTTTATTACATTTGGATCATACTCAACCATTTTTACCTCCTAAAAGAAATAAGTAATTGTAAACTGAATTAATTTTTGTTTATAAGAATCTTTATATGTTATTTCGCTTTCCTTTGTATCAGTTTTAGATGTTTTCAAAGTTAATCCTAACTGAATATCGCCGTTTCCCTGATAATATGTGGAAAATGCTATATTATTAGTTTTTTCTAATTCATATTTTTCTCTGAAATATTCTAAACTGATGCCAAGTGGAAATCCAATCAGATGTCTGAAATCTACTGAGGTGGCAAGTCCATAATTCAATTTATTATAATCTACTTCTATTTCCCGAACTTTATTTGAATATTTATCCTTTATTTTTTGATATTCTATGATACCCTGAACGCCTAAATATTTTGTTATAGGATATGCAAAACCAAGCGAAGGGGAAAGAGCAGTTTTAGTATTATTTACCACAATATTTTGAGTAAATCCTTTTATTGCATCAGATAAAAATGTTTTTGTATAAGTACTGCTTATTAAAGTCATCCACTCATTTATACTGTCAATCGAATTAGTATCTTCTCCTCCACCATCCTCCTCAGACATCCCTGCCACCGAACTATAAAATTCATTAAATCCTTCATCATTATTTAATTTTTGTTCCAAAACATCTATCATTCCACTTATACCATAACTCGCAGAAACATTAATGCTCTTATGCAAATAATACTTCAAACCGAAACTTAAAAGAAGATTATTTTCTAATTTATATGAAAATGACGGACCTATTCTAATATCTCCACCTGGAGTCGCTTCTATTGAGGTAAAACTCTTTTTCTCCATACCACCGGAAAGAATAATATTAGCGTTTAAATCAAATGAAACATTTTCATGCATAACTATCTGTGAATCAAATATTTCTGAAAGCCCAGCATAATTATATTTCTTTTTTTTAATTTCGGTTGATTGAATAATTTCATCTTCATTATCATCGTTTACATCGATATATTCTCCTTTTTTATTTAAAAATCCTTGGCTAAATCCAAATCTGGCGCTGGGGATTGGAGTTGGGAATAAAACAGTCGCAGGAAATATATGCTCACCTATAACTCTTCTTCTTTGCGAAGCATCTTTGGCTTTATATTCTTTAACAAGCTGGGTATTATCTATCTTATGAGTTGAAGCTTCAGATTCATTGCTCATCTGTGAAGTTTGAGATGCTGATTTATCTTGGAAAATAAAAACACTTGATGAATTTCCTGCTACATTATTTTGATTTGATTTTTCATTGTTAGATTGCAGAGATTCTGAATGTTTAATATTGCTTTTATTCTCTTCTGAATTGTTATTGAATTTTTCAATAACTGATTTATGCACCCATCCGACATAGTCATCATTTGTTTTGACCTTTACCCATTCGCCATAGACCTTAAGAATCTTAACATCTTCATATTGGTAAAGTTTATAAATAATCTCAGATTTGAGATCAGGGCCTTTTCTCAAATTAGCCATCTTAGTTTTTATTATATAACCAGCATTAATATTAAGCGCAAAAAATAAAAAATAAATAAAAATAGCTCCCCATTTCATTGCCCCTCCATTATCTTTCTGGGGGAAGTAAAATTCTTCCCCCAGAAATTGTAGTTTTATATCTTGTTGTTTTTAATCCTTTCTACTTCAGCTTTAAGAGATTTGCTTACTTGGGGCGGTAGTTCATTTTCCGATATTTTGTCATATTTTATATTTCCGTTATTTAAAGATGCTTTATAGATGCCATCATTTTTGACAAAATAAGTCGGCATATTTCTGTTTAAGGCATTTGATATTCCTTTTTTTATATCGCTACTTTTTACATTTGGTTGATAGATAGCCCCAGTCGCGAAATCAATTATAAGCGGGACCCCGCCAGTAAATATATCAAGTACAAAATAGCCCCATCTGATATCCGCAGTTCTCTCGTATTCTTTTTTAGCTCCGCCTCCGAACATATAAGCACAGCTTGCAAAGAAAGGCATTATGCTAATTATTAATACAAGCATAAAACCCGTAATTTTGTTTATTTTAATTGTTTTATTTTTGTTATTCATAAAACCTCCATTGAAAATTTTTACATATTTTTTATTAGTTGTCAATACTATAAGGTTTAAATATAAAAAACCTTATAGTATATGGAAAAGGTAGTATTCTATATGTAAATATATATTTATTATGGAGCATGACATATATAAACATATAGGGCAAATAGTAAAAAAAACAAGAATGGAAATTGGATTTACTCAAGAAGAGCTTGCAGAAAGGGCAAATCTTCATCCAAGCTATATAGGACAGATCGAAAGAGGAGTTAAAAAAATTAGTTTGCTAACTTTATATAAATTGTCAAAAGGTTTGGATATAGAGTTATATCGCTTTTTTAAAGAAAGAAAATCAAAAGTTTATAAGGCAAAAGAACCAGATGTAAATAAAAAATTAATAAATCTTATTAAAAATGTAAAAAATAATAAAAGAGCAGCAATTTACAAGATAATAAAAGAAATATTGAAAATAAACTAAATTTACCACTTCAATTTTAAAGATAGTTTTAAACAATTTGAGTATATAGATTTAAAATATTTCTATTTATATCATTTGTTCATCAAGTCTTTCAGTAAATCTGAATTGACATTCTCTTGGTTTTTAAAAAAGATAAAAAATAATAAATGATGGGGGGAATAGAAAATAAAATTCCCTCTCCCCGAAGATGGGGAGAGGGTTAGAGAAAATTAAATAAAATTAATTTTCTGGCTCGAAATCCGCTTTCGTAACGCCGCAGACCGGGCATACCCAGGTCTCCGGTATTTTTTCAAAAGGCGTTCCTGGAGCTATATTGCTATCTGGATCTCCTACAGCTGGATCATATATATATCCACACACTTTGCATACATATCTTTTCATTTCTGACATATCTCCTCCGTATTAATTTAGGCTTTCCACAAGCCATGCAGATTGCAGTATTCTCTCGCTGACACTTTTTCAGCTTTTACGCAGAAAAGGGCTTCTGGCTTATCACCCGGTTTTAAAAATTTCCTGTATGAAACGCCATCGGCTATTAGCTCTATCCATTCTATATAATGTTTTTCTTCCATTGGATGCGGGACAGAACCTATTTTTACAAGATAGCCGTCTTTAGTTTTTTCTATCACAGGGACATGCTTTTCTTTAGCGCCATCTGTTGTATTTTCTTTGAAATATTTCATCTCTTTACCGCAGCAGACAAGAGCTCCAGCTCCGGTGTGCAAAACTTCAACTATATTTCCGCATACTTCGCATTTATATACGCCTTTTTTTTCTGTCATTGTTCCTCCTTATATTAATTTCTTGAGATTTTCCATAGCGTCATTATAATCTGGCTCATTCGTGATTTCTTTTACAAGTTGAACATATTTTATTATTCCTTCCCTATCTATTATGAATATGGCTCTCGCCAGAAGCCTTATTTCTTTAATAAGTACGCCATAATTCTTACCGAATTCAGCTTTGATATAATCAGAGTATGTCTTTACTCTTTTTACACCTGCCGCTCCGCACCATCTGCTTTGCGCAAAAGGCAGGTCCATACTTATTGTGATGACTTCTATCTCTGGACTCATATTTTCGAGTTCCTTATTGAATTTCCTTACCTCTATATCGCATACTGGAGTATCGAGCGAAGGGACTGATAGAATTACCGCTATTTTTCCTTTATATGTTCTTTTGAATTTCATTGGAAGCATATCATTGCTGATTGCCTTGAAATCAGGGGCTTCCTCTCCTACTTTTATCTCATTTCCCAAAAGAGTGAGAGCCCTTCCCTTCATAGTGACAGTTCTTTCTATTTTTTCTTCTTTATTTTCGTTTATTTCTTCCTGCATATTTTCTCCTTACCAGTTTTCGCCTAAAAGTTCGAAATAAGCTTGTGGATGCGCGCAAGCTGGGCATGATTGAGGCGCTTTTTCGCCTTCATGTATATATCCGCAATTAAGACATCTCCATTTTACCTTTTTCTCTCTTTTAAATACCTTGCCGTTTTCTATGTTTTTCAAAAGCTCTCTGTATCTTTTTTCATGTTGCTTTTCCGCTATCGACACGGCTTCAAAAACTTTAGCTATATCCTCGAAACCTTCTTTTCTGGCTATCTTGGCGAACTCTGGATACATCTGTCCCCATTCATAACCTTCGCCATCCGCCGCATTTTTAAGATTGGTTTTAGTATCGCCTATTATTCCCGCGGGGAAAGAGGCGTTGTCGTTTAAAGTGATTTCTCCGCCTTCAAGAAATTTAAAAAAACGTTTTGCATGCTCTTTTTCCTGTTCGGCTGTTTCCTCGAATATTTGGGATATCTGTATAAAACCTTCTTTTTTAGCCACGCTGGAAAAATAAGTGTATCTATTTCTTGCCTGCGACTCGCCGGCAAAGGCGGTTAACAGATTCTTTTCAGTTTTAGTTCCTTTTATTGAAGACATCGTCCCTCCATTTAGATATTTTATTTTATACCGAATCCCCTTAATATTTTAGCATTTTAATCTTTAAATTGGAAATTTTTTAAAATTCCCTTTCTTGTTATAGAGAAATCATATTTTATAGGATCTGACGGATTTATTTTTTTGAAAAAGTCCGTGATTTCCAAAGCCGTTTTCATAGAGCTATCTTTTCTGGAGGTAATCCCAAGTTTTTGAGAGACGGCTAATATATGAGTATCCACTGGTATGATTAATTTAGAGGCAGGAATTTTTTTCCATATGCCAAGATCTATTTCATCTTTTCTTATCATCCATCTTAAAAATAAATTGAATCTTTTGAATGAACTCTTTTTCTCCGGAGATGGTATTAAGGTTGGAGTTTTTAAACAAGCGCTAAATTCTTTTATAAAAGAATAAATTGAATTTGAAAGATTATCTTCATCTTTTTTGAAGTGCCTTAGAAACATATTTTCTATGCTGCCGTAACTTTCTATGCTTTTTTTAATATTAATAAGAAAATCGGAAAATTCTTTTGCGGTTGTAAATCTATGTTTGAACTTGGAAAACGATTTAACTATTTCAGTTTTTTTTGTTTTTCTTAAAAATGCTTCTGGAGAAGCGCCCATAGAAGAGAACACCATATTAAGGGATTTTAGTATCTGTTTTACATTGCCATAGGCGAGTGAAGAAGCTATCAGTCCAGCGATTTCTATATTTAGCTCGCCTTTGAAGGCGTATAATGTGTTTATTGGGTCGCTGAAAACATACTTTCTCTTATTGTATTTTTTATACAAATTTTCAAAAAAAATTTTATTGGGAGGCATTTGTTTTATAAATCCTTTAAATGTTTTCTTAGTATTTTATTGAACGCAAAATTGAGAGACATCAAAAATTTATTTAATTCGCAATTTTTCCTTTTGCATATTTTACGATCGCCAAGACAAGATTCGTAGTTTAAATCCCCTTCTATGGCGGAAAGTATATCTTTTAAAGTGCAGTCCTTTCCCTTTTCAGTAAGGTAATATCCGCCCTCAGGCCCTCTGTTTGTATTCAAAAATCCTTCTTTAGAGAGTTTTTGAAGGACTTTGCTTAAATGATTGTAAGACACATCGAGATTTCTGGCAAGTTCTTTAGCGCTTATAGCTGAATCTTTGCCGAGCAAGTGAAATATTGAATGAATAGCTATTATAGAACCTTCTGAAATTTTAAGAAGAGTTTTCATTGTTTTCTCCTGAAATAAATTTTAACATATTGGCTTTGGCTTGCCAATTTAGAAAAGAAGCGGATTTTAAAAAATATATTTCAGAATTTGAATTTTGATAACTTTTCAATTAAATCGTCTGTTTTCGTTTGACTTACCTTAATGTATATATCTGGATTTATATCTGACTCATTGTCATTTGTGAAAATTTTATTTTTCTGAACATATTTGGGTATGGTTTGCGTGATGCAATGGATAGAGCCGCCAGAAGTAATGGAATCGTCTGAATACACTTTTACCACATTAATAGAGTTGTCGGCTTGTCTATACGCCTGTTCCGCTTTATTATTCTCTTCTTCATGTCCAGAATAGGCAGGCATTATGACCGTTCCGTTTACTATGAGCGAATTTGTATATGTATACCATGTCCCGCTATAATATCCGGATTCGTCATACCATCCTTTTACGGTTATTACTTTATAAGGTATTCCGTCTGGGGCCGTTTTATTTTTGAAAAAAGCTATGGCTT
>Ga0272448_1007185_pt1 | contig 11854 bp, 7 predicted proteins | sample YNPCB0191_FD_202220 | JGI IMG/M metagenome (GOLD analysis project Ga0272448, IMG submission 202220) | Hot spring sediment microbial communities from Yellowstone National Park, WY, United States - YNP-CB-019-1 | ecosystem: Environmental > Aquatic > Thermal springs > Hot (42-90C) > Sediment... | reverse complement strand
GGTGGAAGTATGAGCAATGATTGGGCAGTGTGGTCTGTAAAGCAGATGGCCTTTCCGTTCATGAATGAGATCCCTCCCCAGCCCGGCAGCCTACCGTCGCTGGCCCATGCGCTTGGTGCGGTGCCAGAGCACCGACAGCTACGGGGATATCGGAAGGAGGCCCCACCCTATCCCTTGGTTCCCATGCTTCTGCTGCTGCTCATCGGTGTGCTGTGCGGTCGATGGGGCTATCAGAGCATCGCCGACTGGGCGGCGGATTGTGCCGCCACGCACCCTGAGGTTCTGGACGCCTTGGGCTGCCCCCGTGACCGCCGGCGACGAACGCCCGTGGCGGCGACCCTGGTCCGCTGCGTCCGTGACCTCTGCCTTCACCCGTTTCAGGAAGCCATGCAGACGTGGCTCAGTGAGACTATGGCGGCGTTGCATCTCACCCAACCGGCCGCAGCGACAGCGGCGCCCGATGATCAGATCACCATCGATGGCAAAACCATACGTGGCGCTGCTGCTCGGCGTGAACGAGAGGCGGGCGACCCGGTGGCGGGTCTGCATCTGGTCGCCGCCTATGTTCCAGCGCTGCACACTGTCCTTGATCAACTGGCCGCGGACAACAAAGGCCAAGAATTGACGATGGCCAAGCTCCTCTTGGGCCAATTGCCGCTGCGGGATCGTGTGGTCAGCGGCGATGCTCTGCTCACGCAGCGCGACATCTGTATCACGATCATGGACGGTGGCGGTGATTACCTGTTCCCGGTCAAGGAGAACCAGCCAGCCCTCCTCCATGACATCGAGGAGGCTTTTTCCCCTCTGACCCTGCCACCTGTGGGCGATCCGCCTTTGCTCGACGACCAGCAGATGCGCCAGATACAGCTGACTCTCCCTGACGCCCATGGTAGTGTGGCACAAGAGCCCGCTGGCAAGGTGCGGCACGGGCGCAAGGAGATGCGGACACTGTGGGCATTGAGTTCTGCTGTTCTCAATGCTTATGTTGGATCATCCGGCACGGCCGAACAACCCTGGCCGGGGGTTGCGCAAGTCTGCCGTCTGCAGCGTGTTATCCAGACCAAGGATCGGGCAACCAAGACATGGCAGACGACCGTCGAGTTAGCCTACGCCATCACCAGTACACCAGCGACAAAGGCGGACGCACACCTGCTGCTGAAACGCTGGCGTGCCCAGTGGCAGATTGAGAATGGACTGCACTGGGTGCGTGACGTGACCTTCGATGAAGATGCCAGCCAGATATTCAAGGGCCAAGCACCGCTCGTCTTCGCCGTACTCCGCAACAGTGCATTGCCCTTACTGACAACACTGAACATGCCGTCGCTATCAGCCGCCATGCGCCACTTGGGATCGCAACCAGACGCTGTGCTCACCCTGTTCAGCCGCCTGGTACAGCGACTGGCACGCTGTCCACATCAATCAGGACCTTAGTGAAATGGTCGTTCCCAGGGCCTTCGCGCTCTTCCACAAACCAACTGATTGTGGTATAATCGTTGTGTAGAGTCCCCTACGATGTCGCTTGTCTCTTGCAGACCCGTCGCGCCAATGAGTGCCCGTGGTAGCTTGTTGTGCGCCCGCAGCCCTTCTCAGCTTCAGTTGCTCACTCTCTGCTTTGAGTACAATCAATGGACATTAGGGCAGCTAGCTTCTCCGGTCACGAATCGTTCCCTTTTCGGCACACGTGGTTGACGAAAGGGGTGAGCGCCTGTGCCCTTGATCCGTCCACCTTCCGTAGCGATGAGGCTATGGTCAGTCTTGGTGTCGGGAAAAACATGGTTCAGGCGATCCGCCATTGGTGCTTGGCCACGCAGATGATCGAGGAAGACCCCCAACAGAGGAATAACCGAGGTCGCTTTCTCCGGCCAACCGCCATCGGCCAGCGGTTGTTCCTCACCGATGGCGGCTGGGATCCGTACCTGGAGAACGTGGCAACGCTCTGGCTCATACACTGGCTGCTCGTCACAAACTCCGAGAGGGCGACAACCTGGTGCTTCGCTTTCAACTACTGGCACCAGCCCGACTTCACCAGAAGAACGCTAGAACACGCAATCACGGACTGGGCCACGAAGCTGCGCAGTGTCCGATTCACTACGGGGACTCTCAGGCGTGACATTGACGTGTTCATCCGCACGTACGTCGGTAGCCAACAGCTACCCAATGTGGCCATTGAGGACACCCTTGAGTGCCCGCTGGTTGAGCTCGGCTTGATCTACGAGCAAGAGCTGCATGATACGTATTCATTCCTTAGGGGGCCGAAGGATACGCTTCCCGATGCCATACTGCTCTTCGCTCTCCAGGACTACGCTCGTCGGCATCCAAGTCAGCAGTCGTTCACATTCGACGAGCTGGCGTATGGCCCGTTTGGACCGGGACGGGTCTTCAAGTTGGATGAGTTCTCACTGGCCGAGCGCCTTGATGGTCTTTCGGAACTCACCAATGGCGCATGGCGATTCACTGAAACGGCAGGCTACAAGCAAATCCTGATGGCTCATGACATGAATGCCTTCCAGATACTTGACGACTACTACCATGGTCGGCGTAACCCGGTGAGTGGAGCGTAACATATGGACTCTGGACATCCACTCGCTGCGCTCTTTCAGGTGAAGCAACGCTTCGCCCGATCGGTGAATATCGTCGCCGACTACGGCAGCGCCGACGCTGTCACAGAGTACATCCTGACGCCACTGGTACGCACCGTGTTGCGGCGTGTTGGGGAAGGCCTGCGTCCTGGTTCCCGCACGCGCGCCTGGTCAATAACCGGTCCCTACGGGTCGGGCAAGTCGGCCTGTGCTCTTTTCTTGGCAAGGGTCCTCGGCTCACCAATTGATGGTGACGCACGTTCTCGGCTGAAGTGTGCTGATGAGAGCCTCTATCGTGATCTGATGAATCATGTACCCAGTTTGGCCGAGCGCGGGTTGCTGGTCGTTCCCATCGTGGGTGCTCGACAGCCCCTGGCAGCAGCGCTGCTGAGAGGGCTGATGCAGGCCATTCCAGAGACGTGGCTGACTGCTGCCGCTGGGGCTCGGCTGCAGCGACAAATCGAGGCGCTGGAACGCGATGTACATGGCGCCATCGAAGAACCTGTAGCCAGCATCGTTGAGCTTGTCGAGAGCACAGCTCAGCTTGCCACTCGCCAGCACGATCTTGGCATGCTCATCATTCTCGACGAGTTTGGGAAGCTCCTAGAATATGCCGCCCTGAACCCTGCGCGCGGAGACATCTACCTTCTGCAGGCCCTGGCTGAACTCGCAGCCAGGAGCGCAGCTACTCCAATCGGACTTATCACTATCCTGCATCAGTCTTTTGAGTGGTATGGCGCTCGCCTCGGCCTGACACAGCAGCGAGAGTGGGCCAAAGTGCAAGGGCGGTTCGAAGACATCGGCTTCCTGGAGTCGCCCGGAGAGGTGCTCCGGCTCGTCTCGTCTGCCATTGTGCGGGAGCCTCTAGGCGCCGCTCTCGAGGGGGATATCCAAGATCAGTCCGTACAGGCTCAAGCCCTGGCTCTCGTTCCCCGCGAGTTGGGGCAACAAGAAGGCGCCGACATCCTCAGCCGTTGCGCTCCTCTTCATCCGACGGTTGCACTAGTCTTGGGGCGGCTTTTCCGCAGCCGTCTGGCGCAGAACGAGCGCTCGCTGTTTGCCTTTCTCACATCGGGAGAGCCACACGGCCTGCAGGAGTTCTTGCTGAACGAGAGATCGACAGGCAATGGCCATATCCCCTTCTATCGGCTGGACCGCCTCTATGACTACGTGAATAGCGCAATGGGAAGCGCCCTCTATGCTCAATCTCAGGGCAAGCGATGGGCAGAGATTGAGGACGCCCTTGACCGGCTACCGCCCGACGCTGGTCGTCTGGAAGCGGCCGTGATCAAGAGCATCGGTCTATTGGGGCTCTTGGGCGATCAGCGGAACCTGAAGGCATCTTCTGCGCTGGTGACGTATGCCCTGGCCGATGGCAATCACGTACGCGAGAAAGACGTCGAGCATGCCCTTGACCGATTGTCCAGCTGGGGTATCGTTCTGTACCGGAGACACAAGGAAGCATACGGACTCTGGGAAGGTAGCGACATTGACCTGGACGAGCGCTTCCAGAAGGGACTTGACCAGATAGATAGATCGGCGAGTCTGGCAACGCTCCTTCAGCGTCGTCTGCAACTGCGGCCATATGTGGCGAAGCGGCATCTCCACCAGACCGGTACTTTGCGCTATTTCGCCCCATGGATTGTTGACATTCAGGGCATCGGCAGTGTTTTGCAGCGTCCTCTTGACGGCGCAGATGGTGCAGTCTTCTTTGTGTTGGGCAATGGCGAGTCGTCGCCAAATGAGGCAACGCAGATTGTGCTGCAGGCCTCGTCCACTCTGGAGTTCCCGCACAAGCACGTCTTGTTCTTCGCCGTGCCCAGAAACGTAGCGGGCATTCGGGAAGCCCTTGAGGAAGTGCTAGCTTGGGATTGGGTGGCTCAGAACACTCCGGAGCTTGAAGGTGATCGCACTGCACGCAGGGAGCTGGCGGGGCGGCAACTGGAGGCATTCGGGCGGCTCAACGCTCTCTGTGCGCACACGTTCGACCGTGCATCTGGTGAGGTCTCTTCTGTATGGATCCAAGCAGGGCAGATTCTGCCAGTGCGTCGTCCAAGCGATATCCAAGCTGCCCTCAGCGACGCCTGTGATCGTGCCTACCATGCGGCGCCTATTGTGCGCAACGAACTGGCGAATCGCCGCACGCTCTCATCGTCCGCTGCAGCCGCCCGGCGCAACCTGATTGAGCGCATGCTGACAGCGCCTGACCGGCCTCGGTTGGGAATCGAGGGATTCCCGCCCGAATTGAGCATGTACCGTTCTGTGCTGGAGTCCTCCGGCCTACACCACAAAACGGGATCGGGATGGACGTTTGGTTTCGCTGGCAACGATGATCCGGGCCATGTCTCCGCATTGTGGCAGGCAGTAGACGAGTTCCTGGCCTCAACGGAGGCGGAGAAGCGCTCTGTTGCCGATCTGTTTGCCCTACTGCAAGCACCCCCGTATGGTGTACGCCTTGGTCTGCTACCTATCTACCTTGCGGCGGCGGTTCTGTGTTGGGATCAGGAGGTGGCGCTCTATGAGAACGGGAGTTTCATCCCAAAGGTTGACATCGCTGCCTTTGAGAGATTGATGAAGTCGCCGGAGCAGTTCAGCTTGCAGCGGTATCGCCTGGCTGAAGCCCGGGCCTTCCTCTTCGAAGCGTACTCGTCGCTTCTCAGGCCGAGCGCTACGCCAGGACTTCAGGCTACGCTGCTGTCGGCGGTTCGGCCTCTGGTGGCTTTCGTCAAGCAGTTGCCAGCATACACGCATCGGACGAGCTCCGTGAGCACAGCCGCAGCATCTGTGCGTGATGCCATTCTCTGTGCCCGTGACCCGCACCAGCTTCTCTTTGAGGATCTTCCCCGCGCCGTCGGGAGCGAACCGATCAGCGCCGATGCTGAGCTTACGGTAGCACAGGCCTTCTTTGCACGCCTGAAATCGGCGCTCATCGAGCTGCAGCGAGCGTACGACAACCTGCTCCAAGATGTGCAACACCAGCTCGTGAGCACCTTGCGTCTCCCAGGCGACATCCGGCAGGCTCGACTGGAGATTGGCGAGCGTACACGGTTGTTTGACGAACGGGTGACCGATCCGCGCCTGAAAGCGTTCGTTGTGCGCCTGTCTGCCATCACAAGACTGGTTTCGAGTCAATCCCCGGTCGGGCCTTGCTTGAGCGCTTTGAGGGTAATCTACCTATGAGTGCGCTCCCTCCTTCATCTCACCTACCAATCTGCTCGTTGGCAGCGACCTTCGATGAAGTCACCAACTCCTACAAGTTCTACTGGTTTCTAGCGATTCTCGATCAGGTCCGTGAGGTGCAGGAGCGCGTCGTCCCATTCTCTGTCCTGCTGGCACGCATGGTAGCCGGTGTTTGGTACCCAACGAACTACTTCCGCCTCTCGTTTGGGAAGCAGGATCGGCTAGGGAGCCTGGCAGCGCGGCTGGGAGAACAGAGCGACCTTCCGATGGACAGCCCTCGCGCCCATGTCATCGAAACCGGATTGGCCCATCTGGCGCGCCAGGATGACGTGGGGCGGGAGATCCTCTCGCTGGCGGATTTCGTCCCCTACCGGTTTCTGCGGCCGTTCTTTGCCCAGACCCTCCGGGGAGCCAAGGACTGGGAGGTCAATCGCCGAATTGAGGTGCTGGCGGAGAACATGTTCCAGGATCCACTGACCCCTTGTCTGTACCGCTTTGTCGATTCGCCTGAACCGAGTATCGAGCTTCACCCCGCATGGTTCGAGTACCTGAGAGAGCACATGACAATCCTGACAGGGTTCTGCCTGTGGCATTTGGTCAACTACTTGCAGAAGAACAACCCCAATGTTCCCAACGTCGCCGGTAAGCTCTTCCCACCACAGGAACGCGACATGCGCCACGCTCGGATCTTCTGGAACACTGTCATGGCACAGGTGGGGAGACTAACCTGCATCTACTCCGGTCAACCTCTGCACCAGGGCGATTTCTCGCTGGATCACTTTCTCCCCTGGCGGTTTGTGACGCACGATCTACTCTGGAATCTGCTGCCGACGCCAAGAGCGGTCAACTCAGCCAAAGGCGACAGCCTACCGGACATCAAACTCTACTTCCATCCGTTTGCCAACATGCAATACGACGCCATACAGGCTGTTGCGCGAACACCTCAAGCTCTGAGACTGCTCGAGGACTACATCCTGCTGCTCAAAGTCCAGGGTATAGATGATTGCAGGACGATGACATTCTCAAGCTTCAGCGATAGGCTCTATCAGTCCATCGCGCCCCAAGTGCAGATCGCAGCCAACATGGGCTTTGCCACTGACTGGAGATACGCCCCATGAACCTGGTTTTCCGCTCACCTCAGAACCCCAACAGCCACCTGACAGTCAAAGAGCGCACACAGCCATCCTTCCCTCTGCGCCATCTGATAGCAGCAGAGCTGATCCGCGGGCGCGTTTTGGATTTTGGCAGTGGGCTGGGGGAAGACGTGGCCTTCCTGCGCCAGAACGGGTTCGATGTGACTGGCTACGACCCGTACTACGCCCCTGACCCGCCACAGGGTAGATTCGACACAATCCTGTGCCTGTACGTCCTGAATGTTCTGCTCAGTGAAGAGCAAGCACATGTCCTGATGGCTGTCTCGGAGTTGCTTGCACCCACGGGCCACGCCTACTTTGCCGTAAGACGGGACATCCAGCAAAACGGTTTCAGAACCCATGTCAAGCACGGTGTGCGTGTGTATCAGTGCAACGTGGCACTGCCCTACCGTAGCATTCTCCGAACCGCGCACTGCGAGATCTACGAATACCGCCCGTACAACCAGTTGCCCCATCGTGGCGCCGAAGCGTGTCCTTTCTGCGCACCCGGACCGGAGCGGGAACTGCTCACCGAATCGGCCAGCGCCTACGCGATTCTCGACAAGTACCCTGTTTCGCCCGGCCATGCACTGATAATCCCCAAGAAGCATGTTTCCAGCTACTTTGACCTTTCGCACTACGCCAAGACTGCGTGCTGGCTGGTTGTGGACCGGGTGAAGATGCTTCTCAGCGAGCGCTTCTGCCCGGGCGGCTTCAATGTGGGCATTAACGTTGGTGCCTGTGCTGGTCAGACCGTGCCGCATGCGCATATTCACATCATTCCGCGCTATGCGGGTGACGTTCCAAACCCAAGGGGTGGCGTTCGGCATGTGATTCCCGGAGAGGGAGACTATGAACACCATGGGTGACCACGTCAAGGCGGTCGATGCCCTGAGCCAGGACTTCCTTGGTGAAGGCCTGCAGTCGCGGATCAAGGAGCTTAGCGGATTAGGGCAAACGGTTGTCATTCATGACGAGCGCGAGGCTGTCGTCAACACACAGATCCGGCCGCGGCAGAGCAACCATGACGAGGGGGGAAGCGCATAGTCCACGCGGTCGTTACCGCGACCTCACGGCTGCTCCGAGTCTGCGGTTCGCCCTGCAAGTTCTCGTTGATGCATAAGGCGAGCAGCTCGATGCCTCAACATTGGAAACTTGGGACAAGATCCAGGCTGGGATACGCGAGGGGTGGAGGTTGGAGTAGGAGGTGCGACGATGGGTTTACTGAGATACATCTGGCACGATATCTCGAGTGGCGAGAACATCGACCTCTATGTCTCTCTGCTTGTGGCCGTCACCATGTCGGTCCTGAGTCTTCTAGGAGTGGTGCCGGATCAGTACATCACACCACTCATATTGACCACTCTCACTTTGCTATTGATATCCAACCTTGTGAGCAGAACTCGCGTTGATGGTGTCTCAAAGAAAGTTGAGCAGTTGCGCCTGGACAGCCTTCAGACGATGGATAGAAACCGAATACTTCAAACCAGGCCTGAGCGCCCCCCAATGGAGCAACGACTCAGCAGCGTGCAAGAAACCCTTGACATGCTGGGAGCCTCTCTGCAGTTGTTCGGTGTCACGTATCAAGCTGAACTGAGACGCCTCAGAGATTCTGGCAAGAAAGTACGGCTGATTGTATCGAATCCCGACAACTACGCTTTGCAGACTGAACTGGCGATGATATTCAGCGAGGCTCCGACGGCGGAGCAACACAAGAGGGCAGTTGAGATGTTGTTAGGCAGTGTCAAGCCACTGGCCGGTGAGACACACAGCGAAGGACGGATCGACGTAAGGATCACTGACCAGTCCGTGCGGTTCGGATACATAGGCATAGATGCATACTCGTCTCACGGGGGTGTGCAGGTGGAGTTCTACCTGAACAGGATTCCTCTGTCGCGCAACCCCATACTCGTATTCAGTGCGCCAACAGATAGCCGTTGGCTAGCCGAGTTCAGGAATCAGTTTGAGTTCTACTGGGAGCATTCAAGGAATCCATTTGAGGTCTCGGAATCAGCCCCACCGGACATAAGGCCACAGACCGCGAGCGCCCCTGCCATCTCGTGACGCCGAGGCTGAATGGCAAACGATGCGCGGTATGCTGCTGCGCGGCATGATCCCCCTCTTCCTCGCCGAGGAACTCACAGCTACTGCATCGGAACTAGTGAGCCAATCGGTTACAGGCGCTGGCCTGGACTTGCTGGGCAGCATCTTGCAGAAGGTCATGCTCAGCCGCTATCCATCATACTCAACGCTCATCTGTGCCCCGCACTGGCAAGAACGAGTTACCGACTATGTCAGAGCGCTGAAGAGCAACGATATACCGTTGGCTTGCAAGCGGGGCCGTGAGAAGTGGAAAGCCGACGGCGACACCGCTGCAAAGGTGTTTGGCACGACGCGCATGAACCTGACCGGTGGAGCATTCATGGGCCTGGAGAACCTTCTCGCTATCGCGTCTGTGAGTCGAACCGCTCCTCTGGAGATCGAGTTCCGCATACACCCCTTTGAGCAACGGATCATTGATTTGATCACGGAACAGCGCACGGGCGCAGACCGGAAGTTCAAGGTTGACGGCAAGGATTGCTGGTGGATTGCCACACGGGATCTCTTGCCCATTATGGCAGCGAGCGGATATTCTGTTCCTGAGATGAACCGGCTTGTCGAGATCGGCGAAAGTCGAGGTTCTTTCGGTAAGGCCACGCGCGATGGCGAACAGATCTTGTATCGCAAGCCGATCGATATCGAGGAGATGCGGCGGCAGCTTCACGAGAAGCTTGATGACTTCCAGGATGAATGGGAAACCTTCCGCACTCTGCCAGACTTCCACTCCACATTCGATCCGGAAGCGCTGAGTAGAGAGATTGACCAGATTCAGGATGAAGCGGACTACGACCGCATTCAGTCCAGGATCAACAAGGAATTCGAAGCGCTGCATGCACGGCTGCCAGGCTACTTCGACAAGGTTGCCGAAAAGTTCAAGGCCGTCCGCAACGACTGTAGAGCGCTCAGCACACAGGTTGACAGCGCGCGCGGTGCGTCATATCTCAAGGCTCTGCCGGCGGGGAAGTCGCGCTGGTGCGCCGACTTGGGCAGATGCATCGTCGGTAACCTCAAGAGCGTGGGCGACGACCTGCGCAAGGCCGCCAGCGACATGACGAGCCGAGTAGAGAAGCACATTGCACAGTTCGTCTATCTGGGGCCTGGCGCCCCCAAAGAGAACATTGCGCTCATACTCAAGGCAAATGCAACGGCCCTCGATGAGGAGGCTGCTGTGAAGACGCTGAAGCAGAACTATGAGGAGTGGACGAGGCATCTGCGAGACTTCGAGGAGTGGCTGAATCTACTCAAGAAGTCTGACCAGGTCTACGAGGATCTGCTGCAGTTGCGGGCTGAGGAGCAGCACAAGGTCAAGGCCGCGCAGCTACTGGAAGCCCACGACCGGGTCTCCCAGCAGATCTCCGAGCATCTCACAACCCGCAATGTTCAGGGTTTGCCCGCCCACAAGCAGTTTGCCGCTCGGTTTGACGAGATCGACAAGGAACGGGTACGCTATCTGGGCCAGCTCAAGGGTGAGTTTGACAAGAACAAAGAGACCATCAATCAGCTCCTCGATAGCCTCAAGATTGGACGCCGGGTCACGGTCGTTTTCAATCCGGGTGATATTCAAGGGTGCTACGATCAGATGTACGAGCAGGGCGCCCAACTGATCCGAGAGGCTGCCCAAGGATATCGTGACGAGTTGCAGGCCCAAGAGCGGGAGCTTGTGTATGCACGGGACATTCTGGGCGCGCTGTCGGAAGATATCGCTGAGCCACTGATCAACCGTCTGGCCAACGCACGTAGCGACATCACGACGGTCACAGAAACGGTCACCCGCGAATGGCTTGCGGTGACAATCAGCGGTACAGCACAGGGACAGACCTTGGATCTATCGCGTGCTCTCACCGAGGGTCCAGAAGTAATCCATGCAGCCCAGCAGGCAATCAGGATCAGCACAAAGTCAACGCCGCCAACAGAAGGCCGCAGCAAGTTTGTATACGACCTCGTCCCCGACAAGGAGAGCGTCAACCTGAAAGATGTGATCATCAAAGTGATGGCGCAATCGGGCGATCCCAAGAAGGCGCTTGACGAGTCGCTAGAGAGCATCGTGGATCTGTTCAAGCGGAACTGTGTTCAGATCAACATCGAGCGTCCGCGCACGCGGATTCCGTGATAGCACAGGAGTAGGTTTCAGCCCAGATGAGCATAGAGTGTCGTGGCATCACTCAGTTCTCAGCAGCACTCGACGCCTACCCGGCCGGCTTTGCCGGTAACGTCCTGAATCTTCTCTTGGTTGATGATGCACAACCCATTGCATCACCACGAGAGTATCTGCGCCAGCTTGCTGCTCCGACGTTGAGCGAGGTGCGGCGAGAGTATGCCCTTGGCGGTCATGTATCATGGCCCTTTCCCACCTTCCATGTCAGCGACCGGCCTGATCCGCAACGCTTATCTGACCGTCTGTTTGAGCATCTGCACGAGGCTGGCCAGGTGATGCTGACGCAGAGAGACGTGGGCAAGATCATCGAACGCGAAGTCAGCAGGACGCGTCCTGACGTGGTTGCGTTGGTGATTGTGGATGGTCTGTCCTACTATGACCTGCCGCCCGAAGTTGAAGCAGAACCGTGCCTGGTTCACGGCATCTCCGTTACCGATGTGGGGTACCCCGAGGTCATCGGACGCCCCGAGATATCGCGGCGGCTATTCGCCTTAGGCTATGCCGACCAGACAGGTTACACCTACTTCACACCCCAGCCAGGCTCTGTCGCCGACAAGATACTGTCCGTGTTCTCTGAGTCACAGGTCGTCAAGGTCAAGAGGTTTGATGAGATTCTGGCGCACTTGAGATCGCAGAAGCTGGCGAGAAGCTATGTGCAAATCGCCATGCCCGGATTGGACGAGATTGCTCACACGCATCGCGATGCA
>Ga0272448_1007181_pt1 | contig 11863 bp, 9 predicted proteins | sample YNPCB0191_FD_202220 | JGI IMG/M metagenome (GOLD analysis project Ga0272448, IMG submission 202220) | Hot spring sediment microbial communities from Yellowstone National Park, WY, United States - YNP-CB-019-1 | ecosystem: Environmental > Aquatic > Thermal springs > Hot (42-90C) > Sediment... | reverse complement strand
TACGATGGTGTGTCAGGCGCGAAGGGTCATCTCGATAGTTCGTGGCAATTGAGTTTCTATTTCCAATGAATTAAAGCGAAAGGACGGACGATGAAACGACAGATTACTCGGAGAGATCTTTCAGCCCAATTTGTTGGCGGTTTGACTGCAATCTGTGCGGTTCTAACGTTCGGCGTTACCGCATCGGGTCAGGGAACGATTACATTTAATGGAGCCGCAGGTTTGAGCAGCGACTACTACGATGAGGCTGGCATGTACTTCCAACTTGTGATTCCTCCGGGAACGAGCGGCCGGGATTACATGGTGATAACGCTTGGGGCTGGTAATACACCTCAAAATGGGAGCCCCTTTATGTTCTGGCTACGCCAGTTTAATCCCTACAACTATGTGCTTTTGAGCCTTACGAATGGTGGGGCTTTTGGGTTGGCCCGGGTAGATCTTGCAGACCCGATTGCGCCGTCGTACACAAATCTGCCGATTTCGTTTATTGGTTATCGTATTGACGGCTCTAGTGTCACCAACACGTTTGTGACTCCAGGTGGTGGAGCGAACTATTTTGTCAGTTACCAGTTCAGCCCGGATTTTGGTTCTGGGCTATTGAGTGTGAAGATAGACGCCCCGCGCTGGGCGATGGACAATTTGGTTTGGGTGCCTGAACCAAGCACTTACGCCTTACTTGGGCTGGGCGCGCTGGGATTGGCTATAGGCAGATTCGTTCGTCGGCGAAAGTTGTGCACGCAAAACAGCCGAGTGCATCTAACGCCCAGACGCAAAGGTGCCAAGACAACAAGCGGTTTCAAGGACGGTTCGATTCAACCGTTGAGTTTTTAGCTGGCTTCAGGTGGGGTTGCGGTTGGTCGTTCCTTGCGGCTTTGCGACTTGACGGCTTTGCGTTGAGCTTGCTCTACACTTGCGGACGGGTTACCCCGTGTGCTGCGCCGCAGGAAACCGGATTGTGAATGCGACGATTTTGCCCTTGCACTGGGATGGTTATTGGATTTGGACTAACGATTTAGCTCAGGGAAAACATATCTGCCAAGTGATCGAGTCGAGCTATGATCGCCAATTGGCGCGGTCAATGGGGACGCGGTTCGACATGTTGTAGGCAGTTTTACAGCGACATTGAAGGTGCGATTTCGGCGTCGAGGTCTGTGGGTTGGACACCGTGCGTGAGCTTGAGTTCGGCCAACACACCTACCATGGCTGCGTTGTCGGTACAGAAAGTTTTTTCGGCGAGCCTAAGCATAAATCCATCGGTTGCGGCTGCAGCGGCCAGTCTGTTGCGCAAAGTGCTGTTGCAAAGTACACCGCCGGAAGCGGTAATGCATTTTACAGCACAGCGTTTTGCTGCGCGGATAGTTTTTGCCACCAGCACGTCAACAATTGCAGCCTGCACGCTTGCACACAGGTCGCGCACAAACTGTTCCGAGTGCAACAACTCTGGATGGTCTCGCAGGAAGTATCTGACCGATGTCTTAAGCCCGGAGAAACTGAAGTCGTCTGACGGATCATCCAGCATTGGCCGTGGGAACTCGAATGCAGCCGGGTTGCCGGATTGCGCGAGGCGGTCTATTAACGGGCCGGCTGGGTAAGCCAACCCAAGCATTTTACCGACCTTGTCAAAGCATTCGCCGGCGGCGTCGTCGAGTGTCGAGCCGAGCAGCCTGTGTTTAAGCTGGGCTTGCACCTCGACGAGCATTGTATGACCGCCACTGGCTATGAGCGCAACATTTGGCTTGAACGCGTTGAAATCGGCCTGGGGTGGCTGACCGGCCAACCAGGGCGAGTACAGATGCGCCTCGTGATGGTTGACGCCGATAAACGGTTTGCCCAGGGCAAAAGCAACTGCTTGTGCAACCTTCAATCCAACCAAAAGGGCGCTTGGCAAACCGGGTCCTTGTGTGGCAGCAACAGCTTCAACCTCAGCAGGCTTGACACTTGCTTCTTGCAAGGCGCTTCTTGCAACCGGCAGCAGGTTCCGCAAATGTTCACGCGCAGCAAGCTCGGGTACAACACCGCCATACTCTGCATGGAGTTTAACCTGGGACGAGACAATGTTTGACAAGATGTTCCCATTGCGTACCAGTGCCACGCTTGTCTCGTCACAAGAAGTCTCAATTGCGAGCACGGTCATATGGGCGGAGCGTGGCGGGTTTGTTGGAGCGTTGGTGTGTTGAGGGGTTGGATCGTTGACTCGTTAAAGCGTTGAATCGTTGAATCGTTGAAGCGTTAAAGGGTTAAAGCGTTGAAGCGTTGAAGCAGGATGGAGACCGGCCACGGCTCGTTCATGAACTGGCATTCGTTCTGTCGGTTGACCTATGCACCCCCGAACATTTTTCGGATTCAATAGTTCGACTTGTTGACGTTTTAGCGAACCAAAGTTTCTGCGCCTTTGTACGGAAGCAGGTTTGCATGTGCAGTTTGGCGGTTTTGTTTTTGTTGGCGTTGTGTATAGATCAAGATGCCTTTGAGCAGGTCAATCGCACGGTCAAGTTGGATGTCGCGCGTTGCAAGGACACGCACGCGTTCTTTTTCGTCAAGCGCCTCGATGCCACCCGGTGTACGTTGCAACATGACATTGCGTTCGTCGTCCTCGCTCATTGGCACGATGATATCCGGTGTAATGCCTTGTGCATGAATAGCCTTGTGGCTAGGTGTGTAATAGATTGCAGTTGTCAGTTTCAAGGCTGACCCGTCCGGTAACGGCAGGATACTTTGGACAGAGCCTTTGCCGAAAGTTTTCTCGCCAAGCACGATTGCGCGTTTAAGGTCCTGGAGACACCCGGCGACAATCTCCGATGCACTTGCACTGCCCAGGTTCACCAGCACGACAATCGGCATTGGCGTACCGTCCTTGTTGATGAGCATGTCACCGTTGCCGCGTGCTTTGCGAACAGTGTTTTGTTCAGGGGTACGGCCTTCGGTGCTGACGATCGGTTTGCCGCGCGGCAGGAATTTCGAGCATACGTCAACGGCTTGATCGAGCAGTCCGCCCGGGTTCCACCGCAAATCAAGTATGAGTGCCTGCATGCCTTGTGACTTGAGTTTTTTGATCGCAGCCTCAAGCTCGGCACCTGTTCGTTCGCCGAACTGAACGATTCTGATGTAGCCGATCTTATCTTCGCCGAGCGGAAACTCGCGTTTGCCATTGATGTCTTTAACAAGGTCAATGTTGATCAGGGCGCGAGTCAGGCGCAGTTCCTTGACCACGCCAGTTGATGGGCGCTGGATTTTTATTGTGACCTCGGTGCCGGGTTGACCGCGCAAGTTACGGACAGCTTCCTGGAGCGACATTTTTTCGGTGCTTTTACCGTCAATTTCCAAAATACGGTCGCCGGCAAGGATACCCGCACGAAAGCCCGGGGTATCTTCCATCGGCGCCACCACGGTCAGGAAATTGTCACGCATCGAGACCACTATGCCAAGCCCGCCGAAACTGCCCTGGGTATCCTCCTGCAAATCCTTGTATTCAGCCACGTCGAGAAATTCGCTGTGCGGATCAAGCGCCTGAACCATACCTTTGAGCGCTTTGCGGACGAGTTCATCGTAAGTAAGCTTGTCACCGTCAACGTGGTCTCTGCGCACTTTCTCGAGCACAACGGCAAACGTTTCGAGGCTCGGGTAAGCCGAGTCCTCTTGGGCGCGCGCGGCTGCAGCCAGATAAATCCGCGCACCGACAGCCAGATTCACGCACAGGGCAACTGCAACAAGCCCGAATATCAATCGTCGTTTCATACTGCGCAGTGTGTTTGAACAGGTTCAAGGTAGGGTGCCGTAGCCGGGTTTGCAAGGCCTGCAATTTTGGGTTGGGCAATAAAAAACGCTTTAGCACGGATATCTCACAGACTTTCAGTGTTGGCGACACGACACCGTGGTGGCGCAACACGCCGTTGCAGGAAAATTTGGTGGGTCGCCTGCCCGCGCTGCGGCTATCACAGCAGGCAGGCCGATTTCCAAATCCCCGTGGCTTCGAAATTTCCGGAGCACGGCCTTCGGCAAGTGGCTGGCGGGTTTTGTCCGCAGCAGCGGGACGCCATACCTGCCTGCACAACGCGGGGCGCCTTGCCTTGTGCGTTGCACGCAGATAGGCGGCAGCGTCGGAAGTATGCGTGACGTAAAACGTGTGAAATATCCGGGTTACGTGAGGGTTATCTAACAGCTTGCCAAAAACCTGGCAGGCTTTAGATTCAGTGCCAGTTTTTCGTGAATGCGCTAGACAAAGTCAGTTTTGCAACAGTGATTTTTGGCCTGGGACCACCGCCTGCAGGCGAGCAGAACCACACTGCGCCGTGGTACATGCAGTTTGCGCCGTTTGTGTTGATAATGGTTGTGTTTTACGCGCTATTCTGGCGGCCGCAGCAAATCAAGGCAAAACAACACGCAAACCTGCTCAAGTCACTCAGGCCGAAAGATAAAGTTGTCACCTCCAGCGGCATTGTAGGTGAGATAATCACCGTCAAGGAGCGTACCGTTACGATGCGCTCGGGTGACACAAAACTCGAGGTGCTTAAATCTGCCGTTGTCGAAATCACCGAACGCAGCGGCGACCAAAACTCTTCTTAGTTTGACGCGATGGGCAAAAAAAATCTTTGGAAGTGGATCATAGTACTGCTGGTCGTTGTCTGGTCTATATACCAGTTGTACCCGCCGAAAGGCCGTGATATTGCAACCGAGTTTCAGCGCCGGGCAATCAGACGCGACGTTGCGTACTCGAACATTGTATATGAACTGAGGCGATTGCAGACGCAGAACCCGGCTCGCGCATTTGGCAACCTGCTCGATGCAATCGGCACAAACGACATCACACGGTATTTCGCGTTCTGGCCTGAGGCGAGCAAACAGCCTGATCCAACCCGTTACATTCTGCATCGGCTACAGCGTGAAGGGGCAGGCAAAATCAGGCTTGGCTTAGACCTGCAAGGCGGCGTGTCGTTCCTGGTGCAGATGCAATACGAGGTGAATCCGGAGCATTTGCTGGACACGCTCGTTCATGAAGCGAAACACACAGACGCAGCTTTCACGAACATCATCGAGACCGTCCAACAGATCGTCAAACAAACTCCGGATATTCAAATCAGACAGCTCCTGAACATTTTGGCCACAAACGATATCACACGGTATTTCGATGCCGTACCGAGCGGGGGCGAGACAAACCGCGCGCGTGCCGTAGTTGAGTGGGTTTACCAGCGCGCGCTTGAAACCTCGCGCAGAGAAGCTGCGCTTGCGCAGGCTGTCGAGGTATTGCGCAGGCGCGTTGACAAGTTCGGTGTGGCCGAGCCGATCATTCAGCCTGCTGGCAGTGACCGGATTCTGATCCAACTGCCCGGTTTATCCGAGGCCGACAAAGAAAGCGCAATGCGCCAAATCCAGCGTGCTGCGTTCCTTGAATTCAGACTGGTCCACCCCGAAAGTGATGAGCTAGTGATGCGCAATGAGCGTGCGCCCGGATACGAATTTTTGCCGCATCCGCATGAAGCCGTTGTTGGTGGCCGACGTGTGAATGTGCCCGGTTACCTTGTCCAGAAAAAGCCTGCCTACGGCATGACAGGTAAATACGTCAAAAACGCTTTCCCGACGCGCGACCCGTACACTGGTGGCCTGCAAATTGCGTTCAACCTGACGTCTGAAGGGGCGAAAATTTTCGGCAAGCTTACCGAGGCCAACGTCGGGCGCCAGCTAGCGATTGTGCTGGACGGTGTGCTGTATTCTGCGCCTGTGATCCGGACGGCGATTTTGGGCGGCAGCGGTGTCATCGAGGGCAATTTTGACCTGGCCGAAGCACAAGAGCTTGCCAACGTGCTACAAAACCCGTTGGAAGCACCGGTCAAGATAATCGAGTCACGCGAGGTTGACCCATCCCTTGGCAAAGACACTATCCAAAGCGGCATACGCGCAGCAATCATAGGTGCAACTGCAGTTGTGCTGTTCATGCTCGTTTACTATCTGCTAGCCGGGTTGATTGCCGACGTAGCCCTGCTGCTAAACGTGCTGATTATTCTTGGTGTGATGTGTTACATACGCGCCACATTCACTCTGCCGGGTATAGCCGGTATTGTGTTGACGATCGGCATGGCCGTGGACGCTAACGTGCTCATATTCGAGCGGATTCGCGAGGAACTCGCAGCCGGCAAATCGTTACGCGGTGCAATTGCAGCAGGCTACAGCAAAGCTTTTTGGACAATCCTTGACACGAACCTGACCACGTTGATCGCCTCTGTGATTCTGATCTTCATGGGCACAGGACCGGTCAAGGGATTCGGTACCACGCTGACAATTGGTGTGACGGCAAGCATGTTTACTGCACTTGTAGTTACACGGCTTATCTTCGACTTTTTACTGGACAAGAACCTGCTCAAATCGCTGCCGATGCTCAGCTTGATCAGGGGGACAAATATTGACTTTCTGCGTTGGGCAATGCCGGCATTTATAGCCTCGTGGACGCTGATTTTGGTCGGCAACAGCTACGGTATTTTCGTGCGCGGGCACCGCGTGCTCGGCCCGGATTTTGCCGGTGGCATCCAGCAAACGTACCTGTTCAGCACACCACAGGGCGGCAGCGCAGACACACTGCGCGAAGATGTGCGGCGTGTGCTTGCGCCGCTTGGCTTGGGCGAGGTAACACCGGTTGTACAGCGCAACCTTGCCACAGGCGTTGAAACCTTACGTCTTGTGCTGCCGTACAGGGAAGGGGTTTCAGAGCTTGTTGCAAACACATTACGCGAGAAGTTGCCACAGTACAAGTTCAGCCCGCCCTCAGTTGACACTGTCGGCCCGGTCGTTGGCAAAGAAATTACGCGCACGGCAATCATAGCTTCACTGCTTGCGATGTTTGGCATATTGATTTACGTGGCTTTCAGATACGAGTTCTCGTTTGCAGTAGGTGCAATTGTGGCGCTCATTCACGACATTTTCATGACGTTGGGTTGGTTTTTCCTGAGCGGTCGTGAACTGAGCGCACCGATTGTAGCTGCGATTCTGACAATCATCGGGTTCTCAATTAACGACACGATTGTCGTATTCGACCGGATACGCGAGGACCTGAAGCTCGGTGTACGCGGCACATTCAGGGAAGTAATTAACAAGGCGCTTAACCAGTGCCTTAGCCGCACGATAATCACGTCGTTAACCGTGTTCCTTGCGACGTTGTCACTCTACCTTTTTGGCGGGGGAGTAATCAACGATTTTGCATTTACGTTTTTGGTCGGGATTGTGACCGGCACATACTCGAGCATCTACATCGCAAGTGCGCTGGTGTTGTGGTGGCACAAGGGCGAACGGCCCGTGCTGGGTTCGCAAGTGGCCGTCCAGCCGGTACCCGAGCCTGCAAAGGCATGACATTGGTCCACATGCATGTTCGGCCTGATCAACATAACGGGCTGGCACTGGGCCGGATTTGTAATTTGCATACTCATATTTCTTGCGCTTGACCTGGGCGTGTTCCACAAACACGCGCACGTTGTCAGGTTCAAGGAAGCATTGTGCTGGACGATTGTCTGGGCGAGCTTGTCGTTATGTTTCGGCCTGGTGATTGCCCCCGGTGTAGTACCGGGTTGGACACGGCAGGAAACACTCGAATTTGTTACCGGCTACATTGTCGAATTGTCGTTGTCAATGGACAACGTGTTTGTGATAGCGTTGATCTTTGGCTATTTCGGTATTCCGCGCCTGTACCAACATCGTGTGTTGTTTTGGGGAATTATGGGGGCGATTATTATGCGCGGGGTAATGATTACAACCGGCACAGCTCTCGTGCGCAGGTTCGATTGGCTGCTTTACGGGTTCGGTTTGTTTCTGCTTTTGACTGGGTTGCGGATGTTATTTGCGCCGCCTGAAGGCGTGCATCCTGAGCGTAACATTGTGCTGCGGCTTGCGCGCAAATTGTTCCCGGTCACAAATGAGCTTCACGGCCAGAGGTTTATCGTTGCGCTGTCCGGCAGGCGCACACTTACACCGCTTGCGGTTGTATTGTTGATGGTGGAGACAACCGACCTGATTTTTGCAGTGGATTCGATCCCGGCCATTTTCGGTGTGACAACCAAACCGTTCATAGTGTTCACCTCGAACATATTTGCCATACTTGGCCTACGATCGCTTTATTTTGTGTTGGCGGGTGCAATCGAATATTTCCGGTATCTGAAGGTTGGGCTTGCGGTTGTGCTGGTGTTTATAGGTGCAAAGATGCTTGTTAAACCGCACGGTCACCCGCCGAAGTGGTTTCAAGTTGATATACCGACCGGCGTGTCTTTGTTAACAGTTGGTGCGATTGTGCTAACTTCGATTGCGCTCTCAGTGACGGCTGCACAACGTGAAAAAAAGTTGCTTGCAAGCAAGGCGCCACAGCAAAGTTGACGCGGTGCAGCCGGTATAACCGCTGGCTTTGCCCAAGCGCGTCTTACGCAGATGCAACAGCCCCTGTCGCAAACACTGGTCGAGCTGCTGAACGAAAATTCAGCTCAAGTGCCGCTCACGCTAAACATGTTGTTAGAGCGGACACAGGGCCGCGGCCTGTACATTTTGATGGTTGTTTTGTGTCTGCCGTTTGTTGTGCCGTTGTCCGTGCCGGGCCTTAGTACTGTGATGGGCATAACGATATTTGTGCTTGCAGTGCGCCAGGCCGTCGGCAAACCACCGCGTCTGCCGAGGGCACTTGGCGAACGGCCTTTACCTGACCAGCTCAAACAACGTGTCGTTGTCAGTGGAGCAAAGGTGCTTTGCAAACTGGAGAAACTGGTCCGACCGCGCCGGACGCACTGGTTAAGCTGGCCGGCTGCGCGGCTTGCAAACGGGCTGTTGATTGCAGTCATGGCGTTTTTGCTTGCGTTGCCGTTGCCGTCACCCCCGTTTTTCTTCACAAATTCATTCCCAAGTTACACAATCATTTTGCTTGCGCTGAGCATGATGGAGCGGGACGGGCTGACGATCTGGCTCGGTTATGCAGCGGCGGCTGGTACACTGGCGTACTTCGGTTTTTGGGCAGATTTGATTCTCAACCATCTGGTGAACTGGGTCGGCACGTTGATTGAACTGCTGCGTTCGATGCAATGAAATGCCGCTGGTCAGTTGCGCATGCGCAACCGTTGCTTGCACAACGGTTGGCTGCACAGTTGCGCATAAACACGTTGCTTGCACAGTGCATGCTCAATCGCGGTCTGAGCGACCCGGAGGCGGTCCACAGATTCATTGAACCGCGTCTTGCGCATTTGTCCGATCCATTCGCTGTTCCCAACATGGCCGCTGCGGTACGGCGATTGTTTGATGCGGTTCATGCGAATGAGGCGGTTGTTGTATTTGGCGATTACGACGTTGACGGTGTCACCTCAACGGCACTGCTTGTCGAGCTGTTTAGGCGCTTGGGGTTGCAGGTGGATTTTTATCTGCCGCACAGACTCGACGAAGGATACGGCTTAAGCCGGAAAGCCGTCGCCAATTGTCTCGAGCGATTCAAAACGAACCTGTTGATTGCAGTTGATTGCGGCTCGACAGCAACCGAGACCATCCGATGGCTGCGCGAGCGCGGCATTGACGTGATAGTACTTGACCATCACCAATTGGCTTCACCGCCACCGCCGGCAACTGCACTGGTGAATCCGCAATTGGCTGCTGTTGCATCAGAAACCGAACGTCAAAAAAGAACCACCTCCAATACAGACGAGGTTCAGTCGGGCACATTTACCGAGCTGTGTTCGGTTGGGCTTGCATTCAAACTTGCGCATGCGGTTGTCAAGCACGGGCGCGCCGTCGGATTCAAACCTGCAGCGCAGTTCGACGTGCGCAAGTCACTTGAGCTGGTTGCCTTGGGCACAATAGCTGATATTGTACCGCTTACGGGCGAAAACCGGATTTTGGTCTCGGCAGGTCTGGCGCGCCTTAACACAACCAGCCGGCCTGGCCTTGTCGCGCTGAAAACGGTTGCACGTTGTCCGCCCACGCTCGGCCCGTACGAAGTCGGTTTTCAACTCGCGCCGCGCCTGAACGCAGCCGGCCGACTCGAGACGGCGGCGCAGGCGCTGCGATTGCTACTGACAAACGACGCGGCTGAAGCCGAGTCGCTAGCAAGCGCGCTCGACAGGTTCAACCGGAGCAGACAGAAAATCGAACAGACAATTGCCAATGAGATTTTGTGTGCCGTTCAAGCCACGTTCAATCTCGACGCCGATTACGTGATCGTCGAGGGCCGCCAAGGCTGGCACATCGGTGTGATTGGGATAGTTGCGTCGCGTCTCGTACAACAGTTCTACCGTCCGACGGTCGTGATTGGCGGTGAAGGCAACCGACTACGCGGGTCGGGTCGGAGCATCGAAGGATTCGACCTGGCAGCGGCATTGCGTGAATGCAGCGACCTGTTGATTGACCACGGCGGTCACGCAATGGCCGCAGGTTTGACAATTCGACCTGAAAACATTGCCGCTTTCAGACAACGGCTCAATGAAATCGCGCGCAAGATGCTCGAACCGAAACACCTACAGCCGTGCCTGCGCATTGATGCCGAGGTGACGCTGGCCGAGCTGAACGTCGAATGCGTGCGCCAGTTGGACAGACTGAAACCGTTTGGGCTTGGCAATCCACCCGTGCGATTCATTGCGCGCGGCTTGACGCATCATCGCCCGTTGCAACGCATCGGGCCTGACCGCCAACATGTCAAAATGTGGGTTACAGACGGTGCAGCAACGCACGAGGCAGTTTGGTGGGGCGCAGGCAATGAACCTTTGCCAACGGGCAGATTCGACCTCGCCTTTACACCGGTTGTTAACGAGTTCGGTACGCGCCTAACGGTGCAATTGCGTGTATTGGACTGGCGCCCGGCGCACCAGACCAAACCAACCTGAATCCATCCTGACACAAACTAATCCGGCGCAAGCGACGGCTGAAAACTTGGCACTGGTCTGGGCGGGGAACCATTTGCAGTGCACACTTCAGTCTGGTGGGAAAATCTCCGAGGCAATCCTGTGTCTGTGGGCGTTGCACTTCGTAAAGCCGTTCGGCCACCTGCAGGACTGCACGGCTGGCTTGAAACCGGCACCCGAAGTTCACAATGCCTCAGGTGTACCCAACTCCGTTTACCCGCCGTAAGACTGCGCCACCAGAATCGGCGCATGTTTTGTGCAAATTAAGTTTGCTATTCTTCGGGCAAACGCGCATCATCTACCCAAGACAGAGCCAATTGGACTTTTCGAGATGCGGTAAATCTTCAAGTGACACTGTTCAGTGAAGGTTTGAAACCCGGCGGTCGGGAACGGTCTCAAGGAAATGTCTGATTACTCCGCAGCAAGGTTATCATGCAAAACAGACTGTATGTTGGCGGGCTTGCACCTGATGTGACTGAGGCTGACCTGCAAGCTTTGTTCTCGCAGCACGGCAGCGTGACTGAAGCCAACATTGTGCTTGACCGGTTCACGCATAAATCGCGTGGGTTCGCGTTCGTCACAATGGCTAGCGACGAAGCCGCGCAAACTGCAATTCAAAAGCTGAACGGCACAAGTTTCAAAGGCCGCACAATTACGGTTAACGTGGCACGCCCACGCGAAGAACGACACGGCGGTGGCGGGCATCGCGGCGGGCGCATGGGCTGATCGCAGGCCGTCCGAAGCCCTGCTGCCTGAGGTGTGGGGCGACCGGCTCAAGTTAATCGGCTTACCACCGGCCTGCGCAATGCGCCGGTGCATCCTGTGTAGCAGGGAGGCGAATAACACTCGTCGGCCCGGATTTTCCGGTGGTGACCCGGAGCGTTTCCCGTCCCGCACCGACAGGGCGGAGTTTTCGGGCTTGTGGCATGGGTTGCCCGCTTACACCTGACCAGCCGGGTTTCATATCCGGGCGTTAACACAGTTGACGGCACGCAATTCCTGCGTCAGCCTGACTTCGC
>Ga0272448_1007180_pt1 | contig 11864 bp, 12 predicted proteins | sample YNPCB0191_FD_202220 | JGI IMG/M metagenome (GOLD analysis project Ga0272448, IMG submission 202220) | Hot spring sediment microbial communities from Yellowstone National Park, WY, United States - YNP-CB-019-1 | ecosystem: Environmental > Aquatic > Thermal springs > Hot (42-90C) > Sediment... | reverse complement strand
AAAGATTCTAAACCCTTCCTCTTTCTCTGTAGTCAGTCTTGTAAATTCAGCAATCTTAAGAGTAATGAAAGATTCATGTAAAGGAAAATGGAAACTATCTGTTAAGGTGCCTCAACTTTGAAACTTTCAATATTTACTATCTTTTTTATGGTCTTTTTCTCTCTCTATAGCCTGTTCTGTGAAGAGATTGATAATATAAAAATTAAAATATCTGCACCTAAACAGAAACCTGAACTTAAAGTAAAATTTAATAGAGAAGATCTTGGCATTGCAGGAAAGACAGTTATAAATGTTTTAGTTACAGGAGAACCAGGATTTTCTGTTGACAATATTGAAGTAATTGAAAAATGGGATAATGGAGAGATTAGAAAGATTAATCCGGGTAATTTTGTCTTGCTTTCTTATGGAAGTGTATTTTTGTGGAGGATCTCTTTTATTGCAAAAAGATCTGGACTCGTGGATTTTCTTGTTTCAGTCTCAGGAAAAGATAATGAAAATTTTGAATTTAAAAGAGTAATACGACGCCAGATCTTTGTTTCTGAAACTATTGATTCTTCTTTTTCAAATGCATTAAATATAGGACCTTTCCGTTATATGTCAACTGAACTTGAAGGTTATATCTTGATTGAAGATGTTATAAAATCTTTTGATTTAAAAGATGTTTTTGAAATTTTTGATAGAATAGAATACCCATACAGAATTTTTGTAGAGGGATTCTGTGATAAAAGTAGTAAAACTAATTTAAATTTGGTTCTTTCTTCAAACAGAGCTTTTGTTGTTGCAAAAAAAATTTCAAAAATATATAATATCGATTTTAAAAGAATATATGTCAAAGGTAGAGGTTCTGAAGAAGAACCTTATGATGATCCACCAGCAACTAAGAAGTTAAACAGAAATCGTAGAGTAACAGTAAAAATAAAATAATTAAACTATATTCTGATGATAATATTTGTGTTGAATTTGACTCTTTTTTATCTTTTCTTCTGTTCTCTTCCAGAACGAGATTAAATTATTAAGGTTTTTATTCAGTTCATTTTCCATTTCAAGAAATAAGATTGAATCCTGATAATACTTTCCATTTACTATACGCCGTAATAGTCTGTATGGTTTATAACTCTCTGATAATCTTCTGAAAGAATGCTGAGTTGATGCTATGTCACATATTCCAAACCATAACCATCTTGGTAAATGAAGTTTCTGTGCCAGTTCTCTGAATTTTTGACGCAATAAAACAAAAGATTCCTGATAACTCTTTGTTCCTTCTTTACCTGTTACGCTTTTTAAAAGTTCATATAGAAACACTGTGAATATAAGTTCTTCATTCATTGAATGAATGTTTATATAACGATCAAGGATTTCAAGTCTCTTTAAGGTCCCATCAAATATCTCTGCTGGAGTTATTTCAGAAAGCCAGTAGTTTAAAGCGCCTGTTGAATTTAAAATAAAAAAAGTTTTAGCAGATGCTCCACATTTTAAAATTTTACGAAGTTCTTCAAGCATCCTTGATGGATTAACTTTTGCTAAAAGAAAAGAATGTTTTTTTGCAGATTCTATCTCTTTTTCTCCTAAAGATAGTTCAAGCATTGCAGAGAATCTGGCAGCACGTATAATCCTGACAGGATCTTCTTCAAAAGTTTTAAAAGGATCATTAATGGATTTTAGTTTTTTTGCTTTTATGTCTTTCATTCCATTCACATAATCTATTACTGTAGAATTTGAAATGTCATAATAAAGAGAGTTTACAGTAAAATCTCTTCGGAATGCATCGGTTTCCATTGTTCCCCATACATTGTTTGCTGCAAAACTGTTCTGTGAAGATAAAAGTTTATCTGTCCCCCTGAAGGTAGAAACTTCTATTATTTTTTTGCCAGCAAAAATATGGACAAGACGAAATCTTCTCCCAATAATTCTGGAGTTTCTGAAGATTTTTTTTATCTGACGGGGCTTTGCATTAGTTACAACATCAAAATCTTTAGGAGATCTCTTTAATAAAAGATCCCTTATGCAACCACCTACAAGATATGCTTCAAAACCATTCTTTTTTAAATGATTTATTATATCAACAACTCTTCTGTCAATCAGATTTAAAGTTATATTATGTGTTGGAAGTTTATAAATTTTTTTTAATCTTCTTTTGCAGGAAAATCTTTCAATCAAAGATTGTATAATTGTTAAAGGCATAGAAAATGATAATATTTTAGTAAAGTAAAAAAGTCAAAAAATTTTTATATTTTGTAATATCATCTTTGTTTAACTATCTTTTTAATCTTACAGAGGAGGATTTTATGCCTGTAAAAGTTTCAATTGCAGGTGCTGCAGGACGAATGGGAAAAAATATTATCCATGCCGCTTCTATGGATCCTCAAATTGTAATTGTATCTGCTTTTGAAAAACCTGATTCTCCTTTCATTGGAAAGGATGCAGGAGAACTTGCAGGTTTAGAAAAACTTGGAATAACTGTATCTGATAATCCAGAGGATTCAATATCTTTATGTGATGTGCTTATAGATTTTACTATGCCGGATGCAACTTTAAAACATCTTGAAATTGCACAGAAAAATAATAAAAAGATAGTTATTGGAACAACAGGTTTTACTGATGAACAGATATCAAAGATACGTAGTTTTGCCAGAACGATCCCTGTTGTTTTTTCTCCAAATATGAGTATGGGAGTTAATCTTCTCTTCAGCCTTGTAGAAAAAGTTTCATCTGTCTTAAGAGATTATGATGTGGAGATAATTGAGGCGCATCATAAATTTAAAAAAGATTCTCCCTCAGGAACTGCTGATAAATTAGCAAAGATTATTGCAGAGACTTTTAATAAAAAATTGGACGAAATTGCAGTCTACGGTCGTAAAGGTCTTTTGGGTGAAAGAAGAAAACAGGAGATCGGAATCCATGCTGTAAGAGGTGGAGATATAATAGGAGATCATACTGTTCTTTTTGCAGGTGATGGAGAAAGATTGGAATTAAAACATCAGGCTCATTCCCGTATGGGGTTTGCAACAGGCGCTCTTAGAGCTGCTAAATTTGTATCTACAAAAGCAATAGGGTTCTATACAATGAAGGAGGTTTTGGGACTTTAATTGCAAACTTATAAAGGAGCCTTCCTATGTTATTTAGAATTTTTTTTATTTTTATCTGTTTTTTTATATTAGATGCCTGTGAAAAAAAAGAGTTGATTAATCCACTTGTAAAAGAGAATAAATTTCATGAAATTCAGCCTTTTAAATCTAAATTAGAAAAAGTGATTTTAAATGAAATATCCACTGACATGATATCCTCTGCTTCAGTATTTTTTTATTCTTTGAGTGATGGTATGTCTTTTGGTATAAATGAAGATGTTAAAATGCCACCTGCAAGTCTCCTTAAAGTCCCTCTTATGATGGTCTGGTATAAAGAGGCAGAAAAAGATTCTGAGATCTTAAATAAAAAACTCGTTTATAAAAAAAATGTTTTTGGAGATTCTTTAGTAATGAATATAAAAGATCTTGAACCTCTTGAAAATGATAAATCATATACTGTTGAAAAACTTATAGAACATATGATAGAATGGTCTGATAACGATGCTATGGTTGCTCTCTTTAACGGACTTGATAAAAAGAAACTATATAAAGAATTTTATTCTCTTGGTATAAATCTTCCAAAAGATTTGTCAAGTGATGATTTTAGAATTTCTGCAAAGAAAATTGCTGCGATATTTAGAGTACTTTATAATGCATCATATCTTAACGAAGAAAATTCAGAACGTGCCTTAGCCCATCTTTCTAAAACAGAGTTTCACTGGGCAATAGAAGATGGGGTGCCTGAAGATGTAATCGTTGCTCATAAGTTTGGAGAAAGAAGTTTTGGAGATTCTAATATTAAATATCTTCATGATTGTGGAATTGTCTATAACGAAAGATTCCCTTATATTCTTTGTATAATGACAACAGGTTATAACCTTAATCGTCAGGCTGTATCCATAAAAAGAATATCAAAGTTTGTATATGAAGAGATAGAAAGACAACTTGCAAATCCTGCTACTAATATTATGACATATGAAGATTGAAAAAATTTTATGAAAAAGATAATCGCAGTTGTAGATGATGAACCTGATATAAGGGAACTTGTCTCTTTTCATCTTAATAAGAATGGTTATATGTCTAAAGAGTATGAAGATGCTACATCTTTTTTAAGAAGTCTTTCTTCAAAGAGACCGGATCTTATTCTGCTTGATATAATGCTCCCTGATATGAATGGTTTTGAAATATGTAAAATTTTAAAGAGAAATGATAAAACCGCTAATATACCTGTAATTATGTTGACAGCAAGAGGTGAAGAGACAGATAAAGTTTTAGGCCTTGAACTTGGTGCTGATGACTATTTAACAAAACCTTTCTCTCCAGCAGAATTGATTGCAAGAATTAATGCTATCTTTCGTCGGTTGTCAGTTAAAGAAGAAAAACATCTAATTAAAATCGAAGATCTTATAGAGATAGATCCTGCAAATTATGAAGTTAAAATTCAAAATAAAAAAATTGATCTTACTCTTACTGAGTTTAAAATTTTGGAAAAATTAGCCTCTAATAGAGGTCAGGTTTTTTCCAGAGAACAGTTGATTGAATATATCTGGGGAGAGGATAAGGTCGTTTTAGAAAGGACTATTGATGTTCATATTAAAAATCTTCGGGATAAACTTGGTGTTGCTAAAAAATTTTTGGTTAATATCCGTGGATTGGGTTATAAATTGAATTAAAAATGGATTCAAAAGCATTTTTTAAGATTTTACTTATTATTATCTTTTCTGTATTGACTCTTCTTGCAGTACTGTCGTTTATGAGTATTTCTGTTATTCAGAAAACATTACTTTCTTTTATCTTAAATAATCTTAAAATTACCGCTGAAAGTATTGTTCTGAATAAAGAAACTTTAAATAACATTTCAGGTTACAGTAACACTAACTTTTTAAGAGTCTCTTTATACGATCAGAATGATAAACTTGTTTCTGGTCCAAATCTTTTAGAAGATAATAAAATTAAGATTTTAAAAAAAGATATTAGTTTTGTAATCTTTAAAGAAAATAATTTTCGCAGACTTGCTCTTATTCTTCCTAAAAACTTTAATAAAGATTCAGCAACCATGGTTATAGATACTTCTTTGAAAAGTTTTGATGACTATTTTTTTAGAATCCGTTTAACTGTTCTTTTTGTTTTTTTTATGTTAGCAGTATCCTTAACATTGTTTTTGTTCTTCTTTATAAGATATCTTGATAATATAATTGAGGAAACTCAAAAAACTCTTTTAAAGATAGGTTCTGGAGATCTTTCTTTAAGACTTCCATTTTCATACGGAAGTCTATTTGGAAAGTTAATATTTTCTTTTAATGAAATGATGGATAACATTGAAAAGTTAATTAGAGGAATATCTTCAGAAAAAACAAAAGTAATAAGGGCTGTTAAGTCCATGAGTGAAGGTTTGCTTGTTGTTAACTTAGAAGGAGAAGTCGTTCTGTTTAATCCTGCAGTTGAAAGATTGTCAGGAATTTCAATGTCTGAAGGTAATTTTTTTGGTATCTATATCCGTGAATCAGAATTTTTTGAAATGTTTTCAGAGATAAAAAAAACAAAGTCTCCTTTGGTAAGAGAATTAAAGATTTCAAATAAATATGTTTTGTGTCTCGCAGAACCTTTAAAAGAAATGGATGAGTTCCTCTTTCTTTTTAGAGATATAGAGATTATAAAGAATATTGATCAGGTTAAAAAAAATTTGGTAACTAATGTTTCACATGAACTTAAAACTCCTTTAACATCTATAAATGGATTCGCTGAAATTTTATTTGAATCCAAAAAAGATGAAAAAAGAAAGCATTATCTTGAAATTATCCTGAAAAATATTAAAAGAATGATCTCTATTGTGAATGATCTTTTAGATTTAAGCCGACTGGAAGAACATCCAGAGAGTGTTGTTAAAAATAATGTTAATTTAGTTGAAATCTGTAAACAGGTTATAGATATCTTCAAATATAAAGCAGAAGAAAAAGGTATATTTCTTAATTTTAAAGCCTTTGATAATAATGTTAATGTTTATGGAGATCCATATCTATTAGAACAACTTGTTAATAATCTTGTGGATAACGCTTTGAAATATACTGACAGAGGCGGTGTCTCTGTTTCTGTTAAATTAGAAAAAGATGATGTTGTCCTTGAAGTTGAAGATACAGGTATAGGTATACCAGAAGATAAACAGGAAAAAATATTTGAAAGATTTTATGTGGTTGATAAATCACGTTCAAGAAAAAGTGGAGGAACAGGTCTTGGACTCTCTATAGTTAAACATATAGTTGAAATTCATAATGCAAAAATATCTGTTAAAAGTAGTCCTTATGAAGGTTCTTTATTCCGTGTTGTCTTCCCAGGAAAAAGTCTTTATTAAAATCTTTCTTTTTTAACCTTAATTTTTAACATAAAATTTATTATATCTTAACAAAATCTTAACAATAAAATCTTAATATCTCACCGTCTATAGACAAAAAAATTTTAAGTACTAAGGAGGTACTGAATGAAGAATTTCTTTATTAAAAAATCAATGATCTATGTTTTGCTTGGTTTTTTGTTTGCTTCTCAATCTATTTTTGCAGGTGAGACTAAGGTTGCAGGTGAAATCTGGACGCGTTATACTCTCTCTTCTGTAACTAACTTTTCTAAACACAACATTAAACAAAGTTCATCAGAGATTGCAAGAGGTTATTTAACATTTCAACCTAAACTTTCAGACATGATGTCAGGTAGATTTACAATTGATGTTATCTCTGCTTATAGTAGTGGAAAGTCTGCATTTCTAAAGTATGCTTATCTTACATGGCAGACTCCTGTACCTGATCTTTTTGTTGATATAGGACTTGCTAAAAACATGTTTGGTATGCTTCATACATGGGATTATACAGTTATAGAAAAAGATCTTGTAGATCGTTTAGGTTATCTTGCTTCTGCAGATATGGGAGTTCAGATTTATGGTTTTATTCCTATGGGGTTTGGAAATTACAGCATTGGTATGAGCCACGGAGAAGGTTATAAAAAAGATGATACAGCAAAACTTAGTCTCTTTCCTGCTTATATGGCAGATTTGAACTTAATTCCACTCCCAGGTGTATCTATAGGCGGTTCTTATCTGTATGATTATGTTGGTTCTGGAGGAATTACAAACAAGATCGGTAAAACACATAAATATCTTATGACAGCATATGTTAAACTCAGTGGATTTAATTTTGTAACTCTTTATGGACAGTATCTTCAAAGAGAACAGAGAACAGCAACAAATACTTCTGTTGCACCTGTAGGACAGCCTAAGATGAATGAACATTACATGACTATGCTTGTTCTAAATTTCTACAGTTTACTTGAGCAGCAATTAGAACTTGTAGGAAAAGTTGACTATGATAAATCTACAGAAGAATCCCTTAAAAAAGGTAAACCTGATGGTAAAATCCTGGTTACTGCAGGAATAAATTATACATTTGATGCTGCAAAGATTCAGTTGAACTATACACAGCAAATGTCAGAAGTTCTTGATCCAAAAAAATCAGGATATTTTGCTACTACACATCAGATTGATCTACAACTTGTCTGGAAATTTTCATCAAAGATCGTTGATTAAAACCTTATAAGGAGGTGAAGTTATGAAAAATATTTATAGAATAGTTTTTACACTTGCAGTTTTTACTCTTTTATTTACACCAGAAAAAAATGTTTATGCAAAGAAAAAAGGTGAATCTATTACAATGGCAGGGTCTACAACTGTATTACCTATAGCACAAAAAACAGCAGAAGTATTTATGAACAAAAATCCGGATGTGAACATATCTGTAAGAGGTGGAGGTTCAAGTGTAGGTGTAGCAGCAATTATCGATGGAACTGTTGATATAGGAAATTCTTCAAGACCTATTCAAACTAAAGAACTTGCTCTTGGCCGTTCAAAAGGAAGAATCTTAAAAGAGATTCCAATTGCAAGAGATGGTATTGCTGTAATTGTTCATAAAGATAATCCTGTTGAAAATCTTTCTCTTGAACAATTAAGAGATATCTTTACTGGAAAGATTGCAAACTGGAAAGAATTAGGTGGCAAAAATATGCCTATAGTTGTAGTATCCAGAGATACTTCTTCTGGTACATTTGAAATTTTTAAAGAAAAAGTCTTAAAAAATGCAAAGGTTAAAGATCAGGCTATTATGACTGCTGCAAATCAGGCTGTTTTAACCACAGTTATGGATACTCCAGGTGCAATTGGATATGTGGGAATAGGTTTCGTATCTGATGATATAAAAGTTCTTTCAATAAATGGAATTAAGGCTTCAAAAGATTCTGTTATAAAAGGTACTTATCCTGTCTCTCGTAAACTATATATGTATGTAAATGGAGAACCTCAAGGTTTGGTTAAAAGATATATAGACTTTGTGTTATCAGAAGAAGGTCAGTCAATAGTTGAAGAAATAGGTTATGTTAGAGTAAAGTAAAAAATCAGATGTTTATCCTTTTAATAAGAGGAGAGTATTCCTGAATGAAAACTGAAAACAAAGTTATGAATTTTAAAGGTTTGAAAGATAAACTGTTCTTTATCTTTGTTACTTTAATCTCTCTTTTTGTAATTGTATTCCTTGTTGGGATTATTTATTCTATCTTTAAGAATGGATATGAGATATTTCGTTCTGTAGGAATAATAAAATTTGTTTTTGGATTTAACTGGTTTCCTACATACGAACCACAGGAATTTGGAATATTCCCTCTTATTATAGGATCACTTGCTGTAACTTTGATGTCAATCATAATATGTATACCTTTTGGATTAGGTTCAGCTATCTATATATCTGAGATAGCAAAACCAAAAGAGAAGGAATTTCTTAAACCATTTTTAGAGATTCTTGCAAGCATTCCATCAGTTATTTATGGTCTTTTTGGAATGGTTTTTCTTGCTCCTTTAGTAAGGCGAGTATTTAATATTGATTCTGGTTTTAATTTATTAACTGCTTCTATAATTTTAGGTTTTATGGTTGTTCCAGTTGTTGCAAGTTTCACTGAAGATGCACTTAATGCTGTTCCTTTAAGTCTAAGAGAAGCATCTTATGCATTAGGTGCAAACAAATGGGAGACTATATGGAAGGTGGTAGTTCCTTCTTCTATCTCTGGAATAACTTCTGCTATTGTTCTTGGATTTGGAAGGGCTATAGGTGAAACTATGGTCGTGCTTATGGTTGCAGGTAATTCTTCAAGGATTCCTCGTAGTCTATTAGATTCAGTCCGTCCTATGTCATCAACAATAGCAGCAGAGATGGGTGAAACAGCATTCGGTACTCTTCATTTTCATGCACTCTTTGGTATAGCGATCGTTCTTTTTGTAATAACATTTGTATTAAATATTATAACAGAGTTTGTAAGACATCGTTTTATTATAAAGAGGTATTAAAGATTGAATAAAAATAAAATTAGAACTTATCAGAATATTCTTGGAGTGTTTTTTCTAAGATTCCTTATCTTTTTTACAATATTTTTTTTAGTTTTATTTCTTTATATAATTTTTTCTAAAGGATATAAAGTACTATCCTGGGATTTTATTTCAAAGTTTCCAAAGGATGGAATGACAAAAGGAGGAGTTTTCCCTGCAATCTATGGTAGTTTTCTTTTAACAGTACTTTCTGTTATTTTTGCATTTCCTGTTGGATTATTTACTGCTGTCTTTTTAACAGAGTATGCAAAACCATTATGGCTTGTTAATGCAATTAATATATCTATAAATACCCTCTCAGGTATTCCTTCAATAGTCTTTGGTCTCTTTGGTTTAGCAATATTTGTAAATGGTCTAAAATTTGGTGTTAGTCTTATTTCCGGGGCACTTACTTTAGCTGTTCTTATTCTTCCTATAATAATAAACTCTACAGTAGAGGCTATAAAGACAGTTCCAAAAGATTTTGCTGAAGCATCCTTTGCACTTGGAGCAACTAAAACCCAGACAATTTTTAAGGTTGTTTTGCCTGCTGCTTTACCTGGTATTTTAACAGGAACAATAATCAGTGTAGGAAGAGCAGCAGGAGAGACTGCTCCAATTTTATTTACTGCTGCTACTTTTTATACAAGAGAACTTCCTTCTTCTATCTTTGATGAGGTTATGGCTCTGCCATATCATATCTATGCTCTTGTTACAGAAGGAACTAAACCTGCACTGCAAAAACCTATAGCGTATGGATCTGCTTTAATTCTTTTAGTACTTGTTCTTGGAGTTAATCTTTTATCAATATTTATTAGATCAAATATAAGAAGGAAAAGAAAATGTTAGATACAGCTAATTTATCAAAAATTATAGAAGTTTCTAATCTTAATCTCTGGTTTGGTTCAAATCATGTTTTAAGAAATGTTTCTGTTCCAATATATAGTAAAAAGATCACGGCAGTAATGGGTCCTTCAGGATGTGGAAAATCTACTTTTATAAGGTGCCTTAATAGAATGAATGACCTAATTCCTTCCTGTCGTATAGAAGGATCTATTCTGGTCGATGGTAAAGATATATTAAGTAGTGATACTGATATTTATGAACTTCGCACAAAAATAGGAATGGTCTTTCAAAAACCAAATCCTTTTCCTAAAAGTATTTTTGAAAATGTAGCATACGGTCCTAAATTGAAAGGAAAAATAAAACATTCACAATTAGTTGAAAAAGTAGAAAAGAGTTTAAAAGATGCAGGTCTCTGGAATGAGGTAAAAGATAGATTAAAAGTCTCAGCAATGGAACTTTCCGGCGGACAACAGCAAAGATTATGTATAGCAAGAGCCCTTGCAAATGATCCTGAAGTTTTGTTGCTTGATGAACCAACTTCTGCTCTTGATCCACAATCTACAAATACAATTGAAGAATTGCTTGTCTCTCTTAAAAATAATGTAACAATTATTATAGTTACTCATAATATAGGTCAGGCTGGAAGAATATCTGATTTTACTTCTTTTTTTTATTTGGGTGAACTTGTGGAGTATGGTCCTACAGAAAATTTGTTTACAGTACCTAAAGATAAAAGAACTGAATCTTATCTTACAGGTAAGTTTGGCTAATTTTAAGGAGAAAACTATGATAAAAGATAAAATTCAACAATTGAAAGAGCAGATGTCCTTAGAACAGAGTAAAGTAGAAAAGATGTTGTCTGATGCTATTAAAGGACTTTTTGAAAAAGATATCAATCTCATGAAAAAAGTAATAGAAGATGAAGAAAAAGATATAGATTCTTTGGAACTTGAAATAGACAGGCTATGTACAGATATTCTTGCTCTGTATCAACCAGAGGCTGGAGATTTGAGAACTGTATTGATGATTTCAAAGATGAACGGAGATATTGAAAGAATAGGTGACCTTACTGTAAATATCTGTAGACATGGTATATTTATAATTCAAAATAGTGATCTTGTATGCAAAGAAGATATTTTTGATATGGCAAATCTGGTAATTATGATGTTACATGAAGTATTTACTGCCTTTAAAGATTTTAATGCAACTCTTGCAAGGTCAGTATATTTTAAAGACGGTTTAGTTGATATTAAGAGAGACAGTCTTGGTAAAAAAATTTTTGATGAGATGAAAAAAGATTCAGCCTTAATTCAAACAGGTATTTATCTTATTCACATCTCAGTTGAACTGGAACGTATAGCAGATCTTCTAACAAATATCTGCGAGGAAATAATATTTATATCTGAAGGTGAAGTGTTAAAACACTTTTACCTTAAAAAATAAAATATTCTAATTTTATTAACGTCTGAAAATAATATATGCAACAAATACAAGAGATACCATTGACATAAGTTTAATTAGAATATTCATTGAAGGACCTGATGTGTCTTTCATAGGATCTC
>Ga0272448_1007179_pt1 | contig 11867 bp, 11 predicted proteins | sample YNPCB0191_FD_202220 | JGI IMG/M metagenome (GOLD analysis project Ga0272448, IMG submission 202220) | Hot spring sediment microbial communities from Yellowstone National Park, WY, United States - YNP-CB-019-1 | ecosystem: Environmental > Aquatic > Thermal springs > Hot (42-90C) > Sediment... | reverse complement strand
GTGAACGTTGGCGCGACGGTCGCGCCAACGTTATACCCTAGCGCTCGGTTCATGCCCAATGCCCGTGCGACTTCGGCTTTTGTCTCCGGGTGCAAAGTCTCATAAATCTCCTTCCGTCTCGCTAGATGCTCCGCACGTTCAAGAATTGTCAGTTCCGCACGAATCAAGTTTTCGTCGATTTCGGCGAGCTCGGTGCTGCGAAGAGCATCACGGACTTCCGGTAAAATGCGAGTGGCGATTTGGATGTCGTGCCATATGGTTCGGGGTGTTAATCCGGTTTTGCGGGCAGTATCTTCGGCGAATGTTGGAGTGTCAGCATCATGCTCTAACTTCTCCTGTGACAATGTCACTGAAACGGTTTCAGTGACATTGTCGCATGTACGGTTGAAAGCGTTATGCCCTAGCGTTCGATGCATCCCCAACGCCTGCGCAGCCCCGGCTTTTGTCTCGGGGTGCAAAGTCTCATAAATCTCTTTCCGTCTTGCCAAGTGTTCTGCACGCTCGAGACTGGTACCAACAATCACCGCCGGCCAAGAGATGCCACCAGTTGCGGCCGCAGACGCCGCAGAAACCACAGAACCGCAGAAACCGCAAACACTGCAGAAACACAAGACTCCGGAGTCTTGACTAGAAAAGTGCAACAAGACTCCGGAGTCTTGGAGAAAGTACAACTTCGGTTTCCTTATCAGCCAACTTTTCAATAGTAACTCGAACCAAGCCTGCTCAATCCGCAAACGGGTCTCTCTGCGAGCTGGTGCGAACTGATGCGAACCGATTTTCCGTATTTCCCCCGTGAATCGAATTTTCCCGGGGGTTAACCGGAATATCAGTTCGCATGAGTTCGCAACCGTTTGTGTTACGCAAAACAAGCTTCAGCACAACAGTCTGGTTGCTGACAAACAGTTTGGATACCTACTCCAACTGCGGACGCAATCTCCGCAAGTGTGCGCCCCAATACAACCAAATCAACGGCAATCTGCTGCTTCGGCGGAAGAGAAAGATAGTAATCATCATTCGCCGCAAATCACTTCCGCCAACAACTGCGCACTCTGCGTCCAAGTTACCGGTTTCGTCTTCGTCTTGAACGCCGCACCTTCGGCGCAAGCCCGCAGACGGTCTGCGGAGAACCGAATATCCGCACCCTCCAACTGCTCCGCCAACGCTGTTACGGGGTCAACAACGAGAGACAATCCACACGCTCTTGCCTCCGCAACGGACAACCCGAAAGTCTCCCACTCCGATGCATAGAGAAATACGTCATGCTGCCGGTACAGTTCGGCAAGTTCTTCTTCGGATATTGGCCCTGGCAGAAACGTTATTCGTTCGTCTTTCACAATCGTCTTAACGGTGTCTAAATCAAGCAGATGTCTGCCGTAGTAGAACACATCAGACGGCACCTTCACCGTTAACACTGCGCCACCAGTTGGAAACGCCTCCAAGAAACAACCAACAACACGGTCGAGACGTTTAGACGGCCTGCTTGCCGTGGTTACGGTAAGAACCCGCAAACCGTTCCGGCCGCCGGTTCTTCTGGCGGGTTTGAACACTTCCAAATCAACACCGTGCGGAACAACGCAGCTTAACGCCCGCCGCCGTTCATCTAACTGCGCCTGCGCCCAATAACTTGGAACAATGAACCGGTCAACTCCGCCCGCAAAAGACGGAACATCGGGACTCCACCTCGAAGTGCAGTAGATGAACACTCTCGAGTATCGGCCCGCAATCTGCGGCGGAACGTTCCACTCCGCACCGAACACAACGCAAGTATCCGGTCTTTCCGAAACCGCAGAACGAGCGAACATGTCCCGCAACCATTCGGGCCGGTCCGGTATCTGCGCCGGAGTAACGTCATCATCGAACACAACGCCGCAAATCTTATCTAGTTCGGGCAGTATTTTGGTCTGAATGTACCCCAAACTGCCGGACCAATTGCGTGAATACCATGCAATCATTCCGTCCACCTCCTAGCTCAACGCCGTATCGGCAGTTAGAACGCCTTTCGTGAACGTCAATCTCCGGTACTGTCCCGAAGGCGTGACGTAATCGACCGTGTAAGTGCCCGTGCTAATCGGCGCAACTTGGTCGATTTGCGAACTGCCGCCAACCAACACGTAACCCGAAGTGAAACTGCTGCGCCCTGTGCCGCCTTTCGAAATCGCCAACGTCCCCGAATGGTCCGAACCCGATATGTCGTGCGCAAAATCCGTGATTTGCGATTTAGTGTGCGTGTGACTTGATGGTGCGTACGGGTGGTCATGGCCTGGCGCAATGTCGTATGTACTGCTCAATCCGATGGAGAACTCCGCTGCCGACGTACTATCACTTGCGAACCCGACAACGGTTTTGGCACCCGAAGATGGCCGTGTTACGCCGGTTCTGTCGTGTTTGTGCAGAGACGTGGTGGTTCCGCCGGTCAGACCCGAATGCTGGCTCTGCGTTAGATGGTACTGTTCGCTAGACGTTCCGCCTTGAACATTCTGCAAGTCGGAGTGGTTGCGGGTCACAATATCCGCCAAACTGCTGCCCGACTTGTTCACCTTGCCCCAAGACAAAGAACCAGTATGGTCCGAACCGTCGAGACCATGCACTTGTGCGTGGTGCTGGTCGGCGGTAACTCCAGTTAGACTAGAGTGTGAATGCGTGTGACTGGTCAAAGAGTACCGGTCGTCATGCAAGTGGAGTGAAGTATTGCCACCACCGGTAAGACCCGTATGCTGGCTCTGCGTTAAGTGATAGTATTCTCCGGCTGTCCCGCCCTGAATGTTCTGCAAATCGTTGTGATTGCGCACTGCAATATCCGCCAGACTACTCCCGGTTTTGTTCACTTTGCTCCAAGACAAAGAACCAGCATGGTCAGAGCCGTCGAGACTATGCACTTGTGGATGATGTTGGTCCGCAGAGACGCCGGTCAAGTCGGAGTGCGAATGAGAGTGCGCCGCCGACGCAAACTCCGATGCATGTTTGCCGTCAACTTGGTCGGCGTTGAGATTAGTCACCAACGCTGAAGAAGATACGGAGAACGGCGATGACGATGTTTCGGTGAACACCGCCGATTTCAACCGCACCGGAACCGATGAGCCGCCCAACTCGAGACCGTTGGCGCCGTACTTAACCACTTCAACATCGCCCGTGTTGTTGCTGTTTCTTGCGCAAATCGCCGCACCGTATTCCAACCGGATTGCGCCCGATTGCGCTGGCGAAGAACCGAACTCAACGGGTTTCGATAACGTTATTCTGCCAACCCGCAAAGTGTAAATGTCATGCCAACTGCCCGACGTATCTTGTATTGTGACTTTGCAGTACGGTTGAATGTAGTTCCCGACCGCCTCGACGTACCAAAGTTCTCGCATTGGAAGATTCTCGTACCCAAAACGTGGAACTTCATCGCTCTGAACTGCCCAATGCATACGACCGTACATCAAATCGCCCGGCTGCAAAGACATTGCGTTTGCACCTCCTGTTCGTTCGAATTTGACGTTGAAAACCGATGAGTGCACGGATTATAATGTGGGCGTCCGAAGACGCCCACACGTTTGGATTACTCGAAGCCGAAGTCGGGCTCTTCTTTAAATGCACTCTTGTGCCGGAGAACATCCGTAACCCGAGAATATCTCTCTCCTTCTTGCACAATCAGAGTGCATCGTGCGCCCTTGAAGTCGGCCAAGTCTAAACGGTTGGGCATTTTGCCCAACAACGCTTGCGTCCACTTCGCCAGCTTGCTTCTTGGCGTGTAAACTGCGTTGCACCATGCAGAGATGACATGAGTCTCGCCGTCGAACACGATTTTGAACAGGAACCGGACTTGCTTGCCATACGGGGACTCCACTTCTTCGGCGGATACCACCTCTGCACCGTACGTACCCGTTGGCAGAATTGGCGGACGCACTAGTTCGTAAATAGCCATTTGTTTCACCTCCTGTTTTGTATTGCGGTTTGAAGAAGCTTCTTCAGCGCTTCTAGTTCGCTAACCGGTAGAGAGACGTATCGGCGCAAACCACGAATGTTGATGAACATGTCCCGTTCATCGCCAGATTGCCGAACGCCGAAAGATAGCCCTCTGCCGGTAGAGAACTCCATCAGTCGTTCGCCGGTTGTGTGTTTGTTGACGGCGGCACACATGACATCCAATGCTTTGATGGCTTCTGCAGTTTCTTGCAGTGTCATAGTGCCGATTGCATTGGCGTAGCTTATCTGCACCACGGTTCTTGTTGTCTTGCCCTGCATGAGAGTGCCAACGGACACAACCACGTCACCACCCGCACCGCCGTATATACTGCCAACGGTGCGAACGGTGAACGTCAAGAAACCGCCTTGCCGCTGTGAAACGTCTTTCGCGGCATCTGCTCTTACCGGCAGAAACGCCAGAATGATTAAGAGAACCGCCAACACACGGGTCTGTCTGTTCATACTCAAACCACCTCCTTAATGCGGCATCGCTTCAACCGCGAACCAAGCTGTGTACCGATGTGTACCAACAAACGCCGTTTTCCCATAAAACTCCCATAGAGCGCCCCCGGGGGAAGTTTATGGAAAATGCCGGTTTGTTGGTACACATCGGTGCACACTTCTTCCCCCCGCGAAACAAAAAATTTCAGATTAACCGGACAATGACACCGCATCACCCCGCACCCCGTTGAGACAGTACCGCTTTGCAACCGGCACTTTGGCTTGTCTGCCCGCTGAACAAGCGGGCGCGCATTATGCGCATTATGCGCATTAGTTTACCCTTGGTACAACACATTTTTTCCCGACTCCACTCTCCACCCCAACTCGCGTTTTCTCGGGCATTTTGCTGGGTGGTGGTGAACAACAAAATGCGCAAAAAATGTATGTTACCAGTAGAAAAATAATGCGCATAATGCGCATAATGCGCAGCTTGGTTGCCATTCGGGTGAGTAGCAAACTCGGCGGAGTTCATGTGTTTCTCGCTTTCTCTGCGTGTTCCGGCATCTCTTGAAGCCAGTAGTCGTGGCGGTCGGGTCGGTAGTGTATCTTGTACCGGCCATAAACTCTGCCGTTGTGCTTTGCAATCATCCGGCCAAGCTTGCGTGCTTGCCAGAACAAGCGTCGTATTTTACGTATTTTACGTATTAATTTCACCCCGAAAATTTCATCTCTTATTTTCTCTCGAACCAACTCGAAATTTCCGGGGTTAGAGAAATACGTAAAATACGTAAAATACGACGGTTGCTCCAGCGGACAAGCAAGCGTTTGAGTAAACAAGAAGCATTCGGTTGTCTTACTCTTGCGCCGTTTCATGTTTCACCACACCAAGTAACTCGAACCAAGCCAAGCATTGCTTCTCCCCCAAAAAAAAATTGCATTATTCGCATTATTTGCATTAATCTAACCCCAAGAAATTTTGAGTGGTCGAGAGAAAAAAGAGTGTGTAAAATTTTTGGGGCGAAAATAATGCGATTAATGCGTATAATGCAATTTTCCGTCTGTCGAGTGTTCATCTGCTAACCCCCGAGATTTGCTTAAATAGTAGTCACGGTAGCTTTGGCGGTAGCGTATCTTGTACTGCCCGTACACTCTTCCGTCGTGTCTGGCCAACACTCTTCCAAACTTTCTTGCCGACACGCCTTCTTCGACCAATTCGGCTTCTTCCGCAATCGGCAGAAGTTTGGTGGCGGTCACATATCCGGTTCCGTAAGTCTCAAACCACTTCTGCGTAAACTCTCTCCATCGAACCGTATCTTCCGCCAACCGTTCTTTTGCGTCTTGCAAGTTGTGCAGAAATCTCTTCATTCCGGCGAATTCGAGTATTCCGCCGACAACTTTCCGCCATTCTTCGAACGAACCGAACGGTGGCGCTTCCCGCGGTTCGGGTCTGCCGGCTTCTACCCAAAGACTTATAATCTTCAGTGCGCAAGAAAGATAATCCATCTGGTGTTGGGCGATGTGCTTGAGAAGGTCTGGATATTTGAAATTGGTGCGTTCTTCGGGTTTTTCGCAATCGGCTTCAATCCGAATTGGAACGATTCTGCGTGCAATTTCGCCGCTCGTCTCCAAATTGTTAGCCGTGCACACAACTAGAGCGTGGCATGGCCACACACCGCCTTCGTTCTTGCCCAATATCCGGTCTTGCCAACGAGTGGCGGTTGAGTACGCAGACAGAGCGGAACTATCGAGCTTTCTTCCGACGTTGTCCACAAACAAGACGGGCCAGCCTTGGGACACAACGGTGGTAATCAACTTCCGCCATTCGTCGTCATCTCGAGGCGCATCTTGCGCCGGAATAACTTCGCCATACGATATGTACAACGCCGTCTTCACAAGAAGAGACTTGCCCGTGCCCTCTTTCGCCGCCTCCACGAGAAACACGGGTTTCTGTTCCGTAAAAAGACCGACCAGCGGCGTAAGAATAAGCGCAAGCAAGTTGGCCCTGTCCGCTTCCGTTTTGAACGGAAAATCGCAGAACGGTTCGAGAACTCTCTGCAGACAGTCTTCGGGAGTGTCCGGCGCTTCGGGCAGAACGAAATTCTTGGCCAGATAAACTCCCCCGGGGTAGAAGCCCTGCTTTGTGATTATCTCTCCGTTGGGCAGAACAAGTGGGTTGGAGGCGAAGCGTTCAATAGTTGGAAGAAAGTCTTGTATCTCTTTCAACGGCTTAGCCAAGATTAGCTTGGCAATCCGGGAGGCGTGTAATGACACTTCCCCGCAATCCGTGGTGGTTAGAACTTCTTCGACGTTTTCTCTCTTTACGTTGGCCAACCACACTTCTGGTTGTTTTTCGTGCTTTTTCTCTTCGACACGGACAACGTTGCGGCCGTAAACGAAGTATTCTCTCGTGTCCCCGAGAATACCCAACGCTTCGGAAATCAGTTCGCCTATACTCTTCTTGTTCTGCGTTCTCTCAATCCGTTTGGCTTCTCTCCGAACCAATCCGGTTTTTGAGTGCGCCGGCGTGATGTTGCGGTCTCCACATTCTCCCCGAACCAACCCGGTTTTTTGGTACCACAACCCCCGCTTGCGCAGCTCTTTAATCACCGCTTCTTGCGAACAACCCGCATGGCATTTAACCAGCAGCGTTCCGCTTTTCACATCAACGCTTAGACTTGGGTGTTCGTCGTTGTGTGCGGGACAATGAACCAACTTTCCACGCACGCAGGCGCAGCTGCGGTTTCCGCACTGCAGAGATTTGCGGATTCTTTCAGCCAGCAAATGCGGGGATTCGAGAACTGGTCTATCTCTCAAAACAAGTTCAGTGGTTGTTGCCGCATCTCTCGAAACACGTTCTTCTACCGGACTCCATTCTGGCGTTTGCGCCGCCAGCGTCTTCAGTTCTGTGCGTGCGCTCATGCAGAACCCGCAGTGCTTGCCAGTGCCCATGTCGCACACCAAGTTTCTGCCGTTTGCGGAGACGTTGTGCTTCTTCGCCAGCCAGTCGGATACGTCTTCGTGTTCGCCCAAATCGAGATGCAAGACTTTCACCGACTTTGCGGCGCCGTGCAGTTTCTGCGCAACGAAGTCGGCGTGTTTTAGCCCGGGCTCATCGTTGTCCGGAATTACCACCACATTGCAGTCACGCAGTGTCTCTGTGTACTCTTCCGGCCAACTGGTCGAGCCGGCGCCATGCGGCGTTGTTGTTGCGGTAAGCCCGATGTTGTTGAGATTGTCGGCGTCTTTTTCGCCTTCGACGATGTAGATGGTTTCACCGTCTTCTTTCGCACGCAGAACATCGGGCAGATTGTAGAGTGGCGGAGTTGCGCCGTTTAAACCACCGTTGGACCAGCGGAAACTTTTTGGTTCGAAGCGGTATTTGGTGGCAACAACTACACCATCTGCGCTGCGGTATTTGTACTCCGCCACAACTTTTCCCGGCTTGTGCGGCAGACTACTCATTCTGCTTCTCCAATAACCGCTCCACGTACTTCTGCAGCTCTTCCATCGGTACCCGACGAGCTGTGCCGATTCTGACAGTGTGCAATTCGCCAGAGTTAATCAGCTTGTAGACCATCGCACGGCAAATCCCAAGAGCTTCTGCGGCTTCATCCACCGTTAGCAACAAGCGTGTCATCGATTTAAACCCCCCGTCGTTAAGATTTCACTCTTCTACTCATATAGTTGCATCCAGACAGCCCGATGGTATATAATTCAAGTGGCAATTCAAGTGATTTTGGAGCGGAGAAAATGATACGGATGTACAGAGTGGAGTTGGCGCCTGATGGAGAGCATATCGTTTGGGAACTTCCGCCGCCCAGAATGGTAGCGGAAGAAGATTGTGCGCTCATTCTCTCTGAATTCTCTCGTCTGGAAGATGCGCCAGCCGATAGAATAACGAGATTCGCAAGAGCTTACGGCCCACTGCCGATTTGCGTGCACGGCAGAATAACCGGCTACCACGGATGTTGCACACTGCCCGAAGCCCAACCCGACCAAGTGCCCGATGAGCTTAAATACTTCGCACGCTTCAGCAAATTCTACGTTGCGCCCGTAGAAGCGTGGCGCAGATACGCAAAGTTCGCCAAAGCGTGGATGAGTGTTTTCGCTTGTGGTCCACAAAAGAAGTCCGCATGGTGTGATTTGATGACGGCGGACGGAAGAGATGTTAGCGCTTGGAATACGAAGAGATGTGGATTGGGGCACTTCGAGAGCATCACTTTCGACGAGAAAGTGCTCTCTTTCTCGTTTCTTCCCGCTTGGCAGGAGGCGAAAGACTTCTACGGGTATAGACCGGAAAGAGTTTGGGCAAACGAACAAGAAGACGAAGAAATGCTATCTCGTCCGTCTCTTGCACTTCCACCCGACGGGCTGGAGAACGAGAAAGCCAGAGAAGAAATGGCCGTAAAGTGGGCGGCATGCATCTTGGAGCGCATGATGGTGTATGGCGATGTAAGAATTGTACCCGGAGTCTCTGGCGGAGAGATAAGATTAACGGTTAGATACGAGGGATTGGTTGGCGCTCTTGCTATTGGCATGCTTGGTTCTAGAGGCGTGTATGTCTGCTCTTATTGCGGCAGACCGTTTGCATTGCCATCGGGCAGAAAAAGACCGCAGTCTGGCCGCAACATCTACTGCCCGGTATGCGGAGAGAAAGCAAAATACAAGATGAGGGACAGAAAATGGCGAAACGCAGGGGAAAAGGCGAAGGAAGCATAACGCAACTCAAGAACGGTCTCTGGCAAGCCAGAATAACTTACCACGAAGACGGAGTCGTCAAACGTAAAGCTTTCTACGGCAAGACCCGAAAAGAAGCGCAAGAGAAACTTACAGAAGCGCTGGCGAACTTGCAGCGGGGTCTGCCGCTGGCGCCGAACGAGAAACAAACCGTTGGAGAATTCATCCAGCACTGGTTGGAAACGGTTGCGAAAGGGCAGCTTAGACCGAACACTTACGAGAGCTACTGCCAAGTTTTTCGCATTCGGATTCTCCCGCACATCGGTGGTGTGCGATTAACCAAACTTACACCACAACACATCTCCGGCATGTATGCGAAGCTCCAAGAAAGCGGATTGTCCGCACGTTCGGCGCAATACGCTCATGCTGTTCTGCACAAAGCGTTGAACCAAGCAGTGAGATGGAACTTAATACCCCGCAACCCCGCCGATTTGGTGGACGCACCGAAGCCCAAGCGCAAAGAGTTAGACATACTTTCGCCAGAACAAGCAGAAGCGCTGATTCAAGCCGCAAAAGGTGAAAGACTTGAAGCGTTGTTCGTGCTGGCCATAACAACGGGTCTGCGCAAAGGAGAGCTTCTTGGCTTGAAGTGGCAAGATGTAGATTGGAACGAGGGGAAGTTACACGTGCGAAGAGCTCTAACAAGCGTGAAGGGCGGTTTTTTGGAACAGCCGCCGAAAAACGGCAAAGGCAGAACAGTTGTGCTTACCAAGTTGGCGTTGAACGCTTTGCACAAACACCGTGCGAAGCAGTTAGAAGAACGACTGCAGGCGGGGGAGTATTGGCATGGTTCCGATTACGTGTTCGCATCGGAAGTTGGAAGACCGCTGCAGCCAAAGACGGTTTTCGCGAAGTTCAAACACTTGCTGAAGAAAGCCGGTTTGCCGGATATTAGATTCCACGACTTAAGACACACGGCGGCCACTCTTCTTCTTCGCCAAGGCGTGCACCCGAAAGTCGTGCAAGAGATGCTTGGCCATTCCAGCATCCAGATGACAATGGACGTGTATTCGCACGTTCTTCCCGATTTGCAGAGAGAAGCCGCAAACAAACTTGATAGTCTGTTCGGCAGTTAAGTTTGCCGAATCAACAATGGTTGATTGAACGGCAAACTTTGTTTTTTGCCCATACGGCATAACAATTGGCATACTAATTTGACAAACAACCACATATTTAGTGGCTAGCGTTGCAAAATACGCTAGATATATGGCGCATCTGGAGAGATTTGAACCCCGACATTCGGATGCTTTATCTGCGGCATAATGTTCATGCGTGTCGATGCGTGTCTAGATATAGTGCACCAGAACCGTTTATGCCGTATATATGGTGTCGTTTTGTCTATCGGCGTTTGTGGTTGTTTATCTGTTATGGCATATGAAATGGCATAAAATGCCAACGGTACAAGAAACAAAAAAGCCAACGAGAGCTGGTTTAGCCCTCGTTGGCGCAGATTGTTCCAGTGCTTCATGACAGACTTTCTGCGTACTGGTAAAGTTCGGCGCCGATGACTACACGCATGGATTCGCCGTCATCGACAATCAGCATGTCACCAAGCCCAATCGGTTCGCCATCAGAGTCGACGACCACGGCCATGCCGTAAGATGACGCCGGGTGGTTCGTGGTATACAGATACTGCTTGCCGCCGTAAGTGAATGACTTCTCCATTTCTCTCCTCCGTTGTTGTAATGGTTTTGTGCACCACTCATATTATTCCGCACTCGTGCGCAAATTCCTCCACGTTCCGTGATAATTTTGCGCAGCGTTTAAACCGCATTCTCCGAAGACTCCGCCGGTTTGTTGCCGTTGATGCCGTCTGGTGTGACTCTACCGCAAATCGGCTCATAAATGCGTCCAGAAGCCGTTCTGCGGCCGGTTTTGCGGCGGAGTCGGCTAGAGAACGGACTTGCGGTCACAGACGCAAAACCGGCGTCTTTGCGGAGTCTTCGGTAAACATGGGGGCAGCGGTTGCCCCCACGTTGTGCACCAGCTTGTGTTACGCAAACTTCGGTGTAACAGTCGTGTAACAGATGCAGCTGGCTTCGGGTTCACAGCTGCCGTCTCTCTCTGTGAACTGGTGCAACGTGATGCGACGTCATGTTCCGGTTAACCCCCAAAAAAATTCAATTCACGGGGGAAATACGGAAAATCACGTCGCATCACGCCGCATTGTCGAGCCGTGCAATTCGAAGCAAATCGCGCTTGGAGTCCGCAAGTTCGGTGCTGCGAAGAGCATCACGGACTTCCGGTAATATGCGGGTGGCGATTTGGATGTCTTCCTCAACAGTTCTTTGGCTTAGTCCGGTTTTGCAAGCGGCATCTTCTGTGAACGTTGGCGCGACGGTCGCGCCAACGTTATACCCTAGCGCTCGGTTCATGCCCAATGCCCGTGCGACTTCGGCTTTTGTCTCGGGGTGCAGTGCCTCATAAATCTCCTTCCGCCTTGCTAAGTGCTCCGCACGCTCGAGAATTGTCAGTTCTGCACGAACCAAGTTTTCGTCGATTTCAGCGAGCTCAGTTTCAAGTTCGCCCGTTCCAACAATCACTGCCGGAACCGTTTTCCACCCCAACTGGTTTGCGGCGGCCAGCCGGTGGTATCCAAAGACGAGAGTTTTATCTGGTCGGACACCGATTGGGTGGAGCATGCCTAACTGCGATATGCTCTCGGACAGCTCTTTAACTTTCTCGGGGTCAAGTGTTCTTTTTCGGTCTTTAACGAGAATCTCATTAATGGGAATTTCGACAAC
>Ga0272448_1007178_pt1 | contig 11869 bp, 14 predicted proteins | sample YNPCB0191_FD_202220 | JGI IMG/M metagenome (GOLD analysis project Ga0272448, IMG submission 202220) | Hot spring sediment microbial communities from Yellowstone National Park, WY, United States - YNP-CB-019-1 | ecosystem: Environmental > Aquatic > Thermal springs > Hot (42-90C) > Sediment... | reverse complement strand
ATCAAATCGATAAGACAAATAAACAAATAATCCCGCTATAATGATACTCAAAATGCCTAATTGCCAATTACCAACGATAAAAAATGAAATAGCAAATAGCATGCATAAAAAGTGCAACAAAAATAATATATTGACTAAAATATTTATCATAGATGATTTTTTTATTTTTTCTTTTTGTATCTCTTTTGTTTTCTTTTTTAAAAAGAGTCTTTTGTATAGTTCATAAATAAGTCCCCCTACAAAAACGATAAAAACTAAATTTATAAAAATATCCATTATAGGAATACTAACAATTTCATATTTAATCCCGTTATTCTCTACATTCTCACTTTTTATTAATGAAGAATGATCAGAATTATAAGCAATAATGGCAATATTAACAATAATTTGTATAAAAACAATAATTAGCAAAATAAAAATTAGCCCTAATAAAACTTTCTTAATTTTTTCTTTCATAGATTTATTTAATTTTTTTTAAAAAATAACCACAAAAGTAAGTAAAAAAGCAAGCAAAAAAGCAAAATCCTTAACCAGTATTCTTTAAAAAATTCTAATACCGTCTTTTTTCTGATTGCCTCTCTAAATTGTTCTATTTTCAATATGCCAACAGCTTCTGATATTAGCAAAACATAATACAATAAAACAATACTTGCTATAATTAACCAGATACCGTGTTGCACATTATAAAATAAAACATTAAATCCCAAAATATGGAGAATACCCCAAACTATTATTGCAACAATTTCTGGAATTAGAAAAATTATAAAAATTCTAAAGATATTATAGAAAAAACCAGACTGCGAAAGGAGTTCCTATAAAGAGAACAAATAACCCCTCATTTATTGAGCCTTGTGAGAACAATAAAATTGCTGACCTTACCATTGATAACCCTCCAAAAGCACTAAACACAAAACGCAGAACATAGAAGAACCAGCGACTTGCAACTAAACCGATAATACCTATTTCCTTAAAAAATTTGTTGAAAATATTTTCTTTTAAAGATTCTGTTACTGATATATTTAAAGCATAGTCCCTATAATCACTTTCGGCTGTTTCTTTTTTAAAATCAAACTCATTTTTATTTTCTCCTCTATTTCTTTTGTTTTCTTTTGGTAATTTATATTCTTTAAAAAAAGATTTTTCATCCATTTTTTCGTTTTTTTATAATTTTTTTTATTTTTTTCATAAATTATTAAAAGAAAAATAACCACAGAAGTAAGCAAAAAAACAAAATCTCCCACCAGAATTCTTTAAAAAATTCTAATACTCTCTTTTGTCTAACTGCTTCTATAAATTCTTTTATTATCAACAAAGCCGTAATGGCTAGAATGCCTACCCATGCACTGCTGAATGCACTACCGAATGAGATACTAAATCTAAAAATATGAAAAATACCCCAAATTATCAATGCAATAATTGCTAGAATTATAAGAAAGTCACTAATCAATCTGATTACAATAATTACAATAGGGATTCCTATAAAAAGAACAAGTAACCCCAAAATTACTGAACCTTTAGAAAATAATGAAATTGCTAACCTTAGCATTAATAAACTGGCAATACCAACAAAAACATAGTGCAGAATAAAGGATAACCAGCCATATGTAACCAAACCGCCGATGCCTAGTCCACTGCCTATCCCCTTAAAAATTTTTTTGAAATTATTTTCTTTTGGAGATTCCGTTATCAATGTGCTCAAATTATAATCTTTATTTTCTATTCCTTCATTTATATTTTTATTATCATCTAACTTCACATTGTTATTAATCAAAGAAATCTGTTTATTTGATTCATATTTTGGTACTTTTTCTTCAATTAATTGACTTATACTTCCTATAGCCATAACAACAATCGAAGCTATCAACATGTTCGAAATACTTAGAGTTAATAAACCAGTGATAACAGGGATTAAATAAAATATGACAGATCCTTTTTTCTCATTAGATTCTAATAAATTAAATATCCAATAATAAACACCGAACCATCCTCCAGTCTGAAATAATATTGGAATATTAAATAAAAAACCTATAAAACCCAAAACAGATAGTATTATATAAAACATATAAATTAATTATATATTAAAAAATGCCTTAAAATTAAAAAATAAGGCATTTGGAATCTTTAAAATGAGTTTTGAGGCCCTTAGAATAAATAAAAATCATAAAATTTTCTCTAAAGCCTATATTTATTATATCACTGAGATAAAAATTGTTAACTCGTGTGAAAATCTTTATTAGAAGAAATTTTTACAGAACTGATCTTGCATTATGAATAACATTAAAACCATTTTTAAAAGTAAAGCTAGTATATTTATATACCTGATTTGAAAAATTTTATAAACTCAAAATTTATCTTCTTATATCCTTGCCAATATCTTACTTAAATCTCTCTGAAACTTTGTTTTATGTTCATTTAAACTACACAAATTTTTTTCTCTGTTTATATCCGTTTATTTGGAAATTTGATTTGGGGTATTTAATATAATTTCCGCTCTCCCATCATATGACTTAATTTGCCCAGTAACAGTTATCTGTTGTCCTTGATATTGAAATGGATTATCGAAGTTTTTAACTGCAGAAGCAAAAATAACAGCACTAAATGGACAGCTGCGATAATTTATACAATAATCAAAAAATATAGTGCCTTTCTTTGACTGATACACTTGGACGACAGTTCCTCGTATACTTGCATACTCACCGATATGATTTGGTGCTTCTGTATAATCATAAACATTTGTATTAGTATTAGATGCGAAATTATTTGATTGGCTTATTTGATTCGATGTGATTGGCGGAGTAGCTACCTGTTGTTGTTTGTTTGAGGCACCAAAATAGTAAGCTATTATTGCTACGATTATAATAATAAGAATAATTCCCCAATAATTTTGTTTATTAAACTTTTTATCATCAATATCCATATTTTTATTGATTAGCAATTAAAACCTTTTTAAGAATCTCGAAATATCGACCTTGGAGGTACTTATCTGTACCTATTTCGAGAATTTCGTCATTAGCAACCGTCGCAGATTCAGTCCAATTATAACTACCAATCGCATATCCTTTATCAGTAACAATCGCCTTAATATGCATTATACCATCAGTATGCTTTTGTGTTTCGATGGTTATGCCAGCTTGACGAAGACGCTGAATTATCGGTTTTTCGTAAGGAGTATCAGCTTCTTTGGCATCTGTTATTCCCCACACTAATATGCCTCTTTGTTTTGCTGCTATTAAAGCATCAGCAATGTTATCTTTAGTGAAAGTGTATACAGCGAAATATATGTATTTGTTAGCACTATTTATTAATTTTATAATCTCTTGATCATTTTGTTTTTTGTCCAAACTGTAAAAAATTTGAAATTGCTTATGGAAATACAAATTTGTAATTTGGAATGTACCAAAGCTGACGGCAATGAGTAATACCAATAATAAAACTATTTTATTAAACTTAGTCATGCTTATTTTGTATAAATAATATTATGAATATTTTGTATCTATCTTTGCCATTTATGATTTTAAATATTTAACACATCGTAGACAACATTATCGATCCGATAATATATTATTTTTTAAAAAGATTCTAATTGTCAAATAATTCGAAAAAAAGAATTTTTCTTATCCTGAATATTATCTACCTAATAAACAATAATATGTTTATTACCAAAAATTGCATTTTCGCATTCATGCTCTTTTTGTTTTGAATTTTATAATATTCGTTTTATAATAAAAACAACTATTATACAACTATTATATTTTAAAATGGGTCTTTATAATTAAAACATATGGCTAATCCCAATATAAAGCCGAGATGGGAGAAAGGAGAATCGGGTAATCCTTTTGGAAGACCGAAAGGATCTAAAAATTATAAAACATTGTTTCAGGAAGCTTATATAGCTATAGCCAAAAATCTAAATACAGGAAAAGAACCGGACACTCTTATGGTAGAGCTTCTAAAGAAAGGAATTATTCAAGCGCTTAAAGGGAATTATAATTTTTATAAGGATATAATGGATAGATTGTATGGAAAGCCAGGGAATCAAATAGAACTCTCTTTTCAGGAGACAAAAGAAAAAGAATTAATAGAGACAGAAAGAAGAATAAAACAGTTTTTAGAAGAGCTTGGAAAAGAATAGAAATTATTTTAATTTGTTAAATAGAAATTGAGTTTTACCTAATTATTCTGATAGTAAGTTTTATGGAAATGGAAACTTACTTTTCCTATTATATTTGATTGTTTATAAAGAAATAATGATAAATCTATTCCTTTTATACATTTTATATCTTTTCCATCTTTTTTGTTCCAGATAAAACCATCTTCACAATAACATAAAAATTTATTCTGAGAATCGCCCTTCCCTGCTATTGAGTGAGGGCCATATAATGATGAACAAGCTTCATTATAAGTTATACATTTCGTTTTATCTTTATTCCAGATATATCCTTCTTTACAATAGCATAAATTATCTTTGGAATTTAAATAAGAATTTTCATAAGGGCAAAGATTACTAGAAATAGCTTGATGTTCTTGTGTTTTTTGCTCAGTAGTAGAAGGTTCTTCATTGGGTAAATTTGATACTTTAAAAGCAGAAATGGTTGAATTATCTTTTATCGATTGTTCATTATCAGCAAATTGTTCATCTAATAAAGTTAGTATTCCGAAGAAAGAATCAGGTGGTACGATAATAAAATAATTTCCCGTATTAGAATCTACACCATTAACATGATAAAAATTATAAGAAACATTTTTTAAAGGTTCTCCATTAATAAAGAAAATTCCATCTTTCAGTTCAATTTTATCGCCTGGTAACCCGATCACTAATGAAACTATACGATTATTCATAGTGTCTTGGCTAACAACAATATCTCCTTTCTTTATAGATTTATTAAACTTTTCAATCCAAAAGACGTCTCCTTTAGTTAAATATGGTTCAAGAAATTTTTGGTCCATAAATCCATAATCATAAAATATCGGAATAATAAAATGCAAAATTAATGATACAACAACTAAAAGAGAAAAAATTATTAGAAAAATTTTTGCAGTTTTTCTTCCAACTTTTTTATAAGCGATAAAAATTATTATTAACCATCCTAAAATAAACCCTACCCAACCCATAATTGTCTGCATTGAAAAATACCAATTAGGAGGATTTCGATAAAAAGCAAGATAATCCGGAATAAATAGATGAATGTATATATCTGTACCTAACCCTCCGATAATTAAAAAAATAATAAAACCACTTAATATTGCTCCAATTATCCATAAAACTTTTTTAAAGATTGTCTTTGTTTTGGTCTCTAATTTCGGTGACAGTTCAGATTCTAATGATGGTTTAACAACCCGTTGTTTTGGTGCTTTAAGAAAACTAACTATTGAAATTATTCCCAAGAAGAGTGTTGAAAAAAGAAATAGAAAATCCCCTAATTTATCAATCAATGTAATTGAATGAGACTTAATTACAACTATACTTCCTAAAATAACGGCTAAAAATGATAATATCATCCCTAAAATTGAAAGAATCTTCCTTGGCTTAAATAAGTTCAATATAGAAAAAACAAGAAGATAAATAACTGCCAAAAAAACAGTAATAACAGCCCACGAATCAAAAAAGCTTATTTCTTTGTTTCCTGAATTAGACACTATCGCAGAAAGTATTAAAGCGCTAACCGAAAGTATAATTCCAATAATTGAGAGTATTTTTAAATTGATTTTCTTAATTTTTTCTTGCATAGATTTATTTTTTAGGTTTTATAGTTCCTAAAACTACATAATAAAATATGCGTCTTATAAGTTCAAAAACAACAGCAAGTATCAAAAATGATAAAATTGAATATTCTAATATACGCAACCAATTTCTACTACATACAATAACAAAGCTATAATTCTTTTCAGCTGGAATAACTATTGCCTCCCCAAGAGGAACATTATTAAATAAATCATTTCGATTAAATAAATTATTTTCTAATCTTTGACGAGCTTCCGCTCCCAATTCTTCAGTATCTGTATCATTATAAAAAGGGTATGTCATTTTCATTTTTTCTCCAATTTCTTTATTTGTTAAACAATCGAGGCGCCACATAGTATCCAAATATTCAGTACTCGCTACAGATTTATCATAATCGCATTTTAGAGAAGCAGCATCACTTAGAGAATCAATATCTTTAAACTTATCAGCAAAATTTATTATTGTACCGTTATCACATTTAGCATAAGATTTTTTTGCATTAATATGAAACGGGTACTCATTTAAAATTATCAAAAGAGAAAATCCAAAAATAATAATAAAACTCAAAATATAAATTACTTTTAAAAATCTATACCATTTTGTATTATTTAATTCGCTAATTGTTTTCATAGATTTAATTATTAATTACCAATTCCATACATTCTTATACCCTTTTTACCAGTAAATGGGTTGATATTTCCTTTGGTACTCCAATTATCCCACTTAGTTCTATTAGGGCTAGTTCGGTAATGAGGCATTACATATCTACCAGTGCTTGGCTTATAATATCCTCTAACTCTTACTGTTCTAGCTTCAGCTATATTAGAAAAGCTAAAATTTAACAATAATCCCAATGCAAAAATTATTATTAATAGTTTTTTCATATTTTTTAAAAAGTTAATATTAAAAAATGCCTTAAAAAATAAGGCATTCTGAGTCTTTATTATGTTTTTGGCTTTTAGAATCAATAAAAATCATAAAATTTTATCTAAAGCCTATATTTATTATATCTTATTAGCTGAATGATTGTCAATTTTTTATTTAAAAAACTTATTAAATAAAGATTTTATCTATAAGTATCTATGTAAAGTATTAAAGCGCTTCCAATTAAGACACAGTTTTCCACTATTTTTATGACTGAATAAGTATAAATTAATGCGAGATAAATATCCGACAAAACAAATAAAAACAGATAAAATATTGGAAAATACTGGAAAATAAAGTAAAATAAAGATAATTATAATAAAGATTACATTAAATTATAATGAATTTTCTAAATAAAATACAATTAATCAAAAAAATTATAAAAAAGGAGCAGGAAATAAAAGGAAATGAGTTTATTTATACTCTTGGCGGTTTTTCTCTTGTTTATACGGATACCCAAGAAAATGAAATTTTAATTAGTAGCAATGAACATGTCGATATTATTAGATATCTTGTGGCGAAAGGTTTCATTACAATTATTGGAGAAACACCGCTTTTACCTTCAACAAAGAAAATAGGCATAAAGGTGCTTCCCCCAAGAAGACCAATTATTAGTTTAAAAAACCTTCAGTTAATAGCTGAAAAACTTGGAAATTATTATAAAGGAAATGAAATCGTTACATTATTAAAAAATATTGGAGTAAGAGAAGATTTTATTAATTATCCTTATACCGAATGGCGTATTTTTTATGATATTTTTGAAGAACTCGCAGTATCAAATGATACAAACGATATAAACCTACTTTTTAAAATAATAATTGAAGCTACAAAAATTTCAGATAAATTAAGAAATGAAATCGATTTGTACCTCGGATCTGATAATCTTTGTCTTGTATTAAATGACAAAGGTGTATATGAAATTAAAGAATATCCATTATATAATGAAGAAATAGAAGAAATAGCAAAAGAAATAGAAAAAAATAAAAATAAAATAAAAGGAATAGAGGAACAAGCAGATTTAAAAGAATCGTTGACCCAAGATAAGAATTTTGGGGGTGCGCAAAAAGAACGACAATCACTGCTAGAAGTTAGTGATAAAGATGCTAAACCATACACAAAAGTTATAGATGGTAAAGGATATCTTAAATTTTATAAAGAAGGAGAGAAAATATTAATAGGAGGCAAAAACACACGACCATTTAGATTATTACAATGTTTATGCGAACCGTATTTTGGTGTTCAAAAAACAATAGATGCAGTTTTTGAAGCAATTAGACTTCCCAAAGATAAAAACGATAGTAGTCTAACAGAGTATTCTCCTCAACGAAAAACAAGGATGTTAACTTTGATAGAAGACGCTAAAAAAGAACTTCAAAAAGGAGGAAAAATGAAAAAAATTAAATTTAAATATAATCCTACCAAAACTATTATGTGGCTAGAATTAGAGGAATAAAGAGGAATTTTTAATAATTGACTTGGTTCAGTTCAGAGGGTTTTAAAAACCCTCTTTTTTATTGTGTTAAAGAAGTATAAAACAGTAAATTTCCCTCTCCATTCCTCTTACTTATTTTACTGTAGAGGAATAACTATACTTTAAGTAAATAAAAAATAAAAAATCTTAAAAACATCTAATTTTTACAATCACATTAAAAATTATTAATCAAATATATGAGATCTCTAAAAAGAACTTATAACAAATTAGCGAATAAAAATAAAAATTGGAGTTCTTATCTCTGCTTCGCCGAATCAATAAAGGGAAGAAATTTTGCACATAAAGTTATAAGACATTATTTTAATAAATTAGTAGATAAAAGTGATTATGCTCAAAATGAGAAAAGAGAAATCTTAAAATTTCTGTACTGGTTCACTCTTCCAAATTCTCTTCGAAACGTCTCAGGCTACAAAACATCCTGAGGAGGGTATGTTTTTATGGTAAATTAGCCTTACAACCAATCCTTTATCCTTTTAGTGATAATTATATCTCTTCATGATTTCACAGGCTTCATTGAATGAATTTAAAGAAATCTATAAACAGCAATTTAAAGAAGAAATTTCTGATGCTGAAGCTTTAAAATTGGCGACAAACCTACTCAATTTATACAAAACTGTCTACTTAACTCAAAATAACCAATTAAATCAAACTAATAAAGCAGAAAAATTTAAACACAATAAAAAATTATGACAATAGATAATATCAAAATAGATATACACCCATCTAAAAATAATGACAAAACAACACTTGCTTATGTGAATTTAACAATTCCTCTCGATACAGATGAAGGTACAACTTTTTTAAGAATAAATAATTTTCGAATTATGACTGATAGTTACCATAAGAATAGTAGTGGTTATCATCTAGTTCCACCATCTATAAAATCTGGTTCCGTTTATAAAGAGATTGTATTTTTTGAAAAAAATAAAACCTTCTGGTATGAATTAGAAGGAAGGGTCTTGAAAGAATACGAAGATAGCATTCTCGCCCCTGAGATGATAGAGCCTAAGACAATAGCTCCTGAGATAATAGACCCTAAGATAATAGATTAAAGTATATATTAAATATCTTAACTATTATAGATATATAATTTCATATAGGGGGTAAATATATGAATATTATTAAATTTTAGTATGTAGAAATTTAATAAAAAAACAATAAATATTCTTGCTTTAATAATTATAAATTTGTATAATGTAAATGGACACAGTTCAATAATATTTATAGATAAAGAGGGGCAACTCTTATATCAGTTTGTCTATAAATAACGAACTGTGTCCAGGGTTGCCCCTCTTTATATAATTTAAAAAATAAAAATATGAATAAAAATACACAATTAAAATATATACTCTATGCACGCAAATCCAGTGAATCAGAAGACCGACAAGTAGCTTCTATTGAATCACAAAAAACTGTATTAATGGAATTAGCACAAAGAGAGGGTTTGAAAATAATTGATATATTAACAGAATCCCAATCAGCCAAAGAACCAGGAAGACCTGTTTTTAATAAAATGATTGAAAGAATTTCTAAGGGGGAAGCTCAAGGAATTATTTGTTGGAAATTAGATAGATTAGCAAGAAATCCTGTTGATGGCGGAACAATAAGCTGGATGTTACAACAAGGGAAAATTCAGCATATCCAAACATATGAAAGAAGTTATTATCCGAATGATAATGTTTTAATGATGAGTGTAGAATTTGGAATGGCTAATCAATTCATACGAGATTTAAGCCAAAATGTTAAGCGAGGACTCATAACAAAAGCAGAGAGAGGATGGTATCCAAGATCTGTGCCAATTGGTTATCTTAATAATCCAATACGACAAGCTGAACAACCTATTATAAAAGATCCCGAAAGATTTGATTTAGTAAAAAAGATGTTCGAACTTATGCTTACAGGTATTTATACTCCTCCTAAAATATTAGAAATCGCTACTAATGAATGGGGATTAAGAAATAAATATAATAAGCCCATATCAAGAAGTAATATTTATCGAATCTTTACCGATCCATTTTATTATGGTGATTTTGAATTTCCTATAGGTAGTGGAAACTGGTATCATGGTAAACATGAGCCAATGATTACTAAAGAAGAATATGATGCTATACAAATATTATTGGAATCAAAAGGTAAACCTCGCCCTAAGAAACATTCTTTTGCCTTCACAGGATTAATTAGATGCGGAGAATGCGGATCCATGATAACAGCAGAAGAGAAAATCAAAAAACAGAAAAATGGTAATATTCATCACTATATTTATTATCACTGTACTAATAAAAAACATGAGTGTTCTCAAAAATATATAGAAGAACGGAAATTAGAAAAACAAATTTCAGCCATTCTAGAAAAAATAGAAATTCCAGCAGAATTCCATAACTGGGTAATAAAACAATTAAAATTAGAGAACGAGAAGGAAATACAAGATCGGAATAAAATTTTAGAAAGCCAGAAAAAAGCTTATGATAATTGCGTAAATAAAATAGACAGATTAATAGAAATGAGGCTTAATAATGAGATTACAGAAGATGAATTTATTTCTAAAAAATCAGAGTTATTACGTGAAAAACTTCACCTTCAAGAGCTTCTAAATGATACTGACAATAGAATTAGTTCTTGGATAGAAAAAGCAGAAAATATTTTCAATTTTGCCAAAGATGCTAAATTCAAATTTGAAACAGGAACACCCCAAGAAAAACGGCAAATACTTATGGCACTAGGCTCGAACCTTACTTTAAAAAATGGAATTATTTCTCTTTCAATAGAAAAACCGCTTCTTCTGATAGAAAAAGCGGTTCCGGAAATTAAAAAAATAAATAACAATGTTCGAACCTCTAAAAATATAGAATTAGAGCGGAATTTGGACACTTTATATACTCAAAGTCCTCTAGTGCAGGGGCACCAGGACTCGAACCTGGAAATTCTCTTTTGGAGAGAGACAGTTTACCAATTAGCCTATGCCCCTATTTTTTCAGAAAAAGATTTATAAATTGCTCTTAGTAATCTTGCTAATTTACGATCATGATAAGAAATAACTACACAACCAGGATAATCATTTCTAATTCTTTTTTTAGTATTTGGTTTTAAAAAAGTTTTATTAAATTGATTTTTGGGTATTTGCGTTAAATTAGACCAAAACTCTTTTTGCAAGTTTTCATTATGATAAGAATGCAAGTGCATTAAGACCCGAAATTTACTTTCTTCTATTGGAAAGCTATCTCGAAATAATTTAAGAAATGTTTTTATTAAAACAGGATCAGAATTTACGAATCTTATTGAATCATTATATCCTTTTGCGCCTTCACACCAATATAATAAAGAACAATACACTCTTTTCTGATTAATATCATTTTTTATTTCTTTAACTATATTTCTTGCAATCAAATTTAATTCTTCTTGTTCTTTTTTTCTTTTAGCATCCCAGCGAAGCGCAATTTTGTAATAAGGCAGTAATCGTCTTTTTTTAAGTCTTTCTTGAGCTTTTTTATTTAATTTAATATCTCTAACCCATAAAGATACAGTACTTTTAGCAATATTTAATTTATCAGCTATCTCTTTAATAGAATAACCTTTAACTCGTAATTTAAAAGCTTTTTCTTTGATCTCAATAGGAAGTCTACTCATAATCGAACATCATGTAATAGTTATAATACCATTACTTTATTTTAACATTCATGATTCTTTTGTCAATATACAAAACAGCTAATAAAAATTACTTTTTCACCTCTTTA
>Ga0272448_1007174_pt1 | contig 11872 bp, 10 predicted proteins | sample YNPCB0191_FD_202220 | JGI IMG/M metagenome (GOLD analysis project Ga0272448, IMG submission 202220) | Hot spring sediment microbial communities from Yellowstone National Park, WY, United States - YNP-CB-019-1 | ecosystem: Environmental > Aquatic > Thermal springs > Hot (42-90C) > Sediment... | reverse complement strand
GCCGACAATCCCCGGGCGAAACGCTCATTTGTGGGTGGAAGGGGAAACCTGTCAAGGCGCACAGCAACCGGAGAAGCGGCAAGCCGTGCCGGAAACGGCAATCGGGATGCCGCCCGGCCACGTCAGCTGCGCCGACGACGCCGGAACGACCCACCCGCTGCCAGCAGGACGACCGTCATCGGATCGGGAACAACATCGAGCCGCACGTCGTCAAATGCAACATCATAACCCGCCGAGGTGAGTCCTGAGCCCAGGATCACGCCGTCCATCGGATACAAGGCGTTCGGGTTGGCCCAGGGCACCTCCGCATCCAGCGCACCATCCACATAGATCCGCGCCGAGGCGCCGCTCAGGATCATCCTCATGTTGTGCCAGCCGACGGTACGCCGGGCAGCCGTGGCGTACCATGCGTTGAGCCCGCCGTAGTAGAGGTGGTACGCATAATGCCCGCGACCGCCTGCGCCCCCGCCATACTGCGTGCCGGCGCTCTCATAGATGCCCATGTCCAGCAGACCCTGCAAGTGATAGCCTCGGGTAAACCACGTCGGTGGCATGCCGTCCTCCTCGTAGGCACGAACCTCACAGTAATTTTGCGCGAGGTCCGGCGCAGCGGGCAGGGTTGCGTCCTGATCGTACAGCCACAGTTCGAACTCCAGCGGGTTTGCGTCCGTTTCCCGATAAGCCGCGAAGCTATCGAGATTCCGGTAGTTTCGACGATCGCCGGCCGACGCGACCCCGCTGATCGACTGAACGCCGCTGTGGCCGAACCCCTGTACCAAGTCCATCGAGGTTCCGTTCGGCAACCACGAGGGCCAGGCTGCCTGAAACGCGGCTTGGTCCGCGTAGCTCTCGAAATCGTCGAACAGCGTGGCCGACGCATGCCGGGGAAGGGCCAATGCGAGAGCCGCTGCAAGCACAAAGCCGAGATTGGAAGACATGAGCGTTCCTCCTCCGGGGGGTTCCCCTCTCAAGCGGGGGCACGGCGGCGCACAAAGAGCCCGCCGAGGCTTACCATAGCCGCGCATGGTCGAGAGATGAGCTTTCCCTCCTCGCGACGAACAACGTCGTGGAGCGCCCGCCGGGTCGCGTCTTGTGAGACCCGGCGAGCTTCGCACCTGCCCTATTTTTGATCGGATGGTATCGTAATACAAGGAGTGCCCCGGCATAACGGTCGGCTGCCCGGCTCGGCCCGGCCCGGACGGCGGACTTTCGGACGCCGCCGGTGGCGTGGCCGAAACGGGTCTGCACGTGCGGATAACTCTTTGTTAATACAGGCGTTACGCCGAAGGCAACACATCCGAATAGCATGGGGTGTGAACCTGGATAACGAAAACAAGCAGGGTGCGCAAGTTGACGTCTCGACGCATGGATACGATAATTAACTGGGAGGAGGTCGTAGCGAGGTCTGGGGTTGCGGATACGGTCTGTGGCCCCGACCAGCCTCACCCCGTGGCAGTGGTTGCCCGTTGTCCGCTGTCATGTGATCGGGGGCCGAACGGGAAGCTGCTGACACCCCAAGCCAGACCGGGCTCATGGCCAACCCGGTGGCGGCAGCAGGGACCGGCGACGGTCCTGTGGAGTAGAAGCCGTGGCCAGGTATCGCCTCACTGCGATCGCCGAGTTGGCCCACCAGTTGACGCTCTCGCCGTCGCGTCTGCGGTTGCGCCAGATTGAGGGGGCGGAGTATCTTCTTGATCTGATCGACCCCGACAAGGGCTACCCCTACGAGTTCGTCTGCTATCACATCACGGGCTACCGATCGAGACGTTCGAACGGGACGGCGCATGGGACGCTCAACGGGAAGCATCTGGTCGCGGACCTGGTCCAGCTCGTGGAGGATCTCAGCGCGCAGCCGGTGCTCGATGCGGCGGCGCTGCCGGAGCCGGTCTGGTCCACCGAGCAGTTGGCCCGGCGCCTGCACGTGTCCACCAAGACCGTGTGCCGCTGGCGACGGCGCGGTCTGGCCGGGCGCAAGATCCGGTTTCCGGATGGAAACGTGCGGATCGCCTTTGCGGAGCGGTGCGTGCGGCGTTTCGTGCGCCGGAACCTTGCCATGGTGCAGCGCGGCGCCGCGTTCAAGCAGCTTACCGCGGCAGAGAAGCGCCACATCATCGAGCGGGCGCGAGAGATCCTCGGCGAGCGGCGGATCCGTCTGCACGAGCTTTCGCAACAGATCGCCGCGGAGATGCACCGGGCCGTCGAGACGGTCCGGTACACGCTGCGCCGCTTTGACCACGAACACCCCGACGAGGCGCTCTTCGGCCGCAACGAGCAGCCGATCGTCCGACCCGAGCACCAGGCTCTGTACGACGCCTATCGCGCGGGCCTGCCGATCCGGCAGCTCGCGGAGCGGTTCGGGCGGACGGTCAGCGAGGCAGAGCAGATCATCCGCGAGATCCGCGCACGGCAGTTGCTGGCGCGGCCGATCCAGTACATCTACAACCATGAGTTCGACGCACCCAACGCGGATGAGTTGATCCTGGGCGATTCCGACGAGAAGGAAACCGAGGGCGCCGCGGCCACGGTCCCGGCGTCCGCCGCCGGCGTGCCGCACGATCTGCCGCCGTATCTGAAGGACCTATATCGCGAGCCGCTGCTTACTCCGCGGCAGGAGCGCGCGCTCTTCCGCCGGTACAACTATCTGAAGTTCAAGGCGGCGAAGCTGTGCGAGCGGATCGACCCGCTGCGCGTCACGGAGAGCCAGTTGCGGATGGCGGAGGAAGCCGTCGCCGCGGCCGAGGCCGTGAAGGACCAGATCACTCGGGCCAACCTCCGCCTGGTCGTCAGCATCGCGCGTCGGCACGTCGGCCCGTTGCGGCACGGACCGGAGTTCCTGGAGATCGTCAGCGACGGGAACCTGTCGCTGATGCGCGCCGTGGAGAAGTTCGATTACTCGCGGGGATACAAGTTCAGCACGTACGCCTCGTGGGCGATCATGCGGAACTACGCCCGCACGATCCCCGAGTCGCTCTATCACGCGGCACGGCAGGTCACAGGGAACGAAGAGCTGCTCGAGACCGTGGCCGACACTCGCGAACCCGAACGCGACGGCGTCGAAGCCGAGGGCATCCGCAAGACCCTCGAGCGATGCCTGGCACAACTGACGGACCGGGAGCGGGCCATCGTGGTCCGGCACTTCGGGCTCAAGGGCGAAGGGCAGGGCGAGACGCTCGATCAGATCGGCAAGGGATTCGGCGTCACGAAAGAGCGCGTCCGCCAGATCGAGCGGAACGCGATCAAGAGGCTCCGCGAGATCCTTCTGGAAGAGCAGTCCAGCCTGGCCGTCAACACGAGTTGAGCCACGCGCCACAGAGCCGTTGTGTACCCTGTCAGGCGCCCGAGGACCGACGGCGCCGGTGCTTGAGTAACCACGTGTACAGACTGCGCGTGCCGTACGCGCGATCCCAACTGTTGTGGGCCACACCCCGATACTCGGTGTACCTCGGCCGCAGGCGGAGGGCCTTGAGGGCCGCGATCATGCGTCGCGACTCGGCGACTGGAATGACGGGGTCGGCGTCGCCGTGGAAGCACCACACGGAAGTGCCCTTGAGCTTCGCGGCCTGTCTGGGCAAGCTACGGCCGCAGATCGGGGCGATGGCCGCGAAGCGGTCCGGGTGGCGGGTCGCGAGGCGCCACGTACCCGCCCCTCCCATCGAAAGCCCGGTAAGGTAGATCCGATCCGGATCGATTCGATACTCGCGGCACGTCCTTTCGAGAATCGCCATCGCAAGGTCGTCGTCGACGCGGTCGAACTCGATGCACTGCGGGAACATTACGATGAACGGGAACGGCCTGCCGTACCCGACGATCGCCGGGCCGATGCCGATCGAGCACTGCCTGCGGCCGTCCGTGCCACGCTCCCCGATGCCGTGCAGGTAGAGGATCGCCGGCCAGTCGCGATTCGGTTTGTAGTTCGGGGGGACGTAGACGACGTACTTGCGGCGTTTGCCGTTGGAATCCCGCATCGCCTTGCCGACGAACCCCGGCTGCGGCAGCGTGATCCGCTTGAGCGGCGGCGGGGCGTCGCGTTTCTCCGGTCGTCGTTTCATCGGGGTTGAGCCGTCCGTATTCTCTGGCAGATTGCCGCGTATGAAGGCATCCTATTCGATTCCAGTCGTGCTTGTCACTGCCCTTCTGGCCCCCTTCGCACCGGCGGAAGACCTTCGCTCGGGATTCGCGACGCCGATGCCCGAGTACTCGCCCGTTCCGATCTGGTGGTGGAGCGGCGACCGCATCGAGCGCGACCGGCTGTGCTTCGAGCTGGAGCGAATCGCCTCCGCGGAAATTCATAACGCCATTGTGCTGAACCTTGCGCCGTCGGGGCCGCTCAACGGCAGCGCCGACGACGAGTACCGCTTCGACATCACCGAGGCGGCAAAGGCCGGTCCGAACGCGGTGGAGATTCGCGTCTTCGACACGCTCGGCCCGCACTTCGACGTGGGGCATCCGAGCTGGCACGTATTCGAGGGCCGGACGAAGTCGGGGCTGTTCGGGCCGATTTCCGTGAGCGTCGTGAAACCGGTGGAGATACGATTGCGGAGGGCGGATAAGTAGACCGGCCGAAGTCTTTTCGGCGCCGGAGTATCGGCGTACAATGGCCTCGGAGGCCGCACATGAGCCCGGTCATCGAACAGAAGCGAAGCGTGCTTGAGGAGATTTGCCGCCGCTTCCATGTCATACGGCTTGAGGTCTTCGGTTCGGCAACGGGCCCGGAGTTCGACGAACAAAGCAGTGACCTGGACTTCCTCGTCGAGTTCGACGACGTTCCACCCGGCGGCCGCTTCGACGCGTACTTCGGACTGCACAGGGCGCTCCGCGACCTCTTCAGCCGGCCGGTGGACCTCGTTGAGCCCGACGGGATGCGAAATCCCTACTTCATCCGCAGGGTCAACGAAAGCCGGAGGCTCGTCTATGCCCCATGACCCGCAGAAGTACCTGTACGATAATATCAGTTCGTGTGAGTTCCTCGCACAGTTCACCGCTGGTCGGACCGTAGACGACTACGCACGCGACCGGGCCTTTCGATCCGCTATCGAACGGGAGTTGCAGATCATCGGCGAGGCGGTAATGCAACTGGATCGAACCGCCCCGAACATCGCGGCACGCATCTCCGAGCACCGTAACATCATTCGAGTTCCGACACGTCCTCGTACACGGCTACGACCAACTCAGCCCGGTGACGGTATGGAACGTAATCGAAAGCAAGATCGACGTGCTGAGCAGCGAAGTCAGGGGGTTGCTGGACGAGTTGGAAGCGGACGATGCCGGTGGATGAGCGTGACGGAAACACCGTCTCGCCACGGCACGGGAGTACCGAATGCCACAGCAGGAAACGATGACATCCCGTGAGCGCGTACTGAAGGCCATCAACCACGAGGTCCCGGATCGCGTGCCGATCGACCTCGGCGGATTCCAGACCGGGATCCACAAGGCCGCGTACGCGGAGCTGCTCAAGCACCTCGGCATCACGGACACGATTACGATCATGGACCCCGTGCAGGGGCTCGCGAAGCCGTGCGAGGCCGTGCTGCAGCGGCTCCGCGTGGACACGCGCTACGTCTGCGCCCACGGGCCCGAGAGCTTCAAGGGCGGAATCGAACGCAATGTGCGTAACGGCCGTGCGTGGCTCGACCTGAAGGACGAGTTCGGCATCGTCTGGTCCACGCCGGAGGACCAGCAGGTCTACATGGACATCTCGCACCACCCGCTCGCCGGCGCGACGATCCAGGACATCGCCGCGTATCCGTTCCCGAACGGCGGCGACCCGACGCGCTTCACCGGCGTCCGCGAGCAGGCGATGAAGATGCGCAACGAGACGCCGTACGCGCTGTGCACGGGCATCGGCGGCGTGGTCTACGAATTCTGCTGGTACATGCGGGGGCTCGAGCAGTGGTTCATCGACATGATCGAGAACCCCGCGTTCTGCGAGGCGCTCCTCGATCAGACGCTGAAGTACTGGACGACGTTCTACACGGGCTTCATGAAGGAAGTCGGCGACCTCGTCGACGTGATCATGATCGGCGACGACCTGACGGGGCAGTCCGGCCCGCTGTTCTCACCGGAGTTCTACCGCAAGGTCGTCAAGCCGCGGCAGAAGCGGCTCGTGCAGCACATCAAGTCGCTGACGAAGGCGAAGATCTGGTACCACACGTGCGGCGACTGCTCCGCCTACATCCCCGACCTGATCGACAACGGCGTGGACATCCTCAACCCGGTCCAGATCGGCTTGGCGGGCATGGATCCGGTCGAGTTGAAACGCCGCTTCGGCGGGCAGATCGTTTTCTGGGGCGGCGGGATCGATGCGCAGCACATCCTGCCGTTCGCGACGCCGGCCGAGGTCCGCGAGCACGTGCGAAGGAACATGGAGGCGTTCAAGCCCGGCGGCGGCTACGTCTTCAACAATGTCCACAACATCCAGGCGGGCGTTCCGCCGCAGAACGCGGTCGCAATGTTCGATGCGGCGTATGAGTTCGGGACATATGCGGCGTAACGGCCCGCCCGCATCAAGAGAACAGGCCGGTCCGACTGTGGCGCGCCGTTGCGGCGGGCGAAGCCGCCTCGCCGGTGCAACTGCTCGCCGTCGATCATGGCGCCGAACGCCCCGTCGCTTCGCGCGGATTCAGCGCGCTGACGGCGCCGGCACATCCGGTGCGCACGGCGGCGCAGGGCTACTGTCGTTTCCGAGAGGGCGGTTTTCTGTCCGGCGCGCCATCTACCCGTGCCGTTGTCGCCCCCGGGGGGCCCACACCGGACGAGACTCTCTGAACGAAAACGGCGCTAGGCCGCCTTCAAGTACCCGCTGTAGCCGGCGACGACCGACGACAGGATCAGCAGCACCAGGCCCGCGGCCAGGCGCGTGCGGGTGCGGGCGCTCGTGCCCTTCCACTCGCCGAGGAGGATCCCCAGCAGCGTGCTGAACAGGATCATACTGGCCATCAGCACCGCCCAGCCGATGTACGACCTGTCGCCCATCCGCGGTTCGCCGGTCTTGAAGCAGATGAATTGCGAGCACCAGATCGCGCCGGCCAGAGCGGCGAAGACGAGGTTGCCCAACAGCGGCGCGTCCTTCCTGCCGTAATCGCCCAGCGTCCTGTTCGTGACGTTCAGGTACAGACAGTACAGGAAGTTCACCGCGAAGCCGCCGGCCAGGACCACCACCAGGACGGGCATTCCCTTCCACGCGGTCGCCGTAACGGGCGCTGTGGCGAGGGCAAGCTCCTCGATCTTCGCACCGCCCTGCAGGCCGAAGCTCATCCCCGAACTCATCACGCCGGAGAAGATGGCAATCACGAGGCCCTTCCGGAAGTTGTACTCGGCGACCGCCTTCTTCTTCTCCTCTTCCGGCAACTCGCTCTCCTTGGACATGCCGGCCATGCCGACCAGCACGATGCCCAGCAGCGAGACCACCACGCCCGCCAATGCCGCCTTGGCGGCCGGGGTGTCCGTGAGGCTCGCCAGATTGCCCGCGATGATCGGCGGGATCAGCGTGCCGGAGGCGGAGCACAGACCGGCGCCGATCGCCAGCCCGAGGCCCACGCCGAGATAGCGGATCATCAGCCCCCACGTGAACCCGCCGACGCCCCACATCGCCCCGCAGGCAAAACAGTAGGCGAGCGTCCGCGGCGGCGACTGGCGCAGCACCGCCAGCACGTTGGGCGATGTGGAAAACGCCAGCACCCACGGCACCACAACCAGGCCGGCGATCGCGTAGATCATCCAGTAACTTTCCCAGGCCCAGTTCTTCACCTTCTTGAACGGCAGATAGAAAACGGCCCCGGCGAGTCCGCCGAGGGCGAAGATCATCACGCCTAACGCGGGGTTGGGTTCCATGTGGTTCTCCTTGCGACAAGCTCGAATGGCGAAATCCGAATGACGGATCCGACCGGAAGCCCGAACGATGAGGCGGGGCGTCGCAACACCGCCGTTCGCCGTTCGCGCCCCGTCAGTCCCCTGTCATTCCCTTCCCGACATTCGTCGCGGCTCACACGGCCGGTTTCCACACGCCCGGCGCGGCGTGAACCCCCCGGCCGCCGGCCCTCGAGCGAAAACGGCATCACCGCCGCCGCGATCCGGCACACGGCCGCGCTGCTCACCGCTTGCTCAGCACCTTCGCCTCGTACTCCTTGACCTTCGCGAGCCACTCAGCGCCGACCGGCACGCCGGACTGCTGGCAGTAGTAATCCCAGACCGCCGCAAACGGCATGGTCTTGAGTTCCTCCATCATGGCCAGGCGCAAGGTGAAGTCCCCGCTGCACTCGTACTTGCGCAACCGGTCCGTCGGCTCCAGCAACGCCGCCAGCAGGGCCTTGAGCATGTTTCGCGCGCCGATCACCCAGGCCGCCACGCGGTTGATGCTCGCGTCGAAATAGTCCAGGCCGATATGGATCCGCTCCGTGTATCCGTTCCGGACGATCTCCTGCGCGATGGCGTACAGTTCGTCGTCCAGGATGACCACATGGTCGCTGTCCCACCGCACCGGCCGGCTCACATGCAGGAGCATCTCCTTCGCGAAGCACAGTACGGCCGAGAGCTTGGCCGAGATCACTTCCGTCGGATGGAAGTGCCCGGCATCCAGCGTCAGGAGCACGCCCCGGGAGACGGCGTAGCCCAGATAGAACTCGTGCGAACCGACGACGTAACTCTCCGAGCCGATCCCGAAAAGCTTGCCCTCGACCGCGTCAAGGTGGTACTTCGGGTCGATCTTCTCGGCAAAGATTTCATCGAGCGACCGGCACAGCCGCTCCCGCGGGGCCTTGCGGTCCACGGGGATATCCTTGTACCCGTCGGGGATCCATACGTTGGTCACGCACGGCGTGCCGAGCTGTCGGCCGAACGATTCGCCGATCTTGCGGCACGCGATGCCGTGCTCGACCCAGAACTTGCGGATGCCCTCATCCGGGTGAGAAAGCGTGAACCCGTCGGCCGCCTTCGGATGGGAGAAGTATGTCGGGTTGAAGTCGATCCCGTGCAACCGACCCTTCGCCCAGCCCGCCCAGTTGGCGAAATGTTCCGGCCCGATCGCGTTGCGTTCGATCCTTCGGGGCGCCTCCAGATAGATCGCGTGCAGGTTCAGCCGGTGCTTGCCGGGAATCATGCCGTAGGCCACGTCGAGATCCGCGCGCAGCTCGTCGGCCGTGCGGGCTCGGCCCGGGTAGTTGCCGGTGGCCTGGATGCCGCCGCCGGTGAGCCCGGCCGTGGACTCAAAGCCGCCGACGTCATCGCCCTGCCAACAGTGCAACGAGATCGGGATCTTCTTGAGCGCGGCCATCGCCTGATCGGTGTTCACGCCGACCGCGGCGTAGCGATCTCGGGCAAGCTCGTAGGCTTTTTCTACGGATGATGCGTTGCTCATGCGTGGCCTTCTCCTTGGCGATGGGTGTCCGCAAACCATGCGACTCGTCTGCCGCGAATCCCCCGCCGGCAGGGCTCCGCCCCGGCCGTCCGCCGTCGCGCGACCGCACCGCACAGGCACAACGACGGGCAGCGGCAGCACCAGGCCGCACCTCTGCCGGGAGAATAACGTCGGCGGAAACGCAGGTCAATTCGGATGCACGGCCTGTCGTTCTTCCGGTACCGGCGTGCGGAAAACGACACCCGCCAGGAGCCCCGCCGCAAGCGAAACGGGACGGAACAGCCGCGCCGGTGAAGCGGCCCCGCCGAATGCCGCAAGGCGCTTTCTCCTTCGCGCCGGTCCTTCATGAGCCCGGCATGGGTCCGCAGTACAACTGCACGAGGCGCGGATGTCGCCGTCGCCGAAGCGCCCTATAATCCCGGCAGTGTGACAGTCCTTGCGCGGATGGCCGGGCATGATGAGTTCATTATCACCCGATGGCACGAACGCACCAGCGCATGTGTTGCGTCTGGTCTTCTGGGAAACCACGGTCGCCTGCAATCTGGAATGCGTCCATTGCCGGCGGCTGGAGGTGGCGAGGGAACTCGCCAAGAGCGACCTGACGCACGACGAGGGACGGCGGCTGATCGAACAGATCGCCGAGGTGGGCTCGCCCATTCTCGTGTTCTCGGGCGGCGAACCCCTGATGCGGCCGGACCTCTTCGATCTGGCCGCGCACGCCCGCCACAAGGGCCTGCGGATCGCGCTCGCCAGCAACGGCACCCTGATCAACCCCGCGCTCGCCGCCCGCATTGCCTCCGCCGGCTTCGAGCGGGTGAGCGTCTCGTTGGACGGGGCCTGTGCGCAGACGCATGACGAATTCCGCAGGCAGATCGGATCGTTCGACCTGGCCAATAACGCCCTGCGGATGCTCAAGGCCGCCGGCGTCGCCACGCAGCTCAACTGCACGATCGCCCGACACAATCAGCACGAGCTGCCGGCCGTGCTTCGCCTCGGCGAGACACTGGGTGCCGATGCCGTTCATTACTTCCTGCTCGTGCCGGTCGGCTGCGGCGAGCAGATCGCCGACGACGAGATGCTCTCCGCTCGCGAGATCGAGGCCCGGCTGGACGAGCTTCACGAGCTGGCACAGCGGACGTCGCTGGAGATCAAGGCGACGTGCGCCCCCCACTACTACCGGATCGTGCGGCAGAAGGCGGCGCGGGCTCGCCGCGAAGGCGAACCGCCCCCGCCCGTCCGGCACGGCCACCACCCCATGACGAAGGGCTGCCTGGCCGGCACCGCCGTCTGCTTCGTCTCGCACCAGGGCAACGTTTTTCCCTGCGGCTATCTGCCGGTCTCCGCGGGCAACGTCCGGACGGAGTCGTTCGCCGACATCTGGAACAACAGCGATGTCTTTCGAAAGCTCCGGGACGTAGCGCTGCTGACCGGCAAGTGCGGCGCGTGCGAGTACCGGAATGTCTGCGGCGGTTGCCGTGCGAGGGCCTTCTATCAGTACGGCGACTTCCTCGACGAAGAACCTTTCTGCGCCTACGAGCCGGCACGCAACAGGGCCTCCCGACCCGCGCCATAGTGCCGTTTCCGGTAAAACCCTCTTCGCGAGCGACGCCACGCGGCCGGCGCGCCGTGTCCGGTTGCGGCCGAAGGCCGCTTGGGGACGTCTCCTGTGCGATTGGCGGCTGTCGGAAACGCTTTCGCCGCCGCCCGCCGACGAAGCGATCCCGAGCGGAACAGCACCATGCCTCGGCCCGCGCGACGGTCCCCGGCCGCATTTATCGGGCGAAGTCCGAATGCCGCGAGCGGAGGCCGCGGGGCGGAACCCGCCGGCCGGGACGGATCGGCCCGGTCTGCCGGCACGGCCGCGCGGGCCGGCGGCCGCTCGAATACATCAAGCGCAGACGCTTCGGAACCGATTAGAGAGAACGTGCCGGTCGTGCGCGCGACCGAGGCGGGAGCCCCATGGCGCGATTCGTTATCATCATCTGCCCCAACCTGAGGTGTCGGTCGGTGCTGCAGGTTCCCGAGGCCGTACGCGGTAAGAAGGTCCGCTGCGGCCACTGCGGAACGCCGTTCGTCGTCCCGGCACGGCAGGCCGTGACGGCCGCTTCGCCGAAAGAACCCGAAGAGGCCGAGGACTGACCCCGCCATCCGCTGAGTGCCCCGGGCCGACTCCCGCCGTCGCTTCAGGGGCAACCTACCGGATTCGTCTCATCGAAACATTGCCGCCGAGCCGGCCCGGCGCGGCCCGCGAACGCCGCGCCAGTACGGCGGCGATTCACGGGGCGAAACGGCGAACGAAACTTGCGAAGTCCATGTGATTCATGTAAGAAACGAATATGATCTCGTCGAAGACGGCGCACGAACTGCTGGAACGGTCGCGCCATCGGCCGGCCTGGTCGTCGCCGTACACGCTGGTCCTTCTGCTGCTCGGGATGGCTCTGGGTGCAACGCTGGCGAACCCAAGGGGCCTCACCGACAACCGCCTCCTCGAATTGCTCCTGCCCCAGGCGCTACTCGCCG